>JAEEGL013423870.1_pt1 | contig 11882 bp, 7 predicted proteins | sample 9134231 | NCBI WGS metagenome assembly JAEEGL01 (sample SAMN16246548, study PRJNA631951) | gut metagenome | biome: gut microbiome; feature: rumen; material: fiber-attached | host: Bos | place: Iran: Karaj | collected 2018-10 | reverse complement strand
CGAATTGCAGGAGGGCGACACGTTGTCGAGGCTCGACAGATACATCGTGCAACGTTACGACACATTGCAACTATTTGATTTCGACCCTAATACCGCCACAATTGACGAACTTATAAAACTCGGATTCACCGAAAAACAAGCCAACAATCTCAACAATTACCGCAACAATGGCGGCAAATTTCGCGTGCCCGACGACCTGCGCAAACTCTACGGAATGAGGACGATGCAGTTCAAAATTCTGAAACCTTACATCGTAATTGCAGCATCGCAAACCACCGCCGAAAATAAAAATCAGCACCAAAAATTAGACGAAAAAAATGCTGAAAATTACACTCAAACAACCACCGAAAAACCATCGGAAACCCCCAAAAAAGAATACTTCAATTTTGACCCAAACACAATTACCGCCGAAGAAATTCAGCGGCTCGGATTCAGCGAAAAACAGGCAGAATCGTTCATAAAATGGCGCGACAAAGGCAAAAAATTTTATGTTGCAAAGGACTTTGCGTCAACGTTTTTTGTGGATGCAAAACGCTATCAAGAACTCGAACCGTACATAAAAATCGACCTTGAAAAACTTTTCAACGGCAAAAATCTTTTGGACATAAATACAGCCTCCGACGCCGACCTCCGTGCCATTGGTCTTACTGCCGACGAAGCCACTCGCGTGATAGATTTCCGCGAAAAAGTGGGCTATTATTTTGCAAATTGGCAGATTGAAGACGCGCTTACAACCAAGAAACGCGCCAACGAATTAAAGTCGAATTTCTACGTTTGTGCGAGCGTCGAAATCCGCAAAATCAACATCAATATCGTCAGCCTCGACGACCTCGAAAAACACCCATATTTTTCGGCACAGCAAGCCGCCGCAACAATTAAACTCCGCGAAACACAAAAAATAAATTCCATCGAGGATTTAAAGAAGACTAATATGTTTACAGACAAGGAGTTAAACAGAATAAAAAATTATCTTACATATTAAAAAAAACGCCCCGACAAATTTTGAATATTTGAGAATCTTTTTTTAACTTTGTGACGACAAGTTTTTATCGAAATGCACAGACGCGCAATCACATTGCTAATCCTGCTTATGACGACGCAAATAGTTGTCGGTCAGGATGTTGACGAATCCCGTGCCTTATCCAAAGAGGAACGGCTAAGGTATTGTTATGAGATTGCCGACACGTCCAACAACGTGGACACCGTGGCCAAATACGCCAGCGAGGGCATCATGCTCTTTTCAAACGGCGATTCCATCATGTTGGCGGATCTGTACAAGTATTACGGCTGGGCACAAAACTACTCCGAAAAATACGACGCCGCCATCACGCTATACCAAAAGGCCATTGCAATATACGAAAAGATGTCGGAATACCGCCCTATGTGCATCTGCTACATCAATATGAGCCAGTGTTACAATGGTCTCAACGACAACCGCAACGCTTGGAAATGCCTCTACAACAGCCTGAAAATGGCGCAAAAAAGCGGCGACACCTCCACTATCAGCAATTGCTACAACGAAATCACATGCATGTACCTCGAAAACAATATGTTTGTACAGGCAATAGAGACGGCGCACAAGTCATTGAGGCTGAGCCGACAGACCGGCAACTACGGCGAAATGGGCAATTCGGCATCACTATTGTCATTGGCATACAGCGACGACGACTCATCGTCAATAAAGGCGGCTATAGAATGGGGACAACGAGCCGAGGGATATATCGGCATGCTCGACACCCTCGACACATATTATGGCGCAAGGCTCTCGGAGACTTACGGCAGTCTGATTGAGCTATACATATCGTATTACGAACTCACAGGCACAAAAAAATACGTGGATTCTGCGGCGCATTATTATGACAAACTCATCAAATTGGCGGACATCATCGAAATCCCCGACCACGATTTTGTAATTACCACAAAAAAAATCCTGATAAAATACGCTACGCAGGACTACAAAGGCGCGCTATTGGAGCTGGACGCCGCACAAAAACAATCGAAGGAAAAAGGCTACACATATTACAACAAGACAATTTACAAATTTTACTACAAGACCTACCAGAAGCTCGGCGACTACCACAACGCATTGAAATACCAAACATTGTACAAAGAAGTGGTTATGAAAAAAATCAACGCCCAGGCGACTGCGGAGGCGGCTGCTTTTGATGCGCGGACCAGTGTGGAGCAGGAACACGAACAGATCGACTACGAAAAAAAGATGGCTGACGCGGAGATAGAATCCAACCGCCGCCATTACAAAAACACCGCCACGGCCGTCGGCATAGGCATTGCAGCCATCTCCATCATCATACTCGTGAGCATCCTGATGCTCCGCAACGCCCGCAAGACCAACGAAAACCTATCGCGCCACCGCGAGGAAATCAAGGCGCAAAACGAGATGATACTCAACGAAAAGGAAGTGCTCGCCGACAAGCACAAGAAGATACTCCAGAGTATGACTTACGCCCGGCGCATACAGATGGCAACAATGAGCAGCAATCAGGAGCTCAAGGCTGTTTTCCCAAGCGCATTGACATGCTACAGACCCCGCGAAATCGTTAGCGGCGACTGGTACTGGGCGACGAGCCTCGGCAGAAAAAAAATACTCGCCATAGGCGGCAGCGCAAGGCACGGCGTACCGGGTGCACTTGTGGCGATGATGACCCTCAATGCATTAAGGGACACAATAGGACAGCTCTCGCCAATGTCGTCGGTGTCGCCAACCGCAATATTGCGCACTGTCAAGTCAAAACTTCCTCAAATCGCGCTCAGCAACAACGCAGGAGTATCGCTCTGCATATTTTTGAGGAGCGGAATCAGGTTTGCAGGCATCAATCAGAACGCGATGCTCATCAGAAACGGACAGCCAATCGTAATGCTCGGCAACCAGCCCGACGACACGCATTACGCCACGGAAAACGGCGATTTTGTGCTGGCATACTCGGCATCCACCAAACGCGAATTGCTCACCATCACCGACGATCCGGAGACATACTGCGCCAATCTGTCGCGCCTCTCGTACTTGGAGCTCAAACAGGCTTTCGACAACGTGTTTGAGAGCCACCGTCAGTCGGAGGACATATCGGCAGTGGCAATACAAATATTTCAAAGCTAAATTTTAGAATACGAAATTGAAGACGAAGATATTATACATATTATTAATGATTGCAATGGCAATGCCACTCGCTGCCCGCGCACAAGAGCCGGAAGTCGAGGATGCGGAGCGTTGCCTTCGTCTTGCCGTGAATACATTCGACCCTCACGAAGTGCGCAAATACGCCGATTCAGCCTACTCTATAGCCCAACGGCTCGGCGACAAGCACCTGATGGCGCGAGCCCTCGACAATCTCGCGTGGGCGCACTCCACCAGCGAAAATTACGACACAGCCATCGTGCTTTACAAGCAATTGCTGCTCATAGACCTCAATGTCAACGACAAGGAACACGCGGCGATGACATACTGCAACCTCGGACTATGCTACGAGGAGGTGCAGAAACACTTTGAAATGTGGGACAATGTCCGCCATGCATCCGACATCTACACAGAGCTGCGCGACACATCGCACTTGAGCTGGGCGATATGCTCGATGGGCGATTCATACTACGACATTGGACTGTACAAGAAGGCAAAGGATTTGTATTACAAGGCGTTGCACCTTGCAGAATCCATCAACGACACCATAGAGACCGGCACGATGCTCCACAAAATAGCCAACTGTACGTCTTTGCAATTCTTTGAAATGACGGGCAAAAGCACCATCGACACAATGCTCAACGCCAAAAAGCAGTTTGTGAAAGCCGCCATCCTCCTCAAGGGCAAATCCGAAGAATCCACCACCTACGCAGAAAACCTCATCGGGCTTGCACGTTGCTACATTCGGCTCGCCTCGCTCATGCAGCGCAACGACTACGCCGACAGCTGCGACAACTGCCTCGACCTCTACCTGCGCGATTTTGAGGACGACAACAATATGCGACGCAATTTGCAGTCGGAGATGATAAGGATACATTATTACATATTCCGACACAATTACGCCGCTGCGATGCCAGCCATACAAGAAATAATGCCAAAATTTGCCAACGGCAAGTACAATGTGCAGCTCGGCGAATGTTGCCGATTATTGTCTATATGTTACAACGCCCTCGGCGACTACAAACATGCATACGAATACAGCGAACGCCACTTGGAACTCGTCGAGCAAAGCCACGACGACGAAACATTGAAGCGCATCTCCAATTTTGCCGCGCAGACCGAGCTCGACAACGCCCGCCACGAGTACGACGCCTACAACAAGCGTCAATTGGAGCTTATGGAGACCGAGCAGTCGCGCCAGAGGCGTCTGATTGCGCTGATGTCGCTTGCAATAGCTGCGGTGGTGGTGATGGCAATCCTCATCGGCGTGATGCTCTATAGCCGCAGACACTCCAACCGCCTACTCAAAGCGGGCAACGAGACGAGAGCCGCACTCAGCGAGGAATACATCAAGCAACTACAAGCCGTAGCCGACGCGCAGTCAATAATTGTGGACAGTATGGAATATGCATCGATGATACAATCGGAGACCATTGGCAACGCCGCAAAGGTTAAGGAGATGTTTCCAGATAGTTCTGTATATTACAGGCCACGCGACATCGTGAGCGGCGACTGGTATTATTCATCTACCGTCAATGGGCTCAAGATGGTAGTAGCCGCCGACTGCACTGGGCACGGCATACCGGGCGCAATGCTCTGCATGCTCGGCGTGGGTGCATTGAAAGACGTCATCAACCAGCTCGAATGTACCGACTGCGCAGTGATACCCGGCGAAATATTGGACAAGATGCGCGTCATTATCAAAAACACTCTCAATAAAAACAACACCGACCCCAAGAAAATCGTGGACGACGGTATGGAGATGACGATAATAGTATTCCCGCCAGAGGGTGGCACGATGTATTTTGGCGGCGCAAACCAGAGCGCGCTCATAGAACACAATGGCGAGATAAAAAGGCTGAAAGGTGACACCAATTCCATCGGCAACAATATCCGCGAAAGGGAGCATTTTACGACCATCACCACTGAAATCAATCCCGGCGATTCGGTATATCTATTTTCGGGCGGTATAATCGACGAGGTTGGCTGTCCAAATATGCGCAAATTCAATATCAAACAGCTGTCTGATTTTATTGCCGAAAACCATCAATTGACAATGGACGAACTGATACAAAAATTCATCGGTGTGATGGACAATTGGACAGAACCTTTCGAGCAGTTGGACGACCGGCTGCTTATTGGAATCAGGATATAATATTTCTAAAAAATCTACTTTCTATTTGCGACGACATATAGCTTATTTTAACCGCGCACAGATAGCTATTAATTAAAAATTCACCAAAAGAATTTTTATTCAATTACTTCAATTACTTCAATTACTTCAATTACTTCAACGAATACTTAATATAGTCGATTATCAGGCTATTATCTGCGCTCACGTCCTTGCCGTCGTCGTCCTTATAATCGGCGGCGATGGCTTCTTCGAGGTCTTGGATGGTGTAATCCTTGCAACCGATAGAATTTTTGTAATGCTCCACGGCATCCTTCAATTCGCCGAGTTTGCGGCAATTATGACCGGCGAGCACGTGGATTTCGGGGCAGGGGTCAACGGCTATCAACTTAAAACAATATTTCAACGACTGGTCATATTTGCCCGTGGAATAGTTGCACCACGCGATTGGCGCGAGCACCTTGGTATTTTTGGTGTCGAGATATTCCACCTTATAATAATACTTCAACGCATCGGCATAATTTTCCAATTCGAGCAGGCAACGTCCAATGGTTGTCGCAATGCCAAGATTGTCAGGGTCTTGCGCCTCGGCGAGCCTGTAATATTCGAGGGCTTTGGCTGGCTGCGAAAGTTTGCGGTAGCACCACCCAATTTTTTTGAGATTCCAGAGTTGCTTGTCCTCAAAAATCTGAGCTTTGAGGTAATTGTCCAACGCAAGGGCTACGTCGCCGTTTTTCTGCGCGGCGTATCCCATCTTCTGATAGATTTCAAAGTTGGGCGCGGCGAGTGCGATTTCTTTAAAAATGTCGTAAGCCTGCACATAATATTCGTTGGAGAAGAAAAATTCGCCAACATTCCTCTTCTTGTTGACATCCTCAAATGCCATATCAAAAAGCAACGTGCCAGACGGCGAAAATCCCTTGCTGAATACGTCGATGAAATCCTTGCCGAGCTGATTGAGCTTGAAAAATCGGTAGATGTCCTGAATGTATTGTATCAACACCTTATAACTATACTCCTCGCGGTGCAGGAGCTGATCTTCCTTGGAAATTTCTTCCATCTCCTTGAACTCCATACCGACGTATTTGCCGAGGCTCTTGCGCTGTTCGGCGGGCATCAGGGCTACACTCAGACAAAACGAATACTTGTCGGAATTGCAGAGATACGGCGACTTGGCTATGGTAGCGGCAAATTTAGAGAGGTCAAACTCCTTGCCCGACACGCTCTCCGACATTTCCTTGACCGTCGGATGGTCGGCACGGAACGGCAAAAACCAATTTTCGATGCGGTTGAAAAAGGCGTAATGCTTCAATTGCGCAAAAGAATTGATGAAAACATCGCTGCCTTCGAGTTGCAATTTTGTCATTTCTGCCATTTTGTCAACCAAATCCTTGTTCTCGAGTATGTACTCCTTCCACGCGGGATTTTTGTCGTCGAGGGTGTCGTTGACCGTGGCATCAGATTCCATCCTCTTCTTGATTCCGGGTACTATTTTAGATACCTGCGGAATGATGTCTTCTTCGATTTTCTTGGCGATTTTGTCTGTGCCAATTGCCCTAATCATCTGTATGACAGTGGCTTCGTATCGCGGTTGGAATTTATCAGATTTTACCAACATCGACAATATCTTCTTAGCCTCGGGAAACATCCGGATTCTCTTATTGAAATTATAAGACAATATCACGATGCCAACGAGGGCGCGCTGCCAAATCTGTTCGCGGTTTTGGAGGTAGATATTGACGAGCAGCCTGTATTTGGCAATGTCGAAGAATATCAAGCAACTGAGTGTCAACGCGCTTACAATCAGCGACTGATCGGAGATGTCGGCATCGTTGTTGCCACAAAAACCAAAAAGCATATTGGAAGTATCCTGCGCAAGGCTCTCGCTGCGCAGGATGTAATCGAACCATTTGGCGATATTGTCGTGGCTGGGCGTGGCTACGGGCATCACAAGCGGCGCAAGGCTAAACACCTGAGAGGGAGCGTGTTTTTTCATCAAGGCGTTCCTCACAGAATCGGCTATAAGCAGCATCGACACCTGCATCTGCCTGAAAATAGCATCGCGGTTTGGGTCGTTCATACCCTCGATGGTGTATTGGAGCATCATCTTGTAAGTCTGCTCCACAATGGCAAGGGGCGACGATTCGTCGTTGGTATTGATGACGCCCTGCTGCTTGACGATAGATATCGCGTCGTACAATTTTCCTTGATATGTGAGTTTGAGTATCTGCCTGTGTGTCTGCTTTATTTGGTCTTTGTTCATTTGATGCCGTGTAAGTTTATTTTTTGTAATATCAACAATTTGCAGACCGAACACGCCGAAACTGACAAATTGTCATTAAAAAAAGTTATATTAAAAAAAAAATACAAAAACATTTGATTAATTCCGATAATTATTACTACTTTTGCCAAAAGAAAACATCTAACTATTTAAAACGTAAAACAATTATGTCAAGCGAAACATCAAACGGAAACAAAGGCTCAAATTTTTGGGTTTGGGTGCTTGGAGCCGCGCTCTTGGTGGCGTCGGGCTTCTATATTTGGGACAAGATTAAGTCCAAAAACAAGATTGAGGATCTCGAAGCGGAAAAGACGCAGATTTCAGCCGACTTCCTCAAATACAAGACCGAAAACGAAAGTATGGAGGCCAATTACACCGACCTGCAACGCCGTTACGACGTGCTCAACGAGCAGCTCGGCGGCAACGAGACACAGATTGCAAGTTACAAGGCTCAACTCGCCGCCAAGGATTCGGTGCTCAACAATCTCAAAAATTCGCTCAAAACTGCCCTCGTGGATTTCAAGAGCGACGAAATCAAGGTGGAAAACCGCGACGGCAAGCTCTACGTCATTATGCTCGACAAACTTCTGTTCAAATCGGGCAACGCCGAGGTGGAGATGAAGGGACAGAAGGCTCTCAAAGCCCTCGCCAAGGAACTCTCCAACAATCCTAATGTCGGCATTATGGTGGAGGGCCACACCGACAACATCCCGATGAGCGGCAAGACCTACAAGGACAACTGGGAACTCAGCTCCGCCCGCGCACTCTCCGTGGTACGCTGCCTCTCCGACGGCGGTCTCCCGCAAAAGAGGCTCGCAGCCGTTGGACGCGGCGAATTTTACCCCGTTGCCTCCAACACCACCGAAGCCGGCCGCGCTCAAAACCGCCGCACAGAAATCATCCTGACCCCATTCTCAGTGGAGAGGCAGACGGCAAAATAAGAAGTTTTAATTTGAACATATGAATCCGAACTCACCACGTGTTATATGTGGTGAGTTTTTTTTTACAAATCATTAAGATCAAAATATAACAAACGTGTCGGCTCATTAACATCCTCATCATTGAGAGGAATAAAACCATTTGTAAGGTAGAAAGGAACAGCATCAGCGTATGCGTCAACAGTTATAAAGCGGCATCCTGTTTTGTTGTCGGTAGAGAAATAGCGCAGAATAAACAGCAAAAGATACGAACCAATTTTCTTGCCCTTATATGAAACGTCCACGCCAAAACGACCAATTTTGACAGCAGGATAACTTTTCAGTCGCTTACGGTTATTAAACCTACGACTAAATTTATTGTACTTCGTCTTGCTGTCAAAGTCTGATATAGATATACGGTCGTTAGAGAGACTGAAAAAAGCAACAATATGTTCATTATTGAAATCATCTGCATCTTTCAAAACATACGTTACAGCCAATTTCTCTTTACAATAAAGTGGACTTTCACACAAAATAAAATCATTAAGGTCAGCATCACCACAATCGAAAGACTTTACTACACTCGATTCTTTGAGACGAGCCACAATCCACTGCGGCTTAACTGATTCATTTTGCAGGTTCATATTATTGTTGATCTAATTCTTCTTGTTGTCTCTCCATTTGCTCCCCACGCTTAAACATCTCCATTATCAATTGGTAAGCGTATTCCACTTCCGCCCGTTTTTCAGGCGAAAGAGGATGTTGTTCCTTCATACGGGCTGCAAAACGGCGTGCGTCTTCCCCGTATAAGATTGGAGTTTCTTTGATTGGTCGTGCCATAATTAAAGCATTTTTATTGTTATGATTACGGTTGCAAATTTATATATGTTTTTCTGAATATACAAATAATTATTTGTCAATCACCTCAAACCTCCTGCTCACTGAATTGCCATTTTGGTCGATGATTGTAAGCAAATGACGACCGGCGGGAAGCTCGGCAGATATATTGTGAATGTCTTGTGTTACAGCGATATATCTATCGTCAATATGCCAAAAAAGACGGTTGCCGGCAATTCGTGATGTGGCTTCTATGACTATCCGCTGACGCTCGCCCCCAAAACCTTTTGGCAAGAAAATTTTGGCGTTGCTCTCTGGGTAAATTATCTGAATCGGGAGGTCGCTGTCGGCGTTGCGGTTGCAGTCGGGGCGCATCGGCGGCAGTACGCGGTAGTCGCTGTTGTGCTGCTTGTAATAATATTCCATCGCAGGCGGCAGGACAAACCATTTTCTGTGGACAATATTTTCGGGCGATTCGCAGTCGGCTGTTACGCGGTATTGCTCCGATGGGTCGAGGTGAATGGTCTGACAATACGGACAGCTCCTCGTATTGACGCCCGCCAAAGGCACAAGCATTTCCTCGGTCTGAGGGCAATTTTCGGTGGCGACGTGTCCGCTTTTTTTGCAGACGGTAACGCTTACAAGGTCGTCGTAAGGCATCTGCAAATCCTGATGCGAGCGCGGCAAAAGTTTAATCACATCAAACAAAATCGGCGCGGAAGCCTTGATGCCAACGATGTTTGGGCGACCTTCGCCGTCGGCATTGCCCGTCCAAACTCCAACCACATAATTGCCCGTAACACCTATCGCCCAAGCGTCGCGAAATCCAAAACTCGTTCCCGTCTTCCACGACACCACGCGGTCAGACCCAAACGAATCGTGCGAACTTTCGTCCTCGGGTCGCTCCACCATCGTCAAGGCTTTCAAGGTGTAATATATCGCGCCAGCCGTCATAAAACTGTGCGCGTCAAGGTCGGCGGATTTGGAGTGGTTGTCATTATTATAATAATAAAAATTTGGCAGATGGTAATCGTCGGGCGAATACATATTGTTGTGCGTCAAGTAATTGCGCAAACTCCTCGTCATCGATGCATACGCGCCGCAAAGTTCCCAAAGCGATGCCTCGCAGCCGCCAAGTATCAGCGAAAGTCCATAATAATCAGCGGATTTATCAACGGAATTTATTTTGAGTTTTTTGAGAATATGGATGAATTTTTCACCGGAATATTGTTGGAGCATTTTTACCGCCGGGACATTGAGCGACCGCGCCAAAGCCTTGTTTGCTGGCACTGCGCCGTCGTATGTAAGTCGATAATTTTTAGGCATATAGCCTGAAATTTGCATCGGAATATCAGGCACAAGAGTATTAGGCAGGAGTTCTCCTTCCGAAAGCATCGCGCAATAAAGAAACGGCTTCAAAATGCTGCCCGTACTGCGGTATGCTGGGATGATGTCAACATCGTTACCGTCGTCGCGCCCCTCTATCGCGTCAGTATTGCCGACGTAGGCTACGACGTTGCCAGTATTAACCTCCATAATCATCACCGCGCCATTGTAGATGCCGTCGGTGCGGAGCGTCCGGGCGTGTCGGGCAAGGATTTCGCGGGTGCGGTTTTGCAGGCGGAAGTCGATGGTGGTGCGTACAGGCTTGCCGTAGTTGGATTTGCGTTCGGCAATACGCGCCACAAGGTGCTGAGCCGCCTGCGGATAAGGTTTTGGAGATGTTGGCAACGGCTCTTGCTTGGCGAGAAAGCAGGTTTCGTCGTCGATTATTTTTGATTCTAATAAACTGTTTAATAGCGCGTTGCGTTTGGCTTGGAGGGCGTCGCGATTGCGGCTTAGATGGATGAGCGAAGGATTGTTGGGCAGTACGGCAAGCATTGCGCTCTCCGACCACGAAAGCGTGTGGGCAGGGCGTCCAAAATATCTTTGAGCGGCGGTTTCGAGTCCCACTGTATTGCCGCCAAAAGGCGCGTGGGCGGCGTACATTTGCAGGATTTCGTCTTTGGAATATCGCACTTCAAGACGGACTGCCTGAAACGCCTCAATCATTTTTTCAAAAAAAGTCCTGTCCTCGCGGCGGCTCAGGCGGACGGTCTGCATCGTGATTGTACTGCCACCGCTTACGATATGACCGTTTTTGATGTCGAGCCACGCCGCCCGAAATATCGCCAACAAATCCACGCCGGGATGATGCCAAAACCGCTTGTCTTCATAATTGATGATGCACTCGCGAAATTTGTACGGGACGCTGTCGCCCTGCGGAAAACGCCACTGACCATCGTCGGCAATTTTTGCGCCGAGGAGATTGCCGCTGCTGTCCGTTACCACCAACGAATACGGCGCGTCAAAGGGATATTTCGGCAGCGAAAACCACACCAAAAAGGCAATGACCAAAACCACAACAACGCAATTGACAATTGACAATCTACAATTGACAATTTTTTGCCGCAATCTGTCAATTATATTTTTAGAGTCGTTTTCCATTGTCAATTGTCAACTGTTCATTGTCAATTAATTGAAGATAATCGTCTTGTTCTTGAACGCGAGAATCTTGTGTTCGATTTGTTTTTGGACGGCGTG
>JAEEGL012178898.1_pt1 | contig 11882 bp, 7 predicted proteins | sample 9134231 | NCBI WGS metagenome assembly JAEEGL01 (sample SAMN16246548, study PRJNA631951) | gut metagenome | biome: gut microbiome; feature: rumen; material: fiber-attached | host: Bos | place: Iran: Karaj | collected 2018-10 | reverse complement strand
TATATAGAGAATTTGCGGGAAACAGGTGAGATTGAAGTATTATCTGCTGGAAAGTATACATTGTTAATTCTCAATCTTAATAAACGAGAAAGTTTTGAAAGGTTCAGAATTCCATTAAAGGCAAAGCCTTTCTTTTATTTGACAGGTGGATTAAAATCAAAAAGAAATACATATTATTCTTTTGCGTTACCTGTGGTAAAGTTTTCAGAAAATAATGATTATAAAAGTATTTATTTAGATTCCAAAGAAATACCTATTGAGAATGGTGTAGCTGTTTTACCTAATGAATTGGCTGAAGGTAAACATTGTATTAAATTGCTTAATTCATGGGATTCATCTGAAGTTTTCTTTTCTGTTGATAAACATGATTTTGCCGATATTCCAGATCTGCATGGTTGGAATATTAATGAATCAACCAGTGAGTTAAGGCCGTCTAACAACAAGGACGAAACCGTAATAGATGGCTTAAGACTTATCGGAAATCTCAAATGGATTGAACGAAAAATGATTGTGCCCATAAATCAAGATAATACTGCATTAAGGCCATTTTTATTCCAAAAGGAACGATTAGAAAATAGATTTCAAATAAATAGGAGAGGTTATTATGGCAACTAATGATGAAATTTTAGCTTCAAGAATTATTGGTTTTATTGAACCCGTATTAAATTCAGATAATGCACGAGTTACGGTTATAGGGTACAAGAATCCTGATGGTGATTATGTTGCATTTGATAAAAGCAAAGCAAAGTCAATCTTCTTTCCTGATGGAAAAGTTTTCGCTCCGAAATTTCAGTTTGATCGTGAAGGTTATAACGTTTCTCCAAACAGTTTTGTTGAATTTTCTGTACGTACTAGTTTGAAAGATGCAAGTTTTAAAGGCGATGAGTATATTATGGATTATGCGGGAAAAATAATGCCTAAATCGTTTACGCCTATAATTACTATAAAATATCAAACATCTTTAGAATCAGGTTTTATTACACAAGATGAATTAACATCTTGTATAGATAAATCAGAATTGAAAAATCTGAATGGATATTTTCTTTTACGTTCAGGAAACTATCTTTATGGATTATTCAGATATGATGGTATTTCTGATTCTATAAGACCTGTAAAAGGAAAGGAAACTAATACATATGAAATTGATACGAATATTTATCAAGAAAAGTGTGTGAAAATTAACCAGCATGAATACTATATAGGAAATCTAAATTCTTTCCCCTTCAAGCAAGTAGGAATTATCGATTGTATGGATGACAGGCAAATTGGAGAATGGTTTAAAGATCAGTTAAAAGCTTGTGCGGAAGCTGAAAAATTGTTATCTATCAAGAAAGAAGTTTTTCAGAATTTTGCTAGTAAATTCAAAGAAACAAATGATGTTATTGATGAGATTCGTTTGGAACGTGCAAAAGGGAAACTGGATTCTTTAGAATTTACATTCAAAGAAATAAAGGAACTTCTCGATACAAATTCCTCTCTTACGCAGGTTTTGAATGATACTCTTAAGCAAATGAAGGATGAATATCAAAGTAGTTGGGCTTCATCCTTGGAAGCCTCTAAAACTGCGTTAAATAATGAAATCAATACGCTAACAAATCAAAGAGACAAACTTAAAAAAGAAACTGAAACAATTCAGGAAAAATATTCTGAAAAAGAAAAAGCATTAGACAAGGTTTTCCAAGATAAGAAAAATAAAATTGAGGCGCAAATAAAAGAATTAGAATTAATGCGAAATGAAATAAAATCGCAAGTTCCACAAATTACAAAGGTTTCCTTTGATGGGATTGAAATAGAACCTATTGAGTTTGGAAAAACAGGATCTACATTTACAATGCTTGAAGAAGAAGCTGCATATGATTTCTCAAAATTATTGAAGGAAAACCTAGAATTAGACAATAATCTTGTTGTACTCAAAAATCAATTGAAAAAAGATAGCCCTTTATTTATCAATAGGGCCTGTTTTATCCCTAGTGTTTCATGGGCATATTATTATGCCAAGGCGATTAGAAATTCAAAGTTATTTATTCTACATGTAGAACACGACTGGCTTCATTATAAGGATTTCATGAATAATGGTTTGGCTTCTGTATTGGAATCCTGTTATGATAACGAAGAGATAAATCATGTTTTAGTTTTTGACTCTCTAAACCTTACCCAGCCGGAATGCGGTTTGCAACCGTTTCTTGATGTAGTATCAGGTTATTCTATTATTATTCCAGGAATAGGAAAGCCATTCCCAAAAAATCTAAAAGTATTAGCAACTATTCAAGATTATCATGAAGAAAATAGGATTGGTTTATCATTAAATTCAAAAAATTATTCTGCTTGGGGGCGCGTAGCTTCTAAAGGTGATAAGTTAATACTTGAAAATAATATCATAGATTGTAATGAAAATATTGGTTATTTCGAACCAAACGATTTATTGGTCTCTAAAATTAATGATAATTCTGAACAGGTAGACAATGGATACTTCAATTAAAATGCTTCCTGATGAGACATTTTCAATTATTCAGAATAAACTCATAAACTGGATATGTGTGAAAGGATTTGTTACATGGAAACAAATCCAAAAGGCTTGTAGAGATTTACTTGAAGAATATCCGCAGGATTATATTTCACTATATGGTAACTATCCAGAATATAAACTATTCATGCCGTTATTGAGAAAAGGAAAGTGCGAAATATCACAATCAGAAGGTAAAACCGGATTTGTTTGTTTTCCAAAGAATGAATACCTTGAGGATTCTGTAAATCCATTACTTTTATTAAATAATTTTCCTTCATTGATCTCATTAATTGAGAAATTCAAAATTGAGGATTCCATAGAATTAGAAGTGTGGTGTGATCTTAAGGATTATTCATACAAGAGTGTTAATTCAAGACTAGAGAAAATTGGGATATACAAATCTGAAGATAAAGTATATAGCCCTGCTTTTTTATTTGATGGGAAATATAAACGACTTATTCCAAGTTATGATGAAAATATTGATGCTATAAATATAGCGCGTTGTTATGTAAGAACTTCAGAAGGAATAAAGATGTTTTGCTATCATAAAAAGTCAAAAACGTTAAATACAAATGTTTACTCTGATTTACCAATTCTAATTACCAGAGCTTTGTTTTTACTTAATACAGATAATTTTACGGATAATGATTTTAATTATCCAATCACAAATAAAAAACTTTATAAAAATGTAAATGGAAAAATTATAAATGAAATTATGCGCATTTTTGGGAAAAACTGTGTGGAGGTTTTAGATGATTAATCCAGTGGCAATAGGAAGGAACCTAAAAGAAATTTATTTGAAATATCTCGATACAGGTATTCCATTACGAGAAAAATGTTATATCGATGAACGAAGAAAACTGTATGAAACAAATGGTGTTATCATGCAATCTCCAATTATTGAAATTGTTAATAAATATGAAGGAGATATAGAACTTTCAAAATTATGCGAACAAGAAAACCTTTCCCAAGATATTAGTGATTTCATTAATTCAGGACTATTAAAAACAGAAAATCCTGAATCAAAAGAAATAAAGATTTACAAGCATCAGAAAGAAGCTGTCAAAACAGTTTTGAAAAACAAAAAAAATCTTGTTGTAACAACAGGTACTGGTTCAGGAAAAACGGAGTGTTTCTTAATTCCTGTTCTTGCTAATCTTGTAACAGAATCTAAAAACTGGCCTACACCAAAAGAAAGAACCCATGCTGTAAGAACATTAATAATGTATCCATTAAATGCTTTAGCAGAAGATCAAATGGTTCGTTTGCGAAAATCTCTTGAAAGGGAAGATATAAAAAATTGGTTAGATGAAAATCGAAAAGGTAATAGATTTACATTTGGAAGATATACAGGAAGAACACCTGGAAAGCCAAATGAACCTAGATCTCATGCTTTAGCAAAATATCAGGCTCAATGGGAATCTCTTAAAGCTACAAAAGAAACAGATCCTGATGTATACGAAAACTTAAAATATTCGATCCCATGTACTGATGATAATTCAGCAGAATTAATTATCAGGCAAGATATGCAATCAGATCCTCCTGATATCATGATAACAAACTACAGTATGTTAAATATCATGTTAATGCGTAAAAGAGAGGAAGATATCTTTGAAAAAACAAAGAAGTGGCTACAAGAAGATGAATCTCACGTATTCACATTAGTAATAGATGAATTACATACATATAGAGGTACCGCCGGTACAGAAGTATCATATATTTTAAAAGTATTATTAAACAGATTAGGTTTGACACCAAATTCTAAGCAAGTACGTTTTCTGGCATCAAGTGCTTCCATGAACAAGTGCGAACGAACAGACAATTTTATAAACGATTTCTTCGGAGTGGATTCTTCAACTTTTGAAATAATAGCAGATGATAAAAAAGAACCAGTAGTAAAAGAGAGTCTAAAAGAGTTGCCTTTACCTTTATTTGATAAAATATCGAAAATAGGAGAAATAAACGAGACTAGTGAAAGTAAGATATTAGAACTTATTAATTCAAATGGTTATACATCATTTTACGATTTAGCTAAAAAACATGATTTTATAAATTGGCTTGTTTATTCATTACAAGATGAAAATAATTATGTTGCAGCTAGATCAGTAGAATATATAGGCAAAAGAATATTTGGAAATGATGCAAGAAGGCTTCTTTATGTTGAGATATTAATAAGTGTTATAAATCTTACTCAAGATGAGAAGCAAAATTATATTCAACCAATAAGAGCCCACTATTTTGCTAGAAACGTTGATAATATTTGGATTTGTTCTTCTGATAAGTGTTCTGCAGTCGCAGATGAATTTAAGGATCCAAAACGTAAATTTGGAAAATTATATGCTAAGCCAGTAAACAGATGTTCATGTGGCGCAAAGGTATATGAAGCCATTGTATGTCGTCAATGTGGTGAAATCTTTTTAAGTGGTTATGAAAACGATGATAAAGAGCCAAATAAATGCTTCTTGGAAAACAACAAACCTCTTTTATCAAATATTGAAATATCACCTACAATACTTTTCAAGAGAACTCCAGGGCAGGAACCTTTCGATGAAGAGACATTGGTTAAGTTCAAAATTTGATTGCATTTCTGGAGAACTTACAATTGATAGAATGGAAACAGAATACTTCAAATATGATAAAAAGAAGTCAGCTGCTCCTTTCCCAGAAAGATGTCCTGCTTGTGACTGGCAAATTAAATATAATGAAGAAGAACAAACTCTGACTCCTCTTTTTCATCATGGTACTGGTGTGCAAAAAGTTGATCAGGTTTTTGCTGACTCTCTTATTCGAATACTTAAGAATAGAAAAGAAAAAAGCAAATTGATTTTATTCTCCGATAGCCGTCAGGGTGCTGCAAAATTATCAGCAGGAATTGAATTGGATCACTATAGAGATGAGATACGTCTTGCTATGTTAAACTCTTTGGGTTCTGAATCAGAATGTCTCGAGTATCTTAAAAAATGGCGAGAAAGAGCAATAGAATGGATTGATATTCCTGAGGAATTAAGAAAGGGACAATTAAAGGAACCTTATTTTAGATCTATACGAGAAGCTATCAATTTAGAAAAAGATGGAGAAGAACCAGGAATGGATTTAGATGCTATTTTGAATGCATCTAATACAGATATAGAAAAGATTGTTGATGGTGTAATTGAGAAACTGCTTGATACGGGTATTAACCCTGCTGGTCCATTTCCTAGTTATGAAGAATATGGTGATAATGCAAAGTGGACAAAAGCAGTTGATTGGGAACGAAATCATTTTTCATACGATACAACCCCTAAAGAAGAGTTTTATTCAAAAGTTCGAACAAAATGTAGGGCAGAATTATTAACAACAGCTTTTGGTTCAAATAAAAGAACCTTTGAACAATTAGCGCTAGGATATTTTAAAGTCAAAAACACAATTGGAGTTGAACAAGAATTCTTTGATTCTGCAATTCGTATTCTTGGTGAATCATGGCGTATATATGATACAAACAGACGGTATTTGGCTTCTGGGTTCCCAAAACGATTATGGAAATTTGCAGAAAAAGTTTATGGTGAGAAAATACGTAGTGAGCATCCAAAAATGGATGCACTCAAATCCGCATTAATTTCATTAGAGTTAGTAAAAAGTGATACAGATATTTCCTTAACTGGAGAAGGTATTGAATTTGTTCCATTTGAGAAATGTGAATATGTTTGGAAATGTAATAGATGTGGAACTGTGCATTTACATCATTCAAAAGGAATATGTACATTTTGCGGTGACACATTAGATGATGCTTGTAAAATATCTGCAAAAGAATATGCGAAGCCAGATACTATTTATACTTCCGGATTATTTGGTAATGATTTAACTCGTCTCCACTGTGAAGAGTTAACCGGTCAGACAGATGATGATGATGCTTTAGACAGACAGCGACTTTTTCAAGATATGGTAAAGGCTAAGGAAATAAAAAAAGTTGATACAATTGATTTACTATCCGTAACAACAACGATGGAAGCTGGTGTTGATATAGGATCTCTTTCTGCAGTTATGATGGGAAATGTTCCACCACAAAGATTTAACTATCAACAACGTGTTGGACGAGCAGGACGACGAAATACACCATTGTCTCTAGCGCTTACAGTTGCCCGAGTAAATAGTCATGATCAAAGTCATTATACACAACCAGAACGTATGGTTACTGGACAGCCCGCTGTTCCATATATTGATTTACGAAGTACAGATATATTAAGACGCTTTATTATAAAAGAAGTTCTAAGAATAGCTTTCATAGACAAGGGAATCGTGCCAGAAAACAGTTCAGTACATGGCGAATTTGGAACAATTGAAGACTGGAAGGAAAATAAGAAACTCATTAAGACATGGCTGGAAACTAATAAGCCAACTATTCAGAAAATAGTTGATACTTATGCTGATAAGACCAAAATTGATAAAACTGAGTTAGATACAATTGTTGAAGATATACATTCTAATCTTATACAAGAAATAGATAATAAAATTCATAAAGATGAATTCATTCAAAATGAATTATCAGAACGTCTTGCAGCAACAGGCCTTCTTCCTATGTTTGGATTCCCTACACAGGTTAGATATTTATATGAAGCAAAACCATTATCGTTCCCACCTAAGAAAGTAACAGATAGACAAATGGATCTGGCACTAACATCTTTCACTCCTGGCTGTGAAATTGTAAAAGATAAAAAGGTTTTAAAATCAATTGGATTTATTACATATGAGAGCGTTCGAGGACAGCCAAAAGCAAAGAGTGGTCTTCATATTTTTGAAGAGAAAAAACTCTTAAGCTGTAATAACTGTTCTTATGTTGCAATGGTTGATAAATCAGTTGATAACACATGTCCTATTTGTAAATGCGAAATTAAGCCTATTGATAGTGTGGCATCGCCTTTAGGATACAGAACTGAATATACAAAATCTTCTGAAAAAGATTTTGATGGCCGCTTTGAATGGTTGCCGATGTCAAGTGAAACCCGTATTGATAGTGAACAAACTGAAATCACATTGAAACCAGTTGCAAATACAAATCTTTTAGTAGGAAATAATGAATATCCTGAAAAAGGTGTTGTTAATACAATTAATACTAATAAAGGTAAATTGTTTAAACTCTTTAAAGCAAAAAAAGAAGAGGGTTGGTATGATCCAAACTTTGTAAATTACAAAGGTGCATTTGACTTTGATCCTGAATCAATGAGGGATTTCGCTTTAATATCTTCTAAAGTAACAGGTGTTTTGGAGATTTGTATTAATTCACAAAATCCAGATATAATTCTTACTCCATTATACCTTTCAAATGATTTACTTGAAAAACAGAGATTGTCAGCTCTTAGAGGTGCTTTCATTTCATGGGGTAACTTATTAAGAAAAGCTGTAACAAATTATTTAGATATTGAAACAACAGAACTTACTGTTGATTATTTCGTCAAAAGAGACAGTCAAGATGAGAAAACTGTAAGAGCTGGAGTTTTTATGGTTGAACAACTTGAGAATGGAGCAGGGTATGCTTCCTACTTGGGAAATGCAGAGCCTGTAATACAATTTGTTGTTTTTCTAAAACAGTTACTTAAAGATGGAGATATCTATGAACAATTAACAGAAGATAATCATAAAGAAACATGTGATTGTTCATGTTATGATTGTTTACGTGATTACTATAATCAAAGATATCATGAAATGCTTGATTGGCGCTTAGGACTTGATCTAGCACAAATTGCAGCAAATAAAACATATGTTCCTGTTATTATGGAAAAGTCTGGTTATTGGTATAAATTGCTTCTGTCAAGAATTGAGGCATTAAAAAATCAAGATTCTGAAGAAATAGAATTTTACCAACAGACTGAAACGTTTATTATAAAAATAAATAACGAAACTATAATTCTTGCACATCCATTCTGGAGTAAACAAAAGATTTCTAAATTAGCAATAGAGTACGGGTGTCCTGATGCTAGAATAGTTTATGTTAATACTTTTATTCAAAACTTAAAGTTGTAGGAGATTACTCATGTTTTTCACAACAAATAGCTAAATACAGAAGATTTTATCAATATAACTATTCCGAAATCTAATAAGGGTATTTTGAATTTAGATTGTTTTCAATTGTTTTTCCAGAAACATTGTTAACAAATTATTAAAGATTCCAATACAGATATCCCTGAATATGACATTTTCTTTTTCCTGTATTTCAAAAAATCGTATATTTTAAGCGCATTGTATCTTCGCAGTTATATTATGTTTTCTTTTTTTGTAGACTATTGTCCGTTGTTTTATTGTCTACATATTGTAAACTATTAATAATGAATAATCAAGATAAAGAGTTATTGAAACAATTAGGAACTAACTTACGCAAATATCGATTAAACAATAATATTTCGCAAGAAGCTTTTTCTGAATTAACACAACTAGATAGAACGTACATATCTGGTTTAGAAAGGGGAATAAGAAATCCTTCTTTCTTGATTTTATTAAGAATATCTAAAGCATTAGATATTACTCTTAATGATTTATATGGTGATAAAAATGAGTCTAATGAAACCAAATGAGAAATATATAACAATTACAAATAATGAAGAATTAATCTATTCTTTTTTAGATGAAGTAATATATCCTCAACGTGAAAATATGTTAAAATGGTCTAAGATTACAAATCAAACGCCAAATTTAAAAATTGGATATCCAGGACAGCATCTTGCTTCATTAATAACAGGTGTTAAAGGTACAGGAACAGGAGCTCGTGGTGATGATCTTGAGGATTTATCAGAAGTCAAATCTTGTAGTAGAGTTGATCAATCTGATAAATGTAAGAATTGTGGGGAAAATGTTTTAAGAAGTCAAAGTAAATGCCCACATTGTGGATCAGAATGTATAAAAAGGAATAATGATTCTAAATGGCTAATTGGAATTAGAAATGATGAAGAACTAAGAATGTATTTAGAGAAAATTCCTAGAACAATATTTATTATTTCAGATTATCCAGAATTTGAGAAAAATAATTATAACAAAATTCAATTTACTGCTTATGAAATTTGGAATCAATCAGATAGAGCAAGGAATTTTAGAGAAGTTTTGATTAATTATTATGAAAATATTTACAAGAAAAAGAAAAAAATGGATAGTGAAGGTTCTATCGCACCATTAAATTTTTGGCCATATAATTTCCAGTTTTACATGTGTAATCCAATTAAGGTATTTCATGCCACAATTGATTATTCAGTTCCTAGAGAAAAAGCCATTATTATTGACCATTATATTAAACCTACTGACGACAGAAGTCTGTTAGAATCAGAAAAAATGCCTTGTTCTTTATTAAATAAGGAAGAAAGGAACCTAATATTTTCAAATAAACAACCGGTATTAGAAATAGGCGAACAAGAACGTGAGTATTTATCATTAAGAAAGACAAAGGGTGTTTGTGTGCATGAAAATAAATACAAAAGACTAAAATAAGACTATTTTAGTTTCTTAAACCTATTTTGAATATTTATAATGTAATCTTTATCTAATTCAATCGAAACGCTGTTTCTATTTAATTTCTCAGATGATATTAAAGTGGAACCACTACCTGCAAATGGATCTATAACTTTATCTCCTTCATTAGAAGAGGCTAGTATTAGCCGTTCTATTAATTTTAGGGGTTTCTGTGTGGGATGGAATCGTTCTTCCTCGTAAAAATCAATATCTCGCCAAACATCTGTTACACCCATTTGTGCATTAAACGTTTGAGCAATATTTTTATAAGGTAAATTGAATTGTAAAACTTTCTGTAATTTACCCCAAAGCTCTTCAGTTGGGAATTGTTCGCATATATTTTTTCCTGTATAAATTGACCACATTCCTCCTCCATTAGATTTAACGCCTAATGATTCATTTATAGTTTTTGAGGATAAACCTAATTCTTTTTGCCTGGATTTTAACAGGTTTCTAGAAAATGATATATTATCTTTTACAAGAAATAATATGCTTTCTGTTACATTTGGGAAAATTTTATAGTTTTTTGTTGCTCGTCCAGCAACAGATTTCATTCCTTTATCTATAATTATCTGTTGTCTTATTGAAAACCCCATATTTATTAGTTCTGGTATCAATAATGCGAGTGTTCTAAAATAGCCAAATAAATAAAATGTTCCACCTACTCGTAATTTTTTATAGATTTTGGAAATCCATATTTTGGACCAATTAACATAGTCTTCCTCTGTTCGCCATTGATAGTCCCATTTTTGTGACACAACTTTCCAATATGGGGGATCAGCTATGCACAAGTCAAAATAGTTGTCTTCGTATTTGTCTAATGCGTTTATACAGTCATCTTGAATTAATACTTGTTTTCCTAATTTCATAAAATCAATAATACACAAAATGTTGTCTATTGTCTACATATTCGATAAAAATATTGTATTATTCAAAACAAATTTTTAACTTTCCATCCCGCTTCAAACCCATTAAAAATCGCAGAATGTTGCATCTCAATTAAACGTGAATATGAGTAAGTTTTAAAATCGTTATGTACAATTTCCAAATCCATATTACATAATCGTGAATTACGTTCCTTAATGTTTTGAAAATATTGCTGATCTGGAAGCTTGTTACTCTTGGAGGTATTGCAATGAGGGCAGGCCAGGACAAAGTTCCAAAGCTTGTCATCTTTTACAAAGCTCCATGGTATAAAATGATCAACCGGTGAGTTTTTATCGGAATCTTGATGCAAAGGTTTGCCACAGTAGAAACATCTTGTTTGATTAAATTCAACCAGGACCTTGTAATATTGGTTTAGGTTACTACGTTCTGTAGAAGCATCCAGTTTATTTGCAAGTCTGTAGGAATCTTCTTCGATGTTTGCTTTTTCCAGATATTTTATCCATTGGTAATAATTTTGTTTTTCAAAAACTGATTTGTATTTTACCAGAGCAGTATAAACATCGGGGTTTATAAAGATTCCGTCTGATTTGTCTTTTTTGTCAAAATGATAGAACTGGTCATCTGTGTCGCCGCAAAAGGCAGCTACAACATTTTTGAGCATTTGCTTTTTTATGTTCTTCACTATTTCCAGCTGCAAGTCTGCCCGCAAAACTTCAAATCGAAAAATTGTCTGTTTTTGTGAATAATCAAATTTATATTTGTCGCAGAATGCAAACAGTTCTTTTTCTACACTGGTAAACTGATGATGTTCTGTTTTTATTTCCTGCCGGAGGTGATAGTTTAAAACAAGGTTCCAGTATATTTCTGTAAACCGCGAGGCAAGCTTGTCATAAGAAAGATATTTTGTATCAAGGTATATATTAAAAACGTTATCAATTATGGATTTGAAAAAAGCATATTTGTAAGTTGTTGCACGATGCGCATTACCCGATAAAGCGCGGTTAACTAACTCAATAAC
>JAEEGL012072588.1_pt1 | contig 11882 bp, 9 predicted proteins | sample 9134231 | NCBI WGS metagenome assembly JAEEGL01 (sample SAMN16246548, study PRJNA631951) | gut metagenome | biome: gut microbiome; feature: rumen; material: fiber-attached | host: Bos | place: Iran: Karaj | collected 2018-10 | reverse complement strand
GTCTGAAGAAGACTGGCCATCTGGTCTATGAAAGAACCGGTACCGCCGGCGCATATACCGTTCATACGCTGCTCGACATTGCCGTTCTCAAAATAGATAATCTTGGCATCCTCGCCACCCAGTTCTATTGCCACATCGGTCTTGGGAGCGAACTTTTCCAGGGAAGTGGATACGGCAATAACCTCCTGAGTAAAAGGAACCTCAAGATGGTTGGCCAGAGTAAGTCCGCCGGAACCCGTGATCATAGGGTGCAGAGTGATATCACCCAGCATATCCCTAGCCTCGGTGAGTAAGCCCGTAAGAGTGCCCTGAATGTCCGCAAAATGCCTTCTATAATCGGAAAACAGAAGATTAGCCTCATCATCGAGAATGGCAATCTTAACTGTTGTAGAACCTATATCAATTCCTAAAGTGTAACGTGTTTTAGCCATATATACCTTTTTCTAACTACCTATATTTATGCAATAATAATCAATCTTGTTTATAATACGACATGATGTAGTTAGAAACAATGTACACAAAAGCCTCAATGCCCAATTTTATAGTTTTTTAATAAATGCCCCTTTAAGGCGGCTCTTATTAATATATTTTTAATTAGTGAAAGAGGCGAGATTGTGGTAAGATTGAATAGGTAAATTCTGATAAAAGGAATGAGGAAAGATGAAGGAAAGTTTTTCTTTAAAAATGGAGAAGAAACTTGGCAAATATGCCATAAGAAATATTACATTCTATCTGATAATATGCTATGCCTTCGGTTATATCATCGAACTGATTAATCCCGAATTTTTGTCATTTCTCACACTGGAACCCTCCCTTATCTTAACGGGTCAGGTGTGGAGACTTTTCACATGGCTGATTATCCCTCCGGATACCAGCAATCTCTTTTTCGTGCTCATAATGCTGTATTTCTATTACAGCATAGGCAGATCCCTTGAGGCGGTATGGGGTACATACAGACTCAATGTCTACCTCTTCTCGGGCATGTTTTATACCATCGTAGGCAGTTTCATACTTTATTTCATATTCAGATATGTAACTATGATACCCAATCCTGTGGGATACGGACTTTATTTTAGTACCTATTACATCAATATGTCCATATTCTTAGCCTATGCGGCGACTTTTCCGGACATGCAGGTTCTCCTGTTTTTCATAGTCCCCATAAAAGTCAAGGTGCTGGGAATCATATACGGAATATTGCTGCTTGTATCCTGCATACAGGGAGGAGTTGTGACATGGGTGGTTATCGGTTCATCCCTTCTCAACTTCATCGTATTCTTCTTCACATCCAGAAAGAGAGTGCGATTGTCTCCGAAACAGGTGAAGCAGAGAGTTGTGTATAAGAGAGAGGTTAAAAAGCAGGATGCTGCTCGTTTCGATTCGGGAATCGCCAAGCACAAATGTGCCGTATGCGGTAGAACGGACAAGACAAATCCCGAATTGGAATTCAGATTCTGCTCAAAATGCAACGGCAATTACGAATATTGTCAGGACCATCTTTTTACACACGAACATAAAAAATAACACAGGACAGTAAGATGAATAACGAAGTAGAATTCGCGAAAAAAATAGAAGAACTGAGAAAACTTGCCAAGGAACAGAACAATGTGGTAAGTCGTGAGCAGGTGGAAGAGATCTTTGCATCTATCGGCATGGGAAGCGAACTTCTGGGCCCAGTATATGACTATCTTAAGGCAAAAAAGATAGGTGTTGGGGAGCCGGTAGACCTGGACGAATATCTGACGGATGATGATATCAACTATCTGAAGATATATGAAGAGGAACTGAGCCTCACAGAAGAGCCAAGTGACGGAGAAAAGGAAGCAGCTTACATATCCGCCATGGCGGGAGACAAGACAGCTCAGGATCTTGTGGTAAGCATAATGCTTAAAGACGTAATAGATATGGCAAGACTCTACGCCGGACAGGGTGTTACGGTGGAGGACCTTGTGGGCGAAGGCAATGTGGCTCTAGCTCTCGGCGTAACCATGCTCGGTGCATTGGAAGATCACATGGAAGTACCGGGAACCCTTGCGGGACTTGTTATGAATGCCATGGAAGATATCATCGCAAGCGAAAGAGATGCAAGACTCAGTGAAGAGAAGGTAGAAAAGAAAGTCAACAAAGTTGCGGATGCGGCTGCGGAGCTGGCAGGTGCCCTGGGCAGAAAGGTCAGCGTAAAGGAACTTAACGAAGAGACCAAGATGAGTCTCGAATATATATTGGATGCCATCAGACTCAGCGGAGGCAGGATAGAAGACATAGATGTACAACAATAAAGATTACAAGCATTTTGTACAGGATTTTTCCAATCTGTACATAGGGGGACGCAATACTTATCAGGAGATAATGGATAATGACAACGTCCCTTTCAAATTAAAGACAATAATTGCCCACTATATGCTTAAGGAAGTGGATGGGGACACAAGTCTCGAGAACCATGTTTTTTTCATTGAAAAAGACAGCTTAAGCTATCTGGTATACAAAAAAATGAGGGCAAAATTTCTACTTAACGTCTTTTACGAAGACGGTCACGGCAAGGACAAGCCGGGATATCATATCGACGAATTCACCATTGATCAGATACTTGAGAGAGAAGATCTCAGGGCAAATATGGGAAGCATATTCTTAACGGAAGTCAGAATCAAGAAGCTCAGCCTTCTTGGAGTAAGCATATAAAGGAGTAATTATGGATTTAGATAAGATAAAGGCCTACAAGGTCGAGAAAAAAGAACGTATCGCGGAACTGGAAAGCGACGCATACATCTTAAGACATATCAAAACAGGAGCCAGAGTTGCTCTTCTTGAAAACGCAGACGAGAACAAAGTCTTCTATATAGGATTCAGAACACCTCCGGAAGACAGTACAGGTGTAATGCACATTCTTGAACATTCGGTTCTGTGCGGTTCCGAGCACTTTCCGGTAAAAGATCCTTTTATCGAACTTGCCAAGGGATCCCTCAATACATTTCTTAATGCAATGACATACCCCGATAAAACAGTATACCCCGTTGCCAGTTGCAACGATAAGGACTTTCAGAATCTGATGCATGTCTATCTGGATGCTGTTTTCTATCCTAACTGTATGAAGAGTGATGAGACCTTCAGACAGGAAGGCTGGCATTATGAGATGGAATCTCCCGAAGACGATCTGAAGATCAACGGCGTTGTATATAACGAGATGAAGGGGGCTTTCTCTTCACCGGATGATGTCTTCGAACGTGAGATATTCAATTCACTTTTCCCCGATACGGAATACAGCGTGGAATCCGGCGGAGACCCTAAGGACATCCCATCTCTTACATACGATCATTATAAGGAGACATACGAGAGATATTATCATCCTTCCAACTCCTTCATATACCTCTACGGCAATATGGACATGGCTGAGAAGCTTGATTTTATCGACAGAGAATATCTGGGAAAATTCGATAAACTCGAGATTGATTCACAGATAAAGAGTCAGAAACCCTTTGACAAAACAAGGGAGATTAACAAAGAATATTCCATCACAGAGAGCGAACCTCTTAAGGAGAACACATATCTTAGCTACAACGTAGCTATGGCTGACAATCTGGACAAGGATAAATATATCGCTTTCCAGGTAATAGATTATGCATTGGGCAGCTGTCAGGGAGCAGTGCTTAAGAAAGCGCTTCTTGAAGCCGGTATCGGTAAGGATGTGTACACCTTCTATGATAACGGTATCAAGCAGCCTTATTTTTCAGTTGTTGCCAAGAATACGGATAAGGAAAAGAAGGAAGAATTCCTTGATATCATAAAGAAGAGCCTTGAGAAAGTAGTTAAGGAAGGCTTCGACAAGGACACACTCAGAGCAGGTCTCAACGGCCTTGAATTCAGATACAGAGAAGCGGACTTCGGTTCATATCCTCCGGGTCTTATGTACGGCCTTCAGGTTCTTGACAGCTGGCTCTATGATGACGACGCACCCTTTATACATATCGCTGCGGATGAGACATATAAGAAGTTAAGAAAAGCCATTGACAGCGACTATTATGAGCAGCTGGTAAAAGAGTGGATCCTTGATAACAAACACAATTCCGTTGTTGTTGTTAGTCCCAAGGTGGGTCTTACTGAAGAAGAGGATGAGCGTCTTGCAGGGGAGCTTGCAGACTACAAGGCATCCTTATCAGAGGAAGAGCTTGAGAAGATAGTAAAAGATACAGCAGACTTAAGAGCTTATCAGGAAGAAGAGGACGATCCGGAGGCTCTGAAATGTATTCCGGTATTGTCTATCTCGGATATTGATAAAAAGGCCTTTGTTCCCGGTCATGAAGTCAGAGATATAGACGGCAAGACCTGTATATATCACAATATTCATACCAACGGAATAGACTATGTGAGACTCATCCACAAAGTCAACAATATTCCCGCAAGATTATTCCCTTCAATCGGCCTCTTAAAGGCAGTATGGGGAATGCTTAATACAAAGAATTACACTTACGGACAGCTCTTCAATCAGATATTCATCCGTACCGGTGGTATGTCTTCGGTTATAAATGTCTACGAAGATTCAAGAGATGATGTAAGCAATACGGTTACGTTTGAAATAAAAGGAAAATGCCTTAAGGGAGATCTTAAGAATATATTCGAACTTGCCGAAGAGATCTGCCTCAACAGCATATATGACGATGAGAAGAGACTTCTTGAGATTTTATCGGAGCTTAAGAGCCGTATGCAGGCCAGTGCGCTTCAGTCAGGTCATCTTTTGGCTAAGGGAAGAGCTGCCAGCTATCACTCAACAAACGCCAAGCTCAATGAGATCATAAGCGGAGTGGATTTTTACCGACTTGTGGAAGAGACTATCGCAGATTACGACAACAGGAAGGCAGGCCTTATTGCCGACCTTAAGGAATTGGCATCTTACGTATTCATGCCTTCCAATCTGATCTATGATTTCGTGGGCACGGAAGAAGAATACAAGGAATTCGGCTCCTTATGCGAAGATATTGCCAAGAAATGGTATCCCGACAAGGATAACAAGGATATCTACAAAGTGGAGCTTAAGAAGCTCAACGAGGGCTTCTGCAGTGCTTCTCAGGTACAGTTCGTATCCAGAGCAGGTAATTTTAAAGAAAAAGGATATAAATATTCAGGAAGTCTTAAAGCTTTAAGGATAATTATGGGATATGATTATCTATGGAACAATGTAAGAGTCAAGGGCGGAGCCTACGGCTGTATGAGTTCTTTTTCAAGAAGCGGAGATTCATTCTTTGTATCCTACAGAGATCCCAATCTCAGAGCCACTAATGAAATATTTGAAAATGTGGTAGACTATATAAAGAACTTTGATGCGGACGACAGGTCAATGACCCAGTATATCATCGGAGCAGTGAGTGAACTTGACACACCACTGACCCCGTCACTGAGGGCCATCAGAGAACTTGGCATTTACATGATGCATCAGGATGCGGCGGTATATCAGAAGGAAAGAGATGAACTTCTGGCTACGACAAAGGAGAAGATAAGGGAGCTTGCTCCTCTTGTTCAGGCTGTTCTTGATGACCAATGCATATGCGTTTTGGGAAATGTTGAAAAAGTTAAAGCTGACAAGAATCTCTTCAACAATGTTGAGAATTTGTTCAAGAGCTGACTTGCAGGGAAAGAGGATGCTATGAAAAAGAGATTGATTGCTATTACGTTATCGATTGTCACATCGATTGCTTTGTGTGCATGCGGATCGTCATCATCGTCATCATACAGCAAGGCAACTGCAGATGCCGCAGCACCGGCTGCTGCTTATGAGGAGAGCGCAAACTACGGCGACTACGACAGTTATGATTATGAAGCAGACACAGTAACCATGTATGAGACAGAAGGAGAATCTTCTTCCGTTAATACAACAACAACCGAGAATGCCAATACAAGCAACAGAAAACTCATCCGTACGGTTGACCTCAATGTAGAGACCAAAGAATTCGACTCACTTATGAACAGCCTTACAAGTGAGATATCATCACTTGGCGGATATATCGAGAACATGAGCGGTAATTATGGAAGTATATATTCTTCATACCGCACCAACAAATCAGCTAACATTATTGCCCGTATCCCGGCTAACAAGCTGGACGGCTTCATCAATACCGTAGGCGAAAAGTCCAACATAACATACAGATCCGAGTCTGTTTCGGATGTAACTCTTGAGTATGTTGATATGGAGAGCCACAAGAGAATGCTCCAGGAAGAGCAGGACAGACTTCTTTCATTCCTTGAAGAAGCTGACACTGTAGAAGAGATAATCTCTCTTGAGGACAGACTTACAAGCGTTAAATACCAGATCGACAGCATGGAGAGTCAGATCAGAACATATGACAACAAGGTTGACTATTCCACAGTAACAATTGATGTAACTGAAGTTGTTGATTATACTGAGGTTGTTGAACATCCCGAACTTACACCTGCTCAGAGAATGGCAGAAGGATTCATGAACAGCCTTAGCAAGATCGGTATCGGCTTCAGAGAGTTCGGTATATGGTTCGTAATTCACCTTCCTTACATTGTACTCTGGGCAATTGTTGCAGCCATCGGATTCGTAATCGTTAAGTTTATTCTTAAGAAGAACGATCAGAGAATGGAAGCCCTCAAGGCAAAGAGAGAGGAAGAAGCTAAGAAGAAAGCCGAAGCCGGTGAGACAAAGAGTGAAGATTCACTCTATGTAAAAAGACCCGACAATAAATAAGGATAAAAATGTCTGATATTGAGAATTTAGATCTAAGCAATAACAAAAAAGTAGGATTCGTAAGCATAATAGGCAGGCCCAATGTGGGCAAGTCAACGCTTATGAATCACATAATAGGCCAGAAGATAGCCATAACGTCCAACAAGCCTCAGACCACCAGGAACAGGATACAGACAGTCTACACTTCGGAGGAAGGACAGATAGTCTTCGTTGATACTCCCGGTATTCATAAGGCCAAGAACAAGCTGGGCAATTACATGGTGAACGTAGCCACAGGTTCCATTAAGGATGTGGATGTGGTAATGTGGCTGGTTGAGCCCACAACCTTCATAGGTGCGGGAGAACAGACCATTATCGAGAGACTGAAAAAGCTCAAAGATACTCCTATTGTACTGGTCATCAATAAGATGGATACGGTTAAAAAGGAAGAGGTTCTGGCTGTTATAGACAAATACAGAAGTGAAGTGGATTTTGCCGATATAGTTCCGCTATCTGCCAAGACCGGGGAAAATGTGGATGAACTTATAAAGGTTCTTATGAAACTCTTACCCTACGGACCTTTCTTCTATGATGAAGATACAATAACAGATCAGCCGGAGAGACAGATTGTGGCAGAACTCATACGCGAGAAAGCGCTGCGTTGCCTTGACGAGGAGATACCTCACGGTATAGCTGTTGCCATCGATTCCATGAAATACGAAGGCAAGCTCTGTCGAATCGATGCTACCATAGTATGTGAGAAAGAAAGTCACAAAGGCATGATCATAGGCAAGGGCGGCAACATGCTTAAGAAGATCGGTTCTCTTGCCAGGCCCGAGATTGAGGATATGCTGGAAAGCAAAGTATTCCTCCAACTGTGGGTAAAGGTCAAAAAGGACTGGAGAGATTCGGATTTCTTAATGAAGAATTTCGGATACAATCCAAAAGATATAGAAAACGGCGTCTAAGGACGGGAAAGAAGGCTTTATGAATGCTCTTGAAGAGAGAATCATGAAAGATGGTGTTGTAAAAGAAGGGAATGTACTTAAGGTTGACAGTTTTTTGAATCATCAGATGGATGTGGAACTGTTCAAGTGGATGGGAGAAGAGTATAAGAGAAGATTCGCTGGCAAGAATATCAACAAGATACTCACCATCGAGGCGTCCGGCATAGGAATCGCAAGTGTAGTGGCTCTCGAATTCGGAGTGCCGGTTGTTTTTGCCAAGAAGAGCAAGAGCATCAATCTAGACGGAGAGATGTACACGGCTCAGGTGGAATCCTTCACACACAAGAACGTCAATACCGTAATCGTATCCAAGAAATTCTTAGGACCCGAGGATCATATACTTATTATCGATGATTTCCTTGCCAACGGCTGTGCCCTTCAGGGACTTATACAGATAGCACAGAGTGCGGGAGCAACTGTTGAAGGAATCGGAATTGCCATTGAGAAGGGCTTCCAGCAGGGCGGAAGAATGATAAGGAACTTAGGCTACCAGCTGGAGAGTCTTGCAATAGTTGAGAGCATGGACGCAGCAAATGGAAGCGTAGAGTTCAGAGAACAATAATATCTTTTGTCAATAATTACAACAAATAGCAATGAAAACTTTTTATTTTTATAAATTGTTTTTATTGCTATTTTTTATAGCCTTTGCTATTCTTTTAGATGTGTGCAGAAGGCACATATGGCGACTATATTCATATATGAGGAGAAAAAACATGAAAAAGATTATTGCTTTGGTACTTTCAGCAGTCATGACTCTTTCTCTTTGTGCATGTGGAAGCTCTGCAGAGACTGCTTCATCTGACGCAGCAGCAGCTGACGGCAAGACAACAGTTAAGGCCGGCTTTATCACATTGCATGATGAGAACTCAACTTACGACCTCAACTTCATCAATGCGGCTAAGGAAGCATGTGAAGCTCTTGGTGTTGAGTACGTAATCAAGACTAACATTCCCGAAGGTCAGGAGTGTTACGAAGCTGCATGCGAACTTGCAGATGCAGGATGCAATTTCATCTTTGCAGATTCATTCGGACATGAAGATTACATGATCGAAGCTGCAAAGGAATACAAGGATGTTCAGTTTGCTCATGCAACAGGAACAAAGGCTCATACAGAGAAGCTTGACAACTACCACAATGCATTTGCTTCCATCTACGAAGGAAGATATCTTGCAGGTATCGTAGCAGGTATGAAGCTTAACGAGATGATTGATAATGGCGATATCACAGCAGACCAGGCTAAGATCGGTTATGTTGGTGCATATACATATGCTGAGGTTATCTCAGGTTATACATCATTCTTCCTCGGCGCTCGTTCAGTATGCCCTACAGCAACTATGGAAGTTACTTTCACAGGTTCATGGTATGACGAGACAGCAGAGAAGGAAGGCGCTCAGACACTTATCAACGACGGTTGTGTACTTATAAGCCAGCATGCTGACTCAATGGGTGCTCCTACAGCTTGTGAGACAGCAGGTGTTCCTGATGTATCTTACAACGGTAGCACAGCAGACGCTTGCCCTAACACATTCCTTGTTTCTTCAAGAATTGACTGGGCTCCTTATTTCACATATGCAATCACATCTATCCAGGATGGCAAGGCATTCGATACAGACTGGACAGGTACAATTGCTTCAGGTTCTGTAAAGCTTACAGACCTTGGCTCTTCAGTAGCAGACGGAACAGCTGAGGCTATCAAGGCTGCTCAGGCTGACATCGAGTCAGGCAAGCTTCATGTATTTAACACAGATACATTCACAGTAGGTGGTGAGGTTCTTACATCTTACATGGCTGATGTTGATACAGATGAGAACTATGAAGGTGATCATGATGTAATCAAGGACGGTTACTTCGATGAGTCAGGTGAGGGATTACGTTCAGCTCCTTACTTCGATCTCCAGATCGACGGAATCACACTTCTTGATACAAAATTCTAATGATAATAGGCAAAAGTAATATAGACTATTGATAGTTATTTTGTTAAAATTGCTAGGGACGCGTTATGTGTCCCTAGCTTTATTTTATGGAGATGAAAAATGACTGACAAAAACGTTGCGGTATCCGTAAAGAATCTGTCAAAGAGCTTCGGAAACGTAAAGGCCAATAAGAATGTCAATATGGAGATCTATAAGGGCGAGATTCTTGCGCTTCTTGGTGAGAACGGAAGCGGCAAGACCACACTTATGAATATGCTTTCAGGCCTCTATTATCCGGACAGCGGACAGATCTTTATTGACGGAAAAGAGGCAAGCATTCAATCACCGAGGGATGCGTATACTTACGGAATAGGTATGGTGCATCAGCATTTTAAGCTGGTTGATGTGCTTACGGCTGCCGAGAATATAACTCTCGGAGAAGAAGGCAAGCTTAATATTAAGAAGGCTACGGCTAAGATCAAGGAAATATGTGATAAATACGGCTTCGAAGTGGATCCTCAGAAGAAGATCTTCAACATGAGTGTGTCCGAAAAGCAGACTGTAGAAATAGTAAAAGTACTCTACAGAGGAGCGGATATACTTATTCTTGATGAGCCTACAGCCGTGCTTACACCTCAGGAGACAGAGAAACTTTTTGTCGTACTTAAGAATATGAAGGCCGACGGTAAGGCCGTGATAATAATCACACATAAGCTTAACGAAGTGGAAGAGATATCCGACAGAGTAGCGGTACTGAGAGCCGGAGAATATATCGGTGATATGATAACCGCCGAGACCAATGCTCAGGAGATGACTAACATGATGGTAGGTCATCAGGTAACTCTCAATATCGAGAGACCGGAGCCCAAGGAGCCTAAGCCCAGAATCATTGTTGAGGGACTTACTGTTAAGGATATCGACGGAATCACAAAGCTTGAAGATGTAAGCTTTATCGCCAGAAGCGGAGAAATCCTCGGAATAGCCGGAATCTCAGGCTGCGGTCAGAAGGAACTTCTTGAATCCATTGCGGGATTGCAGCATGTAGAAAGCGGATCCGTAAAATATGTCAATGACGACGGTTCTGTTGAAGAACTGATCGGTATGAATCCTCAGGATATTGCAGAAAAGGGAGTTGCCTTAAGCTTCGTTCCCGAGGACAGACTTGGTATGGGTCTTGTGGGCAATATGGATATTGCCGATAACATGATGCTCCGTTCTTTCAGAAACAACGGATCGCTCTTTACAGATAAGAAGACACCTCACGATCTTGCGGAGACAATAGTAGACAAGCTGGAAGTATCAACTCCCAGTATAGAGACTCCCGTAAGACAGCTGTCGGGCGGTAATGTTCAGAAGGTCCTTGTAGGACGTGAGATATCCAATGCTCCCAGCGTTCTTATGACAGCTTATGCCGTAAGAGGACTTGATATCAATTCTTCATATACAATCTACGATCTTATCAACGAGCAGAAAAAGAAAGGAACCGCAGTTATATTTGTCGGTGAAGATCTGGATGTACTGCTTCAGATATCAGACAGGATCCTTGTGCTCTGCGACGGACAGGTAAGCGGAATCGTAGAAGGCAAGAAGGCCGATAAGAATACTATCGGACTTATGATGACAAGACTTGAAGGGGGTATGACAAATGAATAACAAAAAATCAGAACCCCTTTTTCACGTAATAAAAAGAGATGACATGACAAGAGGCAAGGCTTGGGGAATAAGAGCAATATCAATTGTAGCTGCCCTTCTTCTCTGTGCTCTTGTTACAACGGTACTTACAGGTGACAATCCCATATCGGTATATGCAACCATGTTCTCGGGTGCTTTCGGATCGGCAAGAAAAACCTGGGTAACACTGCAGAGTCTGTCAATCCTGCTTATCATATCACTGGCACTTACACCTGCATTCAGAATGAGATTCTGGAACTGTGGCGGCGAAGGTCAGGTGCTTATGGGCGGTCTTGCAGCAGCAGCATGTATGGTTACACTTGACGGCAAGCTTCCGAATGCCCTTGTAATAATCATCATGATTATCGCAAGTATTGCCGCAGGAGCAATATGGGGCTTTATTCCCGCCATCTGCAAGGCTAAATGGAATACCAACGAGACACTGTCAACTCTTATGATGAACTATATTGCCACACAGATCGTGGCATATTATACAGTACTTTGGGAGAGCCCCAAGGGATCCGGGAAAATCGGTATCATCAACCAGAACTCCAACATAGGCTGGCTTCCGGAGATAGGCAACAAATATCTCTTAAGTATCCTTGTAGCTCT
>JAEEGL011981706.1_pt1 | contig 11882 bp, 11 predicted proteins | sample 9134231 | NCBI WGS metagenome assembly JAEEGL01 (sample SAMN16246548, study PRJNA631951) | gut metagenome | biome: gut microbiome; feature: rumen; material: fiber-attached | host: Bos | place: Iran: Karaj | collected 2018-10 | reverse complement strand
GAGGAGATGCTGCGCGACCGCATCCTCACCATCGGCGAGAACATGAAGATCCGCCGCTTCGAGCGCGTGGAAGGCATCACCGTTCCCTACATCCACATGGGCGGCGTGTACGCCACCCTGGTGCACTTCGACACCGACGCCGCCACCGCCGCCAAGCCCGAGTTCACGGCTTTCGGCAAGGACATCGCCATGCAGATCGCCGCTCTCAACCCCGGCTATCTGGACGAGGCTTCCGTGCCCGCCGCGGTGATCGAGAACGAGAAGGCCATCCGCATCGCCCAGCTGCAGCAGGATCCCAAGAACGCCAACAAGCCCGCCAACATCCTTGAGAAGATCGTGACCGGCGGACTCGGCAAGTTCTTCAAGGAAGTCTGCCTGTTGGACCAGGCGTTCGTCAAGGATGGCAGCATGAGCGTCCGTGAGTACATCGCCAAGACCGCCAAGGAACTCGGCGCCGACATCAAGGTCCTGGGCTTCACCCGCTACGAGAAGGGCGAGGGCCTGGAGAAGAGGAACGAGGACTTCGCCGCCGAAGTCGCCGCCCAGATCAAGAAGTGATTTGGCCGATTCGAAAAGACGCGCTGCAGCCATTCGGCTGCGGCGCGTTTTCAAATGCTCCGGAGTATTGCTGATTTGGGTTAACTCTGTGTGTGCAAAGTGCGAAACTGAATTGATTGCTCTTTGTCACTATTATTAATGGAAATACACTTAAAAAGATGGTAGTCTGATGATGGGATTGTGAATCAGTTCGTATAACAATTCATTGTTAAGGGGTATGAAAATGAAAAAGATTTTGGCGATCATTATGGTAATGGTCTTAATACTCGTTTCTTCGGTGCCGGGCTACGCTGATGATAATGGGAAAGAGACGCCTAGCAGGAATACAATGACTTATACTACAGGGTATGACGGCAATGGAAACAGGTTCAGGGTCAAGGGCACCACAATCGCTGATTTGACATACGGATATGCCAGGACATATTACGAAGTAAGGAACTATGGCGGCGGTGTCAAATCAAGCATGTATTACGTAACTTGTTATTACAGTATCAACACAACGGTCTCTTTTTCTGACGGTACGACACAGAATACAACGACTCTGTCAGCTAGTTCATATGCGGCAAGTGGGAATACGGATCCTACAGTCATAGAACATGCCCAGATTGTTAGGAGTTCCTCTTTCACTGGCCATATCTACGTTATCAATTGTGAGCACGAGTTTTACAATGACGCGGGCGGAAACGCGGCAATCACCTTTTATTCTGTAGCATTAGTCACCCTGTAATCTACAGCTTAATTGGCAAGTTATGCAAGGCTGCTGTCTTTCAGCAGCCTTAAAAGCGTACAATTGGTTCTGCTTATGTAGGATAAAAAACACATGATTGTGTGAATTCGGTTGTCCACATTGTAATCCTTAGACAAAGATCCCGGTTAAAGCGAAGAAGGACAAATATACATGAAAAAACTGATCAAAAACAAAAAACTGATTATTGTCGGAGCGGCAATCGTGCTGCTGGCTATAATAACGACTGTACTTGCAGGTCTGATCCATAGACAAAGCAGTGATATTGAAATCGCTGTGAATGAAGAAAACGAGGCACAGTGTATATGGGGAGCACGTTCTGACATAGACCCTTCCATTGGACATGATTCACTTATATATATCGATAAAACTCTTAAAGGCAGCATCATAAAGTATTACAGCACCGACCTAAAAAAGAGTATCGCGTTCTGCACAAGGCCAAACTGCCGTCATGTCGATTCTAAATGTCCGGCGTTTTTCCCTGCCTCGTCTTCTGAAACTCCCACTGAGGCAGCACAGATCGGAAGGTATGTATACTGTGTCTATGAAAGCGGAACAGATGATAATGATCTGTCGGATGCGGAGCGTCAGTTAGTAAGAATAGACCCCTATGAAAACACAAAGGAAGTGGTTGTATCATTCAAAAGTGTTTTATCAGCGGGACCTAATGATAGCAATGAGTATGTTGCTGAGATTACTAACGTAAACTATTGCAATGGATATTTGTGGTGCAGGCTGTCGTTAAAGAAGAGTGACTATTATGATAAGAATGGCAAAGGATACAGCGGAATGACCAGAAGCGTTCCATGCTGTATTAATCTGGAGACGGGTGAAGTGAACTACTTTGAAGAAGAGGGATTTGAAATAACGTATATCATGGCTTTCGATCCGAATCATGTGGTTTGTTATTCCGCTCATTATTACGATGATGTTATGCCGATAGAAGAAGCTAAAAAATGCAGGTCCATGGAGAGTTTTTGTGAAAAAGCCGGCATCGACACTAAGGACGGATACCTCCCCATGTCTTACGATTCTTATATCGTTGAATATTCCAAGTCACACAGCGGCGTCGCCCGATATACCGATATAAACCTCCTGACCGGGGAGAAAAAAGTGTTGTTCGAAGAGAATACGATACCGATAAGCCGCAGGCTCGGCGAAAACATACTAGCTTATGTACCTCCTACAACTATTCAAGGTTACTACGAGGGAGCGCTTGTTATAACCGAGTATATTCCAGACAGCTCCGGAGGGTACAATTTCAACTGCTTCGCTGTTGAAAAGATAGATTTGGAAACCACTGAAACAGTGAAAGTGTGGAGTGGAGAAGACGCTGATGTTCTTTGGATCGCGCAGGGACACAGTGTGAACTCAGTACTTGCCAATGGAGTCTTTTTCTTTGTGGAACGGAATAATGAATCATATGACATAATGAGTTATGACTTAAATACTGATAAAGTTAGCAGATTATTCACTGACAGCAACAACATCTCATTTAGGTTATACGGAGTTTGGATGGGGGCATACTGCGGAAAACTTGCAGATGAGGACGACGTTTTCTGCTGGATCTCATTTGAGGATTTTCAGAACGGCGATTTGGACAATGTGGTAAGATATGAATGGAATAAGAATCGGTTATTCTGAGACAAGAGACATTCAGGCGCCGATACCAGATTTGTTACGATCACGACGTATAATAGCCCGGTTTGTATGTTGAAACTGGGCGATATGCTTCTTAGGCGACTAAAAGGATAATTGCAGCATGTCAGACTTGCGTGATCTGCTGCGGCAGCAGATCACGCAAGTTTTGAGTATCAGAGCATTATGGGGAAAATATATGGAGCTCATAATTGAAGGCCTGACTAAGCGATACGGCGGTATCACTGCTTTGGATGAGGTATCTCTTACCATATGCGATGGCGTTTACGCACTTCTTGGGCCTAATGGAGCGGGAAAATCCACTCTGATCAATATCCTGACTGGAAACCTGAAACAGGATTCTGGCAGAATCCTGTTTAACGGGATAGATATCACGAAAAGAATGGACAAATACCTTTCCTGCATAGGCTACGTACCTCAACAGCAGGCAATGTACGTCGATTTCCGGGTTTCGTATTATCTAGGTTATATGGCGGCATTAAAAGGCGTGTCCGGCGCACTGGTTCCTGGGGAGATAAAGCGAGTCCTTAACATGGTTGGGCTGCTTGATAGAAGAAACAGCAGGATATCAAACCTTTCCGGTGGTATGCGTCAGAGACTTCTTATAGCCCAGTCTCTCCTTGGCGACCCCAAAGTATTGATCTTTGACGAACCAACGACCGGGCTGGATCCTGAACAGCGGATTAAGTTTAAGCAACTCGTGTCGGAAATTGCCGAAGGGAAGATCGTCCTGCTTGCGACTCACATCGTGGATGATATTGAATACATATCCAACAAGATCATTCTCATCAACAACGGCCGTGTTTTGAGGTGCGATTCCAGGGACGAGCTGGTAAAAGAGCTGGAAGGAAAGATCTTTGAGACGGATATCTCATCCGATGAGTTTGAAGGACTGAGCGAAAGGGTGGATATCATCGATTATTTGAGAGACGGAGAGAGGATCCACGTGCGTTTTTTCTCCGAAGATGAAGATGCACCTGGTATTTATTCAAAAAGAACTGCTGGTCTGGAGGACGTATACTACTCGTTTTATGGCCTGGGGGACTGATCATGCTAAGGCTTTTTGGACTTGAATACAGAAGGGTACTGTCAAGAAAACAGATAGTATGCATTCTTGCTCTTATCCTGCTAGGGGGATGCATAATTAATTACCTGATCAATAAAAACGTCAAAACAGATTACGGTGCGGTTATCCCAAGGAAGTTCATAAAGAAAGTATCAGATGAATTAAGCAGCGCCAACGGCTCGTTGGATGAGACGCTGCTTGCTAAGAATGTGGAGGATTTGAGTAATAAGCTTTACGACCCCGGAGTTGCACAAGAGAACTATGTGAACGGCAAATGGTTGCTGCCATCAATTACAGGGAGCCCTGTCTCTGATCTGAATACGATGTCATACCTGCTCGCAAGGATGAAGGAGGTAGAAGAGCATGAGGAATACCTGAATTCTGTACAGGAAACGTCCGAAGCCCTTCTGGATGTGCTATACAGAAGTGGAGAAAGCGGATACGCGGTAAAGAACATACTAAACATTGAAAACAGATATCTCAGATTACACGGAACGGATCCGCATTACACGGATACTTCGACGCTGGAGTTCGCGTTCAGTGGATACTCCGTAACTGTTTGCGTCCTGCTTGGTGAACTTCTTTTAGCGATGGAGTTGTTCGCCTTTGATCAAGTTAATGGAACTGTTGGTATTGTCAAGGCAACCAAGGAGGGAAGGACAAGACTGTTTTCCGCAAAGATGATGGTATTTGCGGCCCTGACGCTTCTTTACGAGCTTGTTTCATTCGGATGCAGTACCCTGGTTGGCTGTCTGCTGTACGGAGGCATTGATATGTCCGCCCCAGTACAGTGTGTCTCCGGCTTTCTTGCCTCTCCATGGAAGATAAATCAGGGAACTTATATGTTGCTTTACCTGTTGGTAAAATACATCGGGCTCATGGCTGTTGGTACAGTGATTGCTGTTATCCTGATTGGTGTGACCACCTTCTTTGAGCAGATGTTCATGATCGTATGCGTATCTGTGACTGAGCTCGTTCTGTTTTTCAACATACGATACACATCGCCTCTTTTTATCTTGCGTGCAGCAGACCCTGTCTCGCTTCTGGAGACAGAGAGCTTTTTCAACGATTGTCTGAATGTCGATCTGTTTGGAACGCCGGTCGATTCGCTGCAGTGGTCTGTATGTGTCTCAGTACTGTTATCTGTCGTGTGCTGCGCAGTTGGGCGCAGGATTTGGAACTCATCAGTTCTTTCTGAAGGCTTGAATACAAATGAAAAGGAAAAGGGGAGAGAAGGTGCTGTTCCTGCAGGAGTCGCACGGTATGAGTTCCGGAAGACATTTTTTAATTCCCGCGGACTAGCTTTGCTGCTGATACTGCTCATCGTTCAAGCTTTAGTATTCAGTTCCTACAGTATTTACATAAGTTTCAAGGACGTGTGGTATCAGATTTATTCGTTTCGGATCTCAGGTGAATGCTCGGACACCAAGAAAGTTTATATGGGAACCAGGAAAGAGGAGATTGAAACGACAGCCGAACGCATTCGGGAGATCATGAGCATGGCTTCCAACGGGGAGATTGAGCGTTCCGAGGCTTACCGTTTATGCAAGGAGATAGAAGTAGGTACGGATGAGGAGGCTGGTTTCAAAAAAGCATACAGTCAGTACAGTTATGTGGAAAGAATGAACACCGAGGGGAAAAGAGCGTTATACGTGGACAGTCTAGTCTATGATAATCTGTTGGGCTGGAAATACACTCTGAGGGACATGTCGCTCCTCTGCATCTCTGTCGCTTTGTTCCTGCCGCAGTCAGTCCTCCTTGAGCATGAAAGCGGCATGGAACAGCTGATATCTGTTTCTCTGCATGGAAGGAGACGTTCAAGAAACTTCCGTATCATTTCGGTGTCGTGCGTATTACTTGCTTTGTTCCTGATATCGTTTGTCCCACATATCGTCAAAGTTGGGGCAGAACTAACTTTTACAGGACTTGGAATGCCTGCGTGCAGTTTTGAATCGTTCTCTTGGTGTCCCGACTTTGTTCCCATATATGCGATGCTCATACTTATCTACTCATTTAGGTTTCTTCTTGTCTATTCGGAGTACGGGCTACTGTCATTGTTATCAAAGAGAATAAAGAGCAAGCATGTACTGTATGTCATCGCTTTCAGTATTGGCCTGTTGTTCTGTGTGTGCTATTATTTCATGATGTCCATGCAATGAACACCCGCTAGAGGTTGCCCACCGATGAGAGAAGCTGTTATTCGTTGTGGCATCGACTCTCTTGCTTCAGATGGCGCGACAGTACAACGACTGAGCACTCTGTTTAAATAGAGATAATGCGATTGCATAGAAGGATCTATCCATACAAACTGATCCGGATACTTCCATCCCGGAGACAGAGGCGGGATAGCTTCGTAGCCAGAGGTAAGAAATAGACTGACTTGTCCATCGCTTCCGTTAACGGTGGCGGTGTTTTGTATTGCCTGAGATAGATTGTCACAAAGCTCCGTGAAACATGTTGACAACTGTTCTATACTGTTATAAACTGTTTATGGAGGAAGTGGACGAATGAACCTGATCATCAACAATTCCTCCATGATCCCGATCTACGAGCAGATCGTGAACGGGATTCTGGAGAGCATCGCGCGGGGCGATCTCAAGGAGAACGACGCCCTTCCCTCGGTGCGGGCTCTTTCTTCCCAGCTGCGGATCAGTTCCCTCACCGTCAAGAAGGCCTACGACCGCCTGGAGGAACAGGGCGCCGTCACCACGGTGCACGGCAAGGGCACCTACGTCAGGGGAGTCGGGCTCCCGGATCCCGTGAACGGCGCGGCGGCCACGGAGGAGGAAGAGCTTCTCCGGGCGCTGAAGCGGGCGAAGAGCGCGGGACTGTCCCGCGGAACGATCAAGAAGATCATCGACATCTTACTGGAGGACTGAATGGTATCGGTCAAGAACGTGAAGAAGAGATACGGGGACTTCCGTCTCGACGTATCCATGGAACTGCCCGAAGGCCGGGTCACCGGCCTGGTGGGACGGAACGGGGCGGGGAAGACCACCCTCATCAAGTCGATCCTGGGCCTCATCCGGCCGGACGCCGGTTCGGTGGAGGTGCTGGGGAAGGACGTGGCCTCCCTCACCGCCGAAGACAAGAGGAACATCGGGGCCGCGCTCAGCGATTCCGGTTTCAGCGGCTACCTGAGGGCGAAGGACGTCTGCGCCATTCTGGCGAAGATGTATCCGGATTTCGACGCGGATCTCTTCCTGCGGCGCTGCGAGCGGCAGGGCCTGGCGCCCGACAAGCTCATCAAGGACTACAGCACCGGCATGAAGGCCAGGATGCGGGTGCTGGCGGCCATCAGCCACGGGGCGAAGCTGCTCATCATGGACGAGCCCACCTCGGGACTGGATGTGGAGGCGAGGAACAACATCTTGGACATGCTGAGGGAGTATCTCTCGGCGGATCCGGAGCGCTCCATGCTCATCAGCAGCCACATCTCCACCGACCTGGAGGGGCTCTGCGACGACGTGTACCTCATCCACGACGGCAGGATCCTGCTCCACGAGGACACCGACGTCATCCTCAGCGGCTACGGCGTGCTGAAGGTGGACCGGGACGCCTTCGAAAAGCTGGACCGCAGCCGCATCCTCAGCGTGAGGGAGGAGAGCTTCGGCTATTCCTGCTTCACCAACGACAAGCAGTTCTACCTGGACAACTGTCCGGGGATCATCATCGAGAACGGGTCGCTGGACGACCTGATCCTGGTCATGGCGGGAGGAAAAGAGAATGCGCGGACTGATTGAAAAGGACTTCCGGCTCCTGCGGCAGCGCTGGCAGACGGCGCTGATGTTCGTGGCGCTGTCGCTGTTCATGGGCGTCAGCAGCGGCCCGGTGGTCATGGTGAGCTATCTCACCCTCATCACCAGCGCCCTGACGGTGGGCACCATCCCCTACGACGAGTTCGACAACGGCTATCCCTTCCTCATGACCCTTCCCTTCGAACGGAAGACCTACGCGGCGGAGAAGTACGTCTTCTGCGGCCTTGGCGCCCTCCTCTCCTGGTTCATCGGGACCGTCGGCATGTGCGTCATGCTGGCGGTGAGGGGAGAGACCCAGGGGATGGCGGAGACCGTCGCCGTCAGCACGGTGTTCATCCCCCTCTCCCTGTGCTTCTGCGCCCTGCTCATCCCGCTGCAGATCAAGTACGGCTCCGAGAAGAGCCGGCTGGTGCTGTACATCCTCCTGGGCCTCATCGCCGCCCTCATCGCCGTGTTCGGCGCCCTGGGCAGCGAGAAGGCGGGGAGCGTGATCTCCGGGCTGATCGAAGGCTTCGAGGGCGTCGGTCCTCTGCCCTTCGTCCTGGGGGCGTGGGCCGTCGGCGGCATCCTCTGCTTCCTCTCCTACTGCTGGTGCAGGCGCATCCTGGAGAACAAGGAGTTTTGACGAGACTGTCAAGAGCCGGGGCCGCAGAAATTGCGGCTCCGGTTTTGTGCAGTTTTGAACAATCTTTAAACTGTGCGTTGTTGATGATTGAAACGGAGGGACGTTTAATATAGAATTACCATAGCCTACTATCGGGAGGGAACGATGTCACAGTATAAACGGGTGCTGCTGAAGCTTTCCGGCGAGGCCCTTGCCGGCGACAAGCGGTTCGGGATCGACCTCGACGAACTGAAGAGGATCTGCAGGGCCGTCTACGACGCGTATCTGGAAGGCGTCGAGATCGCCATCGTCGTCGGAGGCGGGAACTTCTGGCGGGGCAGGGACGCGGGCGACATGGAGCGCACGCGGGCGGACCACATCGGCATGCTGGCCACCGTCATGAACTCCCTGGCCGTCGCGGAGAACCTGGAACAGCTGGGAGCCAAGGTGCGGGTCATGACCGCCCTTCCCATGCAGAACGTGGCGGAGCCCTACATCCGGGCCCGGGCCATCCGACACCTGGAAAAGGGACGGATCATCATCCTGGCCTGCGGCACCGGCAATCCCTTCTTCTCCACCGATTCCGCATCCGCCCTCCGGGCCGCGGAGATCGGCGCAGACGTGGTCCTGAAGGCCACGCTGGTGGACGGCGTCTACGACAAGGACCCCCACAAGTACGACGATGCGGTGAGATACGACAGGGTCACCTTCAGCAAGGTGCTGTCCGACCACCTGAACGTCATAGATTCCACAGCGGCCAGCCTTTGCCGCGACAACCACATACCGGTGCTCGTCTTCGACCTGCAGAGCGATCCCCAGAATCTGGTGAGGGTCGTGAAGGGAGAGAACATCGGGACCATCATTTCGGAGGACTGAACAAAAAATGAGCGAACAGGTAAACGTATACAGCGAGAACATGGAAAAATCGGTGGAGTTCCTCAGGCAGGAACTGGCCGCCATCCGTGCCGGACGCGCCAACCCCGCCGTCCTGGACAAGATCACCGTGGACTACTACGGCACCCCCACCAAGATCAACGCCCTGGCCGCCATCTCGGTGGCGGAGGCCCGCATCCTGGTCATCACCCCCTGGGATCCCTCCAGCGTGCGCAGCATCTACAAGGCCATCCTGGCCTCCGATCTGGGCATCAACCCCACCGACGACGGACGCAGCCTGAGGCTGGTATTCCCCCAGCTGACCGAGGAGCGCCGCAAGGAGCTGGTGAAGGGCATCAAGAAGAGCGGGGAGGAGACCAAGGTCGCCATCCGCAACATCCGCAGGGACGCGGTGGACAAGTTCAAGGCCCAGCAGAAGAAGTCCGAGATCACCGAGGACGACCTGAAGGACCTGCAGAACGAACTGCAGAAGGCCACCGACGCCAAGATCAAGAAGGTGGATGAAGTGGTCGCGGCAAAGGAAGCCGAGATCATGAGCGTCTGATGGCGGCGGAGAGAAACATCCCCGCCCACATCGGTATCATCCTGGACGGCAACGGCCGTTGGGCGGCCAGAAGAGGCCTTCCCAGGTCCGCCGGACACGTCCGGGGCGCCGACACCTTCAAGAAGATCGCGGAATACTGTTCCTCCATCGGCGTGAAGGCCGTCACCGCCTACGTCTTCTCCACCGAGAACTGGCAGCGGTCGGAGGAAGAGGTGAACGGCATCATGGACCTCTTCGAGAAGTACATGCTCAACGCCCTGAAGGAGAGCGAGGAAGGATTCCGCATCCGCTTCATCGGCCGCAGGGACCGCCTCAGCCCGAAGCTGCTGGAACTGATCGGCCGGGTGGAGGAGGACTCCCGCAATAACGGCGGGATGATCATCAACGTGGCCGTGGACTACGGCGGACGGGACGAGATCGTCCGGGCGGCGAGGAGCGCCGCCGAGGACGTGGCGGCAGGCAGGCTGAAGCCCGAGGACATCGACGAGCGGCTGATGGCAGGTCGGATGTTCACCGCGGACAGCCCCGACGTGGATATGATCCTGCGCCCCTCCGGGGAGCAGAGGCTGTCCAACTTCCTGCTCTGGCAGGCAGCCTACGCCGAACTGGTCTACATGGACACGCTCTGGCCGGATTTCACGCCGGAGCTGATGGACGAAGCCATCCGCATCTATAACAGCAGACAGCGCCGCTTCGGCGCATAACGACTTCCGGGTGTCTCTTCCCAGACGCCCGGTTGTTGCAGGAGGATACATGCCGGTACAGAAACTCTGTATCCTGGGTTCCACCGGTTCCATCGGGACCCAGGCGCTTGAGGTCTGCCAGGACCTCGGGATCAAGGTGAACGGGATATCCTGCCGCCGGAACATCAAACTGGCGGAGCAGCAGGTGCGGCGCTTTTCGCCGGACTACGTCTGCGTCGTCGACGAGGCCTGCGCACGGGATCTCCGGTCCCGCATCTCCGACACCGCCACCGAGGTCATCGGAGGCACCTCGGGACTGGTGGACCTGGTAGGGGAGACCGACTGCGACACGGTGCTCAACGCCCTGGTGGGCATGGTGGGGCTCATCCCCACCCTTGCCGCCCTGGAGTGCGGCAGGGACGTGGCCCTGGCCAACAAGGAGACGTTGGTGGCCGGCGGGAAACTGGTGACCGGGAAGCTCAGGGAGACCGGCAGGCGCCTTATCCCGGTGGACAGCGAGCACTCCGCCATCTTCCAGTGCCTGCAGGACCGGCAGTCCGCCCCTTCGCTGCGGCGGATCCTGCTCACCTGCTCGGGAGGCCCCTTTTTCGGAAAGAAGAAGGAGGAACTGGAAGGAGTGACGGCGGAGCAGGCCCTCGCCCATCCCAACTGGAGCATGGGAAACAAGATCACGGTGGACTCCGCCACCCTGATGAACAAGGCCTTCGAGGTCATCGAGGCCATGTGGCTCTTCGGGATGAAGCCGGACGACATCGACGTGGTGGTGCATCGCCAGAGCATCCTCCACTCCGGCGTGGAGTTCGAGGACGGGGCGGTGCTGGCCCAGCTGGGAATGCCCGACATGCGCCTTCCCATCCAGTACGCCCTCACCTATCCCGAGAGAAAGCCATGTAAAGCAGAAAGGCTTGACATATTGAAAATAGCCTGCCTGACCTTCGAGGAGCCGGATACCGAGACCTTCGAGTGCCTGCGCTCCGGCATGGAGGCCGCCCGGAGGGATGGACTCGCCCCCTGCGCCGTCAACGCGGGCAACGAGGTGGCGGTGGGCGCCTTCCTGGAGGGAAAGATCGGCTTCCTGGACATCGGCAGGACGGTGACGGCCTGCCTGGAGAACGCACCGGTAAAGAAAGACTATACATTGAACGAGCTGCTGGAAGCGGACGCGGCGGCCAGGGAACTGGCCCGCGGGCTCTGCGGGGCAAAGGCCTGAACGGCAGCGCGAGACTGATCAGAAAAGGAGAGGCGCGGGACCGCCTTCCGGCGGCCGGCAACGCGCCGATGGTCCGATGGACGCTTTGAGAACCGCGATATCCGCCGTATTCGTCTTCGGGATGGTGATCTTCATCCACG
>JAEEGL011810286.1_pt1 | contig 11882 bp, 10 predicted proteins | sample 9134231 | NCBI WGS metagenome assembly JAEEGL01 (sample SAMN16246548, study PRJNA631951) | gut metagenome | biome: gut microbiome; feature: rumen; material: fiber-attached | host: Bos | place: Iran: Karaj | collected 2018-10 | reverse complement strand
TTTTCGATAGGGTTTCGCGTATGGATTGACTACCACGGTATCGACTTCGCCGATGCCTTGCAATGCCCGCCACAGCAGTGTTGAACGTAAATACCCTCCCCCATCTTTCACCGTTGGGTCATAAGGTGTCAAAAACAAGATCTTCATACGAAGGAAGGGCAGAGATTATTTGTGGATACAAGAAAAGTAAGTGTAAACTTCATTCCCAATAGCGCATTGTCCTAAAAATTTACACGAACCATTCAGGAAACCTACACTTATAGTTCAGTCCACGAACTCGAGCGCCTATCTTTTTCGCGGGAACACCTCCAACTATTGCATAAGGCTCGACATCTTTTGTGACAACTGCTCCAGCCGCCACCACAGCGCCTTCACCGACGGTGACCCCCTTCAGAACTGTTGCATAAATGCCTATCCAGACATAGTTGCCTATCATTATCCCCCCCTCAGCATAGGCAAAAGACTTGGAATGAACATCATGACTGGCAGAAACCAAAGCAACACGGTGCGAAATCGATACGCAATCCCCAATAGTAATCCCACCTCGACCATCGAGAAGCACTCCTCGATTTATATGGCAATCTCGCCCCAATTTAATTCCGCGCGGATTCTGCAAAAAAACGCCCATTGATATATCACATCCCTGACCAAGCTTCATTCCAAGACAACGGCAACAAAGCCTGCGGAACGCCTTATTTGGGAAGTATGCCAAAAAGTTATTGTAGATGCTACAAAGCAGCTGATATCCCCGACAAAGAAGGCTCCTCCTCGCAGCAATTACACCTTTAACACACCGAATTGAAATGTTATTGTACAAACCCAACCTCATTAAAACCAACAAAACACGCTGCGATCGGGTGAAGCTGCTTCGAATAATGGCATTTTCCTTGATAATACGACCTGAATTTTGTTTCTGCTTAGCCGTTGGCCATTTTAGGGCAACGTTAAAGTAGCGATTCCCATATCGTTTCCTTAACGAAAGTGCTTCTTGTATTGAACACTTTTTAATCTGAGCGATTAAATATGTCGCTATGATATCAGAATCTAGTAGCACCTCCCAATAGGCACGGCCCATTGCCCCTGCCGCATGCCTTCGGTAAACCGATGTTCGATCGGGGAGAAACGCGACATCAGATATCGTGGCAATTGACCACCACATTGTGGAATCCCCCAAATGGAATTTCCATGAAAACAACTCGCCATAGTGTTCTAGTGCAAATTTGAGGGCACTCTTCCGAATCATCGCCGAGGCCGTAGTTATATGGACCCATCTAAACACAGGTAAATCTTTTGGTGGTGTTTCCAACAAATCAAATTTGAGAAAGTCAAATCCCTTCATAACATATAAACGCTGCGAATAAGGCGGAGCTTCCTCAAGATTACCGGTCTCTTCGGTCAACAAGTTCGCAGCGCAAAAACATACACCCACATTGGCGTGTTTGAGAAATACATCCATTTGCTTCTGCAACTTGAATGGATCAATCCAATAATCATCCCCTTCGCAAATCGCTATAAAATCCCCGCGGCTATGAGCACGAACTCGACGACTATTTCCACCAAGTTTTGAAACATTTTCATGCCACCAAAGAACACGAATCTTATCTGGGTATTTCTTCTGATACTCGAAGCAGATTTCGCGCGTCTTGTCTTGCGAACAGTCCTCACCGATGATGAGCTCAAACTCAAAGTCCGTCTTCTGCATCAGTACGCCTTCAATCGCCTGACGGATATAAGGCTCGTGATTATAGGTGGTCATATTGACAGAGACGACGGGATGCTTACAAAGTTTTTCGGCGTCTGACACCTCAATGCATGGCACATCCAACGGTTTGACCTTAAATTCCTCAATCGGCTCACCACGAATAGTTTCAAGCTTTTCTTTAAGTGTCATGCTCGACATCTCCTTTCCAACATCAGAAAGATTCTTGAGAATCTTCCATGTAGCGCCACTGAGGCCATGCGGGCGTACTCGCCAAGGGGATTCAATCTGAATGCGTATGCGAGACCAAAGAACACGACAACGCCGAAGAGCCCCTGCAATGCCAGTTTTACAGCGAGAAAACCCAAATACCCAGTCCCTGATTGCGCAACAACACCGAAGTATCTAGCGGCGAGGTCGGAAACAAATCCTATGCCGAGCATGGCAATTGCCTGAGCGCAGCACACGAGAGCAGTCGGCAGCACGTCAAGAAGCTGCATCCCCAGCGTGTAGTTCAAAAGTTTTCTATTTGGCCAGGCGTTGACAATCAATCCAAAAGGCCCCATTACGAATGCTGAAATTGTCATCCAAGGAAGGACACCCAACCTATGGCATGAAAGCACAATGACTAGCGTTGCCGCCTTTTTTATAATCTCCAGTTTCAAAAACACATCGCTGCGACCAAGAGCCATGATACCCCTCAGGTTTATCGTGGCGAATGGCCACAGCGCGAAGGTAAGACATGCGAGCATCATATAGGGCGCAGCCGGAAGCCACTGTGTCCCATAGAGCAACCGAAGTTCGGATTTTGCGCAAACGGCAATGCCCACCATTAGTGGAAACACCAAGAACGTCGAACAGCGCATCATTTGACGCATCGCCTCACGCAGTTTCACCTTATCATTCTGCAAAAGGACTAGTGCAGGAAAAGAGACGCGTCCAAGCGAAGCGTCGATTTCGTTCATGGCAAGCGAGGGAAGTGAATGCCCTTTGTTGACAAATGCCACATCTGCCTTGGAATACAGTTTGCCGATGATAAGGTTGTTTATATTGCGAAATGCGGCATCTAGCAACGCAGACACGGCCAATTTCCATCCATACGCAAAGAGCGGCTTGAGGCGTGAGAAACTGAACATGAGCTTAGGACGCCATGCGATTATAAAACAACGTGCTACCATACCAACGAAGCCCGTTACCAGCGACGACCACACAAGAGCCCAGACTCCATAGCCCAAGAAGGCCAGTGTCACACCACAAATTGCCGAAGTAACGCATGTAATGATAGAAACGCGGAAACTCAAATGGAACAGCATCTTCTTGGTCAGCTCCGCGCTTTGTATGGCGTTCACAGCATTGAAGAAAAAGCTTATCGCCGCGACTCGGATAATCGCCTTCAACTCGGGCGTTTTATAGAATTCGGCTATCCACGGAGCCGCCAAATAGAGCGCGGTGTAGGCCACCACCGACATGAAAAGCTTGAAATAAAAGACCGAATTGAAATCAAGTTCATCTGCATTTTTCTTCTGAATCAATGCATTGCCAAATCCGCTGTCCACCAGAACCCCGGCCACGGCAAAGAAAATACTTGTCAGAGCAACCGTGCCGTACGCATCAGGCGTCAAAAGACGTGCCAAAATCATCCCAACGACGAAACCGACAATCTGCGTAGACAACTTTTCCAGAAATGCCCAAACTGCACCTTTCGCGACCTTGGATTTTAGGGATTGAGCAGACATTAGTTCGGGAATAAACAGGAAATTCCGCAGATAAAAACACCAATCCATAATTCATAATCGGCTTGTGTCAGTATCCTTGCCAGAATCAGTCCAATAGCCTGTTTCTTTCACGACAATTTCATAGTCCTCTTTCAAAGCTGCAAGAAGTATCACATCATGATATTTCCCACCTTTGTAAACAGCCTGTCGCTTAGTCCCTTCTATTTTGTACCCGACTTTCTGCAACATTCTTAGTGATGCTTGATTATCAGACAATGCACTGGCGTTTACACGATGGAGGTTTAATTCCTCAAACGCATAACGTAGAAGCGTCATGTAGGCATCCGTACCAAATCCTTTTCCATGAAGATCTCTACGGGCGATTCTAATTCCATAATCCGAGGCCTCGCGATTTTTCCAATCGATATCGCGCAGACCTGTAAGTCCAATTGGCCCATATTCAGACGTATCAATAATGTACCGTACATGGTCAGCCGCATTGGAATATTCATGAAACCACTCATTTTGTTGTGCTTTTGAAACGGGAAATGACCATCCAATAATTCTTTTTTCAAAAAATGGATCATTTGTCATCTGCCGAAGCATCTCGCAATCCGTTTCCTCGATAGCACGTAAAACGACTTTTTTACCAAATAGCTCCATAATCGGCTCCTTAAAACCGTTAGATTCTGCAGCTTATTACTGCATCCACAATCCGTTCCATGTCCTCTGCTCCGTACCGCTGGTCAATTGGCAACGGAACAATGCGATCCGGCATGTTGCCGCAATTGCACACTCCAGGCCAATACACTGCAACATATATCCTATCACGAATAAGCCGCATTCTCAAGCCCGAATCTTCCGTCAAGTACGGGTACACCATCGGCACGTCATCGCTAGCTAGAGCTAGCGGAAATGACGTTGGAAGATGCTTCTGGAGGTAGGCGAAGTTCTCGAGTCGACGCTCTTTCGCCTTAGTCATGTCAGCTTTGATCAAACATTCCCTTGTAAACCTGGACATCCCCATCACTTCCGTACCAGCAAGCGATGCCTCCGCCATTCGAAACAATTCATACCCTCGCGGCGTCGCGCCATGTACTTTGCGCTCAATCAAATGCCCCTTGCGGCAGTCCGAAACATCCTCTTCATACAGCCCCGTTTCTACTCCGTATGCAACACCGCCGTCGGGAACACCAAAGAACTTGCGAGGCGACGAGCAGCTTGCCCGCCCCTTGGGTTTTGCAAAGAAAGCCTGGGCACAATCCACTATTAAATTCGCGTACCGACCTGACAGGAGATCTACATTTGCACCGCACACGCCAAAGTAGTTGACATAAAGAATTGATTCATCCTTGCCGAACTCCTTGGCTGGCATCATGTTCTCATCAATTGAATACCGCTCTATAACACATCCTTCTGCGGCCAAAGCATCTGCAACGACAGGACAAGTGTAATATGGCACATGAATATGCCTTATGTGCAGTTTCCGAACAATATGCCGAAGCGCATTGCGACCGGAATTCAGTAACACCCCATCCGGCAGAATCGTCTCCCCGCCTCCGCAGTCCAATTCGAAGTAACCGCCTATTGCTTTGTTTGCATTATCCACGGGAGTCCTTTCCGCCGCAATTTGCGACACCTTGGGGCATTTCGACAAAACTTTGCTTTTTCACATCAAATTGCTCCATCTACAACAACCTTGTAAAACTGGTCGATGTTATTCGTGATTGAAATCATCTCTTCAACCGTCTTAGCTTTGAATATAATGGTTCCCAGTGAATGTGCAGTATTTTGATAAGCGTAAACCATGTCCCCATGTGATGCCGTGCAATGAACCTCAAGCAGATTGTCCCTTTCAAACGTCGAATCAAAGGCGATTTCCCTGAACCGACCTGAGACTGTGGAGTAAATCATGTAGTTGGAGAACACACCCTGTGTCGGCGTCATTTCCAAATGAGGCAACTCATCGCCCATTGCCGCCTTGAGTGTTGCCTCGACTAAATCAACGCCTGTGGCATACTTGATTAGCTGCGGAATATAACTCCCCCCGTTGCGCGGCCCCAGTTCCAGAACAAACACATTGTCGTCCTTGTCAAGGATCACTTCTATGTTGTAGGCGCAAGTACGCATGCCTAGAGCCGTTATCAGACGCTGCAGCTCGGCATCCACCTTGTCTTTCTGCTTCTGCGTCAAAAGCGACGGCCAAAACTCCCCAAGCGCCACATATTCGCGAGTTCCTTTGCCTGAGTAGAGTTCATTGCCAAATGAGGTAAAAACCAATTTGCCGTCAACCGAGAAACCATCACCGGAGATTTGATACCCTTTTTTAACAATGAACTCCTCTACAATGAAACGCTTGCCGCGGGAATATGACAAAGCCTCGTCAACAGCGGATTTCAATCCGGCGACATCATAAACCTTTACAACGCCCTTCGACCCAGACGAATCAACTGGCTTGACCATCACCGGAAACTTGAAACGCCCTATGTCCGCAAGAGCCGCCTCATACGTTTTGTAGCCGCCTGCTACCGGTGAATTGAAACCATGGGTTTTAAGAAAATCCCGGAACAGGTCTTTCTCAGTCAGCAACTTGACGGATTCGTATGGATTGCCAGGCAACCCCATTTTCTCCGCGACGTATGCCGCTGTGGGAGCCGCCGGATCGGAAGCGTATGCGACGATTCCGTCTATCCTCAGTCTTTGCGCCAATGAAAGAACACCATCCAAATCCGTAGTCGAAACATTGTGATATTCATCCGAAAACCTGTGGCCGGGATTCCCTGGGAGATAGTCGCATGTAACGACATGGTAGCCTAAATTTTTGGCTTGGACAATAGCCGGTATCTGCTGCATGATACCGCCCAGAAAGAGCATTTTCCTTTTCATCATAGGGCCTCCACGAAGCGGCGGATCCGGATGCAAGCCTCGGACAACACACTAATATCATGTGTGAAAGCTATGCGCACATAGTCGTCGTAGGCTTTGCCATAGGTGACGCCAGGCACAACGGCAACATGTTGCGACTCAAGCAGTTTCAGTGCGAAGTCCAGCGATTTAAGCCCCGTTTCCCTGATATTGACGAAGATGTAGAAAGTCGCCGCCGGTTTCAGAGCTGAGAGTCGGGGACACTCGTTTATCCTTTGGAAAATCAAGTCTCTGCGCTTGGCGAAAGTCTTGCGAATGTAAGCGATGTCGGTGTTGGCCTTGAGTGCTTCGATAGCACCGTATTGTGATGGGAGGGGCGCACAGGCTGCGACATTCTCCTGCATCTTCGTCATCGCCGCAACAAGATCCTTCGGGCCGACAGCCCAGCCGAGACGCCACCCTGTCATTGCAAACTTCTTAGAAAGTGAGTCAACAAGGATTGTCCGGTCGCGCATTTCAGGAAATTCCAGCACCGAAAAGTGTTCAGCACCGTCATATACCAAGGACTTGTACACTTCGTCCGATATGACGAGCAAATCCCTCTCCTTTGCCACCCTCGAAATTTCTTTCAACACGGCCCGAGGCAGTATCGTGCCAGTTGGATTGCACGGGGTATTGACGATAATTGCGGCAGTTTTTCTTGTCAACCGAGACTCAAGAGTTGCAGGTTCAATGACGAACCCATCGGACTCGTTCGTTTCGATGATTACCGGAACACCGCCATTCATCCGCACCATCTGGACATAGTTCACGTAATAGGGGGCGAAGATTATCACTTCGTCTCCTGGATCGATAGAGGACGACAACGCCAGATACAGTGCCTCCATGCCGCCCACGGTGGTCACAACATCTTCCGCAGGATTGCATGGCGAACCATACTCCCTAGTGAACAATTCGGCAATGACCTGGCGCAGTTCAAGCAATCCTGCATTGGCACTGTATCGCGTCTTGCCGTTCTGGATTGCAGTGCAGGCGGCATCGCGCACATTTTGAGGCGGGGGTAAATCTGGATCGCCAAGGGTCAGGTTTATTACATCGCCGAGTCTCAGTGCACGATTGAACAAGTCACGTGTCAGTGAAGGTTCAATCACATTAGCTTTTCTGGATATTCTCACCCTTAACAGCCTTTCGACATGGAACCACAAGGTTCGGAAACAATATCTCGCACGTTCTGCGAAATTGCCTTCACGTCATCAAGCGCCAGACCATAGTATGTCGGCAACGTCAACACTCGTGCCGCCAAATCCTCTGCAATTGGACAATTGCCCTTGGCATAGGCGTATGGGCAGAGGTCTGTAAGAATAGGATAGAAATACCGTCGCGAATAGACATTGCATATCCCCTTCAGTTCCGCATAAACCCTCTCACGCGTCGAAAAATCCTTGAACAACACTGGCATGTAGGCTTTGTTCTGCGAATACGGGATTAACTTTACATCCTGGCAATCGAAAAACGCATCCGCATACGCATCATATATTTTCCGCCGATAGTCCAAAAGTTTTTCAATCTTCTTCAAACACTCGATTCCCATCAGCGCCTGCAATTCGTTCATCTTGGCGTTGGTTCCAACATCAACGCAGTCAAGTTCGCCTCTGATGGCAAAGTTACGCAAATTGAAAAGCTTCTCCTGCAATGCGGCATCCTTGAAGACGAGAAGCCCGCCCTCGCAAGAATGGAACAGTTTTGTTGGATGGAACGAGAACATGCTCATATCCCCGAAGCATCCAATGGATTTCTTCTCTGCATGATCTACACGTTCTTCACGGCTGAAAACCCCAAACGCATGCGCGGCGTCATAGATAATCTTCACCCCGTACTTCTCGCCTAGCCTGGCAAAACCTTCTACGTCGCACACGTTCCCATACACATGCACCGGCACAATTGCCTTCGTCCTCGGAGTGATCAGCCTTTCCGCCGCTTCCGGCGAAAGGCACATCGTTTCAGGATCAATATCTGCAAAAACGGGCTTGGCTCCAATCCGCATAAGCGCATGGCTTGTGGCGACAAAGGTAAAAGGAGTTGTTATAACCTCACCGCCAGAAAGTCCCAGCGCATAGAATCCAAGTTCCAACGCAAGTGTCCCATTATTGAACAACGCCAAGTTGGTTTCTGGCACACCAAGATACTGCGACAATTCTTTGTGGAAGCGCTGAACTACAGGGCCATTGTTTGTAAGCCACTGGTTTTCCCATATTCCTTCCAAGCCACGCTTGAACTCCTCCAATGGCGGGAGGTATGGGCGTGTAACAAAAATGGGCTTTTCAAAGCGAGTCATGAATAATGACTATCCTGCGGTTACTAGAGATTTATTCCAACTCAAACCAAGCAATACTATTATACATGATTTTCGCCTAATAAGCGGTTTTGGCGAGAGGATGGCACGTTTTCGGGGTGATTTGACGAACCAACAACCATAATCAGACATTCCCCAGACATCCGTCAGAACACCATCCACCTCGCCCAGCGCCATTAGCGTCCAGCGGCCGCAAAATAAACCTATGACGAGCGCGTACAGCGACCGCGCGTAGGTGGCCACGATGTTGAGGAAGATTCTGCGGTTAGGGGTCATTTCCTATCTGTAATAAGAATACCACAAACGCTATTATACTCTCTCTCCTTGCACCATGCGGTCATTTCCTATCTGTAATAAGAATACCACAAACGCTCCCAGTTATCAACACCCAAGAAACCCTTCGCCCTCGTCGTATCTAGTGCGTCCACATTCGGGAACACACGTTTTTCCAAACGCTATCGAGATTCCAGGCACCAACACGCCTCCCATGTTTAGACAGACGATTATCATTGAGGATATTTTCCTATAAGGTAATGAATCTATCACGGTTAACCATGGCATCTGTGGAATTCTGCATCAACCACTTCAATGATCCTGTCTACTGGATAGACCTTCGTCAGACCGCTATTCTCACGATGTTTCATTATAGCATCGCCAGTCTGACTACTAAGCAAGTAGTCCTCGTATGGCAAATACGAATTAAGTATTCCTATTAGGTTAGCCGAAGTATTGACATTTGTGTTTGCCACGGCAACTGTTTCTGGCCGATTTACAACCGGCCCGCCTGAATTTCCAGGAAATGTTTGCGCATCGACAAAGAAAGAAGAGTCACCATGTCCCATAAATGCATCTTCAATGCGCGAAATACACCCAAGCCTTAGAAAAGGCGCTTTTATCGCTGGATCAACAATACCCATAGGAAAGCCAAGTGCATAAACAAGGCATCCCTCATCCACTCCCGTCACTTTCATCTTTTCTAATGTCAACGCATGATCATCTAAATCAAACCAATTCAACTGACTTTTTGTATTAACAAGAACTTGGGCATTTAACTCCACAGCTGCGACATCGACCGTTTCCGTAGAATGCGCTGAGTATAGCCTCTCATTTTTATTACCCATTAACCGTAGTGGCAGATTTAGCACACCAGAATTGTCAGCCTTGTTAACACATACCAACATGTGCGTTTTATTTGCTAAAACATGTTTATTTGAAATAAGGTAAAGATGTGATAGTGAGGCATCAGCCTTCAACCTTCTTCCAACGATAAAGCCGGTCCCAACCCATTGTGGATTGGCCTCGCCCACTCCAAGAGCGACTACTGCATTTTTAAAGAACTTCGGCAATGATGACATAGAACACCTCCTTCGGTTGTTACATCAATGGGCAAAACCAGTGGAAGATAGCTGAAAAAGTCTTCCCCGCAATGCATACAGCGACCACCCATAGGTGGCCACGAAGTTGAGGAAGATTCTGGGGTTAGGGGTCATTCCTGATGATGGCTTATTGGTCACTCCTTGTGGAATTGCAGAATCTGGCGGCATTGATGGCGTACTCTATGATTTGCATCCCGCCCATCATGCAATACTGCTTCGGGCAGTCTGCGCCGAAACGCGACCCGACTCCACCGGACATGATCAGAATCACATTATGGATATTGGCCTTCACCATTTCACCACAAATCCTTTCATAGTATAAGTATAGCAAAAAAGAGCGATTCGTGGCGAAAACTGTGGTTTGGCAAGGTAAATGCACCTCCCGCTTTCGCGGGAATGTGCATTTACCTTGTCAACTGACCAGTTCAGGACAACTCGGAAATGACATCTTCGGCGGTAACTATTTCCACCCCGTCGCAAACGCGCCCCGTTGAACGCGCATCCTCGACCGATGCCAGGAACAACACGAAAATCCGCTTTTCCGGTAGGCCAACCGGAGAATGTCGCATCTTGATTCGCTCCGCCAAAAACTCAACTTCCTGCCTTGTAAAAGGCTTCTCCGACCATTTGGCTTCTCCAAGAAGAGTCTGCGAGCCTTCCCCATTGACCGAAACGACATCCCACTCCGCATCCGCCTTATGCCACCATCTCCCCGCAGGAACCCAATATCCATCTGCTCCGACAAGGGATCGCAACCTTTCAGAGCGCACGACAAACGACCGCGCCAGGTCCTCCCACGCCGCCGCAAAGACCTTTTGCTTGTGTTGCCGCCAAATTGCCAGCCGTACGGATTCCGGCGCACTGTCGAAAACCGAGCGCCGAGTCGCCATCACACTGAACCAAAATCGGCAAAATGGATCCGAAAGCCTGTAAAGCGATTTCTTCGTATTTTTTTCCAATTCGCCAAAGGGTATTTCCCGTTTGATCAGTCCGATTTCAATCAATCTTGCAAGCGGACGCGACAGAGCCGTTGCCGGCACTCCTAACCGACCTGCGATTTCGCTCGCACGGTTTGCGCCCAGTCCAATCACGTCCAGATATGGTTTAAGACTTATCGCATTCGGAATTTCCGATTGCAGAAGCGAAGCCGGCTCTTCGTGGAATATCCCCAAAGGATTGAATGCCAATTCGTCAAGCGCTCCGTCAATGTCCGAGCCAAACCTTTCCGCCGCCACCCAATAGCGAGGAACGCCGCCCCATACCGAATACGCCTTGACGGCGTCGATATCCGTTTCTATCGCAAGTGCTTCCTTGACGTAACAGATGTCGATTGGAAGAAGTTTAATCTTTTCATCAACGCGCCCATAAAGCGGCGAGTCTGAATCAAGAACTAGTCCCTGCATCATGTGCTGCACGGATCCGGCAATGGCGCAGACAATCCCCGCTCGCCCCTTTTCCCCATCCACCCAGTTCTGCAGGATCGACGGCATCGACTCGTCCGCCTCAACCCAGTACGGGAACTCGTCCATTACCAACGGACCATGCCAGTTTTCAGCCGCCGCCCTTCGCGACAAAGCCTCGAATAGAGCCTTCCAAGATGGGTAGGCGACATCCGCAAACCCAGAAAAGCGTCCTGAAAGCGCAAGGGCAAATGACGAGCGCTGCACGGCTGCGAGGGTTTGGTCGGCTACCGTATATATTCCATCAAACCTGCGACACCATTCCTTGAGCAATTCCGATTTCCCAATGCGGCGCCGTCCCCATATTGCGGCGAAACCGCCTTTTCGCTCATGCACAAGTCGCACGAGACGTCCCATTTCCTGTTCTCTGTCTATGAATCTCATGGGAATATTATACACGAAAACATAATGTTT
>JAEEGL010928183.1_pt1 | contig 11882 bp, 9 predicted proteins | sample 9134231 | NCBI WGS metagenome assembly JAEEGL01 (sample SAMN16246548, study PRJNA631951) | gut metagenome | biome: gut microbiome; feature: rumen; material: fiber-attached | host: Bos | place: Iran: Karaj | collected 2018-10 | reverse complement strand
TTCATTTTTATCATAAACCTCTAATGTGGCATCCGTATTAAGATGTTGGGAGAATAATTCTCCAAAGATTGGATTCTCATCATCGCCTCCGACTCGTCCTTGATAAGTAAATCTCGGATTCACTTCGTTGTAATTATCATCTGTCGGGAAGCCATAGTAGGTCACTTTCAGATCTTTAAGAGCGATAGGGCCTTCTTCACCGTCAACAACGTCGGAGATCTTAATTGCTCTTCCCCAAAGATTGCATCCGAAATCATTGCGATAGCCACGATTCGAATCCAAAACAAACTGATCCTGATTCTCATCATAGTCAGCATCTCGAACGCCGAGTCCCGTATATTTATAAACGCGAAAATGAATAGCGGCATCCGCATTCTCGAAGTCACCATATCTACCGGATTCCAGCGCACCCTTGGAAATGATATAATACCCGGGCTGAGATACCTGAATGCTGAATAAGCCATCATCCCCAACCTTGGTGATGGTTGCATCCGTAGCTATGCGAGAGTCCTTTGCCCATCGTGCATCATCACTGGGATTAGACTGGCCTGTATGATCCAACTGCTCTCCCAAATAAGAGATTACCAGATCCTTGGCATCGGTAATCTTAACCGGATTCCCTTTTGGAGTCACCTCTCCCTCACTCTTTGTATAATCGATATATACAAAATAGAAAAGTTTGTCGTCATCGTCTACACCGTCAACTTCCCGAAAATCCACATCTCTGTAGTCTCCCAGGCGATTTCTGACATATTCTGCATCTGTTACAGGCGCATCCGAAAAAAGGATATCCTCCTTGTCTTTTGAATCTCTCACATACCAGGACCGGGTATTCCCTTCATCACGAAACCAGGAATCCCCCATCCAAAGACCATACTGCTTAGCATTCGGATTCTGGTCCGGATCATCAGTAAAGGCTGCTTTGGTCTCGCCGGCAGAAAAAACAGATCCTGTCAGCGCCATGGCAAATGATAAGATCATTGCCAAGAAACGTTTCCCCGCTACTTTTCCTTTCATAGCTTTCTTCCTCCTTTTTATCAAAAGACCTCTTATCCTGCATCTTTGGAATCGTTTATACAATTCCGTACAGGTATCTTGATTTTACCATACAATTCCCGAATATCCTACTGTTTTTTTCAGGTTTTAACCTATGAGGAGAACACAGAGGGACGGTTCTTCTGTGTTAGCTAATCATCGGAACACTGTGGGGACCGGTACGGCGTGTTCGGGGACGGTTTCTCAAAAAAGAAGAACACAGAGGGGACAGGTACTGTGTGTTCGCATACGAACACACAGTATCCGTCCCCCTGTGTTCTCGTCCCCCTATGTTTTTGAACCCCTGAACTTCGTCCCCGGGGTTCATTAGTCATCAAAGAGCGATTTTGGGCCCAGGCGGGCAAGAAGGGCCTCCGTTGCTTCCGTATCCATGCCGTGGGTAATGGCATAGATCAGGGCCATATCAAAGCGGTCCTTTGGAAACAGGGCCTCCTTGTGTCCCAGATTCAGGATACGCTGGGTCTCCTCGAGATCCATCCCGAAGTACAGCGCGATCCGAAGGATCATGGGCCTGGTGGGCACTCTTCTGCCGTTCAGGATCTGATAGCCGTAGGAACGCTCCACATTGATCACGTCCAAAAGCTTTGCCTTGGTCATTTTCCGTTCCTTCAGAAACCGAGTCATATACTCGTGGAAAGGAACATCCATCACATCATCGGAATACAGGATATCCTCGGTTTGGCTGTCCGTGATCATTGCGATGATCTCACAAGCTGTTTTTGTATTGTTCATTACAATCCCCTCTCAAAAATGCAATCCACTGAGTTTTTACAAATTCTATCATATTTCCCCTTATAGTGCGATTGCAATTTTGCACACTCTTCTACGATTTACTGTGCCTTCAAAAATGCCACATAACCGCGGTAGGTCTCATATACATCTGCCTTGGAGGTTGCTTCCCAGGGTGCATGCATATTCAAAACCGCTACGCCGCAGTCGATGACGTTCATGCCATACAGCGACAGAATATATGCGATGGTTCCGCCGCCGCCCAGATCTACCTTTCCGAGCTCAGCTGTCTGGTATCCCACCTTTGCATCATCCATGATCTTGCGGATCATAGCCATATACTCTGCATTGGCGTCATTGGAGCCGGATTTGCCTCTTGCTCCGGTGAACTTGTTAAATACCATGCCGTGTCCCAGAAAGGCTGCGTTTTTCTTCTCAAATGCAGATGCATAGGTAGGATCAAAGCCTGCGCTTACATCGGAAGACAGCATTCTGGAGTTTGCAAGACATCTTCTCATTTTCAGCTCCTGATAGCCGCCGCAAAGCTCCATGAGCTCAGCCGTAGCGTTCTCAAAGAATCTGGACTGCATACCCGTTGCACCAACGGAGCCGATCTCCTCTTTATCTACCAGGATACAGCAGCTGGTACGAACCGGATTCTTTACTGCAAGCTGAGCCTCCAGGGAAGAATAAGCACATACACGGTCATCCTGTCCATAAGCAAGGATCATGCTGCGATCAAAGCCTGCTTCTCTTGCATGGCCTGCAGGAACCACTTCCAGCTCTGCGGAAAGGAAATCCTCTTCCTCCATATCATACTGCTCTTTTAAGATCTGCAGGATCTGCTTGGTAAAAGGATCCTTCTTCTCTTCGTCATCATCCTTCTCAGCTGCCTTTTCTGCTTTCTTCTGAGCTGCAGTCAGCTTCAGTGGCTTGTTGCCGATGATGATATCCAGGGCTTCGCCTTCAATGACCTTGCTGGCCTTTTTATCCATCTGCTCTGCGGAAAGGTGGATCAAAAGGTCGGATACGAAAAATACGGGATCCCCGTCTTCCTCACCAATGTTCACGATAGCTGTGGAGCCGTCTTTTTTTACAACCACGCCGTGAAGTGCCAGAGGAAGGGTTACCCACTGATACTTCTTGATACCGCCATAGTAATGGGTATCCAGATACACAAACTCATTGTCCTGGTACAGGGGATTTTGCTTTACATCCATTCTGGGAGAATCGATGTGCGCACCCAGGATGTTCATACCCTTTTCCAGGTCCTCTTTACCCACACAGAACATGATCACAGCCTTTTGCATATTGACGGTATAAACCTTGGCGCCTGCTTTCAGCTTCTTGCCATCAGCAATGGCACGGGACATCTCCACATAGCCCTCTGCTTCAATGCGTTCTACGATCTGATCCACGCATTCTCTCTCGGTTTTACCGTGATCCAGGAAATTGCGGTAAGCATCCGCAAACTTTTCCAGCTCCTTGAGCTGTGCTGCACTGTAGGTATTCCATACGTTTTTTGTTTTCATTGCTACCTCCTGTTGTAAATGGTTCTATCATACAATCGCCCCAACTATGCTCCCTGTTTCGGGCGGTTCTGATCATGATAAAGCGTTGATACACTTCTTCGGGCACTTCTCGGCGCATACACCGCAGCCCTCACATTTCTCCTGGTCGATCTTTGCCAAAAAGTCGGTAACTTCCACCGCTTCCTTGGGACAGTTCTTGGCACAAAGACTGCAGCCGATGCAGCCAGCCTGGCATGCCTTCATCACCACAGGTCCCTTTTCATGGGAGTTGCAGGCTACAGCGTACTTAGCATCGTAAGGGATCAGCTCAATAAGCTTCTTGGGACAAACCTCGATACATTTGCCGCAGGCCTTACAAGCCTCCTTATCCACTACTGCAACGCCGTTTACCACATGGATGGCGTCAAAGGGACATACGCTTACGCAGCTACCATACCCCATACAACCTGCATTACAGCTCTTGGGGCCACCACCGGGTGCAAAGGAAGCCATCCGGCAATCCTTGCTGCCCACATAGGCATAGTCCGTATTGGCTTTCTCACAGTTGCCGCCGCACTTTACAAAGGCTACCATTCTCTCGGATGCGCCTGCATCCACACCCATGATCCCTGCAACCACTTCTGCCACAGGCTGGCCGCCTACGGGACATCCGTTTACGGGTGCTTCCCCTTTGGCGATGGCAGCCGCCAATCCGGAACAGCCTGGAAAACCGCAGCCTCCGCAGTTATTGCCGGGAAGCGCTTCCAGTACCGCCTGCTCTTTTTCATCTACCTCTACATGAAATTTGATGCCTGCCACACCTAAAAACAGGCCGATCAATAGTCCTACCGCCGCCACAACACCTGTGGCGATCAGGATCGCTGTGATATTCATATGATTCTCCGTTTCAATTTGTTAGCTTATGCTTACTTTTTAGAACAGTCCCGAAAATCCGCAAAATGCGATAGCCATCAGTCCTGCCGTGATCATGACGATGGGCATCCCCTGGAAAGGCTTGGGAATATCGTTGTATTCCATCTTTTCCCGAAGACCTGCCAGAATGATGATGGCAATGGCAAAGCCTACTGCCGTTGCAAAGCCGTTGATAACGCTTTCCAGAAGGCCATAGGATTTCTGTACATTGGTCAGTGCCACGCCCAATACCGCACAGTTGGTGGTAATGAGGGGCAGATACACGCCGAGTGCCTCATAAAGCGAGACTGCAAACTTCTTTAAGAACATCTCCACAAACTGTACCAGTGCTGCGATCACAAGGATGAACACGATGGTACGAAGATAGGTCAGATCCAGGGGCGTTAAAATAAACCGATAGATGGCTGCCGCCACAAAGGAGGCAATGGTGATGACGAAGATTACCGCCATTCCCATACCGCTAGCGGTTTTTACCTTTTTGGAAACCCCAAGGAAAGGGCAAAGTCCCAAAAACTGGGAAAGGACTACGTTATTCACCAGGGCTGAGCCGATGGCGATCAAAATTAAATTATTCATCCTTTGCACCTCCCTTTTCTTCTCGTTTCAGGGCCGCTTCCTCTACGCTGCCCGTTGCTTTCGGATCATAAAACTGTCTGCTGACACATCCGGTGAGATCGCATTTGTCACAGCCGCCTGCGCAGCCGGAACCGATCTTGGATACGTCCTTACCCTTTGCTGCAGCCTTTAATTTGATCTGGTTCTGTACAGCCGTCAGCACCGCCAGCACGAAGAAGGCGCCGGGAGCCATAACAAAGATGGATACAGGCACAAAGCTTTCCGGCATCACGGTGTAGCCGAAGATCTTGCCGCTTCCCAAAACCTCACGGAAGAGACCAATGAGGGTCAGGGCCACGGTAAATCCAAGTCCCATGCCCACGCCGTCAAAGAAGGAAGGGATCACGGGATTTTTGGAAGCATAGCTTTCCGCTCTTCCCAGGATGATACAGTTTACCACGATCAGCGGAATGTAGATGCCCAAAGCATCGTACAGGGAAGGCAGATATCCTTCCAGCAGCAGCTCCATCACCGTTACAAAGGATGCGATGATGACGATAAAGGCGGGGATACGCACTTTATCCGGAATCACCTTTCTAAGTAGTGATATAAAGGCGTTGGACAATGCCAGCACCACCATGGTGGTAAGTCCCATTCCCAGACCGTTCTTGGCGGAGGTGGTAACCGCCAGGGTCGGGCACATTCCCAGGGTCAGTACGAAGGTGGGGTTTTCTTTGATAAGGCCGTTATACAGCCGTTCCAGACTCTTAGCCATTGCTGCCCACCCCCTTTCCGTTTAGTAGCAGATCGTTAAATACACATCGTCCGGCGTTGATGCCGTTGACAAAAGCCGTTGTTGTAATGGTGGCACCGGAAATGGCATCCACCTCGTTGCCGGAAGCATTACCGCTCTTGGTAAAGGTTACTTCCTTCGTCAGATCCTTTCCCGGCATCTGAGGCACCAGCACCTCTTCTGCTCTCATACCAAGGCCTGCGGTCTCGGCAATGGAAAGGATGGATACACCGTTGAGAGTGCCGTCATTTTTGATTCCCATGGCAAAAGTGATATTTCCGCCGTAGCCTTCATGATCGGTAACGGTGATCACATAACCGATGTTCTGTCCTGAGGCATCATGAGCCGATGCGATCTCATCAATATCCGCATCAAAGCCGTTTGACTGCACGAAGGAGGAAACATCCGCAGGGGCCAGATCCGGTTTGTCCGAGATGACTTCGAAATCCACTGCATCGGGGAATACCGTCTGGTAGGCTGCATTTTTCTTGGCTACGTTCTGTGCGGCGATGGGCTCTTTTGTCAGATCATAGACAAAGCCCAGCATGAGGCCGCTTACCAGCGTGATCAAAAACAGGATCACGGCATCCTTCATCATAGCTTTCATGCTCTCTCGCCTCCTCTCCCGAAAGGTTTGGGCCAGGAGATCTTTTCGATCAGCGGCACACAGAGGTTACTGAGGATGATGGCGTAGGAAACACCCTCCGCACTGGATCCGAAAACACGGAAAATTCCGGTGAGGATTCCCAGGAGCACACCGTAAATGTATTGTCCTCGTTTGGTGATGGGCCTTGTGACATAGTCCGTTGCCATGAAAAATGCACCCAGCATCAAACCACCGCCTGCAAGGTTGCCTGCGATATAGTCATAGTCCAGACCTCTTCCGGAAAACAGGATCAAGAAGAGGATCAGCGTCACGATATAGGTGCCGGGGATCCGAAGATCAATAACGCCCAGCAGCAGCAAAAAGCACGCGCCCCCTACAATGGCGATCATGCTGACCTCACCGATGGTTCCGGATGTTTTACCCATAACCATGTTGTAAATGTTGACTCTCTCTCCGGCCTTGAGCATTGCAAGAGGCGTTGCTCCTGTGTAGGTATCAGTGGTAAAGTCCGTCATGATCCTGGTAAAGGACAGCACCAGAAAGCATCTTGCACCAAGTGCCGGGTTCATGAAGTTCTGTCCCAGTCCGCCGAAAAGCTGTTTTACCACGATGATGGCAAAAGCGCCGCCGAGGACGCCGATCCACCAGGGTGCTCTGGGCGGGAGGTTCAGTCCCAGCAAAAGACCGGTCAGTGCTGCGGAGCAGTCACCGATGGTGGTCTTCTTTTTCATGAGTTTGGTAAAGAGGAATTCGGAGATGACGCAGGTTGCCGTGGTAGTCAGTACCAGCAAAAGTGCGTGCATGCCGAAATTCAGGATGCCGACAACGGTGGTCGGCAGCAGGGCGATGATGACGGCCAGCATGATGGTGGTCGTGGTGGCCCTGGCCCTGATGTGCGGGTTTGAAGAAACCCTGTACTTGTCGTTCATACGTAGATCCTTTCGTAGTTGCAAAAAATATTTACTCCGCCTTCCGGTTCAGTGATCATTCCCGGCGGCTCCAATGCGCCTGGCGGCCGTAAGTCGCACCAGAAATAATTGCCTTCGGCTCGCGGCTCATAGATATCATTTACTCCGCTCCCGTCTCGCAATCATTTCCGGTTGCTCCGATACGCCTACGGCCGTTAGTCGCACCGGAAATAATTGTCTTCGACTCGCTCATAGAAATAATTTACTTCCTTCTTGCTGCAAGCGCCAGCTTCCGCATCGTCTTGATCTCCTGGGTGAGCTGGCGACGTGCGGGACAAACGTAGGAGCAGCAGCCGCATTCGCAGCACTCGAGTCCGTCGAGTTTGATGAAGGTTTCCATATCGCCTCTCTCGGCAAGGTCTGCCATTCTCGCTGGTACGATGCGTCCCGGGCAAACCTCTACGCAGCGGCCGCAGTTGATACAGGCGCTCGGTTCAAACTGTGCGACTTCATCTTTGGTCATGCACAAAAGCGCGGATGCGGTCTTGGTAGTCGGAACGTCGAGTCCGAACAGTGCAAATCCCATCATCGGGCCGCCGGAAACGATCTTGGCCGGCTCCGTGGTAAACCCTCCTGCCTCTTCGATCAACTCATGGTAGTTGGTTCCGATCCTTACGCGGAAGTTGCGGGGATCCTTGATGGCATCTCCGGTTACGGTCACGATACGGTACATGAGGGGTTTGTTTTCCATAACTGCGCTGTAAATGGCGCAGACGGTATCCACGTTGTTGACTACGCAGCCTGCATCTGCCGGGAGCATAGAGGAATTAATGGCCCTGCCTGTGGAAGCGTAAATGAGCTGACGCTCTGCACCTTGAGGGTACTTGGTCTTCAGAGCCTTTACGGTAATCCGCTCTTCGTCCTTTGTCAGTTCCTTCAGCTTTGCGATACAATCAGGCTTATTATCTTCTACTGCTAAGATGCCCTGTGCATTGTCAAAAAGTGCCAGGGAGCATTTAAGCCCATCTATGAGCTTTTGGGGCTCCTCGATCATCCTTCTGTAATCGGATGTCAAATAAGGCTCGCACTCGGCGCAGTTGGCGATGACGTAATCGATCTTATCCGGCTCCTTAGGTGAAAGCTTTACATGGGTAGGAAATCCTGCGCCACCCATACCGACAACGCCTGCCTTCTGGATCTTGGCGATGATCTCCTCTTTGGTAAGCTCCTCCAAGGGTACCGGCTCTTCATATTCCACTTCTTCATATTGACCGTCGTTTTCAATGACGATGGACATTACCATATCGCCTGTCACAACTCTTCTGGGCTCTATGGCCTTCACCGTTCCGGAAACGGTTGAATAGATGGGCGCCGAAACGAACCCACCCGCTTCTGCGATCATCTGTCCCGTCAGAACGGGATCGCCCTTTTTCACAATGGGCTTTGCCGGTGCTCCGATATGCTGCGATAGGGGATACACCATATCGCCCTTGGGCAATATATCCTTGATGGGCTTATCCTTGGACAGATCTTTTCCGTCATAGGGATGAATCCCGCCAACAAATGTCAGTTTCCCTGCCATACTTTATCCTTCCTAAGTCTTTTTCATAATATTGTGATATATAGGTACACACCTTGATATTATACTACTTTCTTTTCCTTTCTACCACCGGAAACTGAAAAAGATATTGCAATAAAATCATCAAACTGCTTCCACTTGATAAGTCTCTTCCTACCAACATACAATACGTACGAACAATTTCTTCCCCAGTTATGTGGGCGGTAGATTGGAAAAGAAGATCATATTATTTCATATATTTTCGTCAGATAATAAAAAGACCCGCAGCCTTCCGTTTTGGCGGATTACTGCGGGTGTTTCTCCTATATCATATTCAATTTATCTTGAGTGGCTTAAACAATCCTATAAAGCGTTATTTTCTTCCAATTGCTCGGGAATCCCATACTCTTATATAAAGCTTCAATTTCTGACATCGGGGATAGCTTATGAAACCTGTTTATTAACCTTATCATTTCCTGTTTGAATAAACGAAAATCTTCCTTTGATAACAAATACCTAAATGCAATCACCACAGAAAAAACATCAGTCTTTCCATTTGCATATTGGCTTCCCGTCCGAGGTATATTCAACTTAGCATGAAGAACTTTATCCGGTATGGCAGTATGGCTGTGTGATGAATAAACCCTTTCGCAATGAGCACACTTATTTCTAAAATCGGTAAGGACCTTCAAAAACTGTAGCAATTCTCTTTCGTTGACTCCTGTATATGATTTGCTAACACAAGAGCGTATCGATTGTGGCAAATACTCATACATTTTGGATAACTGCCCGAAGGTCAACACACTTACCGCCACCCATAAAGGAACATTTCCATAGGTAGCCCTTTGATAGTTTACGTAGATATGATCCGTAGTGGTGTTAGCTATATATCCCAATATGCTTATCAGTTTCATAATGCCGGAGCGATTTGCATTGGTATTATTATAATTTGCCGGATTTAAATAATCCGCCTGCATAACAGAATTCCTGCTACAAAAATGATAAGAAATGAGCGAACGTTGTTTTTCTTCAATATGCTCAATGTATTTAAACAAAAGAAATCTCAGTTCTTCATCAAAAGTATACAATGCAACAATGTCATCAAAGGTCGTTCCCGCCTTATATACACGGCTCATCGGATTATAGAAGAAATCCTTGTATCCATCTACTATAGAAAAATATCGTGTTCCCTCAAGTGTTTTCAGCGCTTTATCACGATCTGATATTACCAGGTGCTTGTTGAGTTGAAGATTATCTACCTGTTGTTCAAATGTTAGAAAAGGCTTAACTGTCCGGTACGCCATAAAAACCTCCACATAAAGAAAAGAGGGCCCGCGGGTCCTCTCTCCGGTCACAGGCCTCGCAAGTATCTGCAACCTATCACTATCTAAAAACTACCACAGATTGCCGAAAAAATCAACTGTTTCAAAACATATTATATTATTGAATTCGCAATTCAAAGGGCTTCCGGTCTAGTGATATCGCAAATTGCGACTTCACGGACTATGATTCTATATATTCCCAATGATAGCCACCGGCAGTCTTCTGTTCTCCAAGACAGCAACGAGATATATACTTAAAGCTAACGTTATATACTTTCTCTGCCGCTGCTAACGAATCAAATATTTCTCCCGTTTCAATATTTTTGACCTTCTTTCCTTTACCACCATTACAAAATGGACATCCATGGTCAACAGCTCTCGAACCCACAGAAGCAAACCACTCATGTCCCTTACTACATTTCCACCACGCTTTATCTTTGCATCGGCTCGAATAAGAAGACGGATCCTTTTCATTTTTTTCATAATCCCATTCATCAAGAACATTCTGGCGACCATTTGCTACACAATAAGAAGCAAAGTCATTATACCCTTTAAGCATTCTCTTCTTGGAACAATATGGACAACCATCACCACGAGATGTTCTATGTGATATGGATGTCTGCCATTCATGCCCCTTAGAACACTTCCACCATATTTTCACATCCGAACCTATTGTAAACATATCTGGCGTTAGCAAACCATTTTTCTCATAATTCCATTCTTTTGCGATATCAGGAAACATTTCTGCCAAGCTATTCTTTTTAACATATAAATCATATCGTTCCCGTATCTTTAGCAAATCTCTTCGGACATCCATATCAATACTCTCAAAGCGGTCATTACCGGTAAGAGATACCAGTATCCGACATAATTGTCCGAGCGCCCATACATAATTCGAACGCATATTGTCAAACTCGTAATATATATGATTATCCTCTACACGATTCGTATCCGATTCCTTAATCCTGATTATTAGTATGCCCTCTTTTTGAAGCCTTCTATCTTTTTCTATTTCTTTATGCAAATTCTTTGCTTTGTGATAAAACATACCATCATACTCAATGCCAATCTTATAATCAGGTAAGTATATGTCTATTTCCTTATTTGCAATTTTGATCCGCTGCTCTATTGTGCATATCTGCTCCAGATAAAACGCAACACATTGTTCAGGTAATGAAGTCCCTGCATTTGAACACAAAGGGCAACCATATCCATTAGTTCTATTGCTGATTTGCGTTTTCCATTCGTGACCCTTATCACATTTCCACCAAACTCTATGACCTGATACTGGTGACACTTTGTCAGGTGTTGAAATATCTACTCCATGACCATCTACAAGACCTTTATTCTTTTCAAAATGCCACTCTTTAACCAACTGTGGACAAACAGATGCCAAATCATTATACCCGGGGATTATTTTTCTGTTTGAACAATATGGACATCCTGTTTTACTCTTTCCTGTCCGATTACCAATTGTCGATTTCCACTCATGACCTTTATCACATTTCCACCAGACCATTTTACCACTACTAAAGGCAACGTCTTCAGGCGTTAACAATCCATTCTTCTCAATATTCCACTCCGCAGCAATATCTGGGCACTTAGTTTGTAAATCATTTACACCAGGCACTGCCCTGTGCCCAGAACAATATGGGCATCCATTTTCCTGAAGAGTCCGGCTTTTCACTACAGCTTCCCACTCATGCCCAAACTGACACATCCACCATACTTTTTTATGACTACCATAAAGAATACTAGTGGGTTCTAAGTCCCCATTCATTGAAGGATGCCATTCATCAGCTAATCCAGGATATTTTGTTTGTAGGTCATTAAAACCGGTCAAAACTTGATTGTTGGAACAATACGGGCAGCCAGCCCCTCTACTCGTCCTAGAATTAATTGCCGCTTGC
>JAEEGL010685276.1_pt1 | contig 11882 bp, 3 predicted proteins | sample 9134231 | NCBI WGS metagenome assembly JAEEGL01 (sample SAMN16246548, study PRJNA631951) | gut metagenome | biome: gut microbiome; feature: rumen; material: fiber-attached | host: Bos | place: Iran: Karaj | collected 2018-10 | reverse complement strand
GTATTCGACTCGCATCTTTTTTCTATGTTTTTATCTGTTTTTACATAAAAAGAGCTTCGTCTCAGCATAGCCCAAGCAAGCTTGGCTCTGCGTTCGGCTTGCATCTTTTTTCTTTATTTTTCTTTTTAATGCCGCAAAGCGGCAAATCATACGTTTTATTTTCGATATAAATGAGTACGAAATAATCACGAATTTATTTTTTTGTGCCTCTTTTAGTATTTTTGTGCTTTTTTTTTGTTTAGTATGTAAATAATAATGTATTTTTGTGGCTGTATTTCTAACTCAACTTGTGTTAGTTGAGTTTTTGAGAAGTTAAGGAGGACTCGGCGTATAAGCCGCCAAAAACTCCTTGACTCCTAAACTCCTTAGAGCAAAAACACTCTACAGAGTGCAATTCTAAGGACAGATATTTAAAAGTCTAAGGAGTTTAGGAGGAAAGGGGTGGCTTTCGCGAAAGCCATGACGGCTCTAAAGAATTGAACTTAAATGAAGTTTTACTAACCTAAATATTAATTGCAATGAAAGGAACATTTACATCTATCAAGAAAATGCGCATGCCGCTGGTGCATCAGTGGCGGTGGCTATTCGTCTTTTTGATGCTTTTATCCTCCCTTCCTGGATGGACAAAAGACGGCAACATCAAAGTCACCCTGAATGAAAAGACGCTCCTCAACGGGTCGTTCTACATCGAAACGTATGGTGACGGTGGCGATTTCGACGATTGTTACAATGACATCCGTAACAATCAGTTTTACTCCATTTCCTTTTTCGACAATGCAGCAGGGCGATGGTGTTACGAGTTCTATATCCATCAATGGGAACCGAATGCGCACGATAATAAGGGAAAGTACAACTCGATAGACACCGATATTAATGTGTATGTGTATGACCTTAAGGGCTACCCGTATTACATCGGCACTATTGTACACAGCAGCGAAGGACCGGTGAAGGGTTCGGGCTGGGGTGTCTTGAAGAAAAAGGGAAGTGACGATGGTGTCTATCAATATTATCCCAGCGACCAAATGATGTATAAGGGCATCACGAAGATGCTGTTTACCTTCCACTACAACCACAATCGCAACAACAAGAAAGACAAGGGCTATGACATCAAGCTGTACAAAGGAATGGACGAAGGTCTGGTGTTCAATTATACCCCCATGCCAAAGGCTGAACTTTCCACAGCCTCTAACGGTTATGTCAACTTTAAGGCTTCTGGCGTGCCTGGAGGTGCCGAGACATGCTATTACCGTTGGCACATGGTATCTTCTGGAGAGAGCAGATGGTCCAGTTTTTATAGTCTGAATCTGATGGCTGATGGCACAGGATGGGACAAGTCAAAGAAGAGCAATAAAATCGATGCCACCACAACAGAAAAACGCATGCAGCCACTTTATGGTTATTATGTGTCCTATAGAGGATGCGTGGGAGGCGGCGTGGTAGATGTGTATGACAATCCTGCCAGCATCAATGGACTCATCAATGAGTGGGAGGATACGATTAAGGGCTATATCTATCCGACCAATCTGCAAGTCACCCCATTTGACCAATGGAACAAGCAAGTCACGATTACTTGGTCTGCCGTCAGAACCGATAGGTTTCACGTTGACAACTTTGAATATAGGCGCAACACCGACGGAAATTGGTGTGTCTTCCGTGGATACATGGAAGACGGTAACTTCGTCTCCACCCAGATAGCCACCCTCAGCGGCGACACAGGCGACGGAGGCCTGCGATACACCGACACCAAACTTGATTACGACAAAAACTATATCTACAGCGTTGTGTTCGTACCCACCGTGATGAAGAACACCGACATCTCTTGGTTCGATGACAGACTGAAGCCCTCCATTTCCGTCAACACCGACCGAGATGTCCTGCTCACCCTCACGCAGGACCGAGACGAAGAGCTTCCTGGCATTAAGCTCGACTGGACATACAGCATCAAGCAGAGCGGTTCCACCTTCCGAGTGGAGCGTAAGGACGAAGTTACCAACACATGGCGCATTTTGGCTGATTCACAGATGCCAGTCAACACCTCCCAAACCCAAGCCTCCTACATCGACTACACTCCCTCCAGCAGTTGTGAGTACTACGATTATCGCGTTGTCGCTACCACCATTGGCAGCGAATTCACCAGCAATGAGCTGACCTGCAACCTTCCTGCAGGCACGAAAATCACGGGTATCGATGCCACCAAGGGAACAGAAGAAAAGGTGGTCATTGTCACATGGACAGTCGATCAGAGAGGCACCTCCGACTCCTACTTCAACATCGAGCGACGCACCATCAGCAACGAGGGCACCAGTGACTGGGTTAAGGTGGGCGAGACCCACGGCACTTTGCCAGAATACTCTTTCACCGACGAGCGAGTGCAGGCTGGCAGCTACTACGAATACCGGGTGGTGCTCTACGGCATCAAGTGCGAGGAACAGATGGCTCAGAGCGACGAAATCACCACGATGGGATTCTGCTTAGCTACAGGCACCATCACGGGACACATCAGCTACGGCACAGGCAACTCCGTGAAGGGTGTCCACGTTTCACTCGTCAAGAGCGGCACCGACAACAACCTGCAGCAGTTCTTCTCCAGTTACATCAACGGCTCAGGCGAAGCCCTCACCTGGCAACCCGACGCAGGACGCTACGGTAACGTCCTGACCAGCAGCGCCCCTCTCTCCGTACAGATGTGGGTGGCTCCAGTGGGAAATAGAGACTATATGCCTATCTTCACCCTCGACGGTGTGGTAGAGGTCGGTCTCTCTGCCTTTGGCGAGAATTACAAGTTGTGCTACAAGGATATCTACAGCCATCTGCACACCTTGAATGCCACATTAGAAGCAGACCGCTTCACGCACATCACCGCCTCATACGACACGAAACAATGGACATTCTACCTCAACAATGGTGACAAACTCCAGACAGTCACAGCGGTATTGCCCTATGCATGGACATTGGCCGACGGCACCCACCTCTTCCGTGTGGGCAGCCTTGGCTCTGATGACAGCTTCACAGGGCTGATTGACGAAGTGCGCCTCTGGACTAAGGCACTTTCTTCCGACGAGGTGAGCAACAACTACGACCGACTCATCGGTGGCTCCGAGAAAGGACTCATCCTCTACTGGCCACTCGATGAGGGCATCAACGGCTATGCTTTCGACATCTCCAAGCAAAACGGAATCAACAACGAGAACCACGCCACCGTCAGTGCCAACGTCAAACCTTGCATCATCACCCCCCTCCGGCTCGGGCTTTATGGCATCACCGACGACGATGGCAACTACATCGTCAGAGGCGTTCCCTTCGATGCTGGTGGCACCAACTATAAGCTTGTGCCAGAATTTGGCATTCACGAATTCAGTCCCATCTCTCGAAACCTCTATATCAGTCCGTCCTCGCTCTCCATCAACAATGTCGATTTCACCGACAAGTCCAGCTTCCCGCTGACGGGCTTCATCTACTACAAAGACACCAACATTCCCGTCAAGGGCATCTACCTTTATGTTGATGGCAATTTGGTGACTACAGGTGGCGAGGTGGCACAGACCGACGATATGGGTTATTATAACATCTCCGTACCTATCGGAGAGCACTTCATCGAAGCCAAGCAGTCAGGGCACGACATGGTGGATGGCGGACGCTGGCCTACACAAGGCACTTACGACTTCCAAGAAGCCACCCATCACAACTTCTCCGACTCCACCCTCGTCAACTTCTGCGGACGAGTGGCAGGAGGCGAAGTGCAGGACGCTCTGCCTGTCGGATTCGGCACAGAGAGCGGCTCCAAAAACAACATCGGCCGTGCCCTCATCACCCTCGGAATCAGCAATCTCAACCTCAGTTTCAACTGTAAGGAAGGCACTACCAACGACTGCAACACCATACGACCCTTCTCTGCTCAGAATCCTGACACGATCCAGAAAACGATCCAGAGTACCGCATGGGCTGGAGCAGGAGAATGGTCCCGAAACATCTACATCGAGACTGACACCAAGACAGGAGAGTTCTCCGCACTCCTGCCTCCATTGAAGTATTCCGTGATCAGCATCGACGTACCCAGCAACCCCGAAGTCGAATTTACCGCCTTGCCAGAGATTGACCTGACCAATCCCATCTCCTTTAAGGTCGATACGCTGATGAGCCTCGTCACCGACTCTAACCTCGAACGCAATCTGGATGTGCGCACCTACAAGTACAACCAGAAGATGGTCAAGACATGGTATGCCACCCCCACCTTGGAGGTGACAGACCTCAACGACCTGGAGGGCATCGGAGCATACGGCGTGATGCAGTACGATGGCTACGAAGATGAATACGGTACCGTCGATGGCATACAAGTATATGAAGTGAATGCCGACAACACTCCCCACTACCTCTACGACTACCCCATCTATAAGATGAAGGAACAGTATTCTTATAAAATTAAAGGGTACGAGAAATACACCAACCACGACGGCCTAACACCCATCGACGACATCCTGCCGATGCAGTCGCAGGTGCTCACCGTGGAGAACGAGATGAGTTCCGACCAGCGCATTGTCACTCAGGATAGCCCAGAGGACGACGTGAAGGAGGGTGAGGTCTATGATTTGAAATCCAACCAACTGGCTCTTGACGACAAAGGCGAGTTCCTCTACCAATGGACAGCAGGACTGCCTAACACCGTCTATCCCTACACCCGTCACGTGGGCATCAACTACAAGCGTAACAACCGCACCTATGTGTGGGACGGCATCGATGCCATGGTCTTCGGTTCCATGCCTTTGGGCAACAACTTCGTCACCAAGGGACCCGACAACGTCCTCATGGTCTTGCGTGACCCACCAGGCAGCAACTCATCCACCACATGGACACAAGGCCAAGTCAACACTGAGATGAAGAAAACGGCCAAAGGCTATGCCGGCAACCTCGGTATCTTGGGCGAAATCGTCACGGGCGTGGAACTTGGTGAGGCTACAGGCTTCGGACTCGCCATCATCACACAGCAGGGAGCAGACCAACAAATTCACGGAGGAGTCGATATCTCCGCTAACTACTCCAATCCCATAACTGACACCTACACCATCACTGCCACTGAAGCTATCTCCACCAGTTCTAATAAAGAATATGTGGGAGCCAATGGCGACATCTACATTGGCTTATCGACTAACCTCATCTTGGGAGACTGCAAGAAAGTGGGCTTCTTCCGCGATGGCCCCAACGACAATACCTTTGCCGTCAAAGACTCCATGGCCATCAGTATCAGCGACAGTGTCACTACCTCCTTCATGTTCACACAACGAGAAATAGAACTGAAGCAGATACCCGAATGGAAAGCCCTCCGTTCCCAACTGCTCATACCAGTCAATTCCAAGAAAGAGGCAGAGGCTTACCCAAATCCCACCAACGAGAGTCTTTACGTCACATGGCAGCCTCTCGACAGCGAGGAGTGGATAGCTGACGAAACTTACATACAGATTCCTCCCAAAGACGGTCATGCCGAAGAAGATATGGTACACTACTACACTGCACAGGTGGCAGCATGGGAGCAGGTCATGGCCAACAACGAAGAAGACAAAGTCCTTTCCATGAGCACATCCTCTCCCTACTATGAAGAGAAACGAAACTTCTCCTTCGACAGCGGCACAACCTACAACTACTCCGAGAAGACGGACTCCACCCACAGTGACGTCAACCAGTGGAACTACTCCGTCATCGTCAAGGGAGATGTCAAATTCGGAGTCTATGCCAGTGCCGGCTCCAAGTTCGGCATCAACCTCACCATCTCAGGCAGTTCTGGCTTCCAGGGCTCCAGCGCTTGGTCAAACCTTGACGAGAACTACACCCACACCGCACAGTTCACCTACAACTTCTCTGACACCAACATTGGCTCTGACTACACCGTCGATGCGTACAAGTCCGTGAAGGGTTGGACTAATGTTTTCTCCGTCTTGGGTGGACAGACCTATTGCCCCTACGAAGGCGAAATCACCACTAAATACTACGAGCCGGGCAAGTACGTCCTGAGTAATGCTACTGCCAAGATGCAGAACCCACAGATTCGCATCTCCAACGGCATGCAAGCTCCCTCGAAAGAAGCCGTGCTGACCGACATTCCCACAGGCCAGCCAGCCTATTTCACGCTTACCCTCTCCAACGATGCTGAGGCTGACATGGACATGACCTTTGTGTTGGGTGAGAAAGACGGAAGCAACCCCAACGGCCTTCAGTTCATCATTGATGGCGTGAGATTCAACAGTGGACGTTCCGTCGTCGTGCCCGCTGGAGGTTCTATTACCAAGACCCTCGAAGTGCGGCAGAGTGATGTGTCCATCCTCGACTATGAAGACGTGGTGCTCAACTTCGCCTCCTCTTGTCAGAACGATACTTACAGTGTCAACGGAATCATCCGCGACCAATGTACGTTTGGGGTACACTTTAAGCCAAGTTCTTCACCTGTCATTTTGGAGACCGATGGATTTGTGGTCAATACCGTCACGGGTGGCAATCTCGCGCTGACACTGACAGGCTTCGACCGCAACTTCCAAGGTCTGAAGACGATGGGTGTGGAGTATAAATCGGATGGTGCTACAAGGTGGACACAAGTGCAGGACTACTACTTCAACGCCGCTGATGCTTCCGAAGAAGACGACATCGTGGTGCCCGCCACGGGCGATGTGAAGTTGAACATCGACATGAGCGACAGCAACAGCTATCCCGATGGAACTTACATCTTCCGTGCCTATACCGAAACACCTTACGGCACAGAGAACATCCGTGTCTATAGCGAAGAGATGGTGGTGACAAGAGACATGAGTCGCCCCACAGCTCTCGGCACACCGCAGCCCACCGACGGCATCCTTCATGCTGGCGACGATTTGGTGGTGGAATTTAACGAGGATATCGTTCCTGGTTATGTCAACGCTTCGAACGTACAGGTGGTGGGAAAGGTGAATCATCAACCTACCACACACGAAGTGAGTCTGCACTTGAGCGGAACTGAACCTACGGCATATACGGCCAACGACCTCTATATGCGTGGCAACAGCACGGTTGCTCTATGGCTGAAATATACGGAGGCCGGAACCATCTTCCGTCATTGTGCAGGCGAGAATGCTTTGGTGTTCGGCATCGACGGCGAAGGTCATCTGACCGTGAAGACGAGTGATTCTGAGAATACCTCGAAGTTGACCCTTCCGAAGGATGAGTGGACTTATTTGGCTTACTCCTACGACGAAGAGTCTACCGCGCTGAACGTGATTGTGCAGCATGGCACTGAGACGGAAACCATCAACGTCTATTTTGGTAACGTTCGTACTTTGGAACAAGTCATCTATGCCGACGACAAGCGGCTCTTCCTCGGAGGCGACGGTCTGGAGGCCGACATTCACGACTTGCGCATTTATGGCATTACCCGTGACGTACACGAAGTGGCAGCTGAGAAGTATAACGACACGAACATCTATACTGCAGGACTGATGGCACACTGGCCGATGGATGAAGGTCAGGGCACGAAGGCTCGCGACCTGTGTAACGATGCCCATCCGTTTGTTCTCAATGCTCCCAACTGGCGCATTAACAATGATAATTATGCAGCTACGGTCGATGCCTCCAAGGAGCAACACCTCGACCTCGATGTCGCTACTTCTATCACTGACAACAATGAGAGCTATGTGCTGGAATTCTGGTTTAAGGCTGATGAACCTATCGCTGAAAAGACCGTATTCCAGGCTGGAACAGATGCCGACAACAACTTACGACTCTTCGGCGATGAGTCTGGGTCGCTCATGTTTGAATATGGCATCCATCTTGTGCCCGTTGCACCAGCCGATTTCGACCCGACCGGCGGATGGCATCACTTCGCCCTCAATGTGATGCGTGGAGCCTCTGCTTCCGTTTCCATCGATGGCAAGCGCACGGCAGTGTTTGCCGAGCGTGAAGTGCCGCCTTTCGAGAGTGCCACGCTTGTCATGGGAGCTGGCTACGAGATACCTTTGGACATGGTGACTCAGTATCATCAGTTTATGAGCGGTTCCTTCGATGAGATACGTTTCTGGAAAGGAATGGTTAAGCCAGAGGTGGTTAAGGGCAATATGTACCATAACATCGATACCCTCACCGCAGCCGTTCAGGGTCTGAGCGTTTACTATCCGATGGAGACCACAGCCGAAGTCAATGGCGTTGTCGTCAACACTCCGTCTGACAAGGACATGGCTCCAGGGCAAATACAGGCACGCAGCATGACCGGTCAATACGACTTGGCTGCATTCTCCAACAATGCACCTCCATTGCGAAGTGTACCCGAGATGCAGAGCATCATCAATCAAGCCACGGTGTCTGACCGCAAGATGGTGATTACTTTGCAACCCAATTCGCTGAGCGAGATTGAAGGGACAACATTGGATATCACCGTCAACAAAATCTTCGACAAGAACGGAAACACTTCCATTCCTGTCACATGGCAGGTGTATGTGCATCAGAACACACTCCTTTGGGGGAAAGATTCTGTGAACGTCATCAAGGACTATGGCGAAGAAGCCACCTTCGATGTGGCCATCCAGAACATTGGCAACGCCACCGAATTCTATAGCGTTGAGAACCTGCCAACATGGCTTTCGATGGATGATACCGATGGCAACCTGTCTCCAGAGTCGCAGCAGTTGCTTCGCTTCCATGTCGCCAGTGCTGTTGCAGTGGGACTTTACGATGTCACCCTCACTTTGGTGGGCAACAACGGCATCTCTGAACCGCTCAGAGTGGTGATGAAGGTGAAGGGACAGGCTCCTGACTGGACGGTTGACCTGAGCCAATATGAAGACCACATGAACATGGTGGGTCAGGTGATTATCGATGGTATTGTCAGCGAGAACCCCGATAGCCGCATGGCAGCCTTCATCGGAAGCGAATGTGTAGGCGTAGGTTCACCGGAGAAGTCACGCGGCAGCTACTATGTCGCCATGACCATCTGCGGCTCTGTCGATGAACACAGTGGAAAGCCGCTGCAGTTCAAGTACTGGGATGCCTCCACAGGTATCACCTACGTTGGCATGAAGGTGGAACCAGAAGTTGTGTTCTGGAAAAACAGCATGAAGGGTAGCTATGCTTATCCTGTCATCTTCACCAATGCCGACGAAGTGCAGCAAACCCTCATTGCCGATGCAGGTTGGAATTGGCTTTCCTTCTATGTGCAGCCCACCAACGCCTTAGTCGATGACAACCTTCGTGCCGACGGACTGGTGCAGGGCGACGTGCTGAAAGATAAGTCGAGCGTCAGCTACTACGACGGCACAGGATGGGGCAATGGCAATCTGACCTCCATTCGTGTGGGCGACATGTACAAGCTCTGTGTCACCGAACCCGTCCGCTTCGAGGTGAAGGGACACTACGCTCATCCTTCTGAGACTCCCATCACCGTCAAGTTTGGTTGGAACTGGATAGGCTACACCCCAGCCCGTGCTTTGGATGTCCATCAAGCCTTGGGAGGCATCGGAGCTGTAGAAGGTGACTACGTGAAGTCAAAGACAGCTTTTGCCATCTATGGTCCTTACGGATGGGAAGGCAATCTGAAAGCGATGGAGCCAGGCAAGGGTTATATGTACTTCACCCAAGTGATAGACCCCCACACCTTCACCTATCCTGATGTGGAAACCGTTAGCAGCGGTCTCACAAAAGCCCCGAAGTCAACTCGTTCCTACATCTTCACGCCAGTTGATGCGAACCAGTACCCCGACAACATGTCGATTGTGCTTCAACTCGTCGATGGCGCAGAGGTGGTGGATACCGCAGAGGTGGGAGCCTTTATTGATGGAGAGTGTCGCGCTACCGCTACAGCCATCAACGGACTTTACTACCTTATGGTGCAGGGTGAGGATGGAGGACAGACCATCGAACTGCGCACCGTCTTGGATGGGCAAGTACAGACTATCGACCAGAGCCTGACCTTCGAGAGTGACACCAATGTCGGATTGCCATGGGCACCCTACGTCATAGACCTCGGTGTAGTCACAGGCATCCATACCATTGCTGCCGACACCGACGATGGCATTCAATACTATCTGCCCAACGGCATTCGGGTGGACAAGTCTGCTCTTCGGAAGGGACAGTTATACATTCTGAAGGACAAGGCTGGCAAGATATTGAAATATCTAAAGTAAAGGTTAAAGCTTTGGGCTTTTGTAAAGTTTAAGGTTTAGAGTTTAAAGTTTAAAGAGGCTGACGCGGTGTTTGCAAACGAGCCGCATGGTCATTAAACTTTAAACTCTAAACCTTAAACTTTACAAAACCTTTTAACCTTTACGGGGGGATAAGGCGAAAAAGAAGGTGCGAAACTCAAGTTTTTTGGAAAAAGTCTTTATTGTTAGGGGAAAATGTTGTAATTTTGCACGTTTTTCAGTCTTTGAATCATCAATTTTAATATATTATGGCAAAAAACAAAAAGAAACAAGAAGTAAAAGACGAGCCTATTGCATTGGATGTGCAGTTGAACAAGGGCGAGGCATTTATTGAGAAGAACTGGAAGAAGATTGCTATTGTTTTGGGAGCAATCATCGTGATTGTAGCTGGTGTTTACATCTACAAGCACCACATGGCTGACAAGGAACTGGAAGCACAGAAGGCCATCGCATTGGCTCAGACGGCTTTTGCTCAGCAGCAATATGAGCAGGCGCTGAAGGGTGATGGCAATAGTAAGGGTTTTCTGAAGGTAATAGATGAGTTTAGCGGAACTAAGACCGCAAACCTTGCTAAGCTTTATGCTGGTTTGGCATACGCAAAGACCGACAAGGTGGATGAGGCCATCAAGTATTTGGAGGATTTCTCTACACAGGATGACGACATGGTGTCTCCATCGGCCATTGCGGCTTTGGGCGACCTCTACGTACAGAAGGGTGACAATGAGAAGGGTATCAATGCCTTCATCAAGGCTGCGGATAAGGCCAACAATGATGCTGTTAGTCCTGTATTCCTCCTGAAAGCGGGTCAGATCTATGAGTCGATGGGACAGAACGAAAAGGCTCTTGACCTGTATAACCGTATCAAGAAGCAGTATTTCCGTAGTCCTCTTTCTCAAGAGATTGACAAGTACATCGAAAGGGCAACGAAGTAAAAAGTGGCAACAAAGAATCACAACCTCTCCGATTACGATATCAATACGGTGCCTAATGCTGTAGGCATGAAAGTGGGCATCGTGGTAGCTGAATGGAATGAGAGCATTACGGCATCGTTGCTGAATGGAGCTAAGCAAACGTTGATGGAGAATGGCGTTGCTGCCGACGACATTACGGTGATGACGGTGCCTGGTAGTTTTGAGTTGGTGTATGGAGCATCGCAAATGGTGAAGACGGGGGTTGATGCAGTGATTGCGATTGGGTGTGTCATTCGTGGCGATACACCTCATGACCGTTATATTTGTCAGGGTGTGACATACGGCTTGGCTCGTCTGAATGCGGTGCAGGATGTGCCTGTTATCTATGGGTTGATTACGACCTTGGACATGCAGCAGGCAGAGGATCGGGCTGGAGGACGAATGGGCAACAAGGGTGATGAATGTGCCATAACCGCTATAAAGATGATTGATTTCCTTCGGAATGTTAAATGTAAATGTAAAATGTAAAGAAATATCAAGAATCTTGAAAAGATATTAGTCAATGTGGTTGGTGCGATGGTGGCTCTTTACGCCGCCATCGTACTGCTGTTTAGTTTGCCTTCCATGCAGAAAGCCTTGGCAGATGGGGCTGCGCATGTATTGTCGAAACAGCTTCATTCGAAAGTCGAGATTGGAAGCATCAATTTGGGATTGCTGAATCGGTTGGTGGTCAGCGATGTGGAAATCTATGAGCCGTCGGGCGTGCGGATGGCAAGCATAGCCCGTGTGTCGGCTAGTATCAACTGGGCATCTTTATTTTCGG
>JAEEGL016296150.1_pt1 | contig 11883 bp, 6 predicted proteins | sample 9134231 | NCBI WGS metagenome assembly JAEEGL01 (sample SAMN16246548, study PRJNA631951) | gut metagenome | biome: gut microbiome; feature: rumen; material: fiber-attached | host: Bos | place: Iran: Karaj | collected 2018-10 | reverse complement strand
GAACTGATTGCGCTGCTCCCTTTCGAACTCACCGATTCGCAGGAAGCGGTCTGGCGCGAGATCCAGGCGGATATGGCGGTCAAACGCCCCATGAACCGGCTGGTGATGGGCGACGTGGGTTCGGGCAAAACGGTCCTGGCGATGCTTGCCATGCTGAAGGCCGCCGGCAACGGCTGCCAGACCGCGTACATGGCCCCTACCGAGGTGCTGGCCGAGCAGCATTACGCCAATATTGCCCCCCTGTTCGGACGGCTCGGCGTATCCTGCGCGCTGCTCACGGGAGCGGCAACGCCCAAAAACCGCGCCGAGATATTGTCCCGCATCGGTACCGGCGACGTACTGTGCGTCATCGGCACACACGCCCTCATACAGAGCGGCGTCAGCTGGCACCGCCTCGGCCTCGCCATCACCGATGAGCAGCACCGCTTCGGCGTCCGCCAGCGCGGCACTTTTCTCGAACAGCACGACGGCGCCCGGATCCCCGACGTCATGGTCATGACCGCCACGCCGATCCCGCGCACCCTCGGGATGATCCTGTACGGCGACATGGATATCTCCCGGGTGGAAACATTGCCCACCGGCCGCCTGCCCATCATCACATATCTGGACGACGGCCGCCGCAGGGAGCGGATCTACAACTGGGCGGCAAAGCTGGCGCGCGAAGGGCAGCAGGTGTATATCGTCCACGCCGCCATCGGGGACAACGACGAAAATAACGGCGACAGCGAAGGCGAAGACGACGGGTCCGAGCCGGAGGGCAACGGCATTGACCTGCGTACCGCCGTGGATAATTTCACCGAATGCTCATCCACGTTCTTCGCCGGGATCCCTTCTGCGTTGCTTCACGGCCGTATGCCGGACAAAGAAAAAAACGACATAATGCGCCGCTTCGCCGCCGGCGAGATCAGCGTGCTGTTTTCCACTACCGTCATTGAGGTCGGCGTCGACGTCCCCAACGCCACGCTGATGATCGTGGAAAACTCCGAACGCTTCGGCCTCTCTCAGCTGCACCAGCTGAGGGGGCGCGTGGGCCGCGGCAAACAGCAGTCCTACTGCGTACTGTTGACCGATCACCGCATAAACCCGGACCCGCCCGACGACGACCTGATCTCCCGCCGGCTGCTCACGCTGCGCGACTGCCTGTCCGGCGAAAAGATCGCGGAAGAGGATCTGAAACTGCGCGGCCCCGGCGACTTTTTCGGCGAGAGTCAGCACGGCCTCCCCGCCTTTCACGCGGCCAACCTTTACAGCGACAAAGATCTTCTCTCCGCCGCCGACAACGCCGCCCGGCAGATACTTGCTGAACAGGGGGACAGACCCGCGGCTCAGCATCCCGGATACCGCGAATACGCGGAGTACGTGCGGAAAAAGATGCCCGAGGCGGCAATATTGTGAGTTTTAAAACGCTTTCAGATCGCGCCCGGCGCAAAAATCGGCAAAAATCGGCAGCCGAAAAAAAGTCCTTGCATTTCTCTGATGATAGTGGTAGAATGGCCTTCGCTGTTTAATGATTCCAAGGAGGTGTTTTAAATGGCAAAGTGCGAGTTTTGTACAAAAGGAATGCTTTACGGCCGCCATATCAGCATTACCCGTTCACAGGTCAGCAGACGCGCGAAGAGAAATTGGAAGCCCAACGTACGCCGCGTTAAGATCATGGACGGTCAGACACCCCGTTATGCTTACGTTTGCACAGCATGTCTCAGATCCGGCAAGGTCAACAGAGCTGTCAAAGAAGATAAAGCCGTCTGATAAACGCATTTATATCGCAAAAACAAAGAACGATGCGATCCCGCAAAACGGATCGCATTTTTCTTTATTTGTGGTATAATTGACGCAGGGGCCGGCATTGACGGCAAAAGCGCGCGGGAGGCGATCATTATGAAGACCGGAATAGAGTGGAACCCTGAGAGAAGCATTGACAACATCGAAAAAGAGCTGGCGGAGATAAAGGCGCTGGGCTACGACTGCGTTGACTTCCAGTGCTTCTGTCACACCGAGAATATGTTTTTTGACGGCAGCGTGCGGGACATGAACAAACTGCTGCGCAAAGTGCGCGTTGCCGCCGGGAACGCCGGGATCGGGATCTCGCAGACCCACGGCCCCTGGCGCTGGCCGCCGCGGGACGGCACGCAGGAAGAGCGCGACGAGCGGTTCGAAAAGATGGTGCGTTCGCTGGAAGGAACCGCGGAAGTGGGGTGCGCGGACATGGTCATACACCCGATCATGCCCTTCGGCGACAACCAGAACCCCGACCCCGACCGCTTCATGGAACTGAACCGCGAGTTTTTCGGACGCCTGATCGCGGAGGCCGAACAGTACGGAGTGGTCATCGATTTTGAAAACATGCCCATGCCCGTGCTGCCGCTGGCCTCCCCTGCGCAGATACTGGATTTTGTAAAAGAATTCAACTCCCCGTTTTTCCGCGTGTGCCTCGATACCGGTCACTGCGCGGTGCTGAAGTGCGATCCGGGCGAGGCGGTGCGTCAGACCGGGCGCGATTATCTGCGCGTGCTGCACGTGCACGACAACAACGGCGTCGGCGACTTTCACTGGCTGCCGGAGACCGGCGTGATCGACTGGGACAATTTTTCCCGCGCCCTGCGCGACATCGGTTTTACCGGCGTCTTCTCGCTGGAGACCAACGTCAAAACCGATGGTCTGTCCCCCGATCAGATCCGCGAGAAGCGCCTGGAACTGGCGGCAACGGCGAGGAGACTGGCGAACGGTAAATGAAGCTGGAATGCTTGGGTAAATGTCGGCTTGTTTCTCGGGTAAATGTCGATTTAGTGCTTGGGTAACGGTCGATCTGGTGCCGGAGTATATAGCGGATTAGTTTTTTATGCGAAATGGGACAAATTTCGGTAAATTGAGGTTTTTTGTCCCACCGCTCGCTCATTTCAGATGCCGATTTTAGGGAAAAGTGGGACAAAAATCAGGTTTCGGTCAGTTTTTGTCCCACTTTTGTGCCGTCTGAAGCTGTGGTCTGCCGTCTGGCCGCTTTTCGAGTGGGACAATTCTTCTGATTTTCTCTTTTTTTGTCCCACTTTTCCGCTATTACTAAAGGATCTGCCCCGCGAGATGCCGCCCGGAGTGGGACAAAAATCGGTCAAATGCGGTTTTTTGTCCCATTTTCGAAAAAACATAGCCCGAAAACGGGCACGGAACGGATCAGACGTTGCGGCCGACCGCACCGATCAGCCTCAGATAAACTCCGGAATAAAACTCTCGCTGATGGTACCGCCCTCCTGAATATAGGCGTGGGCAGGCGCGAGAGAAGCGAGAAAATCGGACGCGCGGGCGTACTCGGAGGCGTTGACCGGCGCGAGCAGTTCGGGAAAACGGGAAAGGCGCGGGTTGCCTTCAGGCAGCGGCGTGTATTGATTCATGAGGCTGTAAACGATATTGTCGCCGAAGCGCGCGTAAAGCTTTTTGATTATGTTGACCGCGGCAAACGAACGGCCCGGCAGCACCAGGTGGCGGACGATCACCCCACGCCGCAGCATACCGTCCTCATCGAAAGCAAGGCCCGAACCCGTGATCCGGAACATCGTGCGCAGCGCGGCCCAGGCGGGAGCGCAGTAGTTGTCCGAAGCGGAATACCGCAGCGAGACCGCGTCGGAGTCGTACTTCATATCGGTAAGAAAAACGTCAACGATGCCTTCCAACTGTCTGACGATCTCACGGCGTTCAAAACCGCCGGTATTGTACACGACCGGAAGCGTAAGGCCGCGCCGGCGCGCGGTCAGCACTCCTTCGGCGATCACGGGCATGAAGTGAGTAGGCGTCACGAGATTGATGTTGTACGCGCCGCGCTCCTGGAGCTCCAGCATGATCCCCGCGAGCCCGTCGGCATCGGCGGTCCGCTCCTTCCCCGTCGGCGTCCTGTCCGGGCGGCTGATGGCGTAATTCTGACAATACACGCACCCCAGCGTACAGCGCACAAAAAATATCGCGCCGGAACCGCGTTCGGGGTCAATACCGGAAATGCAGGGTTCCTCCCACCGGTGCAGCATGGTAAGAGCGATCTCCGCCTCCGTGCCCGCGCGGCAATACCCCTTCTCCCCCGCGGTGCGGTCAACGCCGCATTGGCGCGGGCAAAGCGCACAATTCCCGTAAAGTTCGTTAAACGTCAATACTCTATCTCCAGCTCCCGGCACAGCGCGCGGGCTTCTTCACTGCCGTGGACTGCGGCACGCTTCAGATTGAGCCGGGCCTCGTCAGAGTCAACGTCGAACAGCTTGCGCTCTTTGTACATAAGTAGTTCCGCCGCGGCATTGCCGGCAGCGGCGGCGCGCGCGATGAGCTCTTTTGCCTTATCCAGCGCATCGCGGTCGATCACCTTGCCGCTCACCGGATCCTTAGCGCGCGCAAGGTAGATCGACCCTGCACCGCACTGGGCCGCCGCGTCGCGGTCCGCGGCCAGCAGATACCAGGACAGCGCCGCGGCCTGCGCCCCGGCGGCGTTCTCGCCCGCATTGCCGCCGTCGTTCCCGGCGCCGTCTTCCTCGTACAGCGCGGCGATTTCCGTGAGGCGGCCGGGCGAGAACGCGTCCACCTGTGCGGTGCAGCGCGCCTCCTTGAGATATCCTTCCATAAGGTATCCGTATCCTTTGCGCCACAGCTCGTGCAGCTCTGCCGGAGCGTAATTGTCCGGTTCATCGTACGCGCGGATCAATATGTCCGAAAGCTCGAACAGCACTTGTTCACGGCCATGCTCCCGCATTGCCGCCGTGAGCTCGGTCTCCGCTTTTTTCAGCAGTTCCGGCACTTCGTCCGCGCGGCGCTCGCCCAGGCTGCACGCCGTCTGATACGCGGCCAGCCCCAGTATCTCGTTCCGGAGTCCTTCGGGATCGCCGGACTCGGCTTCGGAAGGCAGCATTGCCGCCGCTTTCTGCAGGTCCGGTTCGCAGCCGCGGCCGGTGTATAGGCAGCACGCGGTGTAGTATTGTGCGCGGGGCGAGGACAACGCCGGCGTGCGCAGGATCGCGTACGGATTCCGTTCGTTTTGAACGCTCCCGCCTTCCTCCGGCGCGTCGTCGGAGGTCTGTCCGTACATCATTCCCTTATACAGCCGCACGCCCAGTTCTTCCAGCGCCGCGGTCATCTTGCGGTCCGCGCAGGTCCGGATGACCCAGCTTTCGAAGCCGTCGTCATCACCGTGACTGCCGGAAAGCGCCGTATTCAGCAGTTCCTGCCACTGCGCGGGTTTGAAATAGTTTTCTGCCGCGCGTCGTTTGTCCACCGACGCGTCGCTGAGTTTATAGCCGGCGTTTTCGGCGCGCTCCAGCCAGTACAGGTAGCGCGGGACGTTCTTCTCGCCGGTGATGCTGCCGCTGTAATATAACTCCGCGGCGTCTTTCATTGCCCGCGCGGCCACGCCCCGGATCTCCTCGTCGTCGGAGCAGCCGCCGGACGCGGCGCAGTTTTTATAATATCTTAACGCTTCGTCATAATTTTCGACCTGCGCGAGCGCCGCACCCGCCAGATACATGCTGTGCACGTCCCCGCGCTGCGCCCCCAGGCCCAGGTGCCGGAGCGCTTCTTCCATGTTCTGCTCCCCGTCCAGCGCCGCGTAATACCGTCCGATCAGCCGGGACGCCGCCGGATCTCCCAGTTTCTCAGCGCAGGAGTATAGTTTTAGCATGGCGTCGTCGTTGCCTTCTTTATGGAACATGGTGCCCAGACGGATCAGTTCGGAGGTCTCCGTTTCGGTGAGCGCGCGCAGTTTCTCGGCCTTCTGATAGAACTCGGAATCGGAGGGGATCCGGTCCAGCAGCGCTTTGCCGCCTTCCACGTCCCGCGCCTCCCCTTCCGCGGTGATCAGCCGGAGCGCGTTATGGTAAAATGCTTCGCAGGGGATAAACGGCTTTGCCTCCCCATCTTCACCGTCAGCGGCACCGCGCGCGTCCGCAGCTGCCTGATCTTTATACTTTTCGCACAATTCCTGCCAGATCTCCGCGGCTTTTGCGCTGTTTTGCGGCGTGCCGAAGCCTTCGTTGTACAGTCTCGCCAGGGTCTGGCGCCGTTCATCGGAGCCGGGATCGCAGAGCTGCCACATAAACACGGCTTCCTGCTGTTCCGGCGTCAATACGGGCAGATCGCTCTCTTTCGTTTCGGACAATTCCTCCAGCTCGTCGATCATATCTTTCCCGCTGCACAGCCGGTCGGTGAGGGTGCCGGTGAGTTCGTATGAAAGGGCGTTGTCCGCTTCCGCGCGCGCCGTAAACGTCTCCTTCCCGGCGGCGGGGTACGCGGCCCAGTTGCCCGTGTTGGCCAGGCCCAGCAGCAGATACCGCATCATGGCGTCGAAATCGAAATGCGCTTTGTCTCCGAAATACTCCGCTGCCGCGCGCTCTGCCCGGGGCTCGCCGCGATCCGCCGCGGTCCTGAGCAGTTCCAGCGCCTGCGCTTCGTCTCCGGCTTCGGACAACGCCAGCGCCCGCTCGTACATCGCGGGCGGATAATCATCCAGCGGCGGCAACGCCAGCAGCGCGGCCTCTTCCGCGGGTGCGGATTCACCGTAGCGCATCTTTTCGATCTTTTTAAGTGTTCTGCGGCATTTGCGCGCCTTTTTCAGCTGCGTTTTTTTGTCAGTGCTGTCAAATACGGCGGAAGTGAGCGCGGCGTACGCCGAGGCGGCTTCCGTATTGCCCAGGCACGCGGCTTTGAAATAAAGTTCCGCGGCGGCGTTGTTGTCGAGTGCTGCTTCCGCGCGGCGGCCTTCCTGCATGAAGCGGCGGGCGCGGGCGTAGCCGTTGACCTCGTAAGGCGTCCAGTCCAGTTCTTCGAGCAGCTGCTCCGCCGAAATGCCTGTGGCGCTGACGGCCTCCGCGGCGGTGTTGTCCGCGTCCCCGGCCGCAATTATATCCTCCAGTATCTCATGGAGTTTTCCGGAGCTCATTCCGTCGGCTTCCAGGCGCGCGTTGTCCCCGGGAGCGACCACGTCGCCGGTATACAGATCCGCCAGCACCGCCTGCAGCGCGCTGTCGCCCTGATCCGCGCCGGCTTTTACCAGCTCGTATATGTAGTCCTGGCGGAATACGGTATCGTTGTCGAGTTTCGGGTCAAGCCGTATCGCTTCGTTGATGTTGTCAACGGCCACCGCACCGGCGTGCTCGTCGCTCCCGCAATTTAGGCGCAGAAATCCTACCGCGGAGGCCAGCAATATCTCCGAAGGCTCATTGCCGTATTTGAACGCGAGCTTACCGTTGTCCAGCCGCATCAGTTTTTCCAGCGCGCCGCGCACTTCGCGTTCGCCGGACCCGGGCGTGAGCAGCACGTCGATGCATTCCGTTATCTTTCGTCCCAGTTTTTCGGTCAATACCGCTTTATCGTATAGTATCATGTTTATTCCCCCGGACGTTCAATTTTAAAACGAGCCGTAGATGTTGTTGCTGTTGCCCGCTATCGGCCGGTACGCGTACAAAAACGGCGCAAAATCGGTGCTGAGGGCTTCCCGCATTGGCTGATCCGAGCCGATGCGGAAGTCGGAACCGTGATCGTAGCGCAGCGCGATGCCGTCCTTCACTTCAGAAGCCAGCATAAATACATGCTGCGGGCCGCCGTCCGCGGCAGGACGTACGAATATTATATCCCCCGGTATCAGGTCTTCGATCCGGGTGATCTTTTTGAATCCCTTTTCTTCGCACCATTTTACCAGGTTCGACACGACGCAGCCCTGAATCAGCGGCTGATCGGTAAATCCGGCGCGGTAAAGTATCCAGTCCACCAGGCGGTCGCAGCTGGTGCGCAGCGGGCGGTGATTTATGCCGGGATTCGTACAGGAGTCGCCGTACTGAAAACCCTGGGCACGGGCGTATTCCGTAATATAATGGCCTTCGCGCATCAGATTGCACTGCAGCAGTTTCTTGTACGGTGCGTAAACGATCTTTCCGTTTTCGTCGGCAACACGGTATCCGTACTCTTTGAGGCTGTCGCACGCCGCGGCAGCATCCGCGAGAGAAGAGTAAACGGAGCCGTCAATGTTGTTCTCGGGCTCGTTCAGCCGGTCTTCGTACAGGCAGACATAGTAGCCTTTGGCGAGCTTCGGTGCAGGGGCAGGCGCCTCCCTGTCCGCGGCAATATACGCCTCCGCCTCCGCACGGTCTTTGCAGAAAGCGATCGCCTGCAGCAGGAACTCGTCGCCTTCCTCGACGTAATTCGTGTAATCCAGCCGGAAGCTGTCGTTGAACGTTCCGGCCCAGTCCCGGGTGGTATTGTCCGCCTCGAATATCAGATACTGCGTTGTCCGCTTTCCGAAAAATTCGGAGTCGCCGCCGTACGTCCGCGTGATGGAATAGCCGGAGCGCGCGTCTTCGGCGTCCCCGGTGGCATAGTACATTTCAAACGCGCCGCCCCATTCGGCCCGGATCTTAAAAACGATCACTTTGCGCCGCTCGGGGCTGAAAGGCACATACGTTTTTCCGTCGGCCCGCGCGGGATAGCCTGCGGCTTTATACATACTGCTGACGTTCCAGTATACCGACGGGTCGCGGGACGTACCGGTGGCAACGAACTTTACTCCGTCCGCCGTCGCCTCGGGCTGTGCCGAATTGCTGTATGAGAACGCCGCTTTGATCAGCTCGCCGTCAAGCGCCGCAAGGTCAATACGGTTCGGATCAGCGATCGCTTCCGTGCCCTCTTTCTCTTCGTATCCGCCTTCGTTCTGCTTTGCACACGAAGCGCAGCACAGCGGTATCGCCAGCAATCCCAACGCAAACAAAATCAACCGTTTCATCATTTTAATATGCCCTTCCTGTTTCAAATCAAGCCTTCACTTCATACTCTCGCTTGCGCGAATCATTTTGCAGGTTGCATTTTAGCACAACGGCGGCATTTTTCCAAGAGCAACCGGGCACGGGCGGGAATGAGGCATGAAGTCTTTAATAAATGAGGCATTCGTGCTGGGGTAAATGTCGGCCTTTTCCCCGGGTAAATGTTGAATTGTTTCTTGAGTAAATGTCACGGCGCCTTCTCCGACCGGCGGGCTGCATCGACTGCAACTGCGGCCGCTGTTTTGCCGATTTCTTAAAAAAGGTGAAAAATCGCTCATTTTTGAGAAAACGGCTCCTTCTCCCAGCCGGTTTTAGCCGGGCGAAGTGCTTGCAGAAGCGTTTTTTGACCTTCAAATTAATATTAAACTGCTGATCGCCGCTCATACTGTCTCATTTGAGACACAATTCGTGTCTTCCGGGGCTGAAAACCGGCGTCGGAAGTCTGTTTTTTCTCAAAAAAACGCCAAGTTTCACTTTTTTTAAGAAATCGATGCAGCCTGCTTCAAAAAATGAGCGAGAATGCGGATGAACGAGCAATTCACGGCAGCGCTGCAGCGCAATCCGGCGCTAAAACCTGTATTGCCATTTTTTCTCCGTTGTGGCACAATACGCGGAGCGGCGGGCGTTGACGCCTGCCGGTTTTTTACGCGGAGCGGCGGGCGTTGACGCCTGCCGGTTTTTCACGCGGAGCGGCGGGCGCTGACGCCTACCGTATTTTCACGCGGAGCGGCGGGCGTTGACACCTGCCGAACATTGCAGGATACTGGAGCCTGATCGGACATGGCGGAACTCGCCGGAACGAAAAAACAGAATAAATACGGCGCCAACCGGCTGATCGCGCTGCTCACGCTGGTGTACACGGCCAGTTATCTGTGCCGGTACAGCTACGCCACCGTGCTGCCGGAGATGGTAAGGGCGACCGGGCAGAGCAAGACCGAATTGTCCGTGGCCGTCACCTGCCTGTTCGTGTGCTACGGAGTCGGGCAGCTGATAAGCGGGGTGCTGGGAGATATATTGCCGCCGAAGCGGCTGGTGCTGACGGGAATGCTGGTCAGCGGCGTGCTGAACGCGGTCGTGCCCTTTGCCGGGTCGGTGTGGGTCGTGCGGGTGCTGTGGTGCCTGAACGGCTTTGCGCAGGCGTTTTTCTGGCCGCCCATCGTCACCATGATGGCCGCGCTGCTGAGCAAGGATGATTACGCGCGGGGCAGCGAATATGTGTGCTACGGCGGATACGCAGGCACGATAACGCTGTATTTGTTGTCGCCGCTGATCATCAAAGCGTGGTCCTGGCGCGGAGTGTTCGTGATGAGCAGCGCGCTGGGATTGACCATCGCCGTGCTGTTCCTGCTGCTGTTTCCGGATGTTCCCCCCGCCCGGACAATCAGGGCGCGGGAACTTTCAGACGCGGACAATGCCACCGGCGCAAGCGCTCAACGCAGTGCGGCCGACGCGGAAAACGCGCCCGCAAAGCATTCTTTTCTCCGCACGGTACGCACGCTGATCTCCGTGCCCATGCTGCTGATACTGGTCGCGATCGCCGCCCAGGGACTCATGAAAGACGGCATCACCACCTGGATGCCCACATACATTTCGGAGCTGTTTGATCTGGGTACCGGCGCGTCGATACTGACCGGCGTACTGCTGCCCGTATTCGCCATGCTGAGCATAAAGATCACAAATTTACTCTATAAACACCTGCTCACGAACCCGCTGGTCTGCGCGGCGGTGCTGTTCGGCGCGGGCGCGCTGGCGGCGCTGGGACTGTTTCTGGTGAGCCGGAGATCCGCCGTATTCACGGTGCTGTTTTCGGTGCTGCTGGCCGGTTCGATGCACGGCGTGAACCTGATGCTTATATGCATGATCCCGCGGCTTTTCAAGGACAGCGGCAACGTCTCCGCCGCCTCCGGCCTTTTGAATTCGTTCACTTATCTGGGCAGTTCGCTGTCCGCGCTGGGACTGGCGGCAATGTCCGAGGCTCTCGGATGGCGCAACCTGTTCGCCGTGCTGGCGGGCGTGGCCGTCGCAGGCGGGCTGATCTGCTTCGCGGTACGCCGTTTCAGGCCCAAAACGTCCTGAAACGCAGACCGCAGCCCCTCAGACCGAATATTCTTTGAACCGGCCGAGCAGCTCCGCCGGAATCGTCCCCGAAAACCGGATGCCGTCTTCGCGGTAATCTTCCTGTTCGATATTGCCCGCGCGCCGCAGTTCGGCAATGACCGCTCCCTGCGCGTACGGAATAAGCAGTTCAAAGCGTTTTGACGCCCCCGTAAAATAGCGTTCGATCATTGCCGCCAGCTCGCCGAGCCCTTCGCCCGTGAGCGCCGAGACCCGCGCTATTTTGCCGTACGTATGCCGCGTGCGGTCGGAAATATACACTTCGTCCGCCTCACCCAGCCGGTCGCATTTGTTCAGCACCAGGTACCGCGGCCTTCCGCCCGCGCCGATCTCGTCCAGTATATTTTCCACGGCGTCGATGCACTCGTCGCAGTCCGGCGCCGAGGCGTCAACCACGTGCAGCAGCAGATCCGCGTATACCGTTTCCTCCAGCGTGGCTTTGAAACTTTCGATCAGGTCGTGGGGCAATTTCCGTATGAATCCTACGGTATCCACCAGAAGGAGATCCCGGTCGCCCCCGTAATTCAGCCGCCGCACCGACGTGTCCAGCGTGGCGAACAATTCATCTTTGACAAAAACGTCCGCGTCGCAGAGGGCGTTGACCAGCGTGGACTTGCCGGCGTTGGTGTACCCCACCACCGCGACCACCGGCAGATTGTTCCGGCGCCGCTCCTTGCGCAGCACTTCCCGCCGCGCGCTCAGTTCTATCAGCTTGGATTCAAGAATGTGGATCTTGCGGTTGATGTGGCGCCGGTCGGTCTCCAGTTTGCTCTCGCCGGGGCCGCGGGTGCCGATGCCGCCGCCCAGCCTGGACAGCTCGATGCCCTTGCCCGTGAGCCGCGGCAGCCGGTATTTCTGCTGCGCCAGTTCCACCTGCAGCTTGCCTTCCGCCGACTGTGCGCGGGCGGCAAAAATATCCAGAATAAGTGCGGTGCGGTCGATCACGCGCACGTTAAGCGCATCTTCCAGGTTGCGGATCTGGGACGGGGACAAT
>JAEEGL015324008.1_pt1 | contig 11883 bp, 4 predicted proteins | sample 9134231 | NCBI WGS metagenome assembly JAEEGL01 (sample SAMN16246548, study PRJNA631951) | gut metagenome | biome: gut microbiome; feature: rumen; material: fiber-attached | host: Bos | place: Iran: Karaj | collected 2018-10 | reverse complement strand
ATTGTCAACGATGCTCTGCATCGTATTTCCCTGATTCCCAGATTCCTTAGAATTAATAATTTCTAATAGATTCCCTTGAATCACGCCGTTGGTGGCGACGACGCTGTTGCCCTGCGTAAAGTCCTCAGAACCAGCATAGTCCGTCACCAAGCCGCCAGCCTCCATCACGATCAAACTGCCTGCCATATAATCCCACTGGCCAATATACTGTTCCGCATAGCCATCGAGCCGTCCTGCCGCCACATAACAGAGCGCCATCGCCGCCGAGCCACACATCCGGATGCTGCCTACATTCCCATAAAACGCATCTATCAATCGCTTAATCGTCGGCTTATAGGCCTCGCTATTATACGGCAGTTGTAGACACAACAGCGCATCCTGTATCTTCTGACCGCTGACATGCAATCTGTCACTCCTCAACTTTTCACTTTTCACTCCTTCACATTTCACTTCCAGGTGTGCTCCTCCCCCCTTCCATGCATAGAAGCACTCATCAGCACATATCTCATAGACGACACCTATCAGTATCTCCTTCCCTTCCATCAGCGCGATGCTCACAGCATACGGGGCATACTGATGAATAAAGTTCGTCGTCCCATCCAGCGGATCGACCACCCAACACATATTCTGTGTCAATCCATCCTTCTGTGATAATCTGTGAAATCTGTGGCTATTTTCCGCCGTTCCTTCCTCTGTAATGAATCCCGCCTCAGGCAACAACTTCCGCAACGCACTGACTATCAGCCGTTCCGACCCTTTATCCACATACGACACATAATCATGTGCATGCTTCCGTTCCACGCTCTCAAGGGAGAACTTACTCCGTTCCTCCCTAATATACGCCCCAGCCCGTCGTGCTATCTCGCACACCGCCAAGGTACATCTTTCTAAATCCATTTCCTTTTTCACGCCTGCAAATTTATTAAAAAGAATTGAATTAAACAAGTAATCAGCCGATTATTTTCGTCTTGATTTTCAGGCATCTGCAAGAGTTATTCAAAAGAATGCCATTCACTTATATAGGATGAATGCTCAATATGTCGCTATTTTTTACTTTTATGTGATAATAGATAAAATGAATCTCTGAAAAGAAAAGACCAAAAGTGCATTAAGCCTCCATAAAAGTAAGTATCTTATTGATAATCAATAAAATAAACTATGGAGGCTACTTGATTAAGCCTACATTGAGCCTTCACAATTTCGAAAAACATGACAAAATTTGCACTAAAAACGATAAAAATTCAATGTAAACTATTGATAATAAGGCAGTTTGACAATAACATAAACGGCTTAGACTATTAGTTTAGTCAGTCTAAACTGATAGTTTACCTAGCCTAAACTGACAGTTTAGACTGTGCAAACTATGACAAACTCCTATTGTTTATGCCAATCAGAACTATCCAAAATCCATTCAAAACGTCAAGAATATTCCAATTTATGGCAAAAAATGGAGGCTATATGGAGGTCAAAATGATAAGCCTCCATAGCCTAATTACCTAATTTCCAATAGGTTAACTATACTTATGGAGGCTTAATGCACTTTTGAAGAATTTGTATGAATAAATTTTCGCATGCACATTTCTGCCATAAAAAAGCCTCCATCACCAAAAAGTGACAGAGGCTGAATCTGATTTCAAGAACTCACAGGACAAAATCCCATGAGTTCATTATTGACGACATTATCGCACTTGTCCTTGTGAGTTTCTAATTTTATTACCTTCAACAATATCAGCAACATTTACCACACCATCGCGGTTGACATCCTTGTTGGGATTAAGATCTTCCGATGGCTCCAAGATCTCCGTTTCCACCTCAGTGATGTCCTCCTTAGTCACCTCACCATCGCCTGTGACATCACCGACAGTAGCATTCATTTCCACGATGTTCTTGAAGTTCTCCCAGCCGTTGGTATTTTCGTATATTGTCTTTGTGCCAAATGGGACGTAAAGTTCAACATTATCATTCAATATATCTTCACTTGTCGCTCCATCATAACTATTATAGAAAATGTTTCTATAGACCGCCTCTGGGTTTTCTAAATATGAGACAACAGTTTTCAGCATACCACAATTAGCAAACGCTGCACCTTCAAGCCTACACTTCTTAGAAGCGATGGTCACCTTTTCCAAATACCAACATTCCTCGAAAGCACAAAAACCAACATTTTCGATACTTTCCGGAATTGTAACTGTTTTAAACGGATTATAACGTAATGCACCGTCCCCTATGGATTTAACACTACTGGGGATAGATATCGAAGTCAAATTCTTATTACACATTGCCCAGTCTCCGATAGCGGTAACTGTTGAAGGAATAACAGTGTTCACACATCCATCTCTAAGCACATTGGACGCAGTCTCGATGATAGCATTACAATTATTTCGAGAGTCATAAACCGGATTACCCTCTGCCACCTTAATTGACTTCAGACATGAACTGACTCCTCCAAATGTATTGCTTAGAGAAGTCACACTTGCGGGAAGAACAAAAGAAGTAACTCCATTACATTGCTCAATACTGTTATCCATCAGGCTTTCAACACCTTCTGAAATCACAATTTCGTTCAGTCCATAACAGCCGTATAGTGCCCATGAAGCAACAGAGTTTACCTTGAAACCGTTAACTTCGGCAGGTATGGTAAAACTGCCTAAAGTAGAAGTGTCGATACATGCTTTCGCCCCATCTCCTAACTGACAGGTCTTGTCTGCCGCACTAATCACCTTGAAAGTCATTTCGACACCTTCAACCGTCTTTACTGTAAACGTATCACCATCTTTAAGTCCTGATGCTTCACCATTACTCATCGTAAAGTAGCCACTATAGAATTGATTGCCGCTAAATTTGGCCTGATAGTTTGCCTTATATTGTTCTGGCACAACGAGAGTTGCAGGAGCATTGGCAGTACCAACACCTATGAAGAAAGTACTATTGATGCTTGTAGGGATGTCTCCCGTGTAAGTCACATTTGACAAGGCATCACAACCACTAAACACACTATTACAACTCAATTTGTCATCAGAAGCGAAACCACTGCCAAAAGCTATTTTAGCAAGATTGTTACATCCGCTCAGCATACCTTCTATACCATAGTTTGTCCATGTCTCATGATTACGGTCTTTGGCATTTCTTGTACTGAAACTACTCAGGTCAAGACTTGTCAGATTGTCACAATACTTGAACATATACCCCATAGTCTCTGCATTTTCCGTATTGAACTTACTCACGTCGAGAGTGGTCAGTCCATGACAGTATGCAAACATCTCACTTAAGTCCGTTGCACTCTGAACATCAAAACAACTGATGTCAAGAGTGGTCAGATTCTGACAAGATGCAAACATCATCCTCATACCTGTTACCTTACTAGTATCAAAATGGCTCACATCAAGACTTGTTAAATTATAGCACAGATAGAACATAAAGCCCATATAAGTAACATTACCTGTGTCAAAGTTGCTCAAGTTCAAACTTTTCAGATTGTTACAACCATAGAACATCTGTCCCATATTTGTTACATTTTTAGTGTCAAAATGACTCAAATCAAGAGCGGTCAGACTGTGACAGCCATCAAACATGCTATACATATCCGTGACCTCACTGGTATTCAGGTAGTTCATGCCTTCAATTTTCGTCAAAGAACTAAGATCCCAGAACCAATAGCTTGTCGTAGTCGGCCTGGCATTCGTAAACGAAGCATCAAAGACGGCCTTTGTAATAGATTCTTTATTTTCCTGCCACTCAGGAGGATTACTCCCCTCATTCAGATCATAGGTCACACCTTGTCTGCTGCTACGCTGATTGTCGCAGTAGAATGTCAGCGTACCTTCGTTGTAGACCACGTATGGTTCTCCATCAACGACAGGAGGATTACCACTTTCTCTCAGATTAAAGTAACCTCCAAAGAACTTATTGCCATCAAACTTGGCTAGGTAGCTGGCCTTATACTGTTCAGGCACAACAAGAGTTGCTGGTGCATCGGCTGTACCAACACCTGTAAAGAACTTGCTGTTGATGCTGGCGGGGACGTCGCCAGTAAACATTATGGTTTTGATGCTGGTACATCCGTCGAATGCATCTTCAAACCATTGATGTTCACTGCTTTCAAACTTCTGCCCAAAGGTAACCTCCGTAAGATTCGTACAATCCCTTAAAATATAATTTGTCGTAGCCTTGCTGGTATCGAAACTGCTGAGATCGATCTCGGTAAGACTGCTACAACCATAGAACATTGCTCCTACACTTTCAACATTTGGGGTGTCGAAATGGCTTAGGTCTACGCTCATTAGGCCAGAACATCCAGAAAACATGGCTCGCATGTCTGTCACATTGCTAGTGTCGAAATGACTTAAATCAACACTACTCAGACTATTACAGAAGAAGAACATCTCGTCCATAAAGGTCATCTCACTGGTATTCAGATACTCCATTCCTTCAATCTCAGTCAATGATATGCAACCATCAAACCATTCATGACCAGTCGTTGGACGAGCCGATGCAAACGAGGAGTCAAAGACTACCTTAGTGACACTACTACGATTTTCATACCACGCAGGTTCCTCTTCTCCCACATTCAAATCATACGTCGTGCCCAGCCTGCTGCTACGCTGATTGTCGCAGTAGAATGTCAAGATGCCATTGTTATATACAACGTATGGGTTACCCTGTTCGACTTCCGTCTCTTCCATTTCCTCAATATTGAAGAAGTTTTTCCAGCCCGCAGTTTGTTTATATATGTTCTTCGTGCCGAAAGGAACATAAAGCGTAGCAGTCTTGTAGGTCTCCTTATCGAAGGTATTGTCAGCGATAGCAAAGGGTATCATGATGTTTGAGGTAACAGACTCCAGGCCAGCGCATCCGCTAAATGCAGATTTTCCAATACCAACGACATCCGCAGGTATCTCTATCCGCTGTAGTTTTGAATGCCCCTCGAATGCGAACTGAGCAATAGCTTTCACCGTTGCAGGAATTACGGTGTGCTGACAACCGTAGAGCAGAGTGTTATCGGCTGTAAGAATGATTGCATTACAATTATCACGGGAGTCAAACACCTCATTCTTTGTGTCCACCTCTATCACTTTAACTGACGAACAGTTGCTGAACGATTGCTCGCCTATCGATGTCACGGGCCAAGGGATGAAGATGCGCTCCAGCTCGCTTATACTCTCTGCCGAAGGTGCTTTGATCTCCACTTTTATGCTACATCCTGGGGAAGATGGAAGCAGATCCACCCTATCGACTGGGATACTAATTGTTATATTCGAGCAGCCTTCGAAAGCATCATCAGCGATACGGGTGACGCTATGCGGGATATCAAGAACCCTCAGTTTGGTACATCCATAGAAAGCTAATTCGCCGATAGACTCAATGCCTTCGTGCAACCAGATATGAGTAAGTTCGGCACAGTTGTAAAAGCCCTTGTCGCCGATTGCTATCACCTTATATCCGTTGGCCACCTGAGGAATGGTGACCTGTCCTGGTGTGGTTACTTTTACAGAAGCCTCCTGACCGTTGCCCACCTGACAGGTTTTGTCCTCGTTACTGATAATCTTGAAAGTCATCTCCACGCCCTCTTTAGTCAGGGCAGTAAATGTATCGCCATCCTTAACAGTTCCTAATGTAAAATAACCACCATAGAACATGTTGCCGTCGAACTTGGCCTGATAATTAGCCTTATACCGCTCTGGTACTTCAAGTGTTGCAAGGGCCGAGGAGGAACCAACACCTTTAAAGAATTCGGCATTGATACTTGTAGGGATGTCGTCATTGAATGTCACCTTGCTTAATTTAGAGCAATTATGTAATGCTGAACTAATGGTAGTTGACTCGTTGGATATAAAGTGACTGCCCATGATCAAAGTAATTAGATTATTACAACTAGCGAACACACAACTCATATCTGCTACATTCTGAGTATCGAAGTTACTAACATCAAGACTATTTAAACTGGTACAACCAGCAAACATATAATCCATGATAGTAACATTCTTTGTGTCAAATTTGCTCACATCTATGCTTTTCAGGCTATTGCATCCATGGAACAGTCCGCGCATAATCGTAACCTCGGACGTATTAAAGTTGCTTAAATCAAGATTTTCCAGACTTGTGCAAAAGGCAAATGTTTGGTTCATGTCTGTAACATTCCCTGTATCGAACTTGCTTATGTCAAGACTGGTGAGGCTTGTACAACCGTTGAACATAGACCCCATACGTGTAACATTCCTTGTATCAAATTTACTTAAGTCAAGACTGGTGAGGCCAGTACAACTGGCGAACATATCACGCATATCTGTAACATTCTTTGTATCAAATTTGCTTAAGTCAAGACTAGTAATACTATGACAACCATTGAACATAGCATCCATAACCGCAACCTCACTGGTGTTTAGATTACTTATGCTCTGTATTTCAAGTAGCGAATTGCAGTTAGAAAACCAACTACATGTTGATGTTGGGCGAGCATTGGCAAACGAAGTATCAAAGACAGCTTTGGTTATTTGCTCTTTATATTCTCTCCAATCAGGAGAGTTCCACCCCTTATTCAAATCATACGTCGTGCCCGTCCTATTGCCTCGTAAGCCATCATAATAGAATGTCAACGTACCATCATTGTATACGACGTATGGTTCTGCGTCGGCAGAAGGTGCATCGCCATCCTCCACTATATTTAGGAAGTTCTTCCACCCTTCTGTCTGCTTGTACTTCTCTGCCGTTCCTTGAGGCACATGAAGTTTGCAATGCTTATATATATAGTCATTTGAAAAGCGGGTTGTATAAAATGTTGATTCATCAACAGCAAAAGGATTTGCCCAATATACATATAGATTATCGAACTGGCACTGATTGAATGCTTTTGCTCTAATTGTAGTTACAGAAGCAGGAATAGTAACATCCTGAAGATTATAGCAATCCGAAAAGGCTTCCTCGCCAATTGAAATCAGTCCATTTGGCAAAATAGTATTTAAAAGAGTGACACCCTTGAATGCTTTGTCACCAATACTTGTGATTCCTTTCAGTTCAACCTTTCGTATATAAGTACAGCCTTCAAATGCACTGTTGCCGATGGTAGTCACACCTGATGGAAGAATGGGAGTGCTTAATATTGCATCTCCCATGAATGCCTCATTATTAATACTAGTCAGGCCTGTAAAGAACTCAAGTTCCTCAAAATATGACATATCCGACTGATTCTTAAATACCGTCCCTAAGGTTTCCACTGATGCCGCCTCACTTTTTTGAAATCGACCATCATGATTGGTATCCCAATTGAGTAGACACAATGCTTCTGTCTTAGAATCAATAAATTCTATATAGCTACCAGAACTTCGTTCAATATCCCCCGTAATTGTTATAAACTTCTTCCACGTATCTTCCTTTTGATATCTTTCCACCGAGCCCTTGGGCACATGTAAGCGCGCATTTTTATAAATATAATCAACATCGTCGGAGAAAGAATCAAAATGCCCGTCATCTAATAGGAATGGAATCTTAAAATTCACATATATGTCTTTCAGTTTTTCACACCCTGAAAAATGTTCCTTTCCTCCTAAATAATTAGACAAGGTGATTTTTGTTAGCGAAGTGCAACCATAATATGCCCTCCCTATCAATTTTGTCAACAGGTTTCCTACTTCCGAAGTTTTCAACCTTTTACATCCTTCAAAGGCAGATCTTCCAATTCGAATAAGTTTTGCCCCTCCTTGAATAGATTCCAAATTGGCACATCTCTTAAAAGCAGAATCCCCTATTTCCAGAAGTTCGTTAGACACTTTCATACTATTCAGAAACGAACAATCCTTGAAAGCATTTGCTCTGATTCTAACAACAGCAAATTTATGCGCCACACCTAACCCTTCTCCAACATTGTTATCCCACAAAGAACCTTCGTAATAGATTGAATCAGGAATCACGATGTCACCTACAGGAGTTCCATCTATCACTTCAGCCCAATACTCTTTATCCGTGGGATAGTACTGTAAATAGTAATTTACACCATCAATAGTAGTATTACCTTTCCATGCCATACCAATAAGTGGCAATGTAATACCAACTAAAAACAACAAAAATCTTTTCTTCATAATTTATTGTATTATAGCGTTTGTAATATTCTTCTGGTTTTGTGCTGCAAAGATACGCAAAAAAATCGAAACTACAAAGAAATCTGTCTAGAAAATGAATACAAAAACAGGACTCATCGGACCTGTCCCATGAGTTCACTACTTCAAGAGATTCGCGATTGTCACGATGTCTGCAGCATCTATCTTGCCGTCGCCATTTGCATCGCCACTACTGTAGATATTGGAAGACTTGCCCATGATATAGTTGGAAACCTTTTCGATGTCTTCCTCATTAATGAACCAGTCGCCATTGGCATCACCCAATTGTGACCAGTCAATATCCACCTTGTAGCCATAGAGACGTACGCTATTTTCCGCAGCGCTACGAGTGGAGGCGATATGGTCTTTGTCAGACGAGGCATAGAGATAGACGTATGTGGGCTTCCCCACGTTAAATCTGAGTGTTATAGTCCCACGGTCTGTCTGGGTGAATTCCTTGGGCTTGTTCTTTCCAACCTGAATATTCAGCACATTTGAACCGAGGGTCTGAAGGTCAATGGTAATCATTCCGCTGCTGGAAGACAGTTCAAAAATGATGCCGACGTAGTTGTCGTGAACGGCGTCCTCTCCCGGTTTACCTTCTACGACGGTACTCATCTGCTCCTCAGTGTTTGTGGAGTTCAGTACGAGTGCCTGGGACTCTGCATCATAACCATCGCCATTCTCCTGATCCATCGAATAGTATATGTTGTCGAGGAATGCATCTGTCAGGTCTGTCTCTTCATTGATGGCATCATCTTCCCCGCCAAAAGTCGTCTCTCTCGAGCTAACCAACGGTTCCATTTCCTCAAGAGGCACAATGTTGGTAAATTTCTTCCATTCATAAGCTGTCTTGTAAGCTTCCAGACTGGTTGCAGGAACATGAAGTGTGATACTTTCATCAGGGATCCATCCAGAATAACTGAGATCAGGCACTTGCTCAGCATAACAATAAATATCTCTTAATTTTTCTCGTGAATATCCTTTTGTCGTTAAGGCTCCTTGACCAATAGAAACGACCCCCTTGCCAATCATGAGAGACGTCATGCGACAACAGCCCCAGAATGCATTTATACCGATTTCTGTCACGCTATTCGGAATCGTTATTGATCCAATACATTGACAATTCTCGAAAGCTCTGTCACCGATGGTTGTCACACTGTTAGGAATATCCACAGAGGTAAAGGCACAATCAGAGAAAGCACGAACGCCGATTGTTGTCACACCATAGGGAATGGTTAAGGGGGTAAACCACCTTACGCAACCATCGAAAGCTCCTTTGGCGATGGATGTCACACCGTTAGGGATGATGGTGTTTTGGCATCCAGCAATGAGTGTATTACTGAGAGTCTCAATAATGGCATTGCAGTTGTTTCGGGAATCATATATTGTATTTCCTTCTTCTACAATGATGGAGGTCAGACTGCTACATAATGCAAAAGGCATTTCACCAATGGATACTACACTTTTGGGGATGGTAATAGAGGTCAGACCCTTGCAACCAGGGAAAGCACTGGATGTAATGCCCAAAGTGCCATCCTTTAAGACCATTTCCGTTCCTTCTGGCATAGTGCCTTTGTAATCATAGGCAACCTTACCCAAATATATCAGTCCTTCTGGCTGGTTTTCATACCATGCTGTTCCAATAAAGGCTTCTCCTCCAATGGTTGACACACTATTGGGGACAATAACAGATTCGAGGTTAGTGCAATCTGCAAAAGCTGCGTCACCAATGGTAGTCAAGCTGTTAGGGAATGATATGGCCGTTAAACTGGTGCAACCTTGAAAAGCTGCATCACCAATGGTAGTCATGCTGTTAGGGAATGATATGGCCGTTAAACTGGTGCAAGAGTCGAAGGCCCAACCTTCGATTGTTTTCAATCCGTTACCGAAATTAACAGTGGTAAGGGCACTACAATTCGCGAAAGCCTCAATGCCAATAGTGGCTACACTGTTGGGGATAGTTATCGAGGTCATACCTGTTGTACAACCCCCAAAAGCTTTTCTACCGATTTCTATCACGCTATTGGGAATAACGGTACCATTACAGCCGACTACCAACTTATTCGTACTCGATTCAATAACAGCATTACAATTGTCGCGACTGTCATATACCCTATTTCCACTATTCACCTTAATAGAAGTCAAAGCTGGGCAATTACAAAAAGCACCTTCGTAAATAGAACTCACAGAGTTCGGAATGGTAACAGAAGTAAGATTATCACAATTAATGAAAGCACTCATACCGATTCCTATAACGGGGTATTTCTTATTATTGTAATCGACAGATTCTGGAATTACCACATTGCCAGAATAAGAATTGGCAGGCCTAAGATAAGAACTTTGATGGGTGACAGCCAGTTCTTTAAGTTCTTTACCATTTACATCATATCTCCAACTGTAATAGATAATGACACCACTGGGGCTCATTACTGCAATGTCATGAGCGAAGGCCTTTGCTCCTATCATGCATATAAGCACGGTGAGCAGAAATGTAATCTTCAATTGTCTCATACTATTCAACTCTGTATTACACTTATATTATATATTAGGAGCAAGAGCTGGACCATCGTCTATTTCTTGATCAGCGAAGCGACCCAGAGAATGACAACGGCACCGATGATGGCGGTACCGAGCTGACCGAGAAGGCCGCCCCAGGAGATGCCGAGCAGGTCGAACAACCAACCGCCGAGGACACCACCAAAGAGACCCAGCACACAATTCATGATGAGGCCGTAGCCGCCACCTTTCATCAACTTGCCGGCGCAGAAGCCGGCCAAACATCCAAGAAGGAGTGAAAAAATAATACCCATAATTCTACTATTTAATTGGTTTGAAAATTCCTCTGTTAAGGCTGTTCAAGTATTTCGATATATCCCAAGGCGGGGTGATGATAGTAGCAGATAAGTGTGCCACCGAGGGCTTTAACGGGTACTGGGTCGAACAACCGCTCATAGCCTAAGGAATCCAGTTCTTGACAGACGGCTTCAATATCTTCAGTCAAATAGCCAATATGATATGGCATGTTGCCTACTTTCTCAAGCAGTTTCGTCTCTAAAGACGCTTCGTTACGCTGATGCACAAGCTCTATCGTAGGACACCCCGGTTTGTTGAGATAGCATAAATCTACCGTTAACGCCTCGTCATAGACTGGCTCGCTGGCTTCATATCCCCAAGCAGCAAACTGGCCGACCGCAGACGGTATGTCTTCTACGGTATAGCCGATGTGATGGAATGTACAGTTTTTCATTGAAAATTGATCATTGATAATTGAAAATTGTCAGAAACGATTAAGATGAATCTTCTTCTCATCCCACTTATTCTTCGGTTCTGCCTCGGCAGCAGGATGACCGATGACGATGAGGTTCAGAGGGACGATGTTCTCCGGCAGGGCCAGCAGCCGTTGCAGTTTGGTGATACGGCTCTGGAGGGGGAAGATGCCTGTCCATACAGCTGCCAGACCGATGGCATGGGCAGCCAGCAGGATGTTCTGCGAGGCGGCAGAGCAGTCCTGAACCCAGTAGAGCGTGTTGTCCTCGCCCTCTATCTGGCTGATGCGCTCGTAGAGCTTGGTGTCGCCACAGACACAGATGCAGGTGCAGGTGTCATTCATCATCTTCACATAGGGCAGCGAGGCCTTCAGCTGCCGTTTCGTCTCCACGTCGTCGATGACCACGAAGTGCCACGGGTCGTAGTCCATCGCACTGGGTGCCGCCATCGCGGCATGGAGCAATGTATCGATCTGTTCTTGACTGACCGGCTCTTCAGTGAACCGGCGATTACTTACACGCGT
>JAEEGL014920836.1_pt1 | contig 11883 bp, 5 predicted proteins | sample 9134231 | NCBI WGS metagenome assembly JAEEGL01 (sample SAMN16246548, study PRJNA631951) | gut metagenome | biome: gut microbiome; feature: rumen; material: fiber-attached | host: Bos | place: Iran: Karaj | collected 2018-10 | reverse complement strand
GTCGGCCACGAAGTCTGCTACGTCGAAGCTGATCAATGGGAAAGAAGGCTCCGCCGAGACTGCAGTGGTATTCGACGAAATCGGTCCCTTGCAGGAATTCCAGCTTGGCCGAGCCGTCGCTGCGCGGGTCGCCGCCCTGCATCCGGTGCTGTCCGCGACCGACTCTTGCGCCGCCTACGTGGCGCAGGTCGGCGCGGCCGTTGCAGCCGCCTCGAACGACCCGGAACCCTTCCACGGCTATCTGTTCGCCGTGATGAAGTCGCCCGAGGTCAACGCCTTTGCCGTTCCGGGCGGATTCGTCTTCGTCACCACGGGAATGCTGGACTTCCTCAAGACCGAGGACGAGCTTGCCGTCGTCCTGGCCCGCGAAATCGCCCGTCTCGAACTCCGCCAGGTCAGGAAGGAGATCGGCAATGAAAAGCTGCTGCCGTTCTTCACGGAACTCAAGAAATCCCCTGCGTCCGCGCCCCTCGCCGAAACGGTCAACGAGGCCTTCGAACTCGTCCGCGTGGGATGCGGCGTCGAAATGGAGGGCGTGGCCGACTGGCGCGCCGTACAGCTCGCGGCCCGCGTCGGCTATGATCCCCGTTCGCTCGGCGACGTGCTCAAGCGGTTCGCGTCCGCCGACGATGAGCTGCCGTACTCAGGTGCCGACCAGGCCGAGGCACGCGAGTCCGATGTCCGCGACTACCTCGACGCATTCGGTTTCTCCGACACCTTCTTCAAAGGCGCCGACGTCCGCGCGGCCCGCTTTGAGCGGTCTGTCCGCCACTAACTCTTCCTTTTTTTCCAAAAACTGACTGGAGACTGACAAGCCATGAACGACACGAATCCGACTGAAACGAAGCACGACTTCAAGGATGACGCCAACAAGGCCGCAGAAGGCGTAAAGAACCTGGCGGACAGCCTAAAGAAGCACGACTTCAAGGCGGAACTGTTGGAAGCCTTTGCTGAGGCGAAAAAGAACCCGTCATCCATCTTGAAGAAGCCCGATGCGCCACGCCCCGGCAAGGAACTCGCCATCGCCGGTCTCGCCGCCGCCGTCGTTCTCCTTCTCCTTCTCTTTGTCACGTCAGGGGCCTTCTTCGGCGTCGTCTGCCTCGTTCTCGGAATCGGCGCGCTGCTTCTTGGCCTCCTCGGCCTCAAGACCGAAGGCCGAACGATTGCGTTTGCGGGCACAGGTGCCGGATTGCTCGCCATCCTGCTCTCTATTGGGCAGATTCGTTCGGCGACGCGGAAACCGGATCCGAAAGACGAACTCATCCGGCTCATGGCCGCCCAACTGGCACAGCAGCAATCCGCGACATCCGGCGTGGCGGCACAGCAGCCAATCCAGCAGCCAAATGCGTCCGCAGGCGAGAACGCCAGGGCCATTCAACGTAGCCCGGAGGCCGCAAAAACTGACGAGAACGCCCAGGTAGCGGAAGCCCTCCTGGCCCGCCTGAAATCCGCAGAGGCGCGGCAGGATGTTCAGGAACTCGCCAAAGTGCTTGGGCAACTCCAATCGCTGAACGGCCCTTTGCCAGACGGGGCAGAAGGATGGATGGCTTCCGCGCGCGACACGCTGAAGTCCCATGCGTTTGGAGCGCTCCGCGGAGGAAAGGACGGCCAGGCGTCCGTTTCGGCAACCCAGCCTTCCTATGCTCCGCCACCGCCAGTTCCCTCGCCTTCCGGCGAGAAGTACGATCACTTCGACTACAGCAAAAAGTCCAATACGAAAAAGGGCAAATTCGGACACGGATTCAGAACGCAGGATGAGGATCCGCCCGCCGGCCCCACGTCCGACCGCAACAAGGAAGTCGAGAATGTCCTGAAGGAGGCGAAGATTGAGACGATGACGATTGACCTCCCGAACAAGGTCGGCCTGCTCCTTACCAAGCTCCCGGACGGAAACTTCATGGGGACCTTCGAGGTCACGCAGGACCAGTGGCTCGCGATTATGGGCGGTGAAAACCCATCCGCCGAGGACAACGTGGGCGACGACCACCCGGTCGATTCGATCTGGCCCGCCGACGCGCTGACGTTCGTGGAGAAGCTGAGCGCCCTTCCCGATGCCAAGAAGGCCGGTCTCCAGTTCCGCATCCCCTCCGAGGAGGAGTGGGAGAAGGCCTGCCTTGCCGGAAACAAAAAGAGCATGGATTTCGGACTCCGGCTGGATGGTGAAAAAGTCACCAAGAATAACTTTGGAGAGATAGCGTGGTGCCGGGACAACTTTACGCGACCCGCCAATCTGGACCCGATGGAAAGTTCTCGCGGCATATCGCATTCGGTCGGGCGGAAGCTGCCAAACGCCTTTGGCCTTTACGACATGCACGGCAACGTGGAGGAATTGACATTCAGTAAACCTCCGGCTTCTTCGCGTTTTGCGTCCAAAGGCGGCTATTGGTTCGACTCTGGCGACTCATGCGAGGCATACAAGACTGGGCGAACCAGAGTTATGGAAGAACCACCCGAAAAATATAGCGGGGCAAAACAACCCACCAATTATACGTTGGGCTTCCGTGTGGCGGCATCCATCCTTGACAAGGAGATCGCCCGCATTCTCGCCTCGGCGGAAAAAGTCGCGGCTGACGGCGGCGCGGCCTTCTTCGGTTTTTACCCCGGAATGTCCGAGGCGGACGCCATAAAGCTCGCCGGACACTATGGTTTGGCGCTGGGCGACGACCCTAAGGAAGCTGCGCTAAAACAACCGCACGGAAGCTACACGGGAAGGGATGAGGTTCCCGGACATTGTCAGTTTGAGGTTGATCCCGTTACGAAGACTGCTATCCAAATCCGATTCAACCTTTCGGCGATTCTGTTGCTAACAAAGGAGACCGATTGTAAATCAGATTTCAAAAAACTTTGCAATGCAATGGCGAAGTACGTGGGGGAACTCGAATGCGTCCAAGACGGCAAAGTGAACAAAGTTGTCGCTGGCAGAACAATCCAGGAAGACGGCTCCATTATCTACCAACGAAAAGCTTCCGAAGGCTCAGCTGTTTCTCTTGAAAAAACACCCAGGTTTGATTTGATTCATCTCACTCTCGAAAACACCTCTGCAGTAGCGGCGCAGACCTCCGCCCAAATGGCCGCTGTCAACAACGCCAGGATTGAGGCGGTCGAACCCGTCCTCAAAGACGCGGGAATCACGACGAAGGTCATAGAGCTTCCCGGTGGCACGAAGCTGCTCCTTAACGAACTGCCGAACGGGCAGTTCATGGGCACGTTCGAAGTCACGCAGGCGCAGTATGAGGCGCTCATGGGGACAAATGTTTCCCAGTGCGTTGGAGCCGACCTACCCGTCGATTCCGTCACCGTGCAGGACTGCCTCGACTTCATCGAAAAGGCCAACGAGCTGCCCGCCGTGAAGGAGGAGGGCCTTCGATTCAGCCTCCCGTGGCTGGCCGACTGGGAAATGGCGTGCCGCGCAGGAACGGAAGGCGACTACACCCGGCGACTGGACGGGAGGGACGTCACGAAGAACTACTCAAAGTTTGAGGGGCTTTCCGACATGACACAGCCAGCCGGACAAAGCAGTGTGGTTCACCGTCCCCATCCGGTCGGCACCACCATGCCGAACGCCTTCGGTCTCTACGACATGTTCGGCAACGTGTCCGAATGGGTGGCCGACAAAGTCAAGGACAATCCGCACCATAGCCAGGATCATTATCACATGGGTGGCAGTTGGAGCGGTTCCTCCAACTTGAAATTCTTTTCCGGCTTCTCTGCACCGGAAACGATATCTTCCTCGCGTGGATTCCGCGTGTGCGTGATTTCGCAGGAACGGAATTTGAAGCGCGCGAAGGAAGAGGCCGCCAAGGCCTACGCGCTCTCGAACAACGGCCGCATCGACGCCGTGAAGCCCGTCCTAGAGAAAGCCGGTATCGAGACGAAGGAGATTGAACTCCCCGGCGGCGTGAAGCTATTGCTGAACAAGCTGCCCGACGGTGCATGGGCGGCGGTGTTTGAAACGACGCAGGCGCAGTGGAAGTCGCTCCTCCACGACAACCCCGCGAGCTTCAGGGGCAATCCGGTCTGCACCGACGAAGGCATCCTTTCAATTTGGCGAAACTGGAAGGATGACAACCCGGAAAACTACCGCGGGACTGGTCTTCCCGTGGACCAGATCACCTCCGGCGACATCCAGACCTTCCTCGTCCTGCTGAACGCCCTTCCTGCCACCCGCGAGGCCGGCCTCACCTTCCACCTTCCGACGCAAGACGAATGGCTCTACATCGCCCGCGCGGGCGCCAAGAGCAAGTATGCCAAGCCGCTGGGCGGGGGCGATTCTTCAGTCGATCTCATGGGGTGGCATGAAGGGAATGTGGACGGCCCCAAGTGCCTGCAGATCGTGGGGCAGAAGCAGCCGAACGCATACGGCCTCTACGATGTCCATGGCAACGCGGCGGAGTTGGCCGAATACTACTCGGACGGAACCAGATCCCGTCAAGGCTTAGTCAAGATGGGGGGAAGCGTTGGATCTGGAAATTACAGGCATGATAAAAAGGACCTCGCCTTGGAGAAACCGCATGAAACACACGCGGAATATTTCGGGGCGGGACAGGAAGGTGCGCTTGCGGGGTTCCGTGTCGTCGCGACGGAAGGAGGACTCCGCCATCTCGTCGATCCCGCAATGGCTGCGGCCAGCAACGCCCGGATCGATGCGGTCAAACCCGCATTGGATGCCAAGGGGATTGAAACGAAGATCCTTGACCTTACCGGCGGAGTGAAGCTCCTGCTGAACAAGCTTCCCGGTGGCTATTGGGTCGGCGCATTCGAGGTCACTCAAGCGCAGTTCTTGTCGATGCTAGGGGAGAATCCATCGTTTGTTCTGGATACCTCGTTCGCCATAGATGCGCAAGAAAGGAAGTCCTTGGAGAGCGACTGGGTTTACCGTACTGGTGACCGTCCCGTCGACAATGTGAGGAAGGCTCGTGCCGATGCGTTTTTCCGCGCTTTGAACGCCCTGCCATGCGCGAAGGAGGCGGGATTGACATTCCGGCTTCCGTCCTGTGAGGAATGGATTAAGTTTTGCGGTTGCCAATTGAACGAGTACACGCTGAAGGAATGGGCCAAAGGCAAGCTAAGCAACTTGGATTTCAAGTTTAACGATCCCTTTTATGGCAAAGAAAATGAAACTCATGTTTTGGGAACCCTGCAGAGATTCTTAGAACTAGAGTGGGATAAACGGTTTGAATCCATGAATTTGCCGATCGGAAAGGAATTGACCGACTTAGGATGGTTTAAGAACCAGGATAATGAATATACATCCGTCTCGCACCCCGTTGGCGAAAAGGCACCGAACTCCTACGGTCTCTACGACATGTTCGGCAATGTTGCGGAGTGGACATTCACGCGTAGCTGGGAACATGATCGTATGCGAAAGCGTGAAGGGGGGCCTTTGCCAGGTGACGAAATGCTCCCCGGCGGCAAGATAGTGGTCAACCAGGAGTATTTCATAAGTGGCGGTTCTTTTCAACAGAAGGCGTCATGGAGTTTCGACATCGCGTCGGCAAACTCTGGACGCGCAATTGGATTACGCGTGTGGGCGAAATCCATCGAACGTGCCACATCAACGGGTGCTACGGCAACTTCTTCGGCTGCGACTCCCGTCGCATCTCAGGAATCTGCAGATCCAATGGCTGGGGCGTCTGTCTATACGTTTCCGAGCGGCACTAAATTTGTCATGAAGATTTCTGCTGACCCGGCGGCAACGAAGATGGCAATCGTTTCTGCTGATGGCAAAAGCATCGTGAAAATGGTCAGGCTACCGAATGGCGAGTGGGCTATGCCGGAAAAAGGTGCCGACACCGCCGCAAATGTAACTGTGCAGACGGGTGTCTCGTCGCCAAATCCCGTTGCCATAGCGTTTATTCAGGACAGCAACGCCCGTATTGACGCGGTGAAGCCCGTTCTCAATGACGCCGGCATCGAGACGAAAGAGATCGAGCTTCCCGGTGGTGCGCGCATCCTGATGAACAAGCTTCCAAAAGGCTCATGGATTGGCGCATTTGAAGTCACCCAGGCGCAGTTCGTCTCCCTCTTCGGCAGGAACCCCTCGCGGATCAAGGGTGGCGACCGCGCCGTGGACAACGTCTCCTGGAACACCGCGACAATCTACGCGGCCGTGCTGAACCAGCTGCCCTCCGCGAAGGAATCGGGCCTACACTTCCGCCTTCCCTCCAGCACGGAATGGGAGGCCGCCTGCCGGGCCGGCGGCGGCATCACCGCCGCACAGGGCAAGCCGCTTGAACCGGGCAAGGGAAAGCTTGCCGACATGGGATGGTACGACCAGAACTCCGACATTGAGGGTGTCAGCCAGACGCACCGCGTCGGGTTGCTCCAGCCGAACGCCTTCGGCCTCTACGACATGATTGGCAACGTGGCGGAGTGGACCGCGACGGCATACGCGCGTGAAGGTGGCGGCACCTCGATGAAGGGATCCAAGAAAATCTGGCGGGGCGGCAGCTGGATTTCGCCGAAGGAGAGATGCACGGCCACCTGGCGCGGGCTTCTGCCGAGCGACACCACGAGGCCGGACACCGGCTTCCGGCTCTACGCCACGGAGGACAGCTCCGACGCCAACGAGGAATCCGTGACCTTCCGCGACAAGGATTTCCAAGACGCCGTCAAACCGGGCCCCCTGCCGGACGACCGCTCGCACAGGGAGAAACTGATTGGGGCGTTCGTCGAACTCCAGCAGGAGATGGAGAAGGCCGAGATGCAACTTCAGTTGGAGGAGGTACGCTCCTACCTGGACTTGCTTGACATTGATCCCGTCTATCTGCTATTGTAAAAAGTGAACGGCGAAAGGAGAAAAGCCATGATTGAAATCCGCAACATCGACGGCAACCCCAACCTTGAGAAGCGGGCGCAGTTGGGGGCGTTCACCATTTACGAACACAAGCGGGACCTAAGCAATGACCCCGCGACGGCGCAGGCCTCGTTCTTCATGCAGTCCATGAACTTCCGCAAGAGGCAACTCCTCTGTGACATCTCCGCCTCGTCGGTGAGAATTCAGGCGGGGACGATGCAGTGGATTTCCGGGAACGTGCAGTCGGAGACGGGCCTAGGCTCCGGCGCTTCCGCAATAGGCGGACTTCTCAAGAACGCCGTCAAGGGCATGGTCACCGGCGAGTCTGCGGTCAAGCCGGTCTATTCGGGCAATGGCTTCGTCATGCTTGAGCCAACCTACAAGTACATCCTGCTCGAGGATATGGCCGCCTGGGGGCCGCAGGGTGTCGTCCTCGACGACGGAATGTTCCTGGCCTGCGAGTCGTCCGTGAGCGAGAAGGTCGTCATGCGCAAAAACCTCTCCTCCGTTTTTGGAGGAGAGGGGTTGTTCAACCTCTCTCTGACCGGGAGCGGCATTGCGGCGCTGGAGAGCAACGTGCCCCGCGAGGAACTCTTCGAGTTCGAGCTCAAGAACGACGTTCTGAAGATCGACGGCAACATGGCGGTGGCCTGGTCGGGGACGCTCGAGTTCACGGTTGAGCGCTCGTCCAAGTCCCTGATTGGGTCCATGGTCAACGGCGAAGGGCTTGTCAACGTGTACCGCGGAACCGGAAAGGTGCTCATGGCCCCGACGGTGGCCGGCACCACCATGTCGAAGGCCAATACGCCCAAGGATGAAAAGGCCTCCAAGGGAATACTTTCCACGGTCTCGCGTATTTCGGAATCCCTTTCGAACTAATTCGACGGCTCGTCCAGTATTCACCTTCTCCCCCTGCTGCGGCGCACGCGCCGCAGCAGGGGATTTTGGTATAATATTTTCCATGGAACGGTGCTTCAACATGACTGACGCAAGCGACAAAGCGAATTTGGAACGGCTGTACCGCGGCCGGCAGGTCTTCCACGGCGAACTGCATGACCATTCCGCGAGCGGGGGGACGAGCGACGGCAAATGCCCCCTCTCCGAATGGCCCGCAAAACTGCGCGCCCTGAAGATGGACTTCGCCGCCATCCTCGACCACAAGCAGGTCCGCCACATGTACCAGCCCGAATGGGAGGACGGCCTCTTCATCCCCGGAACCGAACCCGGAACCCAGATCACCGACAGCAAGGCCGAGGGCAAGTGGATGCACTACAACATCCTCCTCCCGGACCGCGGCGACCTCGCGGAACTTCTGGCCGAATTCCCCGAATATGAATTCACCGGCGGCATCGAGGGCCATTTCAGATATCCCACCTTCACCTGCGACAGAATGGGACAGCTCATCGACGCCATCAAGGCGCGCGGCGGCTTCTTCGTCCATCCCCACCCGAAGCAAACCATGCGGTCGGACGACCCCGCGGACTACTGGTTCCGCGACGGCACCGGCCTCGAGGTCTTCTACATCGGCATGGACACCGAGGAAACCAAGGCCAACTACGCGCTCTGGACCGACCTCTTGCGCATCGGGAAACGCGTCTACGCCACGGCCGGGTGCGATCTCCATGCCGAACCCCACGACACCGCGCTGACAACTCTCTACGCCGAGGCGCACTCCGCCAAAGCCTACCTGCCGCTCCTCTCCGCAGGGGACTTCACCTGCGGTGCCGTAGGCATACGCATGTGCGTCGGCGACACCGCCATGGGCGGAACATGCGCATTCGAGGGGAAGCGGCTCGTCGTCCACGTAGGCGACTTCCATGACAGCGTCCGCCTTCCCGGCCACGAATTCCGCGTCGACATCCTGAACGAAAACGGCGTGGTCCTTAGCGGCCCCGTCTCGCCGGATCGTGAGACGTGGTTCTCATGCGACGCTTCCAACGCCAAGTTCTGGCGCGTCGAAGTCACCGACGTCACGCGCAATCTGCGCATCGCCATCGGCAACCCCATCTGGAGCGCCGATTAACGGTTAAACCGTCAAACTATCAAACCGTCAAACCTCCCCATGTTCACCTGGCTAAAGCGATTTCTCGGCATCGGCGAGGCGCCCGTCCGCCCCGCGATTCCCGACGGCTACCAGGCGATTGACAAGAAGACCGTGCTCGCCTCCATCCCGGCGCTCCACCCCAATGTCGAGCGCATCGTGGAAAAGCGCTATGGATGTACGCTTCAGTGGGATCTCTCCGAAGAGCAAAGCAAACGTCCGCGACGCAGTTGGTTCCCGAAGTTCTTCTTCAACCCGAACCGCAAGCGCCGTCACAAACTCGTCCTCGACGACATGGGCCGCCGTACCGTCGAACTGATTGACGGCAAGCGCACCGTGGCGGAAATCGCCGGTGAAATGGCCAAACAGGTCGGCTGCGACAAGAAAGCCATGGAAGAGGCCGTCCTCTCCTTCGTCGCGCAGCTCGGCCGCCGCAATGTCGTCACCCTCGCGCCTAGGTAGGGGTCAGGGGCCAGGGGCCAGGGACCAGGGGCCAGGGGTCAGGGACCAGAGATTAGGGATTAGTTGAAGATGGACTTGAAGTCGATGTCTTCGGCGGCGAGGGCCAAGGCGACAAGCGGCAGCGACGCAGTGGCATCAATGCACTTGCGCACATACTCGCCGTAGGTGTCGTCGGTTTCGCCATCGAGGGGGCGCCGGAGCCCCATCAGGACGAGGTCGCTTTTGGCCGAAGTGTCGCGGATGACCGACATCGCGCTAAGCGAAGCCTGCGGCGGCAGAACCACGGTTTCCGCCTTGACGCGCGCATCAGCCAGAAAGCTTTCGAGAATGTGCTTCGATTCGTCAACGCGCGATTCCTCCTCCGCGACGTTGCAGATGCGGAGCTTGGCACCGCGCCACTCGTCGCCGCGCATGAGCAGGAAGGCCACGGCGAGCATAAAGGGGGCGTTCGTCTGCTTGCCCCGCCACCAGATGTCAATTGTTCGCGCCTTCGGAGGCGGTGGTTCGGTTTCGTCATTGTCCGTGACAATGAGGATGTTGCGCCTGCGGCTGGCGAGTAGCCTGACAAGCGAGCCGTAGGCCGCCGGAGCTCCGTCACGCGTCGGCGGACCGAGAAGGATGGTGTTGGGAACGATCGGCCCCCATCCGTAGGAACGCACAAGCTCCCTCATGCCGCTCCAGCGCGTTTCGCCTGGCTGGATGCGTACCTGAGCCTCAATGCCCCTTTCGGCGAGATAGGCGCGCGTTGCCAGGCGGAGGCTGTCGGCGCGCTCGGCTGTCCAGTTCTCCTCGGGAATGACGGAAGCCACTGTCACAAGGCTCTTGTTCTGCGAGATGGCGGCCGCCATTTCAAGCAGATGCCAGCGCTTCTTCGGGGATCCGGCAAAGACGAGCAGAATCGGGCGCCAGTTCCGCCCGTCGCCGGGACGCTCGGCAAGCTTGCGGATCACGAAACGCGCCCCGAACATCAGGAGACCGAGACGCATGTCGCCCCATCGGGCGTTGATCGACCTGCGTTTCATCAGCCAGTAGACGCCGATTTCGAAGGCTATTGCGATGAATGTCCAGCCAGGGCTGATCATGAACATCATCGCCACGCACCCGAAGAATCCCGCAAACGCGAAGAACGAGCGGACGCGGAAAGTCGGCCGCCACGACGGGTTGCCCATCATCTCCTCAAGGCCCGCCGAAAGGTTGAGGAGGGCGTAGGTCGTGAGATTGAACATCGTAAGAACCGGAGCGATGGCGTTGATGTCGCCCAACCAGATCCCCGTTCCCGCAATGGCAAAGGTGATTGCCGTCGCCACGCGCGGATCGTTCTTCGTGCCGTAACCGCGCCCAATGGAGCGCGGGAGGACACCGTCGCCGGCAAGGGCCTGAACGACGCGGGGAGCCGCCAAAATGCTACCGATAGCGCTTGAGAGCGTAGCCGCAAGGATGCCGATCATGACGGGCCACTGAATTACTGCGCACTTCTTGAGGATCATCGAGTCTGTCTTCAAGATTGCGGGATCGCTGACAAAGGCGTTCAGCACGATTGGCACGGCCATGTAGATGGCGTAACCCGTAAGAATCGCGGCAAGCGTCCCGAGCGGAATCGAGCGGCTCGGATTCTTCAGGTCGCCGGACATCCCGACGCCGGAGAGGATGCCCGTCACGGCCGGGAAGAAGACGGCGAGGACTGTCCAGAAGCCAAGATTTGCGGGAACGGCACCCGCCTCCGGCGCTGTGAGGTCCGCCGGCGTTCCGCCAAGGAAGAAGACCACCAGCGAGAGGGCGATGGCCCCCATGATGAAGTACTGCGCCTTCATCGCGATGTCGGCGGATCTGGACGCCACAACTGTTATGACGAGGAGTGTGCCAAGTCCGATGTAGCGTGGGTCAACGCCCGCAAGGGCCGGCACGCCCTCTACAAGCGCTTCGGCGAAACCGGAGATGTAGAAGGAGACGCCAACGGCCTGCGCAAGCGCGAGGGGAATTCCCAAGGCCGCCCCAGACTCAAGTCCGAGTGAGCGCGAGAGCATGTAGTAGGCGCCGCCGCCCTCCATGCGCATGTTCGTCGCGAGCGCGGAGATGGAAAGGCCCGTAAGGAACGTGATGGTGCTGGAGAGGGTGACGATGACAAGCGTCTTCGTGAGGCCGACATTGCCAAGCACCCAGCCGAAGCGCAGGTACATCACGACGCCGATGATCGTGAGGATGCTTGGAGTAAATACTCCCGCGAAGGTGCCGAATCCGTACCCGCGCCTTTGTTCGTCGTCTGTCTTGATCTTTTTCAAAACATAGTTATTCTACCACAAGTTCTCAGAATGTGTGCCAGTGGAACCGCCAGCAACCACTATTCCGCAAAGCGCGAGAAGGATCAAGACTGTGGTATAATGTCAGCCATGAATGCTAAGACCTCTTTAATCGCATTGTGCATTGTGCATTGTGCATTGTGCATTTCCTTCGCCGCGCCGTCGCCGTCTGACCATGGCGACCACTTCACGGATGAGGAGCCAATCGCCCTCGATCTCGGCGGCAAGACGCGCGAGGTCGAAAAGTGGTTCCAGGGCAAGTGGAACTCGCAGCCCCTGTCCGTGAC
>JAEEGL014880993.1_pt1 | contig 11883 bp, 6 predicted proteins | sample 9134231 | NCBI WGS metagenome assembly JAEEGL01 (sample SAMN16246548, study PRJNA631951) | gut metagenome | biome: gut microbiome; feature: rumen; material: fiber-attached | host: Bos | place: Iran: Karaj | collected 2018-10 | reverse complement strand
GCCGATATAGTCATGTGCCGGGTATACGTCGCCGGCATCAGGCTCTGGGACCAGGTCAACGCCGCCTACGAGGAGGCCTTCGGCGATCACCGCCCCGCCAGGGTCGTGGTCCCGGTGGCGGAGCTGCACTTCGGCTGCAGCGTGGAGATAGAAGCGGTGGCTGAGCTCAGGGAGGAAGAAAAATGAAGATATATGATCTCGATACCCCGTCCCTGATCGTCGACGAAGACGTCATGGACGCCAACATCGCCTTCATGCAGGGCTTTGCGAACGAGAATCACGTCGCCTTAAGGCCCCACACCAAGACCCACAAGACCCCCGGGCTCGCCTTAAGGACCGTTAAGGCGGGGGCGAAGGGCATAGCGGTCGCCAAGGTCGGCGAGGCCGAGGTGATGGCGGCCCACGGTCTTTCCGACATCTTCATCGCCAACGAGATCGCGAGCCCCGCCAAGATGGAGCGCATAAGAAAGCTGGCCGAGAGCGTCGAGATATCCTTCGGCGCCGACTGCCCCGAGCAGCTGCTGATGGCGGAGGAGGTCTTCAGAGGGGCGGAAAAGCCCGCGAAGATCCTGGTCGAGATAGAGGTCGGCGAAGAAAGGAGCGGGGTCGTCTCGAAGGAACAGTTCGAGGCCCTGCTCGGCTGCTTCGAAGGCCTTGAGAATGTCGAGCTTCGGGGCGTCTTCTCGCACGACGGCAACAGCTACCGGGCGAAGGATCTCGAAGAGCTCACTGCCATCGCCGTGGGCGCCCAGAAGAGGACTCTTGAGTTCGCGCGGATGGCAAGGGACAGGGGCTTCGCCTGCCCGGTCGTGAGCTACGGCGCGACTCCCACCTTCATGAACAGGGTACCTATCCTTGAGGGCATAACTGAGCTTCGGCCCGGCACATATATATTCATGGACGCGTCGCAGGGAAACGCCATAGGCACCCTGGACCGCTGCGCCGCTTCGGTCCTCTGCTGCGTCATGAGCAGGCCCACGGCGGAGCGCGTCGTCCTGGACGTGGGCGCCAAGGGCCTCACCATGCAGAGCAGGAACGCCGGCATCTGCGCGGTAAAGGGCCTCGGCATGATAAAGGAGTTCCCGGGAGTCCACATTGACCGCATGAACGACGAGCACGCGGTCATAGAGGACAGGGCCTTCCACGACGCCGTCCGCATAGGCGATAAGCTCAGGGTGATACCGGTGCATATCTGCCCGGTCTGCAATCTGTACGACAGCCTTTACCTCGTGAAGGGCGACGAGGTGACGGCGGAGCTTGAGATATCCTGCAGAGGAAAGATGAGATAAGAAGAGGTAAAGAACAGATGAAGGATTACAAAAGACTGCAGAACGGCAGCGATATAAGGGGCGTCGCCATGGACAGCTTAGGCGGGACCGTCGATCTCACGCCGCGGGCGGCGGAGGATCTGGGCAGGGCCTTCGGGCTCTGGCTCGCCGAAAGGCTGGGAAAGCCCGCCGGTAAGCTCAGGATCGCGGTCGGCAGGGACTCGAGGCTCAGCGGCCCGCAGCTCACGGAATGCTTCGGCAGGGGCCTCGCGGCTCTGGGCGCGGAGACGCTCGACTGCGGCATGGCCTCCACTCCCGCCATGTTCATGGCCACGGTCTTCCCTAAGGCCGCGGCCGACGGCTCCGTGATGATCACGGCCAGCCATCTTCCCTCGGACCGCAACGGGCTCAAGTTCTTCACCCGGGAGGGCGGCCTGGGCAAGAAGGATATCGCGGCCCTCATCGCCCTGGCCGAGGGCCTTGAGGACGGAAGCGTCGGAAGAGAAGGCTCTTCAAGCCCCTTCCCCCTGATGGATCTTTACTGCGCGCACCTGAGGAAGGTCATCTGCGAAGGCCTGGGCGCTTCGGAAGACGAAAAGCCTCTTTCGGGCCTGCGCGTGGCGGTCGACGCCGGCAACGGCGCCGGAGGCTTCTACGTGAGCAGGGTGCTGGAGCCCCTGGGCGCGGACTGCGCGGGCAGCCGCTATCTTGAGCCGGACGGCAGCTTCCCCAACCACCAGCCCAATCCCGAGAACAAGGCGGCCATGCAGGCCGTATGCGAGGCGGTGAAGGAGAGCGGGGCCGATCTGGGCATCATCTTCGATACCGACGTGGACAGGGCGGCCGCCGTGGGCTCGGACGCGAAGGCCATAGACCGCAACGCCATCGTCGCCCTCGCCGCCATGCTGGCCTCGGAGGGCCATCCGGGGGCGGTCATCGTGACCGACAGTATCACCAGCAGCCAGCTGGCGGACTTCCTCAAGGCCATGGGCCTTTCGCATCTGCGCTACAAGAGGGGCTACAAGAACGTCATCGACAAGGGCCTCGAGCTCAACGCCGCGGGGGAGGACTGCGTACTCGCCATCGAGACCTCGGGCCACGCGGCCATGAGGGAGAACTATTTCCTCGACGACGGGGCTTATCTGGCGACCCGCATAGTGGTGAAGGCCGCGCTGCTCAAAAAGCAGGGCTTAAGCATAGAGAGCTGCATCGCTCGTCTGGAGGAGCCCGCCGAGGCGGCCGAATTCAGGCTTCCCGTAAAGGCTCCCGATTTCGCTTCCTACGCGGACGCTGTGCTCAAGGGCCTTAAGGAGAGCGTAGAGCAGGGCGGAGCGGAGGGCCTTTCCCTCGAGCTCCCCAACTACGAGGGCGTCAGGGTCAAGGCCGACAGCGCGCACGGCGACGGCTGGTTCCTGATCAGAAAATCCTTGCACGAGCCTCTCATGCCCCTCAACATCGAGAGCAACAGAGAGGGCGGGCTTGAGATCATCAAGGCCGCGGTAAGGGAGCTCCTTTCCGGCTGCGGACAACTCGACATCTCCCTGCTCGTTTGACAACGTATACGCCGCCGGAAGAACGAAGCCAATGAAGCCATCTCATTATATCTGACCGGCTGTCAGCTTTGTTCTCCGCGGCATTGACGTTTTATTATCGGCAGACCGGGTAAAAGAGCGTCAAAATGCCGGCGATACGCTGTCCCGCGGAGATCCGGTCCTCTGTATCGTTCGATGCTTTGCGATGATCCGCGGCTCTTCAGAGCAAGACCGCTCCTGTGTCTCGCCTGCGGGTCTTTCGTCATCGCTGCCGAAGCTCCATGGGCCGGATGACGCGCTGCCGTCACCCTCCCGCGCAGCCCATTGTGTCGTATTTCAAGATCTCCCGCAGAAAAAACACATATTTTCGCTCGTATCCTGTCATAAAGGGGAAAAACGCGCCTGTATGACACGATGATCCGCCGGATCGTGGCCAAGAGAAGCTGAATTACGGTTAAATTCAGGGATCATACGTAAAGACGGGCTGGTAAAATGGCAAATACGCCGATCTATTGTGTCATTTTATCCTTCTGGCCCGGAAAAAAACACATTGGACTGCGCAGCGGGCAGCGCATGGCTGTTTTGATATTCGTAAGGCCCCGCGTCTTTCCGTCCGGAACAGAAGAGCGCATGCCTGAGGGGCGTCTAAGCAGAGTATCTTCGGGCGCGGCGATGGCAGGGCGGGACGAACAGACTTAGACCCGCTTGTCCGGGCCGGCATGCGCAGTCTGAAGGGACTATCGCGGGTCGCGGCACTTGAGCCGTAAACGCTGACGCCGCTAAAGCGTCGAGCGTTCTGCCAGCGGACCTACCGCTGCTCTGCCCTGCGGTCAGTCGCAGGGTTAGGTCTCGCGCGATTGGCAAGCCGCAGGCGCAGACAGAGCATAGTGTCCGTTCGGGGTACCTGCGCTGAGCGCGAGCGTGTCTCTGAGGGCATGCGTATGACGGCCCGGCAGATCCTGCCTGCAGGCCCGGCAGATACGCGCGACGGGGCGGCGGAACGCGGCGGGCACCTACGATCCTTCGCCGGCTGCCGGCAGCCGCGGACCGAAAGGATCCCCGCGTTTGTTCTTCACATAAATATCACAGTATTTTGGGCAATGTTCACACCATTGCCCCTATTTATGGTATAATCATTTATCTATAGCATCTTTGGAGCGGAAAGATAAATGGCCTTCACACACCTTCATGTACATACAGAATACAGCCTTCTGGACGGGGCTGCCCGCATAGACAAGCTGGTCGCCAGAGCGAAGGAGCTCGGCATGACTGCCCTCGCCATCACCGATCACGGCGTGATGTACGGCGCCGTGCAGTTCTTCGAGCAGTGCGAGAAGCAGGGCATCAAGCCCATCATCGGCTGCGAGGTCTATACCGCGGCCAGGTCCCGCTTCGACAAGGACGCCGCCCTCGACAGGGAGTCGGGCCATCTCGTGCTGCTGGCGAAGAACGAGCAGGGCTACCGCAATCTCATCAGGATAGTCTCCAGGGCATATGAAGAAGGCTTCTATTATCATCCCAGAGTCGACAAGCAGCTTCTGCGGGAGCACAGCGAGGGGCTCATCTGCACCTCCGCCTGCCTGGCCGGAAAGGTCCAGCAGCTGCTCATGCTCGACGACCGCGAAGGGGCGAAAAAAGAAGCTCTCGAGCTGCTCGACATCTTCGGCGAGGGCAATTTCTATCTCGAGCTGCAGGATCAGGGCCTTGAGGAAGAGGTCAAGGTCAACAGAGGCCTCAAGCTCCTCTCCCGGGAGACCGGCATCCCCCTCATCGCCACCAACGACGTCCACTATATAAACCGCGAGGACGCGGCCGCCCACGACGTGCTCCTGTGCATAGGCACCAAGAGCAATTTCAGCGACCCCAAACGCATGCGCTTCGGCTCCGACCAGTTCTACCTCAAGTCGGAGGAGGAGATGAGAGAGCTCTTCGCGGACGTCCCCGAGGCTCTCGACAACACCATGGAGATCGCCGCCAAGTGCGATTTCAGGTTCAAGTTCGGCGAGTACCACATACCGGTCTTCCAGGTGCCCGAGGGCTACAGCGAGAACTCCTACTTCGAGTACCTCTGCTGGTCCGGCCTGGAGCACCGCTACGGGACCACCGAGCCCCTGGCCTCGGCCTTCAGGAAGGCCCCGAAGACCGCTCCCGAAGACATGGAGGCCCTGGCTCCCACCGTATCCGAGGAGCTCAAGGCCCGCATGCGCTACGAGGTCCAGACCATAGAGAAGATGGGCTACGTTGGCTATCACCTCATAGTCTGGGACTACGTCAACTGGGCCAAGGGCCACGGCATCATGGTGGGCCCGGGAAGAGGCTCCGCCGCCGGCTCCATCGCCACCTACTGCATGGAGATCACCGACATCGATCCCATCAAATTCAGGCTCATATTCGAGCGCTTCCTCAACGTCGAGAGGGTCAGCATGCCCGATATCGACATGGATTTCTGCGTGGAGCGCAGGGGCGAGATCATAGATTACGTCAAGCAGCACTACGGAGTCGAGAACGTCTCCCAGATCAGCACCTTCGGTACCCTCAAGGCCAGGGCCGTCTTCAAGGACGTGGCCAAGGTCATGGAGGTGCCCTTCAGCAGGTCTTTGGAGATCTCCAAGATGATACCCGAAGACCTCAAGATCACCCTCGACAAGGCTCTCGCCGAGAGCCCCGACTTCAGGAAGGTCTACGATGAGGATCCGCAGATAAAGCACGTGGTCGATACCGCCAAGGTCCTCGAGGGCCTGGCGAGGCACTCCTCCACCCACGCCGCGGGCGTCGTGGTGGCTCCCGCCCCCGTCGACAGCTTCGTCCCCCTCGTCATGACCGACAGGGGCCTCGCCACCCAGTTCACCATGACCGAGATCGAGCACCTGGGTCTCCTGAAGATGGATTTCCTCGGTCTGCGCAACCTCACGGCCATACGCGAGTGCCTGAGGATGGTGAAGCAGAACACAGGGCTTGACATAGACCTGCAGAAGATAGATTACGAAGAGGAAGGAGTCTACAGGCTCATCGCCTCCGGCAACACCACCGGCATATTCCAGCTCGAATCCGGCGGCATGACGGGCTTCATGAAGGACCTCGGCCCCACCTGTCTGGAAGACCTCATCGCAGGCATCAGCCTCTACAGGCCGGGCCCCATGGACTCCATCCCCACATACATAGCCTCGAAGAAGAATCCCGAGACCATAAAATACCTCACCCCGGAACTCGAGCCCATACTTTCTCCTACCTACGGCTGCATAGTCTACCAGGAGCAGGTCATGGATATCGTGAGGCTCCTGGGCGGCTATTCCTACGGCAGGGCCGACCTCGTGCGCCGCGCCATGAGCAAGAAGAAGGCCGACGTCATGGCCAAGGAGAGGGAATACTTCATCAACGGCAAGCTCAACGACGACGGCAGCATAGACGTCCCCGGCTGCATCAGGAACGGCATCGACGAGCAGGCCGCCAACACCATATTCGACCAGATGACCAGCTTCGCGGCCTACGCCTTCAACAAATCGCACGCCGCGGCTTACGCCGTGGTCGCTTATCAGACCGCCTGGCTCAAGTACCATTACCCCGCCGAGTTCATGGCCTCCCTCATGACCTATCCCGCCGACAGCAACGCCGTGGCGGGCCTCATCAGGAATTCGAAGGAGATGGGCATACCGACGCTCCCGCCCAGCGTGCTGGAGAGCGAGAAGCAGTTCTCGGCCCGGAACGGGCAGATACGCTACGGCCTTCTGGGCGTCAAGCACGTGGGCGAAGCCATAGTCGAGGAGATCATCGCCGCCAGGCAGCGCAAGACGCCGCGCGACATCTTCGAGTTCGTGGACGGCCTCGACGTGCACCTGATGAACAGGGGCGCGCTCGAAGCCCTGATAAAGGCCGGCGCCCTCGACTGCTTCCCGGGCAACCGCGCGCAGAAGCTGGCCGTGATAGGCGATCTCGTCGCCGGCGCCCAGAGCTCCGCCAAGGAGACGCTCAGCGGGCAGATCTCGATGTTCTCGATGGCCGGAGTCTCTGAATCCCTGCATCTGGACAGGAGGCTGCCGCCGGCGGAGGACTTCCCCAAGCAGGAGCTCCTGGCGATGGAAAAGGAGATGCTGGGCGTGTATATAACCGGCCATCCGCTCGACGACGTGGCCGAGACCATAAAGAAGATCACCGACATGGACACCGAGAGGCTGGCCGCCTACGCCGCCAGGCACTCGGAGGAGAACGCGGACCTCGAGGCCGAGGCGGGAGAGGAAGAAGAGCCCGAAGAGGACGAGGCCATAAAGGACGGGGCCTACTGCACCATGGCGGGCCTCATCAGCCAGAAGAAGACCATGGTGACCAAGAAGGGCTCGATGATGGCCTTCATGACCCTCGAGGACCTCTTCGGCACCATAGAGGTCGTGGTCTTCCCCCGCACCTTCGAGCTCGACCGCCAGTTCATCGAGAACGACAACGTCATCGTGGTGAGGGGCAAGCTCGACCTGAAGGACGACGTGCCCAAGCTTTTGGCGGAGAAGATCATACTGCTCGACGATTACAGCGGGCCGCTCAAGTCCGGCTCCAGAAAGAACGAGGCCCCCGCGCCGCCGCGGCCCAAGGACCAGCTGATCAAGATCGTGATCCCCCAGGCCTACGGCGAGAACGAAGGCCTCAAGGCCTTCAAGAGCATCGCCAGGAACTTCAGGGGCGACATGCCGGTGGCCATAATGATGATGTCGACGGGCAAAAAATACCGGCTGGGCTACGAGCTGTGGGTGGATCCCTGCGAGGGCTTCTACGAGTCGGCCAGAAGGGTCTTCGGCAGCGACTGCATCAGGGAATAGGGCGGATCCCGCCCCGCGGGAGCGGGCGCCCGAAATGCGCATAACTGCGCCGAAACTGTTTCGAAATTGGGAAAAATATGATATAATCTTTAGTCGGTTAAGGAGTCTGCGCTTTTGGGGAGCGCTCATCAGGGGAGGACAAATTGATCAGATTCGAGAACGTGACAAAAAGATATGACGATATCACAGCCATCGACGGGGTCAGTGTGGACATCGCCGACGGCGATTTCGTCTTTCTCGTGGGCCCGTCGGGGGCGGGCAAATCCACATTTATAAAACTGATCTCCAAGGAGCTGTCGCCGGATTCCGGCCGGATATTCGTCGGCGGCCAGGATATCACCAGGCTCTCGCGGCGCAGGATACCCGAGCTGAGAAGGCAGATGGGGATGGTCTTCCAGGATTTCAGGCTGCTTCCGGGCAAGACGGTCTATCAGAACGTGGCCTTCGCCATGGAGGTGGTCCACAGCACCCGCAGGACCATCAAGAGGACGGTCCCCCAGGTGCTCTCCATCATGGGCATAGCCGACAAGGCCGACCAGCTGCCCCAGACCCTCTCGCAGGGCGAGCAGCAGAGGGTCGCCATCGCCAGGGCCGTGGTCAACAATCCCAAGCTGCTGATCGCGGACGAGCCCACCGGCAATCTCGACCCCGACACCGCCTGGGAGATCATGAAGCTGCTCTCGCAGATAAACAGGAGAGGCACCACCGTGGTGATGGTGACCCACGCGAAGGACATAGTCGACCGCATGGGCAGAAGGGTCATCGCCATAGACGGGGGCCATATAGTCAGGGATTCTCAGGAAGGAGAATACGGATACGATGTTTAGGGGCCTTATACACTCCATAAAAGAGGCCTTCTTCCAGATATTCAGGAACAAGGTCATGAGCTTCGTGTCGATACTCTCCATCTCGGCCATGCTCATGATACTGGGCGTCTTCTTCTTCCTCACCGTCAACGTCAACAACATGACGGAGAATATCAAAGGGGAGTTCGACACCATAGAGGTCTTCCTCGAGGATTACACCACCAAGGCCGACGCCCAGGAGATCGCCAGGACCCTCTCGACGCTCGGCGAGGTCGAGAGCATAGAATACGTCGACAGGGACCAGGCCATGGAAGAGTTCAGGGAGCGCTGGGGCGACAAGGCCTATCTCCTCGACACTCTTTCGGACAATCCGCTGCCGAATTCCTTAAGGATCAAGCTCTCGGGCCTTGAGGGCGGCTCCCTGGTCGCCGAGGTCGCCAAGACGACCATAGGCGTGGAGGACGTCAGGTATTATCAGAACGAGGTCAACAAGGTGCTGAGCATCTCCGAGGCTATACAGAAGGTCACCTTCGTCATGATACTCTTCCTCATCGTGGTCTCCATCGTCGTGGTCTCGAGCACCATCAAGCTGGCGGTCATGTCGCGCGAGGCCGAGATCAATATCATGAAGTACGTGGGGGCGACCAACTGGTTCGTGAGAGGCCCCATGCTGATAGAGGGCATGCTCATCGGCGCGATATCGGCGGGGATAGCCCTGGGGGCGATATCCTACGCCTACATGAGGGTCAGCGAGTTCTTCGGCGACGAGGCCCTCAAGCTCTTCTCGAGCAATCTGGTGGAGGCCGATTTCATGATCACCAACCTGGCCTGGATATTCATGGCCCTGGGGATCAGCATCGGCGCCGTGGGGAGCATCATCTCCATGAGGCGCTTCCTGAAGGTATAAAGGCCTCTGCTCGCCGTCATACGCATGCCTTCAGGGACACGCTCCCGCTCAGCGCGGGTGCCCCGAGCGGACACTAAGCTCTGTCTTCGCCTGCGGCTCGCCAGTCGCTAAGTGCCGCGACCCGCGATGGTCCCTTCAGGCAGCGCATGCCGGCTCGCGGGCAAATGAACTGATACATTGAAAATCGCAGGTCTGATCCGCGCAGTCAGCGGGTGGCGCCAGGGAGGGCGCCCGCGCCCCGAGCGCAAGCGAGGGGATGCGGGAAGGTGCCCTGGTGACAGGACCCGCGGCGGCTGGCAGTCAGCGATGAGGCGCAGATCTCTGCTCGCCGTCATAAGCGGGCCGAAATGATCAATACAGGGGAACAAAGGGGAATAAAGATGAAGAAGATAAGGATCAAAAAGGGGATGAGGAGCGCTGCCGCTCTGCTTTTGTGCGTCCTGCTGCTGGCCGGCTCCATGCCCCCGGTATATGCCGGCGGCGATTCCGCCGCCGTCAAGGGCAAGAAGAATGAGCTGGCCGGGGTCAACGACAAGATAGACGACGCGAAGGACGCCCTCGCCGACGGCAAGGCCGAGTCGAAGTCCCTCTCCGCCCAGATCAAGGACATGGAGAACCAGATCTACGCCCAGGAGGTGGAGATCAACGACAAGCAGAAGGAGATCAACGACACCAAGGCCCTGATCGCCGAAAAGATAGAAGAGCTCAACAAACAGCAGGAAGAGATCGACGGGCAGAACGAGGAGCTGCGCATAAGGCTGCGCGCCATGTACAAGAACGGCGACACCGGCATGCTGGCCGTGCTCTTCGGCTCCTCTTCCATGAGCGAGTTCATGACCAACATGGACATGGTGCAGCGCATCTACGAGAGCGACACCGAGCTGCTCGAGGAGATGGAGGGGGTCTACGGCATCATCGTCGAGAAGAAGGAGGAGCTCCAGGCCCTCAAGGAAAAGCTGATCGGGGAAGAAGAGGAGATGGAGGCCAGGAAGGCCGCCCTCGATGAGAAGAGGGCCGAGCTGGCCGCCAAGAAGAAGGCCGTCGACGCCGACAACAGGGAGCTGGAGCGCCAGATCGACAAGCTCAACGACGAGGCCAAGGCCCTGACCGCCGAGATCATCAAGCTGCAGACCGCCGAGTCCTACGTGGGCGGCGCCATGCAGTGGCCGGCCTCCGCCAGCAAATACGTCTCCTCGCCCTTCGGCAACAGGCTCCATCCCATACTTAAAGTGATAAAGTTCCACACAGGCATAGACATCGCCGCCGCGTCCGGGACCAACATCGTCGCGGCCAACGCGGGAACGGTCATGAGCGCCTGCTACAACAGCGGCTACGGCTATATGGTCATGGTCGACCACGGCGGCGGGATAGTGACCCTCTACGCGCACTGCAGCAAGCTGCTGGTCAGCAAGGGAGCCAAGGTCAAGAGGGGCCAGGTGATAGCCCTGGTCGGCTCCACCGGCATGTCGACCGGGCCTCATCTGCACTTTGAGGTCAGGATCAACGGCGAATACAAGAATCCTCTCGAATACGTTTCCAGATAATGGCTGAATGGATAATACTCGATAAAGAAGACGGACTCAGCGCGGCGGCGCCGGGGATAGACCCGGCGCTGGCCGGCATCATGAGAAGGCGGGGAGTCGAAGAGAAGGACATGGAGGATTTTCTGTCCTCCAGGCCGAAGAGCACCTACGATCCCTTCCTGCTGCCTGACATGAAGGAGGCCGTCGATACCATACTCGCCGCCGCGGAAAAGGGCCTCAAGGTCTGCATCTACGGCGATTACGACGCCGACGGCGTGACGTCGACGTCTCTTCTTGTGGGCGTTCTGGGCCTCATCTTCAAGGATCTCACTTATTACGTGCCGTCCCGCTTCGTGGACGGCTACGGCCTCAATGAGACCGCGGTGAGGAAGGTCGCGGCGACGGGTGCGAAGCTGCTCATCACCGTGGACTGCGGCAGCACTTCCCCCGCGGAGCTCGCCCTGGCGAAGAGCCTGGGGATGGAGGTCATAGTGACCGACCATCACACTCCCGACGAGAGCCTCGATCTGGGCTGCCTCTTCATCAATCCCAAGAGAGCCTGCAGCGCGTATCCCTTCAAGGATCTTTCCGGCTGCGGGGTCGCCTTCAAGCTCGCCCAGGCCCTGCAGAGGACCCTGAGCGCGAGAGGGGATGAACGCTTCCCCAAGAGCTTCCTCAACCGCCAGCTCGACCTGGTCGCCATCTCCACCGTGGCCGACGTGGTCCCTCTTTTAGGCGAGAACAGGACCCTGGTCAAATACGGTCTCGACTTCATAAACAGAAGGTGCAGGCCGGGCCTCGCCACGCTGCTCAGAGTGCTCGACCATGAGGACAAGACCATAGATTCCGACCGCATCGCCTATCTCATCGCCCCCAATATCAACGCTTTGGGCCGCATGGGCTCCGCCTCCACGGGCGTGGAGCTCTTCAGCGGCGTCAGGCAGGACGGCAGCCCCAGCGAGGATCTCGGCCGCGTGGCCCTGGCCATGAAGGAGATGAACCTCGAGCGCAAGGCCGAGCAGGAGAAGACCTGGGCGATATG
>JAEEGL013736565.1_pt1 | contig 11883 bp, 10 predicted proteins | sample 9134231 | NCBI WGS metagenome assembly JAEEGL01 (sample SAMN16246548, study PRJNA631951) | gut metagenome | biome: gut microbiome; feature: rumen; material: fiber-attached | host: Bos | place: Iran: Karaj | collected 2018-10 | reverse complement strand
CGTATCACGGAAGATCTGCGAACTTCACGGCGGCAGGCTCAAGCTCGTTCAAAAGCCCGAGATGGGAAGGTATCAGCTGGATCCCGGATACAACAAAGTGTTCGTGATATCCCTGCCCGTGGAAGATGACTGACTTATAAAAATCTTTAAGATCGGTTGACGATAGATTAACGGTCACACATTATCCTTAAGGTATACACAGGAGGACAGATATATGAAAATGTGTGATTATTTTGAATCATTAAGAGGCAAGTGGGTAATGATCTCCGTAGTAAGCGGTCAGGGCGCATATTATCAGGGAGTCATCAAGGAAGTCGGTGAGGATTTTATCGTTATCAAGGACGAGAATACCGCAGAGAATCCCTATATGCTCCCTACAAGGAATATTACTTCCTGCAAGGAGATGAGACTCAAGGAGAACGGTAAGCCCAGAATGTTCGGCTGATGAGCCTCGCCTTAACAGGCGGGATCGGCGCAGACGGCCTGTCATCTGACCGCTGCGAATATCATATAAACGATATAACAGATGATCATAAGAGCTCCGGAAGACCTTCCGAGGCTCTTTTTGGTTGCCAGAAGAAGTGTTATCAGATTGACGAATAAAAGGATCAGGAAGTCCGTTACAGATGCGAAGTTAACTGCTATCGGATGAATGGTTCCGGATACACCCATGATGAAGAGGATGTTGAAGATATTAGATCCGATAACGTTGCCGACTGCAAGTCCGTTCTCGTTCTTCTTGGATGCCACGATGGAGGTGACAAGCTCGGGAAGAGAAGTTCCCAGAGCTACGACCGTAAGTCCGATCAGGGTCTCGCTCATGCCGAATGCGGCAGCCAGGTATTTGGCGCTTATTACTACGAACTGACCGCCTGCGATGATAAGGATCATGCCCACAAGTATAAGGGCGAAGCAGCGCCTTAATGTCAATGACTTGATCTCATCGTCGTCAGATCCGTCCTTGCGGGCTGTCAGGATGAGCATCAGGATATAGGAGACGAAGAGCACGAGAAGAACGATCGAGAATGTCCTTGTGATCATGGATACGTTATCAGACATTGAAAGTCCTTCGATGGTGCCTCTCTTGAAGATCGGATAGCCGATGAACCCGAAGGTCAGGGCTGTAAGACATATGGATATGGGGAAGTCTCTTCGAAGGATACTCTTATCGATCGGAAGGGGATTTATAAGAGCGCAGATACCGAGGACCATAAGGAGGTTGAAGGTATTAGATCCTACGACATTACTTACCGCGATCTCGTTGGCGCCCTTAAGAGCTGCGGATGTGCTGACCGCGAGCTCGGGAGCACTCGTTCCCATGGCTACGATGGTAAGTCCTATTATGACGCCCGGAACCTTGAAGTATCTTGCCAGAGCGCTGCTTCCGTCGACAAATAAGTCGGCTCCCTTTATAAGGCCGAAGAATCCTGCGACTAATATCAATGTGTTAATCAATATCCCCATAAATAACCTTCTTTTCTTATCTTCTTTAGATCACATCGATTAATATACTACAAATTATCCGTATGATAAAATGTTCGTACTTATTTTCAGAGGTGACAATTTATATGAATCTTGAGCAGAAGACATACAGAAATATATTCAAGGAAACAGGCAAGACGGACGAGCAGATAAGGATAAAGCTCGAAGAAGCGTGGAATACTTTCTTCGTTGACGAGGAGGAGAGGATCTACCACGAAGCCGGTTCCGATATGGGTTACCTCTGCGATACGGGTAATAACGATGCCAGGACCGAAGGTATGTCTTACGGCATGATGATGTGTGTACAGCTCGATAAGAAGGATGAGTTCGACCGCATCTGGAAGTGGGCAAAGACATATATGTATATGGAAGACGGCGAGAACGAAGGTTATTTCGCATGGTCCTGCGAGACGAGCGGCAAGAAGAATGCCGAAGGTCCCGCTCCCGACGGAGAGGAATTCTTTGCCATGGCATTATTCTTCGCATCCCACAGATGGGGTGACGGCGAAGGCATCTTCAACTACAGCGCTCAGGCAAGAGAGAGCTTAAGAGCATGCCTTCAGAAGGGTGAGAACGGCAGAGTCGGCGACCCTATGTGGAACAGGGACAATAAGCAGATCTTATTCGTTCCCGGATGTCCTTTCACGGATCCTTCCTACCATCTTCCTCATTTCTACGAGCTCTTCGCTCTCTGGGCTGACGAAGAGGACAGGCAGTTCTGGAAGGAAGCAGCTAAGGCAAGCCGCGAATATCTGAAGAATGCCTGCCACGAGAAGACGGGACTTTGTGCCGAGTATGCCAACTTCGACGGTTCTCCTCTCGATAAGGAGCTTCCCTGGGGATATTTCGGGAACTACTTCTCCGATGCCTACAGGACTGCAGCCAATATCGCCATCGACGCCGAGTGGTTCGGCGAGGATAAGGGACACCTCGATGTACCCTTAAGGCAGATGAAGTTCTTCGGTACGGATATCGAAGCCATCAGGTGCGTATATGCTGTTGACGGCACGCCCGTAGATAAGACGGTGCTCCACCCTCTGGGACTTCTCGCGACTATCGCTCAGGGCGCCCTCGCAGTCCCTTACAGCGAAGAGAAGGGATCTGACTTCGAAGTCGCTAAGCAGTGGGTAGAGTGGTTCTGGAACCAGCCTATGCGTAAGGGCGAGAGAAGGTACTACGACAACTGCCTTTATATGTTCGCACTGCTTGCCCTTTCGGGTAATTACCGTATTTGGTAAAAGTGCCGCTTGCATTATATTAATACGAGACTATAATGAGAGTGCATTTCGAGCAGAAGTGCCAAGCAGTTCGGGTCCGATATCCTGCTTGTAAAACCTAAAACCAAAGGAGCTTATATGAATACGTTAAGAAAGATCAGGGAGGACTACGAGCTCCTCCTTAGAAGCGTGCCCGCCATGGTCACGGCTACATTCATCCTATCAGTCATCTTCATGAATATCTTCGCCAGCAAGGAGATCCTCAGAACTGAGTATTTCTGCTGCAACGGCGGACTTCTCCTGTCGTGGATATCGTTCCTCTGCATGGACTGCATCTGCAAGAGGTTCGGCCCTAAGGCAGCAACCAAGATATCCGTTCTCGCAATGGCGGTAAATGTCATCTGCTCTATCATCTTCTGGCTCATGAGCATCATCCCCGGAACATGGGCTGCTTCCTATGCGGCACCTGATTCCATGACGGCAGTAAACGCAGGCCTTAACAGCACTTTCGCAGGAGCATGGTACGTAGTGCTCGGTTCATGCACGGCAATGTTCCTTTCTACTCTCGTCAACGCCGCACTTAATTCCGCTATCGGCAAGAAAGCGGATAACGGCAAGTTCCTGGGCTTTGCAGCAAGGAGCCTTCCTTCCACATGCATCGCACAGTTCGTGGATAATCTCGTATTCTCCACCATGGTCTCACATGTATTCTTCGGCTGGAACTGGACTCAGGTCCTCGTATGTTCCTTCACGGCAATGGTCTTCGAGCTCGTGCTCGAGGCAGTATTCTCACCCTTCGGCTACAAGGTATCTAAGAACTGGGAGAAGAAGGGCATCGGCAAGAAGTACATAGAAAGGCTCGCTAAGGCATAAGAGGAGGCTCGTATGAAGCTCGAAATGCTCTCCGGAGTACAGCTCGGTAAGCTCGTAAATAAGAGGGAAGTATCCCCCGTTGAAGTCATAGACTATTTTGCAGAGAGGATCTCGAAGAGAGATCCTTCTTTGCATGCTTTTACTTACCTTAAGGTAGATGAGGCAAGGGAAGAAGCAAAGGCTCTCGAGGGGCGTTTGGCTGCAGGTGAGGATGTTGGTCCCTTTGCAGGCGTTCCTACGGCGCTTAAGGATTTCCTTCCTTCCAAGAAGGGCTGGCCCAACTCCCACGGAGGAGTAAAGAGCCTTATCGCCATAGATCCCGAGGATTCCGCTTTCTACTCTTCCGTAGCAAGAGCGGGCGCCATTGCCATCGGTAAGACAAATGCACCGGCATTCGGCTTCAGGGGAACCTGCGATAACAAGATGTACGGCCCTACTTCCACGCCCTTTGATACCCGCTATAACTCAGGCGGATCCTCAGGCGGATCTGCGGCTGCGGTAGCTGACGGAATGCTCCCTTTTGCAGAGGGCGGAGACGGCGGCGGATCCATCCGTATACCTGCATCCTGGTGCGGCTGCTTCGGATTCAAGGCATCAGTCGGTACGGTCCCCAGCGTGTGCCGCCCCGATGCATGGACAGCGACGCATCCATACTGCTGTAACGGTGCCATAACCAGGACTGTCGAAGACAGCGCCACGATAATGGAATATATGGCTAAGTACGATCCCAGGGATCCTCTTAGCCTGAATCACGGCTTGCGAAAGTTCACCGAGCTCATGAAGAAGCCCCTTAAAGGATGCCGCATCGCATATACTCCGGACTTCGATATCTTCGGTGTGGACAGCGAGGTAGAGGAGATCGTAAGAAAGGCAGCGTTCGCATTCGAAGAAGCAGGTGCCGAGGTGGTGCCTGTTCATTTCAGCTTCAAGCATACGGCGAATGAATATGCGAATATGTGGTTTCACAGCATCAGCATAGATACCGCTATCGATATCGAGCTCTGGAAGAGAGACGGATTCGACCTTATAGGAGATCATGCGGACGAGCTTCCCAAGGAATTTATCTACTGGAACGATATTGCAAGGAATTCCACCGTCATGGACTTCAGGCTCTTTAACGAGATGAGGACAGAGATCTTAGATGCCCAGGAGGATAAATTCGAGACATTCGACTATATCTTATCTCCCGTTACTATCTGTGAGCCTGTCTTAAATACTGACGACTTCGATACCAAGGGACCTTCAGAAGTTGCAGGCGTCAAGTGCGATCCTCTTATAGGTTTCTGTGAGACATTCTTCGAGAACTATACGGGTAATCCCGTATGTACCGTTCCTGCAGGACTTACATCCAAGGGGCTTCCCGTAGGACTTCAGATAATCGGCAGGAAGTTCCGTGATGAGGATGTCTTCGCGGCAGCTTACACATACGAGCAGCTCCGTCCCTGGAACTACGATATCCCATATAACAGACCGCTCTGACAGTTTCCGCAGATCTTACCGCTTTTTTAATGTTTATTTAAGAATAGCGATCCTATAATGTAACTATAGTAAGTGCGTTACGGAAAGGACGGTAAGATCTATGAGAAGCCGTTGTCGTAAGTTATCAGCAGCAGCATTATCCGCAAGTTTCTTTTTGTGCTCTCTGCCTCTGTCAGGGTGCAACCTCTTTAAGAAGCAATCTGTCGATCAGTCCCTTGATGTAATAAAAAACGGTACTCCCTGGTATGACATAGAGAAGACCATGGTGGACCTTAGCTACGAGGATTCCGAGTACGAGGCTGTGGAACAGGAGTATATCGGTTCCATCGACGGTGAAGCGATATTCTATGTAAGGGAATATTCTAACCTTCCTGAAGGCGTCTTCTACGAAGATGCAGATCTGTCACTTTATTCATGCCACCATCTTGATTTTTATTCCTTCTCCGGTGAGATCACCAAGTCCTTAGATCTTGATGAGATACTAAGTCCCATAATGGAGCGGGACAATGCACGTGATGTATCGCAGCTCTCATGCAGCTTTACCGTTCTCGGTGACAGGATAATGCTGGCATCACATCCTTTCGATGAGAACTACATAAGAGGCGAAGTGATAGACGTATTAGATCCCGCGACAGGGGAGATAACGGAAGGTGAACCTTACTTTCCCGAAGATCCGGAGCAGAATATCGCAGGGACCGATATATACAGCTTTGACGATACCGAGATAGATGTACTCGTTATGCTCGGCGGTTATGTATATTCACCTACCGAGTGCACCATCACGGTCAAAAACGGCGACACTACAGTAGGAAGTACAACTCTTGGCGATATTACCGATGTGGATAATTATGAGAGTATTCTGTGGATGCTGAAGTCTTCCGACGACACCATACTCTTTGCGACGGAAGATATATTCGGTTCCGAGCACGGCGTATTCTCGATCGATATAAATACAGGCATCGTATCTTCCTATAACGAGGATATTACCTGGCTGGAAGAGCTTCCGAACCTTAAGAACTCATCATATATAAGCGGTACAGGTAACCTTATCTGCGACGATTACGGCATAAGGCTCATTGACTTCGAGAATAAGACCGCTGATTACATATTCAGATTCGATTACTGCAATATCAACAGGTTCGATGTAGGAAGCTTGAAGCTCGTAGATTATTCGGAGGACCAGATCCTTTTTGCAGGCGATGTAGAAAGAACCGACGGTCCCGTATATAACTACTACGAGACGGATTCATATCTGTACAGACTTACAAAGGCACAGAGTAATCCTCATGCGGGGAAGGACGTTATAAGGGTCGCAGCCTTAGGCGACATATCCTATGCAACGGCAGAAGCTGTATGCACCTATAACGGAGGTGACCATTCCTGCTTTGCAGTAATAGACGACAGATACTTATCTTCCGCAGATCCTCTGGATACGGATGCATATATGACCGATCTGGCGGATATCGAGAACAGGCTCTCTGTCGACCTTATAGCAGGTGACGGTCCCGACATCCTCTTAAATACCCTGAACCTCAAGCAGTTCAATTCTCCTGATGTGCTGGTGGATCTGTCTTCCTGTATCCCGGATGGCAATTACTTCACTAATGTATTCGATGCGGCCAAGACGGGCGGAGTCCTGTATCAGATGCCTCTTACATGCGGTATTCAGGGCATAAGTACGGACAGGGATAATGCAGGTTCGACGGCAGGCATGTCTTACGACGAATATACCGCCTTCGTAAGCGGTATATGTAACGGTGACGATCCTGTCGACATGACGCAGCTGGACTTCTTCTGCCTCTGCATAGATAACATGAGCGATCTCTTCATGACGGAAAATGGGATATCCTTCGATAACGAAGCATTCAGGGAACTGGCTGCATATACCAACGACAATATCTTCGATCCCATAGTTATAGAGTACGCCGATCCTTTTGAGCAGTGGAGTGCCGATATGGATGCACAGTACGAAGAACACCCCGCAGAGCTCATAACCATCGGATCATTCAATCACTTTGCACGTGAGTATAAGTTCGACGACGAAGATCCCGTTTTCCTGGGACTTCCTTCTTCTGACGGAAGAGGACCTGCCATATCCTGCAACGATTCCGTGGCAGTATCTGCTAAGTCCGACAATGTGGACGGATGTATCGAATTCGTAGGTGTGCTCTTAAGCGATGAGATACAGACCTGTTTTGCGGATTCCGGAGCGACTCCTGTCAATGTCGATGCCTTTGAGATCAGCGCAGCAAGGTCTGTTCAGATCTTCAACGACACGATGGCTGAGATAGAAGCTCGTTCCTACGATGCATCCATGTTCAATATCGTATATCTGGACGATGAAGATATTGAAGAGTACGAGGATCTTATCCGTTCCTGTGACCACATGCCTTCTACCGATAATGCGGTAATGCTTATCGTAAGAGAAGAGATACAGGCATACTTTGCAGGGCAGAAGTCCATAGACGAAGTACTGGATACCATAACCAACAGAGTGGATCTGTTCGTCAGCGAACGCGGATAACTCTGATCAAACGAATTGTATATCATATATAACGCAGGTGTAAAACACCTGCGTTATATTGTGTTGGCATTTGCGTTGTATCGGATCTAAAATGAATAAAAGGAGGTATACAGTATGGCTACTGCGAATATAAATGTACGTGTTGATGCTGATCTTAAGAAGGCTGCGGAAGATCTCTTTGATGATCTCGGTCTTAATATGTCTTCTGCTATTACCATGTTTCTTAAGTGTGCCGTAAGTAAAGAAGCTATCCCTTTTGAGGTAAAGCGTTATACCCCTAATCCCACCACCGTCAAGGCACTTGAAGAGTACTATAAGATGGTCAATGATCCTGAGACATCCAAGACATACGAATCCTTTGATGAGTTGGTAAAAGAGGTACTGAATAAAGCTGAAAGACGCTCGTGACCTTTCGTCAAATAAATTTGTGAATTATCTTTCTTATATCTGTCGGTTTCCATTAAACGTGATATAATAAGCTTTGAGCGACTTAGAGCCAAAGGAGACCTTAGCATGGACAACAGCAGACCTTCCGTTATAGACGATAAGAGATTACGGTTCGACAGTTTTGGAGGTTCTTCCACAGAGATCTTCGAGAAGAAGAAAGAACGTCTTCCTGCTATGGGATGGAACAGCTGGAATGCCTTTGGAAGCGGTAATAACGAAGAGCTTACCAAGGCAATGGTCGCTAAGATCAAGGAGCTTGGACTAGATAAGCTCGGATATAAGTATATCGTTCTGGACGACGGTTGCTATAAGCCTGAAAGAGTTAACGGAAGACTTCAGCCTGACGAAGTAAAGTTTCCTTCCGGGTTCAAGGCAATGGCTGATCATGTGCACGATCAGGGATTAAAGTTCGGTATGTATAACGATATCGGAACAAAGCTTTGTTCCGGTGCCGAGGTAGGTATCTACGGTTATGAGAAGGTCGACTGCGAAGACTATATCAACTGGGATATCGATTTTATCAAGGTGGATAACTGCTACTATATGTGGGACAATGCGACATTCGCAGAGCCTTCTAATGCAAAGTTTTCCTATGCTCCCAACATTAAGAGCATCACGGTTGACGGCAGGAATTTAAGCGCAGTCAAGGACGGAACTTTAACGGGAACAAGAGCAGAAGTTAAGGGCAACTATGTAACGTTCCTCGGTACTTTCGACGGTACGGCCCCTGACCATACTCCCGTAGGGGTAAGGAGCAGCGAGCTGCATTTCGAGATCAGTTCTGAAGAAGACAGGACAGCAGAACTTAAAGTAGCATATGCTACAGGCGAGGAAGAAGGCGTCGGCAGGTGGCTTCAGGTAGCCGTAGGCGATGAGATATTCTTTGACGATATGCTTCCGGTAACTCCCGACAGTGAGACATTCTCGGATTCACAGATAATAAAGATAGCTCTTAAGGCGGGATCTAATACTATCCGCATAATGAATCACAGAAGGCAGGAGAATACGCTCCATTCCTATACCGAGATCAAGAAGGAACTTATTAATGCCGGAGGCGATAAGGACATAGTCTTCTCTATCTGCGAGTGGGGTAAGACACAGCCACAGGACTGGGGCCATAAGGTAGGCGATTCCTGGAGGATATTAAATGATATTACTTTCCAGGTAGGAGCCGACGGCAATAACGGTAATGCCGCTTGGGAGAGTGATTACACGACTTCTATCACATCCCAGTACAATAAGTGCGTAATAATGGACGAGTTCGCAAGTCCTCTTAAGGGATGGAACGATCCCGATATGCTCGTTATAGGTATGGACAGACTGAACTTTGAGATGAATAAGTCTCATATGGCGATGTGGTGCATGATGAATTCTCCTCTTATGCTCGGTATGGACTTACGAAGAGTAGATAAAGGTGATGATATATATAAGATAATCGCAAACGAGGATCTTATCGCATTAGATCAGGACCCTCTCGGAGTTCAGGCTAAGAGGATATTTACTACTTACGAATGCGATGCCCCTGATAAGACTTATATTAGGGATAACGACAGGATCGATGTCCTTGCTAAGCCCTTAGCTGACGGCAGTATCGCTCTCGGGTTCTTTAACTTAAGTACAGAAGATAAGGCTGAGCCGATAAGCATCGATAAGGAGACTATCTTAGCCAAGATAGGCTCCAAGATGAAGGACGTAGAGACGTTCAAGGCAGCAACCGTATTCCACATAAAGGACCTTATTACCAAGGAAGAGAAAGACTGTGATGCCGGCTGCTTCGGTATCGTATCCTTAGGTCTTTGCGACTGTAAGGTCATTAAGGTTACTCCTATTAGATGAGGACAGATGACTTTATCCGTGAGTTTTGTAAGGTCACGGGGGAAGAATATCAGGATGTATACATAAGAGGAAGAAGGGCAGGTTGGCTCGAAGAAGAGGATGAGCTCTATCCTGACAGGGATATCTCCAGGAAGAACGTCGCCAGAATACTTCATATGTATCTTCTGAAGGTCAGTATGGTCCCTGATCTTCCTTATATCTCACTTGCTTCAGCACTTAAAGATCTTTACGATTGCATGATATGTGCCAACCATGTGGCGCAGGTATATCTTCGCGGGATAATGGATGCGAAGAACCTCTTGAAGGAGGGAGAATTCCTCTGGTTCGATCTTGACGGATCTGACGACGATGACGATATTTTTATTCAGTTGACAAAGATTAAGTATTTTTCAAACTGAAAAAGCAACTGATGTCTGTCTCGCAGTTAGAATGACTGATAGGTCATAAAGCCATGTATCGCTGCGTTTGTAACATTGTTACAACGATTGATAGACTTCTTAATATCGCCCTCGCCTCTATTTATTGTTATGATCCGATGAATGTCTGATAGGATTCGGCCAGTTGCTCTAATGTAGGTTGAGTAAGATCTCCGTCAACTCGCGGTGATATCCATCCGAATCTTGATGTTCCTTCGACGAGGGCATTGTATTCATCTGTTATCTGATAGTATTCATCTTCGGTGATCTCATTGTATTCTGCGTCGTAGAAGAGATGAAGATCAACGGCTGATTCAGTCTCAAAATCGTAGTAGACAAATTTCTCGTAGCAGACAGGTTCTATGATTATTCCGTTATCTATAGACATTCTGTCGTACTCGTACACGCATCCGTATGAACCATCGGACATACAATCGCTTGTCAGATTCCAGCGAGTACCGTTCTCATCGGTGTAGTAACCGAATTCGTCCATGCTCCACAAGTCCGGACCTGATGCCCATTCTGTTGCGAAGTCTTCGTTAAGGAGTTCAAGTGTACCCTCTTCCGTAACCTCGTAGAAGATATTGCGGGAATTATGCGCTGTTCCGGCAGAACCGGACTTGATAACTTCCAGCATTCCGTCGCCGTCGAGATCAGTAACAGCGTAGTTCGCTATCTGAAGTGACTGTTCGTCCATATCGTGATTCGGGATCGCGGGCTGAAGCATCCAGGTCTCGTAATTGTCGTGGATGATCTGAAGCTGCTCGTCGATCTCGTCAGGGAGGTCTACGGTCTCGTTTGTCGTAGTCTCTTCTGTTGTGGTTGTTTCTTCGGTTGTTGTGGGAGCAGATTCGGTACTGCTCGCCGTGATGTCTGCCTCTTTTGCACAACCTGCTAAGAGTGATGAGCACAGAAGGATGCTCATCGCCTTTTTGCGTAGATTATTCATATATCTGTCCCTTTAATTCTTTACTTCAGAACCTTATCCAGGAATATGCTTGCCATCTCGGGCCACATCTGAATGTCTCTATAGGTAGCAGCGATCTTCCTTGCTTCGTCTTCGGGAACAGAGAGATCTTCTTCGTTGGCGAACTGCTCTATAAGCTCCTGGCGTCTTTCTTCCGTAACATCGATGCATGTTCCCGCTCTTACATTGTCTATTGCATTCTCGACCTGCTCCAACGTATATTTGCCTTCAAAATTGCCTGCAAAGAAATCTACGTTGGGAAGAGATAATCCGTGGAAGCCGAAGGGGAAGACTAAGTGCTCGAACTTAACACCTGCCTTCTGCAGGGCCTGTGCCATGAGATAGGAATTCTCTACGGGTACTGCAGCATCTTCCTGAGTCTGCCAGATAAAGCAGGGGGGAGTGTCGGGTGTGACATTCTTCTCGGCACTATAAAAGTCGATATCTTCCTGCTTCTGATCTGTTCCGAGAAGAGCCTGGATAGAATACTTATGCGTATATTCGCCTGCGGTTATAACGGGGTAGCAGAGGATAGCAGCAGAAGGCCTTGCGGAGATCTTGTTAAGCTTCTCGTCAGGGTCTTCTATATCGTCGAAATGCACTGCGAGCATGGAGCAGAGGTGAGCTCCCGCTGAGAAGCCG
>JAEEGL012895068.1_pt1 | contig 11883 bp, 10 predicted proteins | sample 9134231 | NCBI WGS metagenome assembly JAEEGL01 (sample SAMN16246548, study PRJNA631951) | gut metagenome | biome: gut microbiome; feature: rumen; material: fiber-attached | host: Bos | place: Iran: Karaj | collected 2018-10 | reverse complement strand
TATAGATAAAGATAAGGTGCGCATCTTCTAACAAATCAAGTTACAAAGATACGCAATCCATATGTCAAAAGCAACAGGAGTCGAATAAAAAAACCTTACATTCCCTTAAACTCAGCGTGTTTTTCGTTCAATTCTTTCATGACCATTTTGATAGCGGTATCATTTACTCCGGAGTCCTTTAGATAGTAATCTACTCGGGAAACAGTGTCCATTACCTGCTCTATAATTCTTTCCGGACGGTTGATACTATATATTCTGGCTACGGACAGAACGTCTTCCATGGTTATGCCTTGTTTCTTCCCTCCAATGCTCATGAACTGACCTTTTTGCACGTATAACGAGTTTGGATCTATGCTGAAGACCACATCATATGCCGGTGCAAGAGACCACTTGCCCCCTTTGTCCATAAGGAATGATATTGTTCCTGTCATGGTCGTCAATGTTGCCCGAGACAACGTTGAAGACCATCCTCCTGAATAGTTGTTCCCGGTCTGAATAATCTAGTCTCAACTTCTGAATGACATCAAAGGCTTTTTCGTATGAGGTGGCTTCCCCGCACATCGCCCGCAGGGACTGCATGTGAACCTTATCTCCGGCATTCCTGTCAAAACGCTTGGTGAGGAAGTGAGTAGCCTTGTCAAAGCGTTTGAGTTCCGTGTCCGGAACAATGATTCCGGCATCCTTGCACATTTGGGAATAAGCATATTCCATTCTGGCATATGGATACAGATCATCTTCGCCGTCATATTTGAGAACATAGTATTCGTATCCGGCAGGAAGAAGCACCTGGCCGGATTTGACGGTATGGTCTTCCTTGTTAATGGCAATCAGCGCCTTGGGGCGTTTGCCGCCCGCTGAAGTTCCTAGTTTGATCAAGTCCTGCCACAGGAGTTCCCTGTCGCTGGAAAACCTTACATCGTCCCGCTGTTCAAGAACGCTTTTGGCGAATTCATACAAGCGGGTCACATCCACGTCGAAAGACTCATCTTCCCCCTCAATGGCAGCTGGCAGATATTCAAGAGCTCCCATTCCTCTTTTTCCGATAAAAGAAAGGTAGTCAACGGAAGAGACGTCTTTCATATTAACCTTATGCTCTTTTGCCCACGAACGGAACAGGGAGTTGCCCCAGTGATCCGGAAGTGAATCTGCAAAGACGGGGAGGAGCCCCTTGAATGCGCCTTTTGGACTGCCACCGCGAATGTCCAGCTCTCTGATAACTGCTGGGGAAGAGAGAGGAAGCTGAAGTGGAGAAATATCCCACCCCAGAGTCAGGAAGTCTTTGTCAAACTGAAAAATGGAACTCTCTGTTCTCCAATTGCTTTTATCCCAGGATAAATAACCCACGGTCTTTCCCCATAGGGAAACCTTTACGACATTTCCGTTCATTTGTTACCTCCTTTGTTCTGTTGTTCCCATATTTTGGCGAGATTGCTCCTGTGCGCTTCCGGAATCAGGGCGGACACGTCAATGTCCAGATTTAAAACCTCCATCATCAAGCTGAAATGGCTTAGTGACAATCCCTGACCTTTGCCGTTTTCAAACAAGCTGATTGTAGACATGGCCACGCCGCTCTTGACGTGTACCTCACGCTGGGATATGCCCAACGCTTTTCTGTATTGTTTGTAGCGAAGTCCCAGCGAGACTATTTTGTCATAAGTGGTTTCAACTTCTTGCATAATATGATATATCAAATATTTCATGGCAAAAATAGTTATTTTATTTGAAATTTCAAATATATAAGAATAATTAAAGTGTGTTAGGCAGTTCATGTATGATAAGAGGCAGCGGCGAAGGGCGGCCGGCGGCGTCGTCCTTTTCCCAGCCGCCGGACGCCCTTTGCCGCTGCCGGGTTATTAAAGATTCTTGATCATTTTGAATGACGGAGAACTGATCGTAAGATTTTTTTGCCGCCCTTGGTGTAGTATCACAATCTCATTAAGATTCTTTCTTCAGATTTATACGAATCTTATGATTTCCAGGGATAAATAACTATACTTTTGTGGTCAACCAAATTATTGATTGACCATGTCACGTTTTGCTAACATCCTTTTCGACGACGCCTTCAAGGTGGCCGTCTGTGCGCCCGGAAACGAAGGGCTGCTAATCAAAATCATTGAACTCCTAATCCCCGGTAAGCACATTAAAACGCTAGTATTAAGGGATAAAGAGAACCATGGCTTGTCTGTTTCAGACAAAATCACTACCTTTGACTTGTATTGCACAAGTGAGAATGGAGAACAGTTCATTGTGGAGATGCAGCATTCTCCTCAAAAGAACTATGCGGACAGAATGCTTTGCTATGCCACTTACCCAATCAGGGCGCAACTTTCATCTAAACTTGAAAAACGCCGTGAGGGTATTAAAGTGGATAAGATGGACTACAGTCTTTGTCCGGTGTATGTTGTCAGCATTTTGAACTTCAGCATCCACCATGAGACCGAGAAGTCTCTGGAAAATGGCCTAGTAAGCCGGTATGACATACGGAATGCCCAAAGCGGAGAGCAGATGACCGAAGCGCTTCATTTCGTATATCTTGAGCTGGGAAGACTAAAGGCTAAAGTGGATGAACCTCACAAGTGTAAGACATTGTTAGAGCAGTTTGCTTACTCAACAAAGTACATGCACCAGTTACCGGAGCGTCCGGAAGGTTTTGACGACCCGCTGCTTGTTGATTTGTACAATGCTACTGAGTTTGCCAACTGGTCCCCTGAGAAACAACAAGAATACGATAGCATCATGAGAACAGAACTTGACATTATTGCGGAAAAGGAATATGTAAGGGAGGAGGCGCATGATGAAGCGCATATGGAAGACGCTAAAAGAATGCTTGCCAAGGGGTACGACATTGATGAAATATCAGAGATTACCAGTCTGTCAGTTGACCAAATCAATGCTTTGAAGTAGTCAATGCCAATTTTGACCCTTAGAATGAGCGGTGGTTCCTGTTGGGGCCGCCGCTGTTTTTTTGTAACTTGTTAAACATTGCAAAGGATAAAAATATTGTGTATCTTTGAAAGATGAAAAAAAGCGTTTTGATATGCAATCTGAGCGGGGCGTATGAGGAGCAGGGACTGGTGGACTCACTGGGTTCAGAGGCCATTTCCCTGAACCTTAGGGATATAGAGGGGACGGTGTGTTATTGCGATTCAGACGCGGCGGGTGAGATAGAGGCAAGGTTGCCTGCAGTATTGCCAAAAATACGGTTCATTGACAGCGGAGATTACCACTATATGACGTATCTTTTGGCCATGAGGGAGAAGGAGCCGTTCAGCCTGCTACTGCTGGACAACCATCCGGACAACCAGGAGCCGGAGTTCGGGGGAGTGCTGAGCTGCGGGGGATGGGTGAAGACGCTGCAGGAGAGGTGCCCTATGCTGCAGGAGGTGCTGACGATTGGGCCGGAGCTCCGGGAGTACCCGGAGGGATGGGCAAGAGGGAAGAGGGTGTATATTTCTTTGGATAAGGATATATTGTCTAGGGAATATGCTAGGACGGATTGGAGCCAGGGGATCTTTACATTAGAAGAGGTAGAAGATATAATAAAAAGAGTTGGGTTAAAGATTCCGGATCAGGTCCGGAATGACGAAGGGAAGTTAAAGATTCCGGATCAGGTCCGGAATGACGACGGGATGTATAAGATGCCCGATCAGGTCGGGCATGACAAAGGGGCGGTCGGGCATGACGTGATTGCAATAGATATCTGCGGCGAGGTGAGCGAAGCGAAGGGGGGAACGCCGGAAGATTTAAGGATTAACAAACTAACCAACATACAATTACTGAAACTTATGAGCGAAATTATTTCGACAGATCTTAAAAGAACCTGCCTCTACGGCGAGCACGTGGCCCTTGGCGCCAAGATAAGCCCGTTCGCAGGGTATGAGATGCCAATCCAGTACAGCAACATCGTCCAGGAGCATCTGGCAGTGCGGCAGAAGGTGGGCATGTTCGACGTTTCCCACATGGGAGAGGTCTTTGTGGAGGGCCCGGAGGCGGAGAAGTTCGTAAACTGGATCTTCACCAACGAGATCCGCGGCTTCGAGCCCGGAAAGGTCCTCTACGGCATGATGTGCTACCCGGACGGCGGCACGGTGGACGATCTTCTGGTATACAGGGAGTTCCAGCCGGACCACTTCCTCCTGGTTATCAATGCGGCAAATATCGACAAGGACTTTGCATGGATTCAGGAGCAGGCAAAGGGCTTTGACTGCACCGTGCGCAACGAATCCCCGGTATGGGGCCAGATAGCCGTACAGGGCCCCGAGGCGGAGAAAACCGTCATCGAAGTACTGGGCATGAAGGAAGCCGCAGACCTTGCGTTCTACACCTTCTGTGACCTTGAATATAAAGGAAGCCGCCTCATCCTGAGCCGTACCGGCTACACCGGAGAGGACGGATTCGAACTCTATACCACCCTGGACAATACCGTGGAGCTTTGGAAGCGCCTCCTTGCGGCCGGAGTGGAGCCCTGCGGCCTTGGCTGCCGCGACACCCTCCGCTTCGAGGCTGGTCTCCCTCTTTATGGAGACGAGCTCAGCGCCGATATCAGCCCCGTCATGGCGGGCCTTGGCATGTTCTGCAAGTTTGACAAGGACTTCATCGGCAAGGAGGCCCTCCTGGACCAGAAGGCCGGAAACATCGTCCGTAAGCTTGTGGGCATAGAGATTGAGGACAAGGCCATCCCGCGCGCCGGGTATCCCGTAGAGCTGGAAGACGGAACCGAGGTGGGCGTAGTCACCACCGGCTATCACTCCATCTCCCTGGACAAGAGCATCTGCTTCGCCCTTGTTAATAAGGAATACGCCGCGCTGGATACACCCCTTTGGATCCGTATCCGCAAGAAAGTGTTCCCCGGCAAGGTGGTGAAGAAGAGATTCTATCAGACCAACTACAAGAAATAAAATACTAACAACTAATTAATAACTTTATTTTCAATTTATTATGTCAAAGATTCTCGAAGGACTCAAGTATTCAGAGTCCCATGAATGGGTAAAAGTAGAAGGAAACATCGCTCTTGTGGGCGTATCAGACTATGCTCAGAAGGAAATGGGCGACATCACCTATGTGGATATGCCCGATGTTGACGATGAGGTCACCGCCGGTGAGGAATTCGGCGCTCTGGAGAGCGTGAAGGCATCGTCCGACCTCATCAGCCCGGTTTCCGGCGTTGTGGTTGAGGTGAACTCCGAGCTGGAGGACGCCCCCGAGAAAGTGAACGAGGACGCCTTCGCAAACTGGATCATCAAGGTAGAGATGAGCGACGCTTCCGAGCTCGATAACCTCATGGACGCAGCCGCATACAAAGACTTCATTGGCGAGTAAGAAATGACCAGAAACCCTTACATTCCGCATACCGAGGCCGATGTGAAGGCCATGCTGGAGCGCATCGGGGTAAAGAAACTGGAGGACCTCTATTCGGACGTCCCTTCCGAGTTCCTGAAAAAGGGCGCCTATGCCCTTCCGGATGCACTTTCAGAGCAGGAGATTCGCGACTATTTCGCGTCCCTGGAGGCCATGAACAGCCGCCTCAAGGTATTTGTGGGCCAGGGCGCGTACGACCACTACACGCCTGCCGTGATACCTTACCTCACGCAGCGCAGCGAGTTCATAACCGCCTACACCCCTTACCAGTGTGAGATATCCCAGGGCACGCTCCGTTACATCTTCGAGTACCAGAGCATGATCTGCGCCCTCACCGGCATGGACGTCTCCAACGCCTCCATGTACGATGGCCCCACCGCCACCGCCGAGGCCATGATGATGTGCACCGCCTGTGCAAAGAAAAAGAACCGCGTGCTCCTTTCCCGTACGCTGCTTCCGCATGTGCTCAAGGTAGTTGAGACCTACGCCAAGTTCCACGGCGTAGAGATTGGCTACATAGACGCAGCGGAAGGGGAGTCCTCCCTGGAATCCCTCAAGGCGGAGCTCGCCAAGGACGATGTTGCCGGCGCAATCCTCCCGTCCCTGAACCGCTACGGCATAATTGAGGACCTCACCGGTTTTGCCGATGCCATCCACGAGGCCAAGGCCGTGATGGTGCAGTACTGCGACCCTTCCGCCCTTGCCGTGGTGAAGACTCCGGCAGAATGGGGTGCCGATATTGCCGTGGGCGACGGTCAGCCTCTTGGCCTTCCCCTGAGCTACGGCGGCCCTTACGTGGGCTTCATGGCAGTTAAGAAGGACTACATGCGCAAGATGCCCGGCCGCATAGTTGGCCAGACGGCGGACAAGGAAGGCCGCAGGGCCTTTGTGCTCACCCTTCAGGCGCGCGAGCAGCACATCAAGAGGGAGAAAGCTACCTCTAACATATGCTCCAACGAGTCCCTGATGGCACTCTGGGCCACTATTTACCTTTCCCTGATGGGCCCTGAAGGCCTCAAGGAGGTGAATAAGATTAGCTCCGACGGCGCTCACTATCTGTACAGTGAACTGTTGAAGACAGGCAAGTTCGAGGAAGTGTTCCCCGGCAAGCCGTTCCTTAAGGAGTTCGTCCTTAAGCCAAAGGAGTTCCCTGGACTTATTCAGAAACGCCTTGAAGAGGCCGGCTTCTTTGCCGCCCTTGACACGGAGGAAGGCTACGTGAGCTTCTGCGTAACGGAAAAGCGCACCAAGGAAGAGATAGACAAACTTGTTTCCATTGTAAAGGAGGGCTAGGATATGAAATACTACGACAAACTCATCTTCGAACTCTCAAAGGATGGCCGCGTGGGCTATTCCCTGCCGGAAAACAAGTTCCCCAAGGGCCCTCAGGTACCCAAGGCGCTCTCCCGCGCGGAGGATCCTCTCCTTCCCAGCGTTAGCGAGCCCGATGTGGTCCGTCACTACAACAACCTCTCCCAGATGAACTTCGGTGTGGACACCGGCTTCTATCCGCTTGGATCCTGCACCATGAAGTACAATCCCAAGATTAACGAGGAAATGGCCGCCCTTCCCGGTTTTGCTGGACTGCATCCCCTGATGCACGCCGGCCTCACCAAGGGCGCCCTCAAGGTGTATCAGGAGATGAACCGCCTCCTGGCGGAGATCACCGGCATGTATGCCTTTACCTTTGATCCTTGCGCAGGCGCGCACGGAGAGCTCACCGGCCTCATGATCATGCGCCAGTACCACATGAACCGCGGTGACTATGGCAGGACCAAGGTCATCGTCCCGGACAGCGCCCACGGTACAAATCCGGCATCGGCAGCGGTGTGCGGCCTGGAGGTGGTGCAGGTGAAGTCTCTGGAGAACGGCCGCATAGACGTGGAGGCCCTGAAACCTCTCCTTGGTCCCGATGTGGCCGGTATCATGATGACCAACCCCAACACCCTGGGCCTGTTTGAAACCCAGATCAAGACCATCGCAAAGCTGGTTCACGATGCCGGAGGCCTGCTCTACTACGACGGCGCCAACATGAACCCCATGATGGGTGTGGTACGTCCCGGCGACATGGGCTTCGACATCATGCACCTGAACCTGCACAAGACCTTCAGCACGCCTCACGGCGGCGGCGGTCCCGGCAGCGGCCCGGTTGGCGTTGCCAAGAGGCTTGAGGACTGCCTCCCGGACATCCGCGTTTCCGGTTTCCACGGAAACTTCGGCGTGATCCTGAGGGCCTATGCATACATCCTCTCGCTTGGAAAGCAGCACCTGAGGGAAGTGGGTCAGTACTCCGTCCTTAGCGCCAACTACATCAAGGAAAGCCTCAAGGACGTTTACAAGCTCCCCATTGAGGGCGTGTGTAAGCACGAATTCGTGTTCGATGGCTTGATTAACGACGGTGCGCATGACGACGTGCCCGGAGCCACCACGCTTGACGTGGCCAAGAGGCTCCTGGATTACGGCTTCCATGCTCCTACCATCTATTTCCCGCTCCTTTTCCACCAGGCCCTTATGATAGAGCCCACGGAGACGGAGAGCAAGGAAACCATCGACTCCTTCATTGAGGTGATGAGGAAGATTGCTGCAGAGGCTGCGGAGGATCCCAACATCCTTCACGAAGCCCCTCACTGCGCTCCCATCACGCGTCCGGATGAGACCGCGGCAGCCCGCAATCCCATCCTTAAGTATCAGGATACGCTTTAAGAATGAATCTGTTAACTGTACTTGACCGGTTCCAGAAAGGAGAACTCCTTGACATTGGGGACGTATTGGGAAGCGACGTGTCGCCGCGGCTCAAGAAGTCCCAGATTGTGAAAGAACTGGCGGGCTACATACATAAGGAACCCGGCAGATGGCTGTCCCACCTCATGGAAAGGGACATCCATCTGCTCCGGGACCTTGTGCATGCCGGTCCGGAAAGGGTACAGTACCAGGATTTTGCATCGTATCCGTCCATTGTTGAAGTATCCGGCATTGTGGAGTACGATGACTCTGACTCACATTACCACAAAGTGTGGATAAGCCGTGAGATCTACGACATCGTGTCTCCGGAGATAGACTCCGTGATAAGCGATGTTGAGCTCACAGGCCAGTATGAGCTGGAGAGAGTGGCTCTTGGCTATCTCAATCTCTACGGGATAATCCCCACCAAGAACTTCCTGGACCTTCTTTTTGACTGGCCGCTGAGCGCCCAGACCAAGAAGGGGGACAATCCCATCCTCAACTTCGTGCAGCGAAGTCCGCTTGTGAAGCTGTGCCGCTACGAGGACAAATATGGGGACAACATGGTCTCTCCCTGCATAGAGAATCCGGAGGAGATGTTCTCCCTCATGGAAGAGTTCAAGCCGGCGAAGCAGCTCAAGGCTTTCTCCCGCTCCCAGGTGCTGGAGGCCGGCAGCGGTGCCCCGTACTTTACCGTGGGCATGGATACGCCGGAAGGACAGGCGCTTGACGCCGTGTACCGCAAGGCCGGATTCACGGGCTTTGAACTGGTGAAGGCGGAGCACGATACCTGGATAGAGGCGCAGTATACGGCAGCCTCCAATCCGGGGCTTTTCGACCCCATCTATGATGCTCCTAAGGCCAATTCCTTCACGGACAGGGAGTGGGAGAGAATGTGCATGGCGGTGTGTGACTATGCCGACAGTCTTCCCAAATGGTGCCTCCAGGGCCGCAGCGCCCGAGAGGCCGGAGAGTGCCTCTGCGACCGCGAGGCCTGGAAGGCCCCTTCCGATGAAGTCTATCCGGTTCAGCAGCCGGGAGAAGACTATCCTCAGTGGACAATGCCTGAGCCCACGGTGAGTGACGGTTATGGCGGACTCTCGTCGGATTTCCTTACCGGCTTTGCCATTCCGCATGTGGCTCCTGACGATCCCTGTCCCTGCGGCAGCGGTCTCCGTTATTGCCGATGCCATGGAAAATACCTCTCATAGCATTCAGATAGAGCCCGTAGCGTACTACAGGGGCCCTTTCGGGTCCAAATTCGGCATACCCCGCCAGAGCGGGCTCGCCGGCATAGAGGGCCGGATAGTCTTTACCGATAAATACCGCGTACGCGAGGCTCTCCGAGGCCTGGAGGGCTTCAGCCGTATCTGGCTCATATGGGGCTTCTCCGCCAATAAACCCGCAAAAGGGGAGTGGCAGCCCACCGTGCGTCCTCCCAGGCTTGGCGGCAACGCCTCCATGGGCGTTTTTGCCACGCGTTCGCCGTATCGTCCCAACCCGCTGGGCCTCTCCTGCGTGGAGTTGGTGAAGGTGGACCATATGGAACTGGTAGTCCGCGGCGCAGACCTTGCCGACGGCACACCTATATATGATATAAAGCCGTATATTTCCTATGCCGATAGTTTCCCGGACGCAGTGTGCGGATTTGCCCAGGAGGCGCCCAGGGCGGTGCTGGAGGTGGTGATCCCGGATGACCTTAAGATATCGGCCCAAACCAAAAATGCCCTCCGCGAAGTGCTGGCGCTGAATCCCAGGCCGGCCTACCAGGAAAGCCCGGAGAAAGAGTATGCCATGACCTTCGAAGGGGCCGACGTACTTTTCCGGGTGGAGGGAAATATTCTTACGGTAACAGATTACAGGCCTTTGGACTAGAAGTCCAGGTCTACTCCCACGTTTATAGTGAAGTTCTTGCTGGCGGGGCCGTCCCTATGGGTGAGGCGCCAGAATCCGTCTACCCTGAAGAAGCGGAAAATGTTGGAAATGCCGATACCTGCCTCTACATAAGGCGTCTCAAGCGTACTGCTGGCGTGCGGAAGCTTGAAGGGAGCATTGGTTGAATTGGCCTCCGACAGGGTGCCCCAGGCGCAGCGGATGGTAGCCACCTCGCGAAGGTCCAGCTTCTTGATAAGGGGCAGTTTGCCAAGGAAGAATCCGTTGAAATTGTGCTCGTAGAAGAGGTTCATCCAGCGGTCGCTTATGAACTCGTAGTAGTCCATGCAGGAGAAGGCCCAGCGGTCGTGGAAATAGGTCTGGTTGGCCTCGTGGAGCTTCAGGAGAGGGTAAGGGACGCTTCCGAAGATTATTCCGCCTCCGGCCTTGAGGTTGCCGAAGCCAAGGAAATTGGAAGGTATCATCCAGTCTATCACCATGTCGGCCCTGAGGTAGGGATCAAGGTCGTGGGAGAAGCCGTTGAATCCGTAACGGAAGTTGAAGCTGGTTACGGGATACTTGGTGTAGACCTGGGTTTTCTTGAAGTAGTTCCTGGTAACTTTCTCGTCGTGGGAGAAGCGGAGGCCAAGGCGCAGCTCGTCCATGCCGATACTCTCCGCAAGGGTGTTGTCCTGGCGCAGAAGGGGAACGTCGTCATTGCCCCAGATGCGAATGTTGCGGTATTCGATTGCCGCGGAGAAATCCGGCACAAATTCGTGCTCGTAGCGCGCTCCAAGGGTGCGGACCATACTCTGCATGGTGCCCATGTCCCTTGCAAATATGGACGAGAACATGTTCTGGGCGCTGAATACGCCGGTGCCGCTGGAAAGCTGCTCAAAGTCCCTCTTTGCCCAGACTTCCAGCTTGCGGGTAGTTTCCCGCTTTATCATCCATTCCACCTTGCCGTTCCACTTGAAGTCCTGGTCCTTGAAGCCATAGCCCACATAGCCGCCAAGGCGCACTGTCTTGGAGAAGTACTTCGTGGTGCGGCCGCCAAGCTGGAGCCTGAGCCCTTCCGTATCATTATAGATTATGGTGCGGGCCCATCGGCCAAACTCAAACTTCCAGGGTTTCAGCTCTATGTACTGGGCGGAGAGGGCGTGAGTGATCAGGTAGGTCCACCTGTAGAGCGGAGTGTCCTGGATGCTGTCTACCATCTCGAAGATGCCTTTCTCGCGGTCCGACAATGCGTACGGGCGCGCATCGGCCCAATACTCACTGTCTCCTTCCACCAGGTCTTTCACTATTACCTGATTCTTGGCTTCCAGTACTTCCGGGTCTTCTATCGGCCCAAAGACGGGATCTCCGAAAACTTTGGTCCTGTTGGCAAGGAAGGAAACTATCTTGGCGTTGTCGTTGAGGGTTACGGAGAAGTCCAGGAAGAGTTTCTCCTCCTTGTTGAACCAGCGTCCGGAAGGCAGCCTGTGGTTCTGGATCTCTACGTTTATGTGCCTTATCCAGTTTACGTTGGATTCTCCGGAAAGGGAAGCGTGGACGCTGCGTATGCCAAAGTCCTCTGCGTCGATGAGCATTTCGCCGTCTACGGTAGGGGAGGTGACCAGTTTCTTGGGATGGAAGCGCAGGACGTATGTCTTACGGCCTTCCACCTGCAGGCTGTCCACCAGGAAGTAGTTGTAGAATATCTGGGACGATGACGCAATGGGGTTTGGAATCTCCAGGCTGAACACCGCCAGAGTGTTATCGTAGAAGTTGGTGTTGAGGAGGTAGGACCCCGTGAACTGGCTCAGGGTGTTCTCCTCGTCAAAACCGGAGATCTTGTTGGCCAGGATCTTCTCCCTGTCTATGCCGCGTTCCTTCGAATGATAGAGTTCCGAGCGGGTCTCTGAAATCATGAAGGGAATATATGACTTT
>JAEEGL012170412.1_pt1 | contig 11883 bp, 14 predicted proteins | sample 9134231 | NCBI WGS metagenome assembly JAEEGL01 (sample SAMN16246548, study PRJNA631951) | gut metagenome | biome: gut microbiome; feature: rumen; material: fiber-attached | host: Bos | place: Iran: Karaj | collected 2018-10 | reverse complement strand
TTACCGAGGACCGGCCGGACGTACAGGTCCAGGCGTTTTTCATAACTCTGCTTAGTCAAGGGCAGACAGCGCACGGATACATAGTCTTCCAGCCAGCTGTCCAGGCAGTCGGAGTAGCTCATGGCGGTATCCAGGAACACGGAACCGCAGCTGTTGTACTGCTGAAAAGCCTTAGTCCCGGCAAGTATCGCCTCACGCTTTGTGGCAAACCCGCCTTTTTCGAAGAACTGCCTTTTGCCGCCTACGCTCGCTCCTTCAAAGCGATAGACCCAGTTTGGTTTTTTCGCGTTGCCATTTGCGTCCAGCTTGCCTGCGTTTCGGTTTCTGTATGCGATTCCTTTCATTGTACTTCACGCCCCTTGTTTTTTGTGAGGAATTCACTTATAGCTTTCAGGTTTGTCTTCATTGTCATGCTGATGCGCCAGTAGTCGAGATGGCCGTTGGCCCAGAGCTTGTAAACTGTGTTCGCGTTCACTCCGAGGATCTTTGCTGCTTCCCTCGCTCCGATCAGCCTGATTTCCTCTACGGTACAATTACCGCTCTGATTCGCCGAAAAGTCAAGATTAATCTTTGCGTCGTTACGCGCCGGTTCCGCAGGCTGCTTTTTTCTGTAGCAATACGATTTTACAGTAGTTTCCGGTATGCCAAGAGCCTGGGATATCTCCGTGAACGGCTTTCCGTCTCTGCGCATTGTCTCGATTTTTCTCTTCTGTTCGTTGGTCATGATAACACCCCCTCTACTTTCCACTGGAGATGAAAAGCCGTTTTGGGCGGATGAAATAAAAAATTAACACTAATGCGAAGCCGGGAATTATATATTTTGTAGCTGCCTATAAATCAAAATAGCATCTACGTGAGATCCGCGAAAAATACAATCGCTGTTATAGGACAAAACACAGGAGGTCGTAATATGCCCTATAACAGCAAAGCGTTTGGTATCGTGATCAGCAGGCTTCGTACAGAAAAGGGGATGAGTCAGGAGAACCTCTCAGCATTCGCCGGCATAGCCCGCAGCCATCTGACGATGCTCGAGAACGGGAGAAAAACCGCCCGGCTGAATACTGTCTTCAGCATAGCAGATGCACTTGGCGTCAAGCCCAGTGAGCTTATTAGAATGGTCGAGGAGGTGGATAATAAGCAGGGGGAGTGAATCAAAAAAAGAAGGGGCTTGTCTGCTGACAGGCTCCTTCTTTATTCGGCTGATCCTGGCAGGCGAACTCGTAATATCGGCGAAGTGCTATATCATCATCGAAGTGAACCACTTCATAGCCTTCCGCAATGGCGTATTCCTCGCAACCAAAACGCTGCCAGAGAGAATCTCTGTCTAGCAGTATTGACTGCTCTATACGGAGAATGCCGGTCCGCGAAAAGATCCTGTTCCTCATGGTTCTACCTCGTCATGAAGGAGTGAATTGGGAAACAGTGGTACAAACAAAAACCCTTGACAATCGAGACTACATGTTGTAGTATATAGCAAGACTACAAAACGTAGTCCGAAAGGAGTGATAGCAATGGCCGAACTTCAGTTGGGCATCATCGAAAGCCGTTTTGCGGATATGATCTGGGCGAATGAGCCGGTAACCTCCACGGAACTGGTCAATCTGGCGGAAAAAGCCTTTTGTTGGAAGCGTACCACAACCCATACCGTCATCAAGCGTCTGTGCGAAAAGGGACTGTTCGTGAACAACAAGGGGACGGTCACTTCCCTTATGTCAAGAGAGCAGTTCTACGCAAAGCAGTCGAGGCAATTCGTGCAGGATTCCTTTGACGGGTCGCTGCCCGCGTTCCTTGCTGCTTTTACAAAAAACAGCAGGCTTTCCGCGGATGAAGCGGTCGTAATCCGCAGGATGATCGATGAAGCGGAGGATAAATAATGGAAGCCGTATTCATAAAAGTTTTAAATATGAGCATCTCCGCAGGATGGCTGGTCCTCGCGGTCATGCTGCTGCGCATACTTTTGAAAAAAGCGCCGAAGTGGATCATGGTTGTGCTCTGGGGCATCGTGGGCTTGCGGCTTGTGTTGCCATTTTCCCTGGAGTCGGTTTTCAGCCTGATCCCGAGCGCAGTGGTAGTCAGCCCTTCGATCGGGTACGCCCAGCATCCCGAAATCAACAGCGGCGTTTCCGTCATCGACAACGCAGTCAATCCGACGCTCAGTACATCCCTAGCCGCGACTCCCATGAACAGCGTGAATCCCATGCAGATCATCCTGTATCTGGGCGGCCTCATCTGGATCGTCGGTATAGCCTTCTTTCTTTTATACGGGCTGATCAGCTATCTCCGGTTGCGGCGGAAGGTAGCGGAAGCAATCCCGTATAAGAAAAACGCTTGGCTTTGCGATCAGGTGAAAACGCCGTTCATTCTGGGTGTGGTCCGTCCTCGGATCTATCTACCCTCCGGCCTGAACGAAGAGGAAAGCTCCTACGTTCTCGCTCATGAGGGTGCCCATCTGAAACGGAAAGACCACCTGTGGAAGCCGCTCGGTTTTCTTCTTCTCACCGTCTATTGGTTCAATCCTTTGGTCTGGGTCGCCTACATCCTGCTTTGCCGGGATATTGAAGCCGCCTGCGACGAGAAGGTCATCTCTGACATGGAGATGACAGAGAAGAAAGCCTATGCCAATGCGTTGATCAACTGCAGTATGCAGCGCCGGCTGATTCTGGCCTGCCCGATTGCTTTCGGGGAAGTCGGCGTGAAAGAGCGGGTAAAGGGCGTGCTGAATTACAGAAAGCCCGCGTTCTGGATCATTGTCACGGCGCTGATTGTCTGCGCGGTCATCGCGGTCTGTTTTCTGACGAACCCGAAAGAGGACGGGCCGGATCTTTCCTTCCTAAACTACAAAAACGCGATCACGCTGATCGGCCAGAACGACACCGCGCCCTATGCCAACCTGTATCCGGTGGATTCCGACGGCGTTCAGCCCGGTGTCGCAGACGCCAAAGCTTTGGAGCAGTTTTTGGAGAATGCGGAGTGGACGAAGCGGCGTGCGCCGTCGTCCTCTCCCGAGCCGCGCGGTTTTATCGAATTCTTGATTGAGGACGATTACCGGATCATCATTTATCAGTCCGAGCGTCTTGCCGCCGTCTGCGTTGACAACGATATACAGTATTACCGCATCGGCGCTGGGGACTATGAGGCGGCGCTGGCAGCCTTTATCCCAGCCCCCTCCACGGAGCCGGATAATACTCCGAAACCCTCCCCGGACGCAAGCACGTCAGAACAAGCTTCACCTTTCACGATTTCCAGCGGCGGCATCACAGTCAATCCATATTGTACCCTGTGGTATGAAAAAACCTGGACGGAGAACGGCTGGCTCATAAAGGGCGACCCAGATAATCCCACGCCAGCCATTTTACCGGAGGATTATGATAAGATTCCGACGGTAACGCTGGCAGACGATTTTAAAGTGCAGTACGATCACCCCCAAAGCTATCTCTGCAATATCTACGATGAGCAGTTCCGTCCGCTGCGGAACTCCTGGTACGGCAATACCGGCGTCTGCTGGCTTGAACCGGGCACCTATTATTGTGTGATTCCGGCCTGGGGACCGCAGGGACGCTATATTGAATCGGAAGTCGCTTATGAAGAGATCCTCTATCATTGCGTCTGTCGGCTGATCGTCCCTGATAGAGGGGCAGAGCCTTATACACCGGAGAAGGTCGCGGAAAAAGCCGTTGAACTGACTGAAGCCAGACTTCATATCAATGACACGGAAGTTGTTTTGACTGATGCCGCCAGTCTGGCAAAGTTGGAGGATTGGTTGAAAAACGCAGAGTTTTTACCCGGCAGCGCAGGTTGCCCCTTTGGGAGCATTCTTACGCTGACGTATGCTGATGGGAGCATGGTCTCCTGCTGTCCTGCGGAGGACAGCTGCGGCGTCATCTTTTCAAACGGCAGCTATTATCGCTACGCACACGATAACGAAGCTTTCTGGACGCTGTTCGGCATTCAGCTCCGATGAAGGCATAATTCAATTAATACCCGCCGCTCCTTTGTGGGGTGGCGGGTTCTTTCTCGGGAACTTATCTCACGGCGAGACACATTATTCAACCTATACTGACCTAGGAATACTTGGCTCTATTATACCCCTGAATGATATAGTCACCATAGGTTCCTTTACGATGATAGATTCTCAAATCATCTGAAAGTGTTTTAGTGCCGCCGCTATCGCGTTTTCCTTTTCCTCCGGACATACAATTGACCTGCGTATACTGATGTCCGCTTGGATCGATGTACGGCCCTGCTTTCGAAACGATCACCAGCTTGTTAAACCTGAGTCCGATATACTCTTCTTTCATATGAATCTCACTGTCGTTTCGACATAGGATCGAACTGCTTTGCCGCTGACCGTCTCAGGCATCCACAGCTCCTGGTCGTTTTGCGCAACAAATTCTTCCTGCGTACAACAACTTCCTTGCCGCAAGTGCAGCGGCAGAGCCAGCTTGGAATATTTCTCCCCCCTGAATCCTTAACTGGATCGACCTCCATCAGTGCTGTCAACCTGCCGAATCGCCTTTAATTGCTCTATAGTGCTGACACTTATCATTTGCGCTTACCCCCTTTGCTGAAGTAGCTTGCTCCACGGGTAATGCCGTGGCTGGTCGCCTTTGCCCTGGCGGCGGAATCATCGCTATCTTTCTTCGGCGGTGGGGTAGTGCAAAAGGCACTAATGGTGCGGAGGGAAGGCTGCAGGCTCAATTCCAGAGCACGCGCACAGGCATCCTCCAGACGTTCATTACCATACTGCTTTGCGTATCTCTGTAGACTCGCACAGGGCTTAAACCCCTGCTCTACAGCCCTCCCTTTCTGCATAAAATATCGGACGATCTTCAGCGTATTGGGACCAACTGAAGCGGCCCATTCAGTGAAATCATGCTCGTTGTAGCTCAGGAACCGCCTATGTGCTTCGGGCATGTGCTCCGGCTTCACCACGGGTTCGCGCTGCGCGGCGACCAGGCGAACATGTAGTGCAACCCTGGCTCCCTGAAAAAAGACTTCGACCAGATTGCGGGTTAATCGGACGTCTACGTGCTCCCCAATAAGGTCATAAGGCACTGAATACTTGTTCTTGCCATCACTTATGAGATAATCGTAGCTCACCTTGGGATGGGACCAGGTGGAAGGCTCAAAGGGCACAGCAGGAAGCGGAAGCATCCAGGCCTTCTCTTCCTCTTCAAAGGCCCTGGCCCGGTTGCCCGGCTTCTTCTGGAAAGGGCGGCTGTTCAGTTCTTCCAGCTTCTCAATGACAGCACGCCGGGCTTCTTCCAGTGAAAAGAATTTCCGGTCCCGCAGGGCTGCGGTGATCCATGTGGATACATGCCGGACAGTACCTTCCACAGCAGCCTTGTCATCCGGCTTGCGGACCCGTGCTGGAACAATTGCTGTGCCGTAATGCTCTGCCAGTTCATTATAACTGCGGTTCAAAACGACCTCGTACTTGTTGTTCACCGTGGTCGCAGTCTTACAGTTATCCGGAATCAGGAGCCGGGTAGCACCTCCAAAGTATTCGTAGGCGTGGACATGGCACAGCAGCCAGTTCTCCTGCTTCATGTCGCCGCAAGCCTCCGCGTAGGTATACCAGCTGCACGGCAGCACGGCGACAAAGATATAGGCCGGCCACTGTTCCCCGGTAACGCTGTCCGTGATGTACAGCGGATCGCCAGCCCAGTCTACCTGCATGGCGTCTCCGGGCTTGTGCGTGATGCGCATTGTGGCCTTTGTCGCCCGCGCCCAGCGGCGATACCTTTCGCAAAACTGGGTGTACTGATACGGTATACCTCCGCTTGCGAGAACAGAAGCGCTATACTCCGTGTGTAAAAGCGTGAGCGTCACACCCTTCTTTGCCAGCGCCTCATGTATCCTGGCAAAGTCAGGCACAGTGAAGGGGGAAGCGTATGCGTACTTCCCCGGAAACAAAATGTCCTGGAGATCTCCATTCGAGACGTCATCATCCAAAGGCCATTCCACTCCGGCTGCCTTTGCAGCCCTTAGCGTTGCAGATACGGTATCGCGTGAACTATTTACGCCCAGCGCAATTGCCCGTATACTGTCTCCGAGGCTATGACGCCTCAGAATTTCACGGTAGTCAACCACATGACCACCTCCTGGATAATAGTCACGCTTGCGCGTGCCATATCCATTATATAGGTGAAAACCATGTGGCCCCGTTACCGCGTGAAAGTGGCCCTAAAACTCCGTGACGGTGGCCTTATTTCTCCGTGACGATGGCCTTGTCACGCCGGAATATGTAACCGATTGCTCAGTTTCCAGAAAGACATGTCAGCCCACTGATTATACATTGTTTAACCAAGGCAATAAGATGTCCCGATCTATGGCAGACTATCACGAACATTGTGCAGTTACATGGATACTGTAGCAAGAGAGGAATGGAACAAATAACGCTGCTTTCTCGTCCAATTCTTAGAATCTAAAAGAAGTAGTTTCCAGACTCTTTTGACGGGGCTGAGAAGGTGAAAGCCACAGATAGAACATACTGAATTTCGTATCTTCCGATCTCACCACTACCCTCCTTAGGCAATGTGTATCAATGCCGCGAAACATAACCGTCGGGCCGCGCAGCGGGAAAGTTATCGTTTGTTGAGAGTTTATCATGCTGAATATACTGATAGTTGAAGATGATCCGGTGGTCGCGAACGCGATCTTTCAGGGGGGATCCCAGGCAGGATATGCCTGCGATTGCGTCCATGACGGAATGGCAGCCGCCGATGCTATTGATGGGAAGCCATACGATCTGGTCTTGCTGGATGTGATGATTCCCGGGGTGGACGGATTTGAGCTCATGGAATACATCAGGCCGGCGGGCATTCCCGTGATTTTCATAACGGCAAAGACGGCCGTTCAGGACCGTGTGAAGGGCTTGCGCCTTGGTGCAGATGATTATATCGTCAAACCCTTTGAGATGGTCGAGCTCATCGCGCGCATTGAGGCTGTCATGAAGCGCTATCAAAAGGGCTCTGTCGAATTGTCTCTGGGCGACGTCACGGTCAACACGCAATCGCGCTTCGTGACAAAAGCTGGTCAGCCTGTCCATCTGAAAGCCAAAGAATTTGATCTCCTCGTTTTTCTCCTGCAAAACCGCGGCCTGGCCCTGTTCCGTGAGACGATTTATGAACGCGTTTGGCAAAAGGACTTCCTGGGGAATACGCGAACCGTGGATTTGCACATTCTCAGGCTTCGCCAAAAGCTGGGCTGGGAAGATCGACTCGTCACGCTCAATCGAATTGGCTATCGCCTGGATGACAGCCTATGAAACTGTATCTTCGCTTTTTCTATCCCGCCCTGTGCGTCATCACCGTCAGCATGACCTTGTTGGGAGGGATATTGCTCGCCTCTTCTTTTCACATTCAGCTGGAGCAGGAAAAAAGGGCTCTGGTTCGTAGAACTGATCTGTGCGCATACGGCATTGAGTCCGCCTGTGCAAACTACGCGCTGCAAAACATCGAACTCAGCGAAGAACTGTTGGAAGAAATCGCCGCTCAGCAAGACGCACAGATTGTCCTTCGGCGCGCAGAGCGTCTGCCTGAACGGACTGTCCGACTCGACGGGCAGTCGCTTTATGCGCAGAGGCCGCTTGATTTGCCGACAGGCCAATACCTGCTCGTCGTCGCTTCAGACATTTCAAATCTGTTCGAGCACCAGAGCGTTCTCCTGCAGTACTATCGCGCGGCCTACAGCGTTGCAATACTCTTGGCGGTCGGAGCGTCGTATGGCATAAGCCGGACCCTCACGCGGCCGCTGAGCGAGCTGACCGAGGTGAGCAGGGCGCTGTCAGCGGGACAGCTGGACCGGAGGGCCATAGTGCAAACGAAAGACGAGATCGGCGAGCTCGCCCGCGATTTCAATCAGATGGCAAATGCGCTTTCTGAGCAGCTTGAACGCCAGGAACACTTTATTGAGAGCTTCACGCACGAGATCAAAACCCCCCTGACCGCCATGATCGGGCAGGCGGACATCATCCGTTCCGGCCGTCTCGAAGGGGAGGAGATGCAAATTGCCGCGCATGCGATCGTCGGAGAGGGCAAACGCCTGAATACACTGGCAGAGACGATGACCGAGTGGATATTGCTGAAGCGCGAGGATTTGCCATTAGCTGATCTGCCGGTGCATCAGATCTTCGCGGACGCACTGGCTTCTTTTCCCGACGAAGCGCGCGCAGGCAGGCTGGTTCTGGCGGCGGACGCGGGTTGCGCCCTGATTCAAGGGAATCGGGCGCTGCTGTCCGCACTGCTTGCGAACCTGATCAGGAATGCTCTAAACGCAAACGCAAAAAACGTCAGGCTGGGGTGCAAAATCATCGACGGAGAGCGGGTGCGGATATCCGTGGCGGACGACGGCATCGGCATCGACGCACAATCTTTGCCGCACATTACCGAACCCTTCTATCGGGTCGACAAGGCTCGGTCGAGGAGCAACGGAGGCGCAGGTTTTGGGCTGGCCCTATGCGCGGAAATTGCGACAGCGCATGGTGGGGAACTGAGCTTCCGCAGTCAGCCGGGCAAGGGAACCGAGGCGATTCTCGTATTGCGGGGAGGCGAAGCGGAATGTTCCGAAGAATTGGATCAGCCTTGATATTGATTACCGTTTTGTTGTCGGGGCTGTTTCTGCCGGAGAAAGTCCAGCAGATTGCGTTTCACCGGATCGACGGGGCAAAATGGGCGACTTCGGAAGCGGAGACCGAATACCAGTACCATGGGACATTGGAAAACCGTGTCAGGGTCCTGGAGGCGTGGCAGAGCCGTTCCCCGGCGATCAATCATCTTGAGACGAAGGGCGACGCCGACATCGCCGCAGACCTGTGGCATGCGCTCTATACAGCAAATCTCCTGCCTGCGGATCATCATGATCCGACGCGCACCGTCAACGGCTTTCGTTTGGTCCCCGGACAGTATCGTGCAGAATATGCCTATGCGGAAATTATCTGCGAGGCGGAAGGAGCACGGCTTCGCGCGATCCTGGACCGCGAATCGAACCTATGCGTCCAGATTGAATTCTCGTGTGCCCCGGAAGTGCTGGAAGCCTGGATGAGAAACACCGGCGTGGGCTTCGCCACGCAATACAAATGGGAGCAGCTGCTGAAAAACTACGCAGCCTATCTCGGATACGCCAATCTGTCTGAATCTACAGAGGACTACACGGGCGGCGAGATCATTCAGCGGCATGAAGCGCATCTGCCCAACACGGCGCTGGCTGTTGCGCTGAATTACTCGACCCAACAGGGCCTGCTGATCTACAAATTAACTCCTCGCGCCCTGGCCCGGTAGAAACATATTGGAAACATCCGGGGCTTACAATACGCTCAGAAATGAGAAGGAGAGGTGCTATGAAGACACATCTGATCAAAGCGAGTCTGCTGCTGATGGCGCTCTCGCTGGCGCTGAGTGCCGCCGCGCACGCGGAAACCTATCCCGTTTACGAGGTGACAACCCGACCTGCGTTCCTGCGCGCTGAGCCGGGCTTTCCCGAAGACGACTCCGGCGGCTATGGGAACATCCTCGCGGGCGTGCCGGAGCACTCGTTCGTTTTGGTGGCACAGGAAAGGGATGGTTGGTGTCTTGTAATGACCCAAGAGCATCTGGTCGGTTACATACAAGCGGATGATCTGCGCGCAACGGGAAAGAACCATTCACTGGACGGAGCCATTACTCCGGAAAAGGTCTCCGATAGGGCCGATATCCACATCGAATACATCACCATCGACCCGCAGGCCGTTCTGCCCTCTGACGCGGCGGCCACCATCGAACTGCCGGCCGCGATCCTGCGCGGAGAACAGGCGTATGATGTGCAGGCGCTGCTGAACCAGCTGCTGGGTGAGGATTACGGGCAGAAGGCACGCACGGAATATGACGCTTCAGACGATTATTTCAGTCGGGCGGCGGACAGGCCAGAGCGGTACGCTTCCATCTATGACGACACAGGGCTCTTCAGTTATCACGACGGGATGGTCGCCGGCGAGCGCGGCGCCGAATACGAGCCCCCGCGAATGAACATGACCCCGGAGGAGAGCCTGGCGCTGTGCCGCGCGCTGCTCCGGGACATATTCCCGGAGGAATGGCTGACGCATGTGGGAATGGAACGGACGCTGATTGAGCGGTGGAACGACGAAGAAGAGAGATGGTTGACGGAGGCCGAGTATTCGGACTATCTGCGCCGCATGGACGTTCACTACTACCTGTTTGAACACCGATACGACAACGGCGTGAAGATACTGGACGACGAGCTGCTGGCGGCCGTGGGCGTCAACGGCCTGAGTATGTTCCGCCTCAGCTGGCATGATTTTGCGGAATCCGACCAAGGAACCCTGACGCCCATGCCGCTGCAGGAGGCCATTGATATGGCCAACAGCACGCGTCTGGGGCCGACGGTCCTCCTCGGCGCGGAACTGGTCTACAGCAACCGCCTCACCCAGAGCGACCGGTTCAACCTCAGCTGGTATCTGATTACCAGCAAGGGGAATTACGTCGTCGACTGCGTGCTGCGCGAGCACGTTTGCGACTCATACGAGTATTGATGACGACAAGCTCCGAAAGGGACGGAAAGGAGGCGGAACAAATGAAGCGGGCGCTGAGCATCCTGATGGTTCTCTGCCTGCTGGGCATGTCGGTGCCGGCATCACGGCTCTGCCGGATGGCTACGATACCATCATCGGCGAAGGCGGGGCTAGCCTGTCCGGCGGCGAAAAGCAGCGCATTTCCATTGCCCGGGCCATCATGAAGGACGCACCCATCATCATCCTGGACGAAGCCACCGCCAATGTGGATCCGGAGAACGAAACGGAACTCACCGAAGCCATTGCGGAGCTTACGAAAGAAAAGACCATCATCATGATCGCTCATCGCCTGAAAACAGTGCGCCACGCCGATCAGATTTTCGTGGTGGATAACGGTCATATAGCCCAACGCGGAACCCATGATGAGCTGATCAAGAAAGACGGCATCTACAAATCTTTCGTGGAAGGCAGACAGGAGGCCGCTTCCTGGAAGATTGCATGACAGCGTAAAAGCATAGAAAACCAACTCCTGATGTATGAGTATCTTACGCGGAGCATTTCATTTTCTTCGAGGATCTTCTTAAAAAGCAGCTGGTCGCGGGCGTTCCTGTGGTCCGCGTGGCACAGATGCAGGTAGAATGTCTTGCCCGGTTCAAAGCCTTTGCTCATGAAGTACCGGCCGGGCCTGCCGCATTCGCCGAGATCATTATAGCCTATGGCTGTAAGGGCAGGGACCGCGTCATCGAGCGCGCGCTCCTTTTCGGGGCAGACGAGGATATCTATGATCGGTTTGCCGGACAGTCCGCGGACCGAAGTGCCGCCGACATGGTATATATCCGCTTTCAGCCCGTATGCTGACAGAGATTCGTTTATTGCCCGTTTCTCCTGCTCGAACACAGCCAGATACTCCTCGGTCCAGCGCTCGATCCACGTGTCGTTATGCATATCCATGCTTCTGATATCATCCATATACAACAGCCCCGCAATTATATCATTTCATGATCATAAAACGTTTGTCCAATATGTATCTATATCTTGCCACACTCGTAATGAGTTATCAACGGCCGGATGGCCGTGATTCTGCAATTTTGCTGCGCATGATATCTTCAGCCGTATATCCCACGCCGAACACCAGCTCCATCGGGTCCAGATCAAGCACAAAACATATGGCGAGGCCCGTTTTCAGGGATGCCTTCGCAATGCTCCGCTGACCGTATTCCAAACGCTGGTAAAGCCTTATATCGACCCCCGCTCTGGAGGCGACTTCCATCTGGGTGTATCCCTTTCTTATCCGCGCTTCGCGAAGCATCTGTGATTCCCGCGTCATATGTCAGCCTTGCCGGTCAGTTTGGTTTCGGAAATCAGATTCGGATACC
>JAEEGL011982863.1_pt1 | contig 11883 bp, 12 predicted proteins | sample 9134231 | NCBI WGS metagenome assembly JAEEGL01 (sample SAMN16246548, study PRJNA631951) | gut metagenome | biome: gut microbiome; feature: rumen; material: fiber-attached | host: Bos | place: Iran: Karaj | collected 2018-10 | reverse complement strand
ATAATGCGAGGCATAGCCATCAAAACACGATATGGGCATGCTGCCCGCCGTATGAACGAACACGGCACGGGGATTGACGGAACAAACCTGCGGGATAACCTGAGCGAGGGCGCTGTCTTTGACCGCAATGATGTAGATATCAGCATCAGGGGAGAGGCGGGACAGAGCCGAGATCGGCTCTGATTGGGATTGTGGCGAGGCATGCGCTGGATTCAGAACCGAGATCGGTTCTGATTGGGATTGTAGAGAGGCATGCGCTGTTTGGGATTGTGGCGAGAACTGCATAGCTAAGACTTCAGCCGACTCTTGGGTGCGACTGAACACTTGAATGATGCTATGGCCGGCATTGAAAAGAGCCCGTCCTAAATGCGTGGCTAAATTTCCGGCACCAATTAAGGTTATTTTCATTTTGAGTGTTAAAGATTAAGCCTTACGGCTGAGGAGGTTTAAACGAACACGAACCAACCAAATTTACCGAATGTGGCGGCAATCACCAGATGCGTCGGAGAAGAGGAATCACTGGATGTGGGGCCGTGGAGAAGAGGAATCACCAGATGCGGCGGAGAAGAGGAATCATCAGAGGACCACATTCTCCCATTTGAGGGATTCTTCATCGTGGGGAGGGGCATCGTGTACAGGGATGCCGAAAGCAATGATGCAGAGGACACGGTCGGCCTCTTCAAGTCCGACGATGCCTTTCACCACATCTTCAGATTTCGTGCCGTCGGAGAGGTAACGCTCACGTATCTGTACCCAGCAGGAAGCCACGCCCAAATCATACGCCTGACATTGCATGGCGAAGGCGGCGATTGACCCGTCCTCAACCCAGCAGTCGTTGAGCAGAGGATTATCAGCGATCACGACAGCCAGTGGAGCGTGACGCAGGAAGGCGGCACCACTTTCCTTCGCGTCGGCCAGGCGCATCAGCAGTTCTTGACTGTCCGCGACAACGAATCGCGTAGTATGTCTGTTGCGTGATGACGGAGCCAGCAGCGCCGCTTTCAGAATCGCCTCAACCGCCTCCGGCGATATCGTATGATTCAGAAATTGCCGGCAACTTCTCCTGTTCATCATCAATGAAGAATAGCCCATAACCACAATTTTTATGCAAACTTACTCAAAAAAAATGAAAAGGAATCGTTTTTCAAGAAAAAAATCATTATTTTTGTGGCGCAAAATCTGATTATCATGTCTAACGTACGCATCATCACCAAGAGCACTGAGCTTCCTGAGATGGACTGCAGGGATTATTTCCACAGCACGGATTTGTTCAAAATCCTTGAACAGACACCCGGCTGCAGTCCTTATATGGTGGTGGTGACCGATGAACAAGACCGCATCGTTGCACATCTGTTAGCCATGATCAACCGTCGCGGTTCGTGGATTCCACCTTATTTATATTCGGCAGGGCGCGTGTATGGTGAAGGTCAATATGAGACAAAAGACGCCTCGGAGATTGCCCATTTGTTTGAACTGATGTTGGAAGCCATCACGAAGAAATTCCGCCGCCGTCTGTGCCTGTATTTCGAGTTCAGTAACATCAGTAAGAAGATGTTCGGTTACAAGTCATTTCGGAAGTTTTCCTATTTTCCAGTGCGCTGGATGCAGATACACAACTCCCTTCACGACAAGTCGCCTTCAGAGCGTTTGCCCGAGAAGTTGCGCAACCGAATCGCCAACACATACGAAGCAGGTGTAACGACCGGCGAGGCAGAGAGCAAAGAAGATGTCTCCGAGTTTTACAAGATGCTGAAAAATTTCTACCGTTTCAAATTTCAACGTTTCATCCCGAAGAAATCCTTTTTTGAATCATTCAATGAAGACGGTCGTCATAAGATATTCATCACCCGCTATAAGAAATGGGTGATAGGCGGTTGCGCCGTGGTCTATACGAAAGGTAATGCCTATCTCTGGTATCTGGCCTCGAAGCGTAAATCCTTCCCCATGCAACACCCCAATCTGATGACGGTGTGGCATGCCATGGACTATTCCTACAACCACGGTTACCATCACATTTATTTTATGAATGTAGGATTACCCTTCCGTAAGAATCCCCAACGAGAGTTCATCCTCCGTTTCCAAGGCAAGCCCGCGAGTACCTACCGCTGGTTCCGCTGCTCGTTTAAGTGGTTGAACAAAGTCTTGAACTGGATTTATCGCGAGTAAAACCAGTTTTACAGAGATACGATGTGACCAAAAAGGCAAGCACAAGCGAAACTTGAAATCCCTCCGATACAATAAAGGTAGAGAAAATCCGTTATTTTTCTGATGAAAATAAGAGTTTTTCTATTCTTCCTGCTTCTTTCGACGTTGTCCGCCCTCAAAGTACAGGCTCAATCATTCACCCTGCATGGCAAGGTGATGGACCAGAACATGAGCCCCATTGAATTGGTGACCGTAGCAGCCACCAGTCAAGGCAAGGTGACCTTCACCGATTTAAAAGGTGAATTTTCAATGACGTTGCAATCAGCAGACAGTGTGCCCATTCGTTTTTCGATGATTGGGTATAAGACGAAATACCGTGTTCTTCACCGCCCCAAAGGCAAGCAGACGCTTCAGATACAGTTGTATGAGTCGGAAGAAGAGATGGCAGAGGTGACCGTCATGGGAGAGCGCCGTCAGACCGGTCAGAATCAGGAATTGAAGATAGAAGACGCCAAGACCGCCCCCTCGGCCTCGGGCAATGCCATAGAATCGCTCATTCAATCGCAAGCCGGCGTGAGCAGTCATGATGAGATGTCCTCACAATACAACGTGCGTGGTGGCAGTTTCGACGAGAACAGTGCTTACATCAATCAAGTAGAGGTGTTCCGTCCTTTCTTGGTTCGGAGCGGTCAGCAGGAAGGCCTCTCCATCATCAACCCCGACATGGTGGACCGCATCAGTTTTTCTACCGGCGGTTTTGAAGCCAAGTACGGCGACAAGATGTCATCGGCCTTGGACATCACCTATAAGCGTTTAGAGCCCCAAGGAACGAAAAAGACGGTTGCAGAGGGTAGTCTGACAGCCAGTCTCTTGGGTGGTGGTGCCTATATTGGTTTTGGCACCAAAAAGTTATCGTGGTTGAACAGCATCCGTTACAAGACCAACCGCTACCTGTTAGGCTCTTTGGAAACAAAAGGCGAGTATAACCCCAACTTTTTGGATTTTCAGACTTATCTGAGTTACCGCCCGAACAAGCGTTGGACCATTGACTTCATCGGCAACATCAGTGAGAACCATTACAATTTCACGCCCGAAGACCGAGAGACCAAATTTGGCACGATGGAGAACGTTAAGTCGTTCCGCGTATATTTTGACGGACACGAAAAAGATATTTTCCGCACCTTTTTCGGCACCCTCAACATCACCCGCCATCTGACCGACAACACCTCCGTGTCGCTCATCGGTTCCGCCTTCTACACCAAGGAGCAGGAGCGCTACGACATACAAGGCCAATATTGGTTGACTCAGACAGAGACGAGCGAGAATTTAGGTGTCGGCAGTTACATGGAGCATACACGTAACTATTTAGAAGCCAACGTGGAGAACATCAAACTCATCTTGAACCACAAGGCGGGACACCACCAACTCAGTGCCGGTCTGTCGTATAAGATAGAGCATATCAAGGAAAACAGCCGCGAGTATGAGATGCGCGACTCCGCGGGTTATACCGTGCCCCACACTGGCAGGGACCTGAATATGATATACACCTTGAGTGCGCGTAATGAGTTGAAGGCCAACCGATTTGAAGCCTATATCCAAGACACCTATAAGTTTTCGAGTCCTGGAGAGCATGCGTTTTTCACATTGAATTACGGCATTCGTTTTTCGCATTGGAATTACAACAAAGAAAGTATCGTAAGTCCGCGAGCCTCGTTGAGCATTGTGCCCGCCTTCAACAACGACATCACCTTCCGTCTGGCCGCAGGTTTGTATTATCAGGCCCCATTCTACAAGGAGTTGCGTGACACCAGCACCGTGAACGGTATCACCTATGCCACGCTCAACTCTCAGATTAAGAGTCAGCGTTCCATCCACATCATCGGTGCATTCGACTATCGTTTCAAGATGGCCTCACGGTCGTTCAAGTTCTCCGCCGAAGCCTATTATAAGATTCTTTCCAACCTTGTGCCCTACAGTGTCAACAACGTGAAGGTCGTGTATTACGGTCAGAATGAGGCATCAGGTCATGCCATGGGACTCGACTTAAAACTCTATGGCGAGTTTGTTCCCGGCACCGATTCCTGGTTGAGTTTGTCGCTGATGAACACCCGCATGAAACTGAACGGGGTGAGCATCCCGCTGCCCACCGACCAACGTTATGGCATCAATTTATTTTTCACCGACTATTTCCCCGGTACGACCCGATGGAAGATGTCGCTCAAACTTGTATATGCCGACGGTCTCCCCTTCTCCACCCCACACAGAGGGCTTGAGAACAATTCATTCCGTGCCCCCGCTTATAAGCGTGCCGACATCGGCATGAGTTTCCGTGCTTTAGACAACGAGAAGCGTGAAAAGCACCTTTGGCTGAAGAACATTTGGATTGGTGTTGACTGCCTAAACCTGTTCGGCATCAACAATGTCAACAGCTATTATTGGATTACGGATGTGAGCAATCAGCAGTATGCGGTGCCCAACTATCTGACGGGCAGACAGATTAACGCCCGTGTCCAGTTAGAGTTTTAGAAAAAATAACAAATATTTTTCATGAAAAAGCCATATATATCAATATAAATCAGTAACTTTGCACCTTGTTAATCAATAGTTAATTATAACATTATGAAAATTTCACACATTGAGCATTTAGGTATTGCAGTGCAGAGCATAGAAGAAGCCCTGCCCTATTTCAAGGAAGTCTTAGGTTTGGAATGCTACGCCGTAGAGGTAGTAGAGGACCAGAAAGTGAAAACCGCTTTTCTGAAATGCGGTGAGGTGAAGTTAGAGCTTCTTGAGCCGACATCACCCGAGAGCACGATTCAGAAATGGCTCGACAAAGGCAACAAGGGTGTTCATCACGTAGCGTTCTGCATTGAAGACGGTGTTGCCAATGCGCTGGCCGAATGCGACGGCAAGGGCATTCGTCTGATTGACAAAGCTCCTCGCAAGGGTGCTGAGAATCTGAATATCGCCTTTTTACATCCGAAATCGACCTGCGGCATTCTTACAGAGCTTTGCGAGCACTAACATTTGGATATTATCATCACATTTTTAAGAAATAATGAGCAAACAATTAGAAAAGATCAAGGAGCTGATAGCGAAACGTGAAAAAGCTCGTCTGGGTGGTGGCGAAAAGGCCATCGAGAAACAACATGCCCGCGGCAAATATACCGCCCGTGAACGTATTGACATGCTTCTTGATGAAGGCAGTTTTGAAGAATTTGACATGTTCAAGCTCCACCGTTGCACCAACTTCGGCATGGAGAAGAAACAATATCTGGGCGACGGTGTCGTAGCCGGTTCCGGAACCATTGACGGTCGTCTGGTTTATATCTTCGCTCAGGACTTCACCGTCAACGGCGGTTCGCTGTCAGAGACGATGGCAGAGAAGATCTGCAAGGTGATGGACATGGGTATGAAGATGGGAGCTCCCGTCATCGGCATCAATGACTCGGGTGGTGCCCGTATTCAGGAAGGCATCAACGCCCTTGGCGGTTATGCAGAGATTTTTGAGCGCAACATCTTGGCATCAGGTGTGATACCTCAGATTTCAGGTATCTTCGGTCCTTGTGCCGGTGGTGCAGTGTATTCTCCCGCTTTGACCGACTTCACCCTGATGATGGAGAACACCTCGTACATGTTCCTGACAGGTCCGAAAGTGGTCAAGACCGTTACCGGCGAGGACATCGACCAGGAGCACTTAGGTGGTGCCAGCGTGCACTCCACGAAGAGTGGTGTGACCCATTTCACCGCCGCCACCGAAGAAGAGGCTTTGGAGATGATTAAGACCTTGCTGAGCTACATTCCCTCGAACAACATGGAAGAGGCACCCCGCAAGGAATGCACCGACCCCATCGACCGTATGGACGACTCGCTGAACGAGATACTTCCCGACGACCCCAACAAGGCATACGACATGTACAAGGTGATTTCAGCCATCACCGACAACGGCGAGTTCTTTGAGGTTCAGCCTAAGTTCGCCAAGAACATCATCGTTGGTTTTGCCCGTTTCAACGGTCAGAGCGTAGGTATCGTTGCTAACCAGCCGTCATGCTATGCCGGTGTGCTCGATGTGAATGCCAGCCGCAAGGGCGCCCGTTTCGTCCGTTTCTGCGATGCTTTCAACATTCCTATCGTGAGCTTGGTGGATGTGCCCGGATTCCTTCCCGGAACAGGTCAGGAATACAATGCTGTGATTCTGCACGGCGCCCAGTTGCTGTACGCTTACGGCGAAGCTACTGTGCCCAAGGTGACCATTACTCTGCGCAAGAGCTATGGCGGGAGTCACATTGTGATGGGTTGCAAGCAGTTGCACACCGACTTGAACTATGCATGGCCCAACGCCGAGATTGCTGTAATGGGCGCTTCAGGTGCCGTAGCCGTTCTTTACGCGAAAGAGGCTAAAGCAAAGAAAGAAGCAGGCGAAGATGCCAAAGCATACATTGCAGAGAAAGAGGAAGAATACAGCGACCTCTTTGCCAACCCCTATCAGGCAGCGAAGTATGGCTATATTGACGATGTGATTGAGCCGCGCAACACCCGTTTCCGCATTTGTCGCGCTCTGGCCCAGTTGCAGACTAAGCGTGATTCCCTGCCCGCCAAGAAGCACGGAAATATCCCCATGTAATCCCTCACGACGATGGCAAAAACGAATGAAGTGTATGCAGCCATAGCCATGGCCCTGCACGAATATCAAGGCAACAATGTACACGACAAGGAAGCCGGTATCATCACGATTCGCCAGCATCATACAGAATGGAACGGTCATTCTTTGATGATGACCTTACATCCTTAGTCTCAATCCTAAAAAACATCAATCATGAAAGAATATAAATATACGATCAATGGCACGAAATATGAAGTAGCCATTGGCGATATTGTAGATAACATAGCCACGGTGTGTGTCAACGGTGAGGAATACCGGGTGGAAATGGAACCAGAAGCCGAGCCCGAGAAGAAGAAGGTCGTGGTACGTCCTGTGGCTCAGCAAGCAGCAGCCCCGTCAGACGCTCCCGCCTCAGCCGGTCCTGTGAACACCAACAACGCCATGAAGGCTCCGCTTCCCGGAGTCGTTACCGACATCAAGGTAGCCGTAGGCGATGAGGTGAAAGCCGGTGATGTGGTTGTGGTGTTGGAAGCCATGAAGATGGCCAACAACCTTGAAGCCGAGAAGTCGGGCAAAGTGACCGCCGTCTTGGTTCAAGTTGGAGCCAGCGTGATGGAAGACACCCCACTGGTAGTAATCGAGTAATATCGCACAACAGGCATAAAAAAGAGATGCTGCAGTTCGGCTGCAGCATCTCTTTTTTATGGTTTTATGGTTTCGCCATTATTTCTCGATGCGGTTGTTTTTCGGGAAGACCACCGTAGGCTTATAATTCCTTGCCTCTTCGAAATCCATCAAAGCATAAGAAATGATAATGATGGTATCGCCCACCTCGCATTTTCTGGCAGCAGCACCATTGAGGCAGATACATCCAGAGCCGCGTTCCCCTTTAATAATGTAGGTTTCCAACCGCTCTCCGTTATTATTGTTGACGATTTCCACTTTCTCGCCCGCTATCATATTGGCGGCATCCATCAAATCCTCGTCAATGGTGATGCTACCCATATATTTCAAGTTGGCCTCGGTGACTTCGACACAATGCAACTTCGATTTTAAGACTTCTATCATCATAGCTTTAAATGTATTCTAAATATCCTGTTAATATCATCGGGTGAAACCCTTAATTCTCTTTATACTTAATATGGTCAATCAATCTGATCGGTGTCTTACCGCAATAGACCGTGATACATCCGACCACATAGTCAGAATCCTCCCAGGCGGCGACATCTTGTAGAGAATTGCCATCTACGATAGCGAAGTACTCCACTTCCAATCCGTCAACTTGATTGATTTGGCTGACCACCCAATCGTGCGTCTGTTGCACCGTATGGTCTTCCGCATATTTCACGCTCTCTTTCAGAGCCTTATAGATGGCGGGAGCGATTGCCCTTTCATCCGGAGCGAGCAATGTGTTCCTGCTGCTCTTAGCGAGTCCGTCATCTTCTCTGACAATGGGGCACTCAACGATATTCACTTGCAACCCCAGCGCTCTGACCATACATTTCACGACAGCAATCTGCTGCCAGTCTTTCTCGCCGAAATACGCCCTTTTGGGTCTGACAATGTAAAACAGTCTGCTGACCACCTGACACACGCCATTGAAGTGCCCCGGCCGGTGCGCACCCTCCATGACTGTAGAAACGGGAGGATATTCAAATTGACGGGTGTCGGGTTGCGGATACATCTCCTCTACCGAAGGAGCGAAGACATAGTCAGCCCCCACCTTTTCAAGCAGTTGGCAATCAGCCTCAAGTGTTCTGGGATAATTCTTTAAATCGTTTTTGTCATTAAACTGAGTAGGATTGACAAACACCGACACAACCGTGATGTCGTTTTGTTCCACTGATTTTCTCACCAATGAGGCATGTCCCTCATGCAGGGCACCCATAGTAGGCACGAGTCCCACCGTTTTGCCCTTCTTTCTGTCATCGAACAACTGGTTTTGCAGTTCAACAATTTTATAGAAAACTTTCATCATCTATTATTTTGCGTGCAAAATAACAACATTTTTCTTAAATAAGAAAGAATTATGCTAAAAATATCGGCCAAAAAGGGGTTAAAACTCTAAAATAAGCAAAAATAACATACAAAATTGAATAATTTTTCGTAACTTTGCACCAAATAAGCACGATGTGGCTTGACGTGCCTGCCATAATAACCATAAAACGATTATCATGCCGAAAAAAATATTATTCATCAATCAGGAGATCTCTCCTTATGTATCCGAGAGCGCGATGTCAATCATGGGCAACAAACTGCCTCAGATGATGCAAGAACAAGGTTATGAGATACGTACATTCATGCCCAAATGGGGTAGCATCAATGAGCGTCGCGGTCAGCTTCATGAGGTACAACGCCTGACAGGCATGAATCTGATTATAGATGACACCGACCATCCGTTGGTCATCAAGGTCGCCTCTATTCCCGTCTCCCGTCTATCGGTATATTTCATTGACAATGATGACTATTTTTATTCGATGGAAGCCGACAAGCTTGGTGATGAAGAATCAGAGAACGGTGAGCGTGCCATTTTCTTTGCCCGTGCCGTGCTACAAACGGTGATGAAGATGCGTTGGGTGCCCGATGTGATTCATTGTCAGGGTTGGATGAGCGCTTTTGTGCCCATGTACATCAAGACCGCCTATCACGAAGAGCCATCGTTCACCAACACCAAGGTCATCACATCGCTGTTTGATAAAGATTTATCATATCATTTAGGCGCCAACTTCAAGCGTTGCATGGAATTCCGCGATGTGACCGAAGACTTGTTGAAGGGTTATCGTGAAGACTTTGACTTTATGGAGTTAGGTAAATTAGCGATAGACTACAGCGACGGTATCATCGAAGCATCGACCGAAGTGAACAGCGACTTGCTTTCTTATGCCAAGGCGCGCAATATCCCATTCTTGGATTATCCTGGCAGTGAGAATTATCAAGACGCCTATTTAAAATTTTATCAACAATATCTTGGTCAAGAATAATTATTTCATGAAGGCAAGATTTCTTATCGGGTTGGCCTTATTGGCATTGTTCACATTATCTGCCTGCGATGAGAACACAGAAGATTTAGGGTCGTCATTGACCACCCGTGTGGACAAACTCAATGTTTCTAATCAAGTGTTTCAGGTAACATCCCGCTCGGTGGCAGCCGGTGAGGTTTGGTCGCGCAACAATGTAGGTTATCTGGGTTGTCTGAAAGACCCTGAGACTGGTAGTTTTATCAAGAGTGGTTTCATGTCGCAGTTTCATTTGCTCGACAATTTCCAGATGATAGAAGAGTCGGACATTGTGAGCCGTGATGAGAATGGCGCCGTCGAAGCTGACTCTTGCGAGATTCGTTTGTTTTACGGCAATATGTATGGTGACTCGTTAGCCACCATGAAATTGACCGCCTACGAGTTGGACCATCCCATGACTGAGGACCAGAAATACAATACCAACTTTGACCCCATTTCTGAGGGTTATATCCGTACGGACGGCATCCGCAAAGACGTTGCATACACCCTGATTAACTTTACGGACAACAACCGCACCGACAAAGATTATGGTAATAATATCTGTGTGAAATTGAATGAGCCCTACACCGACAAGAACGGTGTGACTTATTCGAATTTCGGCACTTATCTCATGCGTTGTTACTATTATCACCCTGAATACTTCAAAAACTCCATCACTTTCATGAAGAATGTGGTGCCAGGTTTTTATTTTGTCCATTCAGGTGGCATCGGTTCCATGGCTCAAGTGGTTTTCCCGCAGATTAACTTGTTCTACCGCGTGCATTCGGCCGACACCATCGCCAACGCTTTTACAGTGTTCACGGGTTCAGAAGAAGTGCTTCAGACGTGTCACATCCAGAATGACCAATCCCTGATTGACGACATGATAGCAGACAACAGCTGCACCTATCTGAAGACCCCTTCAGGCATTTACACCGAGTTGACCCTTCCTATTGACGAGATTTACTCTGGCCATGACAATGATACCATCAACAGCGCCAAGCTGGTACTCAAGCGTTTGAACAACGACGTGCCCAGCCAATGGTCGCTTGGCATACCTTCACATGTGTTGATGGTAGCCTCAGACAGTCTGACCACCTTCTTCAACCAGCAGCAGTTAGCTGACAACAAAGAGACCTACATGGCCTCTTATTCCAGCAGTATCAATGGCTATACGTTTAACAACATCAGCGGTTTAGTCAGTCATTTGGCACTCATCAAGAAGGCCGGTTTGGCAAGCAACCCGAATTGGGTATCAGAGCATCCGAACTGGAATAAAGTCATCTTGGTGCCTATCACACCATCCTACCGTACCTATACGAATTATTACGGCTCATCGACGAGCACACTGACAGGCATCACTTACGACATGTCGCTCAGCAGTACCCGTTTGGTGGGTGGCAGCACGCCGATAGAGATGACGGTAATCTATAGTAAATTCAACGAGTAGGATGGCAGATAATTATTTAGAACGCCATCGCGAGGACTATGAGATACGCAAGAAACGCTGGCTTGCGAAAGGTCATGGGGGCAGTAAGCGACCGTATCGCACACGCGAAATAGAGCGTCCCGAGGACGAGTCGCTCTAAAGGGAAAAAGACGTGATGTCGTTGTAGTTACAAGAACAGGTGAACTGAGGTTTTCAGATGACGGTTCTCAATTGTATCACGCCGTCGTCGAGGCTGTCCACGATAGCCAGAGCCTCCACCCTGACGCCTTCCTTCTCGATAATCTCCCTACCCTTTTGGAAAGCCTTCTCGATGATGACGCCGACACCGACGAGTTGCGCACCTGCCTGCCTGACCAAATCGATAATGCCCAAGGCTGCATTTCCGTAGGCGAGGAAATCGTCGATAAACAAGACATGGTCGTCGGCCGTAAGAAAATCTTTGCTCACGACGACATCATACGACCTCTGCTTAGTGAAAGAAAAGACCTTAGCCGCCAAGATGTTTTTCATCGTTGACGGTTTTTTCTTTTTCACATAAACCACCGGCAGGCCGAGCAAAGCCCCAAGCATGATGGCAGGTGCGATGCCACTGGCCTCAATCGTCAAGATTTTATTGAAGCTGACATCGGCAAACCGTTTTGAGAACTCCACCGCAATCGCTTTCATCAGATTGGGGTCGATTTGGTGGT
>JAEEGL011350961.1_pt1 | contig 11883 bp, 10 predicted proteins | sample 9134231 | NCBI WGS metagenome assembly JAEEGL01 (sample SAMN16246548, study PRJNA631951) | gut metagenome | biome: gut microbiome; feature: rumen; material: fiber-attached | host: Bos | place: Iran: Karaj | collected 2018-10 | reverse complement strand
GGCTCGACAAGGTTACGGCGGTCGTGGACGGGGACGCCATGTCGACGTACGAGTACCACGCCGACGGCCAGCTGGCATCCGCTTCCCTGGTAGGGACGGGCGCCTCGCCCGTCCGCAACGAACCCGAAACCTTCCAGTGGGACGGCCTCGCGCTCGTCCGGCGCGGCGACGAGCAGTTCATCAACGAGCCGCACATCGGAGGCGGCAATCCGGTCGCGTCCTCGAAGGGCACGAGCTACTTCAACGACGCCCTCGGCACCACGGTCGGCTCCAAGTCCAAGGGCGGCAAGTATTCCGCCGCCGCCCTCACGGCATTTGGAGAAAATCTATCCGTCGACTCTCCAACTCCAACTCAGAACTCCAACTTCTTTACAGGCAAACCCTACGTCGAGGGCCTCGGCCACGCGTTCCTGATGCGCAACTACCGCGCCTCGCTCGCCAAGTGGCAGACCGCGGACCCGCTGGGGTACCCAGACGGGTGGAACCAGCTTGCGTACTGCAACAATGGCGTGACAAGCGCGGTGGATCTGTGGGGAGGGGTTACCGTTAAATGCCAATGCAATGGGGCCACAGTTGATACTGCCGATGACATAGAACCCTCTCGCGAATCGGATGATACCGATGAGGGAGGATATTTCTCTGTGTATGTGAAGGATATTCAAAGATTGGGTGGAACAGCAACTATAATACTTGATCTTTCAATATGCATTGATATTATCCTGCGCAACAATGTAGACATTAGGGTTGGCTCAATTTCTGAGTATGCTCCACATAATGGGAAACATGATAATTCCATGGGACGAAATTGTGTATACGAGGCTATTCTCGCCCATGAGAAGGCACATGCAACTTACTACCTTCAACATCAATTAGGGGAATTCTCCTCCTTGTTGGATAAATTGAATATTGATGATGCGTCAAAATCAATGTCTGAGATCGAGGAATTGGTTAAAAGGGCATTTGATGAATCATGGGAGTCTGGAAGACTTGGATCAAATACAGCAGCAAATCAAGCGACCTTTGATTGGTACAACAGCCATCCGGAATGGCAGAAAATTCACCCTGTCGGCGGCATGAGAAGATGGAGGAAAATTGAATGACAGTAGTACTACGTAAAATTGTCTCGCTTTGGACCTGTTGCTTAGTCGTGGCCTGTGTGGGCGAGTCGGCCGCGCTCAAGGATGAAACGCCTGATGATACATGGATGCATCGCATCAACAAAAGCCGTGGTCAAAGAATTGAGGCTCTGAATCGGAAATATCCCGATGTGGAGCATCTGCTGATTGTGGACTGGTTCAGAACGGGCAGAGGCAGAAACTATTTTGTAAGCGTGGGCGTGGCGAGCAATCGCCTTGACATGGCCGTTGACGACGAGAGCGCCATTTCAACGACCAACATGGTGGTTGAACTGCCAATGAATGTTATTTCCGGGATAAGGAGGGAGCTCCCGGCGTGTAGATACAGGAAACACGCTGGAATGTGCGCCGGCTGGGTACAGGTTTCGATGTCAGCCCCAGATGGAGGGGAAATTTCTAGATGGTTTGATGTGCCGTTTTGGCCTCAATCCAAAGACAAGGAGATTCTCGGCTCGCTGATGTTCTCCGGAAAGACGAAAGATGACGATGCTTGGCGGCTGTTTCATTCCCTGTATCGCGCAATCAAGCCAACTGTCAACAAGTTCTACCAAATGCTTGATGGAACCTAATAGGGCAAAGGGGCTGTAGAATGAAATTAGCGGCATCGATAGTCTTTTGCGCCTTGTGCGGCCTCGCGGCGGGAGGGGACTCTTCGCCGGCCAAGATTGACGGCGACACGCTTGTCTGGTGGTCTAGGGATTACAAGGGCGTTGCCGTTGTTACGCCCAATGTTCGACATATAGGCAATGGTGCTTTTAGCGGCTGCAAGTCATTGACCGGGGTTGTGTTGCCCCAATCCGTTGAAACAATAGGGCAAGTTGCGTTCTTGTTGTGTGAAAGTCTTCGAGACGTGCAGATTCCGTCGTCTGTGACTAATATCGGGAGTTCGGCATTTCAAGCATGCCATTCCATGACAAGTCTTGTTGTTCGAGCTAAGATTGAAAAGATTCCTGCGAGCATGTGTAGCGGGTGTTATGGATTGAGGCACGTTGAACTCCCGAATGGAGTGACCGAGATTGGAAACGCGGCGTTCTGCGCCTGTCGTTCCATAAGGGGACTGCCATTGCCGGAGTCGGTTAGCCGGATTGGCCCGTATGCTTTCACAGGGTGCCGCAGGTTGCGTTGCGTGGAGTTGCCAAGAGACCTGCGACAACTTGGCAACTCCGCCTTCGAAGATTGCTCCGACATGAAGTATGTAGTCGTGCATCCCGGGCTCAAGGTGGTGAAACCGTATGCGTTCAGAGGCTGCCTTCACCTGAGGGGATTCATCGCCAAAGGCGAGCCGCCCGACCTTGAGGACGGTATTTTCTTCGGTCCAGACGGGCAATGCTCCGTCTTCGCAGTGCGCGATTCGCCGGCAGGCAATGCAGGCGAGGAATGCTTAGGAAGCCTGCCGGTGAAGTTTTGCAAAAGCATTGAAGAGGCCATTGCTGCTTGCGAGTCGTCGGAGGAAAAAGAGCCGGACAATGAAATGTTCAAGGGCATAGAGCGGGCGCTCAGGTTTGCCGCCGACGGGGTTGTTGCGGAGATGACGGAGCATAGTGGAACAAGCATCAAGATAGACCGGCTTGCCGCTGATGTGCATGAATTGGCGCAAATGGACAAAGTGGCCGATATCAAGCGGTTCTTAAGATACCATTCCGAGTTTTCAGGCGACGATGGCGAATGGATGACGGCGCACATTGATTTCGTTAACGGCTTTGCAATCATGGCCAGGTTCAAGAAGGGAACGCTGGTTAAACTTGAGCTGAGCGAATGGCTGCAGAAGGCAATTCGCGATGGGCTGAAGGCAGAAGCCGTCGAGCCGGACGAAAGCGTAATGCGGTGGTTGGAATGATCAGTAGATTACCCTTGTGCGTGCTCGCGGGCAAGCACCTCGGCGGAAAGCTCAATCCCGACGCATTGGTCGTTTACGAGTACACGAAGTCCGGCCAGGTAGCCGCGCGCACCGCCAACGGCGTCCGCCAGGCGTACGAGTACGACGGGAGGGGGCGGCTTCTCGTTGTCAGGGACGCGGACGGCATCGCGGCCGAGCGCTACTCATACGACAGGGCGGGAAACATGGTGAAGAAGTCGATCCGCATTGGCGGTGGCGGCTCGGCGGGTTGCCCGCAGTATCGAACGACGACCTTCGCGTTCGACGCGGCTAACCAGCTCGTCTCCTCCACGGCAGGCGGCGTCACGACGCGCTACGCCTACGACGCGGCGGGCAGGCTCGTCCGCGAGGGCGGCAAGACCTATCGCTACGGCTATCTCGACAAGGTGACGGCGGTCGTGGAAGGCGACAGGATGGCGACGTACGAGTACCACGCCGACGGCCAGCTCGCGAGGGCCACGTACGCGCCCGGGCACGGGCCCGCGGCGGAGTCGTTCGAGTGGGACGGCCTCGCGCTTGTCCGGCGCGGCGACGAGGAGTTCGTGAACGAGCCGCTTAGTCGATTGTGTATCCCTCGTGCCTGACCGTGCGGATTGCCGCCCCCGCACCGACGGCGCGCAGCTTCCGCCGCAGGCGGCATATCGCAGTCTCGACGGCGGTCGTCCTGCGGGAATGCACGGCGCCGAGGGCGCGCAGCAGCAGCTCGTCGCTCGGCACCGGCCTGCCACGACAGCCGAGCAGGCAGAGGAGCATCTTCGACTCCGCGAGCGTCAGCGCCGCCTCCTTTTCGCCGTGCCTCAGCGATTGCCGCGACATGTCGTAGACGACATCGCCGGCGACGATACGTTGCAGTTCCGTGGCTGTATGTGCGCTCTTCCCCATGCGCCATATTCTACCAAATGGAAATGACGGGGAGATGATTTCAAGATGATATTTCGCTGATTTCCAAACTTTACAAAATTGTAAACGGATTTTCCTTCCTCGGGGTGTGAGATTATGGTACAATGCCACGCATGAAAGCGAACGTAGCGCTCAACCCGTGCAACGGAACGGGAAATAGTGTATAATACGCGACATGAAAGTTCTTGCAATAGAAGACGACCCTGAGCACCAGAAGGTGATGAGGCACGGACTCTCTGACGCCGGCTTTGCCTGCGACGTCGCAGGCACCGGGGCCCAGGGCCGGGACATGCTTGCGGGCGGCGGGTACGACATCGCCGTGCTCGACAGGATGCTGCCGGACATGGACGGCATGGACCTCTTAAGGGAAGTGCGCGCCGACGGTGTCACGACGCCCGTCGTCATCCTCAGCGCCCTCGGCTCGACGGCGGACCGCGTGGCGGGTCTTTCCGCCGGGGCCGACGACTACCTGCCTAAGCCTTTTTCCGCCGACGAGCTCGTGGCGCGCATTCGGGCCGTCCTGCGCAGGGCGGGGAGGGAGGAGGACGAAACGCTTGTCTTCAAGGACCTCGCCCTCGACACCAGGAAGTGCGTCGCCAGCAGGAACGGACGCACCATCGACCTTACCGACCTTGAATACAAGCTGCTGGAGTTTTTCATGCGGAACCCGAACAGAAAACTGCCGCCTCGGCTTATTCTCGAAAAAGTCTGGAACTTCTACGGCTCCATGACAAATGTGGTCGAGGCCAGGGTATACGCGCTCAGGAAAAAGCTCAACGGCCCGGGAGAGGAAAACCTCATAGTCAACGTAAGGGGGCTTGGCTATGCGCTCGAATAGAAACGCGTCCGCAGTAGACCGGCTGGTGCATTCCGCAGGCATACCGCTTCTCGTGTGCTCGATGGTCGTCACCACCGCCATCGCCGGAATCCCGGGGTACTTTCTGCTTGCCAGGGCCTTTGGGGAGGGGCGCGAATGGGAGGCTCTCCGCCTCTACGCCATAATAGCGTTCTGCACCGCCGCGGCCGAAGGCCTCGCGCTTGTTGCGGGGATTTTCGTCCTGAGGCGGCTGGCGTCGCGCATTAATGTGCTGAATGGCGAAATCCGCTCGCTTGTGCGAAACGTCCTGCACGACCTGCGTACGCCGATCTCGCACATAAGCGGCAAGGCGCAGCTGCTTATGGAGGGCGCTGGCGACCCACAAGCCGCCGCGGCAGACATATCGGAGTCGTGCGAAAAGATGCTCTCCATAGTGAACGCGAACGTTGAGATAACGAACAACTACACCGGCGCAGGCGAACCCCCTGCGCGCGAGACGGACTTTTCCAAGGCGGTTTCCGACGCTGTGGAGCTGTTCACGCCGGTTGCGGAAATGAAGGGGGTGTCGCTCACAGCGGAAATCCCCACCGCGCCGGTGACGCTGAACGCCCATGTACACAAGCTCCAGCAGCTTGTAGGCAATCTCGTCGACAACGCGATAAAGTTCACGCCGTCCGGGGGCAAGGTCAAGGTCACGCTTTCGGAGACGCGCGCGCACGCTGTGCTCACTGTCGCGGACAACGGCGTCGGGATCGCGGAAGCGGACCAGCCTAGGATATACGACAGGTTCTTCAGGGCAGACCCCGCCCGCAGCACTCCTGGCTCTGGGCTTGGGCTTTCGCTCGTCCACGCGATAGTAACCTTCTACGGCGGCAGCATAGACTGCGCGTCGTCGCCCGGCGCCGGCACCGTCTTCACCGTCGCGCTACCAAAGTAGCGTCCCGTGAGGGCAGGCAGCCGCCGCGCCACCGTATACAGAAGAAATCAGCGAAATATCATTTTCAAATCATCTCCCCGTCATTTTCGTTTGCTAAAATACACGGCAAAAAGGAAAGACGGAGACCATGATCCTTGCACCAGCCAAGATTGCAATTGCAGCCGCTTTTGCCGCCGCCGCGCCGCTGACGCGCGCCGCGGCAATCGCGGCAGGCCCCTTGCCGCAGTCTGAATACGCCGACACAGAGGCGTCGACGAACATCCACTTCTCGGCAAGCAGGCCGCGGGGGCAGGTGCTTTCCTTCCAGATCGACATGTTCGCCACGCCGTCCAACAACGTCGAGGCGGCAATCGGGCGCGACATCGACGGAGACGGGACGCTGTCGCTCGCCGAGACAGGCCTGCGCGTCGGCTGGGACTGCGGACGATGGGTTGTAGCGGGCCACGGCCGCGAGGAGTGCCTGTATGCGGACGGCCTTGCCGAAGGCGGAACTGTGCATTTCTCATGGAAGCTTTTCGAAACAGACGGCAGGGCGTGGAAAATGACCGCCTCGGAGAACGGGCGGGAACTTGCATTCTCCCCCTGTGGCGGCGCAAGGAGCTGGATGTTCGACCTTTCGTGGGACCTCGTGCGGTTCTCGGTACGCGGCGTGGACTCGGCCGGCGAGATCTGCAAGGCGCGCCTAAGCGCAAACGGAACGCGCGTGAGGGTCAGATAGGAGCCGCCATGGGAACGACAACGCTATATGTATGCATCGCCGCGCTCGCGCTGCTTCTGCCGGCCCTGGCCGTGTGCTGGCTCAAGGGCCATCCGTCCCGCATCGCCGCAGGTGCAGGCAGGCGCTTGAAGAGGATGAGCCCGGCGACGCTGTGGTTCCTTGCGCTCCTGGCGGCGCAGGCAATAGTGTACGGCGGCGGAAAGCCGACTCGCGGAGCGGCGGCACCGCGGTCTGTGCCGCAGGCTCCGGGACCCATAGTCTCGCCTGCGCGCGACGCTCCGCAGGGATACATGCTTTGGCGAACGGGCACAAACGAACTGTGGGATTTCACCGCCCCGCTGAACGCAACGGTCGCCGAGGAGTGGAAGCGGCGCGGCGCGGCCGAAGACGACATGCTGCTGACAAACGCCGACGTGAGCGCCGTGCTCGACACGCACGGCGACCTCGCCGTAGGCGGGGTGTCGTACCGCACGGCGGAATTCCAGATGGGGGTTCTGCCCGAGGCGCAATGGCATCTTCTCGGCACGGAGGGCGGCAAGTCTGAAGCATGGCTCGCGAAAAGCGCATGGGGAAGCACAGTCGCCACCTGGGAGAACGTCCTTGCCTGCAGGAGCCTCGCCGCCCCGGTGAGCGTCCAGGTAGAGATAATGAACGGGGGCGACTTCGTGTGCCGCTACGACTGGAGCCGCGCCGGGGCCAACGCGACGAACGAGACGTCCCGCATGTACTACCGCATCCGGCCGGGGGACCTCGTCAATCCAGACCGCGACGGCGACGGGATAGACACGATGGACGAAATAACGGTGTTCCACACGGATCCCGGGCTTGCCGACACGGACGGCGACGGGATAGGCGATGCCGACGACGACTTCCCCCTCGACCCGGACGCGGACGGCGACGGGATCCCCGATTCCATGACTGAAGCGGAATATTCGTCCCATCCGCTGTGGACGTGCGGGGATGAGCCTGGCGAGCAACTTGGCGTGGACATACGGCTTAATGCGCCGGTCGTACCGCCTGCCCGCGCAGTGCTAGTAGTCGGCGACCTGCCGATCGTTCTTACGACGAATGCGGTGTACCGCCTGTATCCTGCCAGCGGAGTCCGGTACGACATAAGGCTTGTCACCAACCGTGTCGCGCCGGTAAACCTTTCGATAGAGGGGGTGGAGCAATGAACAAGGCCACCGCAGCGGTTATCGCGGTATTAGCTCTCCTGCCGTCGGCAATGCACGGCGATGGAATCGCACTTGACGACCGGAAAGGGGTGTTCTCGGGCAGTTCGCATGGCGGGGATGCCGCGTTCGCCAGAATCGGAATTCACCTTTCTCCGCAGGGCCCCACCTGCATACATGGCATGGCGAGGTATCTCGACTTTGTGCCTTGCTTTTCGGCAGAGATCAATGGTATCGAAATCGCCCCGTCGATGCTCTATGGCTTCTCGCTGAACGAAAACGGCACCTTGAGGCTGACGCTTCACGATGATCCGTGCGAGGGAATCATAATCATCGAAGCTCCTCCGCTTCTCTGCGGCAGACTGTACGGAGCAGAGGAAATTCATCTCTGTTCGGGCGGAGTGCAGGAAAAGTGCTACGCCTGCGGAAGGCACCATTCATCAGAGGACGAATACGATTGCTCCCATGACTCAGGCTGCCTTGCGCGAAGTTCCTACTCAAACCCATGTACATGCTTGCCACTTCTCGTCAGGGTCAACTGGGATGACGACAGCGGAACCCTCTCGGAAGACAGGTTCGCACCATCCCCATGCGAAGGAGACGACGATATCGAAGGCTTTAGGGCGCTCGGTGAGATAAAGGGCTGTTGCTGCGATTGCGGCGATATCGTCTCCAACTTAGTTTCCGTCGCCGGGCTTGAGGCTTCTTCGGAACTCCGGTTGTGGAATGGAACGCAGCCTGCCTCCAGCAGCGCGGGTGCGTTCGGCATAGAGGCCGTCGAGGCTTCGTCCGGGGTAGGCAGCGCCCAGATATGCTACGAACTGCGTGACGAAAGGGACGGCAGCCTTGTAAGGACGATAACAAGGCGGGTGACGGCGGCCAATATGGAGATACGTCCTGACTACAACGATGACGGCATGATCGACCAATTTGACATTCCGTTCCGCGCCGCCGCAGGCACGCCGTGGCAAGTACGCGTGCGCGACGAACCCTACGCCTTTTCTATCGTAAGCGAGGCGCCGTATGACTCTACCCTGTCCGTATGCGCGATGCCGATTGGCGGGATCACTCCCATTGTGCGCACGGAGCTGGACGGCGGCGTGGCGCTGCAGGCGGGCACATGGACGACCAACAGCGCATTTGCGTCCGCGAACGGGATGAGCCTCCTGTACGTCGACACGTCGCGAGGGCCGGGAGACATGGAGTTTTCGGGTTCGCTCGCCTTTGGCAGCGTCCACGCGCCGATCAACGACGTCCTTCGGATCCGCGCCGTGGACGCCAACGTCAGGGAGAAGTGGACTACCACGAACGACCTCTCTCGCATCCTGTACGACTTTTCAGACGTCACCGGTTTCATCTGGTGGACAATCAGCGACGGAGAATACAACGTCATCAGCTCTGGCTCCTCGGCGTCATTCTGCCCGCCCGCGCTCCCTCCCGGCGACTACACCGTGGAGGTGTACTTCTCCGACATAGTCGAAGACGGCACAGCCGGCTACACGTCCTCCGCCGCGCTGCATGTGATGGACGTGCGGCTCACAAGGCTGTTCGAGACTGCAAACGAGGCCAACAGGATATTCAACCCAACCCGCAAGGACGACACGACGGGGAATACAAATGCCGAGACGGAGGTCGTCAATGCCGGGACGCCGTTCGAGGAACGCTACGCCGTCCCGCGCAACTACCTCTACACGGTTGGCGATCCCGTCACTGGGAACTTCAACGTGTCCGCGCGGTTCGACGCGACTGGCGCCGAGGGCTGCACGAACTACTACTGCGCGTTCTACCAGCCGGGCGGGCAGAAGGTCCCCGGGACCGAGACGAACGTCGACCTGTCGGCGCAGGCAACCGCGTTTTCGCTCCCGGCTCCGACGGGGGCAATTGACGCAGTATGGGAGCTTCGCGGCGGCCTCGACACCAACGGCAACGCAACCCTCGACAACGACGAAGCAACGCCCTTCGCAATCTACACAAACTCCGCCAACGTCGTCAAGCACGCCTGCATCAAGGGAATTACGAGGGAGAAGTATAATGACCTTTCGACAAATGTGTATCACAAAGTCTATTTCGGTGCGGACATTCCTCCAAACACCATCGCAAGGAACGCGAGAAGCTTGCTTGCCCTGTTTTATGGTAATGGCGCATATACAGACCTCCATGAGACTATGATTCCCACTGCCAGAACAAACATTACGTTGTACGCATTTTCAAACAATTGCGATTGCTTTCCCGAATGGCTTACGCATAATTCTGGCGCCCAATTTGCACCCAGTGGCTTCACGCAGATTATGCAATATACATGGGATTACAGCACACGGCTTAGTCTGTTTCTTGTAGAACGAACTCCATTTGCCTTGAAGAACACCATAACAGACAGTAGCACCGGGATTAGTTCTGAAGTTCCAACACAAACGGGGATTCGCCTCAAAAACTACTATGATACTCATATAAGAAGCGATGCAGAAACGTTGCTTCAGAACATGCCAGACGGGACAGAATGTGATTTTCCGACAAATGGATATTGTGAGGCAGCGGAATTGCTCCAGAACGGAATCTTCGTAAATCTATCTTCAAATTGGGTGCCAGGGATTACCGTTTCTGTTGGAGAGTCGGATGGCTACGGAGGGTGGATGGCGGCCCTGTCGGAGTATTTAGGAGGCACTGATGCCTTTCAAGAGTATGATGCATTCGGAACGATTGGGAAAGGGCGACTGTTGAATCCAAGGTATAGATTTCGAGTCAAGAAAAACGAACATATATTTGGTCCGACAACATACGACGTGGTTTCGATTGAATTTTCTGGAGAATTGAGAGATCTCTACGACTTCAACTATGAAGACGGCGATTTGCCAGCCAGTGCTGCCGCCTTGCAGATTGGCTTTGGGGCCGGCAACATACCAGCGTGCAATACACACGGCAAGATTTTTTCTCATATCATCGAAATGCAAAAGACATATCCTGCTCCATTTAAATATGAAAGTTACTGAAGGAGGATTTATGAACACCATCGGCAAAGTGTTTTTGGTTGAAGTCTCCCTTTGTGCCAGTTGTGGATTGGCCGCCCCAACCCCGGAAGATTGGGGGGCACATCGCAAGGAAGTGGCGGAAATGCGCAAGATGTTGGCACGAGACGGCGTTTACGCCTTTGTGACCAATGCCGCGACGCCAAAGACCGCGCCGCACATTCATTCACAGTGCTGGGTGGATTGGCTGCCGGAAGGAGAAGTCAAACGCCGCGAGTATGAGCAGGAAAAAAGAGATTTGGGACTTGACATCATCGGCTATCTTGAGGAGTATGCATGGGATGTTGAACCGCAAGACGATTTAGGCACAAACCAAAAGAACGCAGTAGAATTGCTCACAATAGCGGAGTGGCTAAGAACTTCTCATGGGTACGGCAATTACATGTTGAAACGATGGGCAGAGAACCTTGCGCTTATCCGCTTGTGCAATCTTTCTGTCGACAGGCGCGTCGGCATAGACGAGATCAAGTCTCTTTTCAATCGCGTTGACGGACCAATACAGAATCTCAAATTGCGGCTTGCAATTCTAAACGAAGAATCACCGCACAGGTATTCGCTGCCAAGTTTCTTCTTGTCTGAAGACAGCGGAAGCGCCAGCCTTTGCCGGCAATGGGGTGAGCATGCTATGGAATCGATGAACCACTATTATAAATGGTGTCAGGAGCATTCGCGAATTTTTAGCGGGCTGACATTCAAGGATGTCGCATGGGACGTCGCGGAGCGTGCCTTTTATATTGAAGATCCGCTTGACGGATGGTACACTCTCAGAGATGCTTGGGGGAAGAAGTATCATCACCAGCTTTGCACTGGCGCATTGGACATGCGATTATGGCGATATCTGCAGGAGATCATTGACTATAAGGAAATAGTAGGCGAGATACCCCTCCCAGACAAATCCGAATTACAACGACCAGGATCGTTTGCCTTTGCCTCCAATGAACTTGACAGCTACTGCAGGATTGTCGAAGCCAAATGGGAATCTGCATCCAGAAACAATGTGCCGCAAGGTGTCGCAAGGCAAGTTATCTACATTCTGAAAGGCGGCCTGTCCGATTTCATGACGGAGAATTGTCGTCACCGGGGACGTCCGTGAATATAACATGCCGACAGGAAAATGTCCAAGTTTGTCAGTTCTTGGAAGAAACAACATTGCGTTAGCACTGCGCCACCATACCAACCAGACAATATAGTTAAGTCAAAATACTTTACATGGACCACCAAGCCACAAACAAACCATAGAAAGGAACAGCAAATGAAAGTACACAACATTAACGGCACTTCAGATAACAAGTGCAAATGCGGAT
>JAEEGL010526270.1_pt1 | contig 11883 bp, 14 predicted proteins | sample 9134231 | NCBI WGS metagenome assembly JAEEGL01 (sample SAMN16246548, study PRJNA631951) | gut metagenome | biome: gut microbiome; feature: rumen; material: fiber-attached | host: Bos | place: Iran: Karaj | collected 2018-10 | reverse complement strand
TTGACTCTGACATTCCGATGGTTCGAGTCCATCCAAGGCAGCCATTCTGATCCGCTAGCTCAGTCGGTAGAGCATTTGACTTTTAATCAAAGGGTCATGAGTTCGAATCTCATGCGGGTCACCATTTTAATAATTACAAGGTTTAACCTTGTTTTTATATATATTTGCTCTAAAACTTGCTATTTATAACAAATAAAGTTATAATGAACTTACATTTTAGAGATGCGCATGCGCTCATAGCTCAATTGGATAGAGCGTTTGACTACGGATCAAAAGGTTAGGGGTTCGAGTCCCTTTGGGCGCACCATTTAGTTTTTATCGAGGTGTAGCACAGCTTGGTAGTGCACTAGTTTTGGGAACTAGGGGTCGCAGGTTCGAATCCTGTCACCTCGACCATTTAAAAAATACAACCATTGGTTGTTTTTTTATTGCATAAAAAAAGATAACTATTTGTTATCTCTTTTTTATATTAATACTTGTAACTTCGCTACCTTCAAAAGGAACGCCTACATATCTATTAACACCACCAGTAATTATACTTGGAGTTAAATTATTTTTTCTAATTATTTCAAGAGCTTCTCTTTCAGTTATTTTTTTGTATTCGTTATCTTTCTTTTGTTCATTATATGTTACTAGATAGTAAGCTCCTGTTTGAGTGCATAATACATAGAAATTTGTGTTACCATAGGCAACTCCACGAGCAAAGTTTCTTGATTTTAAACTAGGAATTCCAAAGAATAAGTAATGTGCCCAGTCTTGATCTAGATATTTTTCATCTTTTGTAGTTTTTTTGAATGGTAAGTATCCATTATGGATATGGGCTGCTATACGCATATCAAAATCTGTTGTTGCTTCATCAACTCTAGGCATTCTTAATTGTCTTGGGTCGTGAGCTAGTAAGACATTGAACTGATTTTGATCTAGATTTAATAATGGCTCTAAAGTTTTAACAATTCTTTGTGGTCTTTCATCAATACCTTTATGTCTAACTATAGCATTTGTTGCGGCTGTAACACCATCTATAGCATTTGTTACTAAACCAGAAATATGAATGTTATCGCCATTTTTATTTAAATCAACGCTTGAATTGAACAAAGGGTGAACTCCTGGTATGTTTTCAAGATTCATGTAGTTTTGCATTAATGTATCAGTAATTATATGGGTATCGTGATTACCAAGAACTGTTACGACATCAGCTCCTGTTTCAGTTAAGGAACGCATTAATCTATCAACAGCATTTATTCTATCTTTTTGAGTCCATTGATAACTTTCTGCTAGTATGTCACCTGCTATTAAAACTATATCAGGATTTGTTTCATTGATAGAGCTAACAACATTTTTTATTTGGTTGTTATCAACCCAGCCGTGTAGGTCTCCAATAAGAACAAATTTAGATTGACAATTCTTTTTAGTAAAAACATCATAATTTACATTAAATACTTTCATACTTAATCCCCCTTAAAACGTGGTATATTATACCATTTTTTGCTTATTTTGTCATTTTTATGTCGCTAAAACTTATTTACATTTTATAGTTTAAAAACAGTAGGTTTTTAAAGGATTTTATATTATAATTTAAATAGAATAGGGTGTGTATATTATGAATCTTAAAAAAGCGCTGTTTACTATGCTATTGTTTGTCTTGTTTGTACCTTTTGTATTAGCAAAAGATACATGTGATACAGATAGCGTTTCAATCGAATCAGTTGAAGTTATTGAATCAACTGATACAATTCCTGAAGTTGGAGATCCAAGTATTAACGGTAATGTAATTAACGTTGATATGAAACTATCTAATCCAGGAGAAAAAATCGGATATTTAGTAGTTGTTAAGAATGATTCCGATGATGATTTTGAATTAGAAGACATTGGTGAAACTAGTTCAGCTTATATTGATTTTACTTTAGAACCAAAAGATGGGTCTAATACTATTAAAGCTAATTCAAAAAAAGAGTTAACTTTAAGTGTTGAGTATAAAAAAGCGGTTCCTGAAAATATGTTCCAAAATGGAAAATTTGTTAATACGCCAAATATTGTTTTAGTTAAACATAAAGAAAATCCTAAAACATTAACAGGAATAATGGTTGGTGTAGCATTCTTATTATTTGTAATTAGTTTGATTGTAATGTTAGTATCTAAGAAAAGAATGGCAAAGGTATTAGTTCCTGTTTTCTTAGCAGTTGCAATAATTCCTTTAACAGTTTATGCAATTTGTGAATTTGAAATTTCAATTAAACCTAATATAACAATTCTTAAGAACTATAATCCTTGTACTTTTGATGGAGAATTAGTACAAGGTGCATTATATACAAATGGTCAATATACTTATAAATATAAACAAAAAGCTGGCTTTACTAGTGTGCCAGAATATTGGGAAAATATTGATGAAGATGGCTGGGGTGTAGCTTTAACTGATAGAGAATCAACGGATCCAGTTACAACTAAATTATGTACTTCAATTAATGGAAAACCAATTGTTTCTTTTAATGGAATGTTTGCAAATGTTCATGCTAGATCTATTGATTTAACTAGTTTTGATACATCAAATGTTACTGATATGAGTGTAATGTTTATGTATGGATTCTCAGATTATACTTTAGATTTAGATTTTAGTAGTTTTGATACATCAAAAGTTAAAAACATGTATGGTATGTTCTATGAAAATAATAATATTAAAGAATTAGATTTAAGTATGTTTGATACATCAAATGTTGAAAGTATGGCTAGTGTATTTATGATTGCTCATAATCTAACAAAATTAAATATTAGCGGATGGAATACATCAAAAGTAACTGATATGTCTTATATGTTTGCTGGAGCTGAGAAATTAAAGAATATTGATGTAAGACATTTTGATACATCAAAAGTAACAGATATGGGTAATATGTTTGCTGGAACAGCAATTGAATCTATTGATTTAAGTAATTTTGATACGTCAAAGGTAACAAAGATAGACAGTATGTTCAGTGATTGTGCAAACTTAAAAACACTTGATATTACAAATTTTGATACATCAAAAGTAGAATATATGAGTGGTTTGCTTGGTGGAACTACTAGTTTAAAATCAATTGATTTAAGTCACTTAAAAACATCAAATGTTGTGGATATGAGTAATATGTTTAGAGGATCTGGTTTAGAGAGTCTGAATATGAGTCGTTTTGATACATCAAAAGTAACTGGCATGTCTGGTATGTTCGCTGATATGCCAAATATAACTACTATTAATGTTAGTAATTTTGATACGTCAAAAGTTAAAAATATGAGTAGTATGTTTAGTGGATTATCTAAGGTTACAACATTGAATTTAAGTAATTTCAATACTTCTCAGGTAACAGATATGCGTTATATGTTTATGGATAGTGCAAGATTGTCTAATATTAATTTAACTAGTTTTGATACAAGTTCTTTGAAAGTAGGAACATATGATGATGGAGCACATAGTATGTTCAAAGGAATACCAGCTACTTTATTGTATGCTAGAACACAAGCTGATGCCGATAGATTCAATAATTCACAAAACAAACCTGATACGTTAACTTTCGTAGTTCAGCAATAATAAAAAGAACAACCAATCGGTTGTTTTTTTATGCTATAATTTGGTGGAGAGGTATATATGAAAAAATTATTTGTTTTGTTTTTAATTCCTTTTTTAATCCTTGGATGTGGAAAAGATAAGGAAGATAAAGAATTGCAGCCATATAAAGATGTTGCTATTAGCTTTATAGATGCTATTATTGATGGTGATGGTGAAAAAGTATGTAACATGTTAGTACCAGTAGTTTTAGAAGAAAACTATGAAACGTTAGAAGAATGTAAACAAGCAAATAGTGCTTTTAAAAAAACAGATGGTAATATGACATATAAGATTGTAGTCGAAGAAAAACTTACAAGGGAAGATTATAACGAATGGATTGGTGCAGCTGCTGATTATTACGGAGGAATTGGTAAGAACAATACTTCTGAAGTTATTGAATATGAAGTTGAATTATATTCTGGTAAAAAATTAATAGATACAGTTTATTTTGATGTAGTAAACTATAAAGGTAGCTGGTTAATAGTTAAATCTAGTTAAATAAGGATTGTGGTATTATGGAAAATACTGTTAAGAGATTGTTTAAAGATATTAGTAATGAATTAGGTATAAAGTGTACGATGCTTTCTAAAGATTGGATATTCATGTTAGAAAGAAATGGAGTTACACGTTTTTTTGCTGGTTATAAGTCAGCATTAAATGATCATGCAGTTGGTATGGTTATTGATGATAAATATGCTTTGTATGATGTTTTAAAAGAAAAGAATTTGCCGGTATCAGAATATAATATTGTGTATGGGGAAAGAGTAACTGAAGATTATGCTAAAGGATGTAATAATTTTCTTTATGTTAAAGATTATTTTTATAAAAACAATTCTGATGTTGTTTTAAAACCTAATGATGGCACTTGTGGTAGAGATGTTTATAGAGTTCGAGATGTTAATCAATTAGAAGAGTTATATAATAGATTAACTAATAAGTATTTTTCTATTAATATGGGACCTTTTTATCATATTAAAAATGAATATAGATTTATTGTTTTAGATGGTAAAGTTAGAATTGCTTATAAAAAGAATAAACCAGTAATATATGGAGATGGAATAAGTACTATTAGAGATTTATTAATTAGATTTAATAGTAAGTATTTTAGTAATAAGTTAAATGATCCAATTTACGATAGAGTCTTAAATAATGGTGAAGAATATGAATATAATTGGAAATTTAATTTATCACAAGGTGCTTTAGCATCAGAAATCACTAATAAAGATTTATATAATGAATTAGAATCCATTGCTCTTAATGCAGCAAAGAATGTTGGACTTAGATTTGGTAGTGTAGATATAATTGTTACAGATGATGGTAAAGCTTTAATTCTAGAGATGAATAGTGGAGTTATGTTGGAAAATTATATTGAACAATTTAGTGAAGGTTATAAAGTGGCTAAAGAATTATATAAAGATGTAATAAAAGAGATGTTTAAAACGGAGTAAATATCCGTTTTTCTTATGGTATAATTGAAGAGGTGATGTTTATGGAAATAACTAGGCCTACGGTAATGGAAGTTAATATAGATAACTTTCTTTATAATATAGAGAGAATTAAAGAAAAGTGTCCTAATAGTAAGATAATGCCAGTTATAAAAGCTAATGCTTATGGCACATATTTGAATACTAGATTAGATGTTTTAAATCATTTTGATATAGTAGCAGTTGCTTGTGTAGATGAAGCAGTACAAATAAGAGAATTAGGATATGAAAAAGAAATCTTTGTTTTAAATCAACCATATGAATCAGAAATAGATAAAATAATTGAAAATAATATAGTGGTTGGAGTTAGTTCATATGGATTTATTAATAAACTTGCATTAACTAATAAGGAAGTACATATTCATATTGAAATAGGTACGGGAATGGGTAGAACTGGAGTTCATCCATATCGTTTAGAAAAGTTTATTGATAGTATTCAATCTAATATAGTAGTAGATGGTATTTATACACATTTATCTTCTGCTGATATAGATGATGATTATACTAGAAACCAAATTAAGTCATTTAATGTGGCAGTTGATACTGCTAAGAAGAAGTTAGGTGAATTAAAATATATTCATGCTAATGCGTCTAATGGAATACTTAATTATCCTGAATCGAATTTTAATTTGGTAAGACCTGGTATTATTATGTATGGTTATAAATCAAGTGATGATACTTATGAAAAGATAGATCTTAAACCTGTAGCAAGTTTAAAATCTAAGATTACTTTCTTAAAAGAAGTTGAGAAAGGTACAAGTATTGGTTATAGTAGAAGTTATATTACTGATCGTACTAGTTTAATAGCTACAGTACCTATTGGATATGCAGATGGCTTTAGAAGAACATTCTCTAATGGTTGGAAAGTTATGATAGATAATAAATTAGTACCAATCATAGGTAAAGTATGTATGGATAGTTTCATGGTGGATGTTACAGATATAAATGGTGTTAAATTAGGTGATGATGTTGTTATTTGGGACAACGAAAATATTACTTTAGATGAGTTAGCAGAAAAGTGTGACACTATTAATTATGAGATATTATGTACAATAGGTAGTAGAGTACCAAGAAAGTTTATTGACAATAAAAAATAAGATGTTATAATTTATACGAATATATGTTATCAAGAGCGGACGAGAGATTCGGCTTTATGACTCCGCAGCAACCTTTTAAGTTAGGTGCTAATACCGACAAAGTTTATACTTTGGCTGATGATTATAATTAGTAAAAGAATTAAATCTCTGTCCAAAGACGGAGATTTTTTATTTCCTTGAAACATATATTTGTAGAGGAGGAAAGAAAGATGAGAAAATTGTTTACATCAGAGAGTGTAACAGAAGGTCATCCAGATAAACTATGTGATTATATTTCAGATAGTATTTTGGATGCATATCTAGAATTAGATCCCAATTCTAGAGTTGGATGTGAGGTGGTTGCTGGTAAGAATAAAGTGTTTGTTACTGGTGAAATAACATCTAATGGTGAAGTGGATATTGAAAGCATTGTTAGAAAGGCAATAAAAGACATTGGTTATTTTGGCGATGTAGATATCGATTATAAGAAATGTGAAGTTATCGTTAATACGAGTAAGCAATCTAGTGATATCGCTTTGGGTACTAATGATGAAGTTGGTGGAGCAGGAGACCAAGGAATGATGTTTGGTTATGCGTGTAGCGACAATGAAGATTATATGCCAATGGCTATTTATCTAGCTCATAAGTTGACTAAAAGATTAACTGAAGTAAGAAAAGAAGGTATTGTTTCTGGTATTGGTGCTGATGGAAAGAGTCAAGTTACTTTGGAGTATGATAATGATGAAGTTAAAAGAATAGAAACAATTGTTATTAGTGTTCAACATAAAGAAAGTAAAGATTTAGATGAATTAAAGAAAGAGATAAAAAACAATGTTATTGATTGTGTAATACCTACTAGACTTATGGATGATAAAACAAAGATATTTATTAATCCTACTGGAAGGTTTGTCATAGGTGGTCCTTTAGGAGATAGTGGTTTAACTGGAAGAAAAATAATTGTTGATACATACGGAGGTTATGCTAGACATGGTGGAGGAGCGTTTAGTGGTAAGGATGCTACTAAAGTAGATAGATCTGCTTCTTATATGGCCAGACATATTGCTAAGAACATTGTCGCTAATGGTTATGCTAAAACTTGTGAGATTCAACTTGCATATGCAATAGGTGTAGCAGAACCGGTGTCAGTTAATATTAATACTTTTGGTACTAATACTATTCCTGAAGAGGATATTATTAGTAAGGTATTAGATAAGTTTGATCTAACTCCACAAGGTATTATTAAGTATTTGGGTTTAAGAAAACCTATATATAGAAAAACAACTAATTATGGTCATTTTGGTAAAAAAGATTTACCTTGGGAAAGAATAATTAAATTATAATTATTCTTTTTTGTTATAATTTAAAGTTATAACTAGATGTGTTATAAAAATTAGTAGTTATTTCAATATTATTTTTAATATAATTGTGCTAAAATAGAAGTGTGATGTAAATGAAGAATATATTCGTTAAAACAATTGAATTATATCAAGTAACTCCATTACATACACATTCTTTGTGTCGCTTTAGACCTACTTGTTCTGAGTATATGAAAGAAGCTATTGAAAGGTATGGTAGTTTTAAAGGAATAGGGATGGGTTTAAAGAGATTACTTAGATGTCATCCTTTTGGAAAATATGGATATGATCCTGTACCAGTGAAAGAAGGTAAGAAAAATGGATAAGAAGAAAATATTTAGTGGAATTGGATATGCTGTAATCTTAGTGCTTTTGATAGTTATTTTTATTAATCAAAAAAATACAAAGGTAATTCTTTTTGCTTTTGCAGTAGGTTTGATGATTTATGGTATTATTCAAATATTGAATAAAAAAATAATCGGCTATATTCTTGCATGTTTATCAGTTAGTTTAGCTGTAACTGGATTTTTATACTTTTCGAAGGTTTTAGCATTACCACAAGCGTTTACATTTATGTTATCTAGTAGTGTTGCTGTATTAATGGCTTTAACTTTAGTTTTTACTGTAGTAAAGAAATTAATGATTGATAAGAGTTTTGAATTAAAGGTAGAAGCTCAAGTTATAGATTTGGTTAGCAATCCTAATACAGATAATAGATATTTTCAACCATATTATTTGTATGAAATAGATGGAGAAGAATACAATGTTTTATTCCCAGGATTTATTAACAAGAATATTCCTAAGATTGGTGATAAAAGAACAATAAGAGTTGATAAAAATGATCATTTGAATGTTTATTTTGAGAAAACACCAATGGAAAAGATTTCAGATATAGTATTAGAGGTTTTCTTCTTGATAGTATCAATTGTAATTATGATAGGACAGTTTAAATAATATGAATATAGAAGAATTAAGAAGACAATTTAGGAATGTGGAGATCCTTAGATTCAATATAGTCAGTAATTATGTTACAGGGATGGTTAATGTAGATGATATAGAAGAATTTAAGAAGATTTTCTTTGATTTAAGAGATAAGTTAGATGCATTTCCTACTAATGATGAAAACATTTTAGAAATAGCAGGAATGAAGAGCAAGATGACTCATTATAATGCGGAAGTACTTGAGGACGAGAACATTCTAGAAGTAGCATATGCTAATTCTAATTAGTTATACAGAAAAGTTATATCAACGTAATTTTTCTTTTTTTTTGAATTTATTATGATATGATAGTAACGCTTCCCTGAAAAGAAAGTAGTGAAAATTTTATGAAAAAAAGATATTTAGTAGTCATGCTACTATTAATGTTTTTTACTATTAAAGTATCAGCATTAACTGTAGGTGATTGCAAGGTATTAGTATCATTTAAATTGAACTCGAGTTTAGATGAGGATAGTTATATTTGCAAAGGTACTAGTTATGGTTTTGAGGGAGATCCTATTTACTATGATGGTACTGGTAATACCATTAGTTTGAATAAGTTTAGTGCTTATTACTTTACTAATTGGGATGAAGAAGTAGTATTGAATATTAAAGGAAATAATAATATTTCATTACTACATATTAGTGATGTTGCTATAAACGTAGAAGGTAACGGACTATTAAAATTTAAAACAAATTCTTTTGCGAAAAAAGTTGTTAATGGAGATGCTGTTTATCAGTATGTTTATGACAAAAAAATAATTCTTATGGATAATAAGAAAATTTATGAGGGAACCGTAGAGGATTTTGTTAGAGATTATAATAGTTTAAAAGAGTTGAATAAATTACCTGACGAATATAATGAAACCAATTATGAATTAGTACAAGTTGAAGACTATACTAAGATGTCTTCATTAGCTATTACTAGTGCATGGTTTACTAAAAGAATCTCTACCAGACTTAAGACTTATGTAGAGGATGGATATGGTGTAATTAAATACGTAGCTCCTCCAGTTAAGAAAGAAGTAAAAGAAGATTCAAAGAATAGTGTATTAAAAACAAGTAATGTTGTTTTAATCACTGATAAGAAAGTAGATAAAAAATATAAGTTAAAAGAAAAGAACTTAAAATCTACTAAAGTTGCTCAACAATTATCTAGTTCATTAGATAATGGTAAAGATTTAGTTAGTTTATATGATGTTAGTGTCTATAATGGTAATGATGTCGTTGAGATGAAAGACGGAAAATATACAATAAAAATCAAAATAGACGGTAAAATGGCAGATTATGAAAACTATCAAATTATTTATGTTAATGATAATGGAGATATTGAAGAGTATATTGATGGTGTTGTAGAAAATGGTTATATAGTTTTTAAAACTACACACTTAAGTCAGTATGGAGTTATTGCTGATCAAGTAGAGATGGCAACTGTTGGAATTAATAAGAGTAATAAGTTATTAAATTGGAAAACTTTTATTAAGTTATCAATATTAGGAATGGTTGCTGTTGGTTCAATGTTAGTTTTATTACAATTGAATTATAAGAGTAAGCATATACGAAAGAGAGCAAGAAAAAGAGCATAGGAGCTCTTTTTTTGATATAATAAAACTGGTGATGAGATGAATAATATATATAAGTATTTAATTATTATTAATGTTATTACTTTTATTGTTTATGCTGTTGATAAATTTAAAGCTATTAACAAACGAAATAGAATTAGTGAGTTAACATTATATTCTCTAGGTTTTTTAGGTGGTTTTGGTGGAGCATTGCTAGCAATGTTATTATTTAGACATAAGACAAAAAAAGTAAGATTTTATGTGTTAAATATATTATATATGATTATTTGGTTATTAAGTTTATGGAGGTTTTTATGGAAATGATATTTCATTTACATCCTGATATTTTTGAATTAGTTAAGAATGGCAAAAAAGATATTGAAGTAAGACTGAATGATGAGAAAAGACAACAATTAAAAGTTGGAGATCATTTAGTATTTTTAAAAAGGCCTGATGAAATAGAAAAAGTAGAAGCCACTGTTAAGGAATTAAAGTATTTTAATAATTTTAAAGAAGTAGCAGATTATTATGAAATGGAACGTATTCATCAACCACATTTAACTAAGGAAGAATATGTTTTGGATATGCAAAGATTTTATAGTAAAGAAGAGCAAGAAAAATATGGTGTAGTTTGTATAAGATATGAAAAGTAGATGATAGAAATGTTTAAAAAGAATAAATCAATATTTGATAAGATTAATAATTATTTGAGTAAAAAAGGGCATGAACTTGTTATGTCTATTTTTCTATCTGACTTTAATAAGCATAATATTTATATTAGATTTGATTATGTTGATAAATTATCGGTTTATAAAATAGTTTGGATTGATTTGAATTTTGTCGATGAAAAACATTTAGAAGATTATATTAATCAACAAATAATGACTAAGTATTTAGCTGTACAAATTGTTGAAAAGATTTTTGAAAACAAAATGGATAGTTCATATAAGATAGATGAGGATATTAAAGGGGATCGTGTAGAGATTATTTATTATCAAGGAGAAAAAGTAAAAGAGTTTGTATTTAACCGTTTCTTACCTTTAGAATGGGATTTCTTAATTGATCCTTTGGCTTTAGTGTTCTCTTATTTACCTAGAAGTATGGAAGTGTTCTTAAACGAAATATTTGCTATTTTTGATGGTACAAGAGAGAAGTATAATTCTCTAAAACCAGTTAAATTTGATTTATTAAATGGCGATGATGATGGTATTTTTAGATCGCAAGTAATATTACAAGGTACTAAGTGTTATGAAGATGATCGAGTAGAGTTTTTAGAAAAGATAGATGATCACTATTTAGCAATAGTAGAAGGAGCTGTACCATATTTAGTTAATATTAGAGATTATGAAGATGGTTATGTATTTTTATGGTGTAATTGTAAAAGTGATTATTATTGTAAACACATTTATGCGGCAATTTTAGCGATTAGAGAAAAGAAGTTTAAACCATTTTATAAAGTTGTTTATAAAGGCAAAGATGAAACATTATTAGATAAAGTAATGATGGGTAAGTATTTCTTATGTTTTGGAATAGAAGGGGATAAGCTATTATTAATTACGGCAGAGTCAATGATTTTTAGAGCGGATATCCTAGTAGATAATAAGCCAGTATTTGAAGTTATTGAAGATGATGATGATTATAGTTTGTCTAAGGCATTAGAAAGATATAAATAAGTATTAGTGATAATACTTATTTTTTGTTATAATAATAGTGGTGATAGATATGCATTTCGCAATGGGATATGATCTATTAGATAAAAGAGTTAGAAAAAGGGCTTCTGTTAATTTAGATAATGTTGTTTATGTAAGAAGAAAAGAAGGTAATTTTACTGCTTTATTAATTGTTTTAGTGGT
>JAEEGL016622792.1_pt1 | contig 11884 bp, 12 predicted proteins | sample 9134231 | NCBI WGS metagenome assembly JAEEGL01 (sample SAMN16246548, study PRJNA631951) | gut metagenome | biome: gut microbiome; feature: rumen; material: fiber-attached | host: Bos | place: Iran: Karaj | collected 2018-10 | reverse complement strand
ATTTTTTTATGATATAATTATTATAAAAGGAAGTAATATAAATGAAATATAAACAATTTAATATATCTAGTAAAGATGGAAAAAGCAATTGTGTAATTAGAAGCTTATGCAAAGTATTAAATAAAAACTATGATACAATTTTTAATGAATTAATTTCTATTCAAAAAGAATTAAATAGTGAATCATATAACGATATTATTGTATTTGAAACATTTATGAAAAGAAATAATATTAATACTATTGAATATGGTAAAGATATCAAAATAAAAGAGTTAAAATTAGATAATGAATCGTACATTGTATTTTGTTGGGATAAAAAAGAATTCTATCATATGGTTTCAATAATTGATAATATTTTATATGATAAAGATGATAGTAGTTTTGAATTATTTGCAATAAAAATATATAAGTATAATCATTAATATATAATAATTGGGAATAATTAATATAAGGAGAGTAATATGATAAAAATAGAACATGTTTCAAAAACATTTAATAAAGATAATAAGGTAATAGATAATGTAAATTTATCTTTAGAAGATGGTAAAATAATTGGTTTTATTGGGCTTAATGGTGCTGGTAAAACAACATTAATTAAGATGATGACAGGAATATTAAAACCAGATTCAGGTAAGATTCTAATTAATGGAAAAGACATAGTAAAAGATGCTGTAGAAGCAAAACAAATGATTGGATACATGGCAGATAGTCCAGACATGTTTTTAAGATTAACAGGAATTGAATACATTCATTTAATTTCTGATATTTATAAAGTACCAAAAGAAATAAGAGAAAAAAGAATAAAAGAATTAAGTAAAAAGTTTAATTTAGAAGATGTTTTAGATAAACCAATGCAAGGTTATTCTCATGGAACAAGACAAAAAATGATGGTAATGGGAGCATTAGTTCATAGCCCTAAAGTATGGATTCTAGATGAACCATTAATTGGATTAGATCCACAAAGTTCTGTATTACTAAAAGAAATGATGAGAGAACACGCCAGTAAGAATAATACAGTTTTCTTTTCAACACATGTATTAGAAATAGCAGAAAAATTATGTGACAAAATAGCAATTATTAATAAAGGAAAAATAATATATTATGGAACATTAGATGATCTAAGAAAGAAATATAAAAAGAAAGATTTAGAAGAATTATTTATGGAGGTTATTCAAGAATGACAAACTATCTTGATTTAACAAAATTATTTTTCCGTTCTCTAAGAATAAATAAACTAAATAAAAAAGGAGGAAGATTTCTTTTCTACCTTTTAATAACTCTAACAGTTATATTTGTCTTTCTTCCAATTCTAGCAGTATATACAATATTTGTTTATGAAACAATGAGACAGTTAAATGATGTTGATGTTGCAGTAGCAGGTTTTGAAGCTCTCTTATTTATGATATCAATATTTTCATTTATCTTTGGTTTCAATGTCTTATTAAATGAATTATATTTTAGTGAAGATATTGAAAATATACTTCCGCTTCCAATAAAACCAGAAACCATAGTAGCGTCAAAATTCACAAGTTGTTTCATAGTAGAAAACGTAATACTTTTTATCTTTTTATTACTAGCAGTGTTTGCTTACGTAGGAGCATTAAATTTACCAATACATTACGTTTTAATATCACTTATAGGTATAATATTCTTACCTATGGTACCAATGGTATTCTGTTCCTTATTATTATTTGCAATAATAAGTTTTTTAAAGAAATTTTTAAAAAGTGCATCAATAAAAAAAGTAGGATATCTACTTTTAGGTATTTTAATATTCTTAGTAGTATATTTCTTATGGAAAGTATCTTCATTTGATTTTGAAACATATATAGAAAACTTTGCTGCAGGTGATCATACATTCTTAGAAGTAATGAAATTCATCTTCCCACCTGTTTATTTCTTTGCTAAAGGATTAAATCAAGGATCAATCATTTATATGTTACTATCTGTAATTATTAGTTGTATTTACTTTGGAATAATGATATTTGCTGCTAAAAAATTTTACTATAATAGTGTAGTTGGAATAACTAGTAAAGATACTGATAGTAAAATAAGATCTCGAAATAAAATAACTAATTTTAAAGTAAATAAACCAGTTGTTCAATATTTCAATAAAGACATAAAAGTATTATTTAGGTCCCCTACTTTCTTAATAAATTGTATTCTTATTAATATTATATGGCCAGTATTTATTTTCTTAATATTTAAAATAGCATTACCAGATTATACTATTTCATTTATGAGAGAAGCTATTACAAATCAAGATACAGTATTTAATTTTAGAATGTTATTATTAGTAATAGGCATCCCTATTATTATTTCTTCATTTAACTCACTAGCATCTTCAGCATTCTCAAGAGAAGGAAAGAATTTCCATTTTATTAAATATATTCCATTAAAGTATGGCATACAATGGAGAGAAAAGTTCTTTGTATCATTTATCATTTCATTCGTTGGAATAAGTGTATACTCAATACCATTTTTCTTACTTATACATGTACCTATTTTACAATTATTATTATATTTATTATTAATAACTCTATGTATATCTTTTGTATCATTTATTGGATTATTAATAGATTCAGCATTTCCAAAACTAATATGGGATGATGAAGCAGATTCATTAAGAGAAAATTATAATACATTTATCGCTATGGGATACTCACTATTATTATTTGTTATATTATGTGGAGGAGGATACTACTTATTTGATCATAATGAAATAACCCTTTCTCAATTTACTTTATTTACTACAACAATATTAATTATAGGAAACTTACTATTGTATTTAATTAGTAGAAGAAAAATAAGTCATAACATAATAGATCAAGAAGCCTTATAAAGGTTTCTTTTTATATGCTATAATTCTATTAGGTGATTAGATGATAACATTAAGAGAACTAAAAGGTACAAAAGAAGATTATTTATTATTACATAAATGGTGTAGCAATAAAAACGTATATGAATGGTTTGAACAAAGATTATTATCTTTAGAAGAAATAATTAATAAATATAAAAAGAAATTAAATGAAAAGAAACAACAATTATTTATAATCCAATTAAATGGTAAAGATATAGGATATACTCAAATATATAAATTTGAGAAGGATATAGATTTTAAAGAACTAAATAATTATAGATGTCTTTATGAATTTGATACATTTATTGGCGAAGAAGAATACTTGTCTAAGGGATATGGAACTATTATAATAAAAGAAATAACCAAATTAATATATTCTAATTATGAAGCAGATGCTATTATATTAAGACCATTTAAAAGAAATGTAAGAGCTGTTAAATGTTATAAAAAAAGTGGATATATAATAATAAACGAATATGAAGGAAAAGATTCACTAAATAATAAAGAAACAATACTTATTTTATTAAATGAAAAAAACACTAACGTTTAGTTAGTGTTTTAATTTTTATTCATATGGTAAATATTGATAAGAACCATCGTCCCATACACCTAAATAATATCTACAACCATCATATAAGAATGTAGTTGTTATGCTCTTACCATCTGATAAGTATCTAGTTTCCCATGAGTATGAGTATATTAAATTTCCATTAGATATAGAAGATAACTTTCTATCACCTAGTCTGAAATATGCATATCCTTTAGTTTTCTTATTAAAGTAAATACCTGTATATATAGAACCATATGGTGAATTAGTTAAATACCCAGTAGATGTTATTCCCCCAGTATATGGAGTTACAATAGCAAAGTTATAAATGCTATCTCCACCAAGCATAAATTGCTTACTTCCTTTATTATTTATCTCTATTCCAATGAATGAACTATATCGGTGGTTTACACTTGCAACTTTTGCTGTAAATTTTGGCTTCTCAGCTACTCTAACTTTATAAACAGTTGAATAATCACTATAAATTCTTATACCATTATCTACTACAAATCCTCTTACTTTGTAATAATAAGTTTTATTTGAAGTAACATTTGTATCAGAATAAGTACCATATTGCTTACTACTATCTAATGTAAGTGTTCCTATTTCTTTAAATGTAACATTATCTGTACTTCTATATATTAAGAATGTCTTTACTGTAGATGCTTCTGTTATATTAATTTTAACCTTTTTATATGAAGCACTTCTTACTTCACTTACGTTAGGATTTTCACTTAATCTCCAATCAGAATATAAAATAACTGTTTGTCCTTCAGTACTTGATAAATTCTTAATTGATTGTCCTGATGTATATGAAGTACCAGTACCATCTGCTTTTGTATTCCATCCACGAGCAACATAAGTTCCACGAGTAAATGTATTTTCAGGTAATACATAATATTGATCGTAAACAGCATCTTCGATGCTATCTACATTAACTTCATTATCATTATTATTACCATAGAATACTATATTATATTTAATTGGTGTCCATTTAGCATATAATGTATAATTAACTGAACTTCCTTTTTCAATAGTTTCAATTTTAGTTTCAAATTCAGGTTCTAAATACCATCCATCAAAAGTATATCCTTTTCTTGTAGGATTTTGTAATACTATTGTAGCTGTATTAACTTTATAAGATGTTGGATTTTTAGTACTGTTTGTACCACCATTTAAAACATATTTAATACTATAAGTAATAATATTCCATTTAGCATATACACTTATATTCTTAGCAGTACCCTTTTTAACTTCTGTTATTTTTGTTTTAAATTTAGAATCAGTATAGAATCCTTTAAATGTATATCCTACTTTAGTAGGAGTTTTAAACTTAAATGCTGTATTTACATCATATGTAGCAGGATTTTCTTCGTTATTAACTCCACCATTTAGATTATAAGTAATTTTATAATTAATTATTTGCCATTGTGCGTAGAATGTTAACGTGCTTTTATTTTTAGTAGTTAAATTCTTAATACTTGCTTGGTTTGCATATGGATCTCCAGTTCCATCTTTTTTAGTATTCCATCCAATGAACTTATATCCTTTTCTTGTGAATGCATTCTTTGTTAATTTAACTGACTTGTTATATGCAATATTAGATAATGCTTTTGTAGTTCCTTTTCCACCATTAGCATTAAACTTTATAGAGAATGTAATTGGTGTCCATTTTGCATATAATGTTTTATTTCCTGTTGTACCTACTTTAATAGTAGTTACTTTAGTTTTAAATTTAGAATCAGTATACCATCCTCCAAAAGTATAACCTACTCTAGTTGGATTTTTTAATTTAATATTGGCAGTATCTACATAATACTCTTTTGGATTAGCTTCTTCATCTATTACTCCACCATTTAAATTATATTTAAGTGTATATTTAACTATCTTCCATTGAGCATATAATGTTATTGATCCATTATTTTTTGCTACTAAACTATTAACACTTGCTTGATTTGCATAAGATGTTCCAGTACCGTCCTTCTTAGTATTCCATTCTACAAAAGCATAACCACTTTTCTTAAAAGCATTCTTAGTTAATTTAACAGATTTGTTATATGCTACATTTGTTAAGTTAGCAGTTTTTCCTGTACCACCATTACTATTGAATTTAATGTTATACTTATTTACTGTCCACTTAGCATAAAAAGTTTTGTTCCCTTTGCTTCCTTTTTTAATAGTAGTTACTTTAGTTTTGAATTTAGCATCGCTATACCATCCTCCAAAAGTACTACCAATTTTAGTTGGATCTTTCAATGTGATAGCAGTCTTTCCGTCATAAGTTTCAGGATTTGCTCCATTTACTCCGCCATTTAAAACGTATGTAATACCATATGCTATATCAAAGTTAGTAGATAACTCTAGATCAGCATAATTCTCTGTTCCTGTTATCTCAATTGTTGCTGTTCCAACTTCTTTGTTGTCCTTATAAACAACATTGTAATCTGTCTCTTCTGTAAGTACATTTCCTCCACAATTAACAGTTACTTCCGGTTTTATTTCTTTACCAGTATATACTTGATTATCAACTGGACTTACTTCACAATTTTCATTCGCATATACTATTGAAGGGCAAAGAAATAAAAACATAAAAATGAATAATTTTTTTCTCATGTTTTTCACTCCTTCATTAAAAATTTAAAGATATAAATTTATTCATCAACATTATATCATACAGTTTAGAATTTGTATATAGTAACCATTATCCAGTAAAAAAAAACAATAATAATTGGTCATTATTTTACTCATACTTATAAATTAATAATAAAAAACACTAGATTATAGTGTTTAATAATTATCTTTTAACATATACAATCAATAATAAAAGAATAATACAAATAGATATTAAAACAGATAAAATAACAGCACCAATACTCTTATCATTATGTTTATCTAAAGAATCATAAAAATCATCTTGATCCTTAGCTCCTTTTTTAAGCATATTAATCTTAATTTTATCTATTCCTAAAATAATTCTATTAACAAAAGCACAATAAGCAACCCTAATAATTAATAAATAAAGAACATGAAGAACCATATAAATAAAATAATCAATTCTTGATACTGGATTTAATAATGCAGATACTTCTAAAAATAATAATATATGAGCAACTGTAATTGTTCCTCCTAAAAACGGCTGATTCCTATAAGAAAAATTAAGTGGTCCAAGTAAAAATGTCATAAGTACATTTTCATTTCTATACATTTCATCAAAATGCTTATCATATATTCTTAGTTCTTCAAATTTATCATTTGCAACATAACTACCAGCTACATTACCATTTGTCATATATCCACATCTAACGCAGCAATCATCAACCATTACTCCACCACATTTTGGACACTTCTTTTTCATCTTATCAACTCTCTTATTATAAATAATTATAACATAAATTTTATAATATTATATTTTAATCTAATATAAGGTGTTATAATTAATATGAGGAGAATAATTTATGAAAAAGAAAATATTTATAATTACAATTATCGCTTGTTTATTCACTTTAGTAGGATGCACAAAAGATTATGATGAAGAAGATGTTAATGACTATATTAAAGATACAATTGGAATAAAAAACTATAGTCTTGATAAAAATCCTAAAGAAAAAACTGATAGTGATAGTTATACCGATTATTACTGGCATGTAAAATATGAAGATATAGAATTTGATGTTATTGATAATTATTTCTATGGATTAGAAAGAGTAGAAAATAAATTAGAAACAAATTTTGATCAAAAAGTATTAGATTATTATTATTCAATTTATAGTGAAACCTACAATCTAAAATATAAAATTGATAATGAATTTAATATAAATGTACTTACTTGTGAAGTAGCTAATGAACAAAAAGAAATTGATTATAAAGAATTACAAAATTGTTATAATAACATTTATAAATTTATTAAAACAATAGATTTTAAAAAATATCCTATATCTACAATAGATGTTAAAATATCAAACAAAACAGATCACGTAAAATGGTTACATGTATATAAAAATAATAAAATATTATCATTTGATGAATTTAAAAAAAGCTAATATTATAGGAAATAGACAAATTAATTATAATGTGATAATTACCATTACACTTTAAATAGTGAGGTTACTAATGATAAGAACCTAAGAATCTCATTATGAATGACAAAATTTAAAACACAAGAATTAATGTGGTAAATTTTTGTTGTTCATAAAAGGAGGTTCTTTTTTATTACCACATAAAATAATAAAAAGAAGGGATATTATGAAAACAAAAGAATATGATTATTATAACAATCTAGCAAACTGGTCTTTTAGTGATATAAAATATACAAGTGAAAATTATACAAATTGGGTATATGAAGATGAAATAATAAAACATGTTAATAGTGAATCAAAAGTATTAGATTTAGGTACTGCTGCAGGTGAAAAACTATTAAAAGTATTTCCAGATTGTAAAGAAATAATTGGAACAGATTTTTCTATTGAAATGATAAATAACGCTAATATAAATTTAGCTAAAAGTGGAAGAAAAAATATTTCATTTAGAATAATGAACAATTTAGAAATGGACACTCCTGACAATTACTTTGATATTGTAACTGCACGTCATACAGTAACTAATAAAAAACAAATATATAAAACTTTAAAACAAGGTGGAATATTAATAATAAGAGGAGTCGACAAATTAGATTGTTGGGCATTAAAAAGATTATTTAATAGAGGTCAAGCTTTTAAAGATAAAAAACCAATAAGTTTAATAGATTATGAAGAAATACTTGATGCTGGTTTTAAAGATGTAGAATTAATACCACTACATGTTATAGAATATTATGAAACAAAAGAAGACTTATATGCCCTATTAATAAAAGTTCCAATTTTAGATGATCTTTCAGAAATAAAAAATGAAGAATATGAAAGAATTCCTATAGAAAAAGATCAATTTGAAAAATATGTAAGTGAAAATACAACAGAAAAAGGAATTAAATTAATAAGAAGATATTATGGTATAATTGCTAGAAAATAAAAAAGCACTAACAAATAGTTAGTGTTTTATTTAATATTAAACGTTTTAATATCTTTTATTTCTAGTTCTTTTAAAGCTATTTTTTCATCACTAAATTTCCAGTCAATATTAAAATCAGGTAATAACTTAGATTTAATAGGATTAATTCTAGGAATTAAAATAACAGCTTCAAAATTATCTAATAATTTTAAATCTTCAATAGTAATTAGTGGTTCAATTCCTCTTTCAGTTTGTTGATTTCCACATAATTTAGATATTTCTTCTAAAGTTTCAATATCATTTGCTAATAAGTAAATAATATTTCCAAATACCATTTTTAATATTTCTGTTCCTTCTTTACCATAAGTATTTCTTAACTCTAATATACTTCTAACAAATATATTAAATTTAATATTATAACTTCTTGCAAGTGTAAGCATATTATTAAAATCTTTAATAGGAACTAAATTTTCAAATTCATCAATTACTATATTTAATCTAGGTGTTTTACAATTAGAATTAGTAGCTGCATAATAACATTCTTCAATTATTAAAGGAACTATTCTTCTAGAAGTTGGTTTATTATTACTTATAATAAATAATGCAGTTTTTTCTCTTTGAATATTTGTAATATCAAAATTAGATGAAGATAACATCTTTAATAAGTTTTCTCTTAATACAAATGGTTTCATATTTTGAATAAATACTGATACTATACTTCCTCTTGTATCATCTGGTGCTAAAATAATATTAGAAAGATTAATGTATATAGGAGAAGTCTTATCATATTTTTTCACTTCTTCTGATACTTTATCAAAATCTGATACTATATTTAATATGCTACTAATATTGATTTCTTCTTCTTTTGCATTATCAAATAGATATAATGCAAGTCCCATAAATAATGATATAGCAGAATTGTTCCAATAAGGATCAATACTAGAATTAAATGTTTCATTACAACAAAAATAATAACCAACATTCTCTAGTAATTCTATTGCATTATCTTTCTGACCATTTTTATATAATTCATAGGGTAAACTTAATGGATTAAAACTATTACCTAAATTAGGATTATCTAAATTAATTACAATTGTATTGTAATTTTGTTTTTTTAGTTCTCCAGACAAAATATTATATATTTCTCCTTTTACATCATGAACTATAAATGATTCCTTTGCTTTAATTGCAAGTCTTAATTGTGGTAAAGTTATTGTTTGAGTTTTACCACATCCTGTTGCTCCAATAACCATAGTATGAACTTCATCATCTTTAATATAAAGATTTTTGTCATCATACATCATTGGTATTCCTGATTTTTTAATTTCAGAATCATAACTGACAGGAACTAGTTTAGATTTTAATTCTTCAACCTTTGCCCATCTTGAATATGCCATGCATATCACTCCCTTTCAATAGCATTATAGCACTAACAAATAATTAAAACTTAAACAAAAATGACTTTTTATAAAAACGTGATATAATTATGGTATGTAGGTGATTCTATGTTTTCAAATGAATTAGTATGCAATATCCTAGATTATTTAAATAACAACATAAATAAAGAAATAACTATTAACGAATTAAGTATATTATTTAATTATGATAAAGCATACATAATGAGAAAATTTAAAAAAGAATTAAATATATCAATACATGAATATATAAATATAATAAGAATATATAATAGTTTAATTTATTTTAGTGATGATAATTATATATTAAGTATTGCTTTTAAAAATGGTTTTAATTCATTAGAATATTTTTCAGAAACATTTAAAAAAAATATGGGTGTTAGTCCAAACATATATAAAAAATATTCAAATCATAAAAATATAACTGATAGAGAACAAGAAAAAATATTAGATAATTTAGCTAGAATTGTTAATATCAAAACTAATGTTTCAAATTATTTGAATCATAAAAAACCTATTAAACATTATGTTAAGAAATTTGAATTAAAATAAAGCGCACTAACAATTAAGTTAGTGTAAGCATTGACAAAATCGCTATTTTGTGCTATAATAAAAACTCGTAAATGGGAGTAGTCCTGTAATATAATAGTACGTCAATTCGAAGACATAATTATTGTTTTTCGTACTATTAGAGCAAATTGTTCGGACAAGACTTTTACATTGTAAAGGCCTTGTCTTTTTATATATTTTTACTTTTTGCAAGGCCTTTATAGATTATAAGGGAGGATTGATAAAATGGAAAAAGTAAAAGTATTTTTAGGAGGAACTTGTGCAAGTTCCACATGGAGAGAAGAACTACAAGGAAAGTTAGATTCTGAAAGAATCGAAACATTTAATCCAGTTGTTCCAAATTGGACACCTGAGTGTCAGGCTGAGGAGGATTATCATAGAGAACACGATGATATTTGCTTATATGTAATTACTCCAGAAGGAGAAGGGTTCTACTCATTCGTTGAGGTAACTGACGATAGTAATAAGCGCCCAGAAAGTACTGTACTATGCATTTTGACCGAAGCTAACGGAAAGAAATTTGAAGGTCATCAGTTAAAATGTGCTCTAAAAACTGCTAAATTAGTAGCAAAAAATGGTGTATTTGTTGCAGAGGATTTAGATCAATTAGCTGCATATCTAAATGCATTTCAACCAAAACGTCCAGTAACACTTAAAAAGTAACTGGGTGAAATATTAAAAGCCGTTGTTATAACGGCTTTTTTTGATGTACTATATTTAACTTTCTATGTAATAATCTTATTATTTAAATTTTATCATAATAATAAATATTTTCAGTTAATTTTTGTCCATAATTTTTAACAATAAATGGGATTTGCTTAACTAATTTACCACCCATATGTTTATAAAAAACATTTGATGGATTTCCTTCTAAACAACCATTCACCATTTTATTATATCCCATTTTCTTTAATTCTTCTTTGGCTTTCTCAAAAAGAATTTTTCCATATCCTTTTCCTTTTACTTCATTTAATAAATATATTGCACCAAGTTCCCCACAATCTTGATAATCGTCATATTTAGGTTTCCTAACATGAAGTACTCCCACAGGTTTGTCATTTACTTTTAGTAAAAAGTGGGTATTTGGTTCTTCAATTACTTTTCTTTTTAATACATTAGATAATTCTATAACACTTTCTTCAGTGTTTATTCTTTTTAAATATTCATCATCTACGATACCTTTATAAGATTCTAACCATGCACGAGAATTAACAAGTGCATAATCATATGCATTATTAGCATTTAATAATTCAATTTCATAATTCATTATAAACACAGCCTTACATATCCATTTTATCATAAAAAAACGAACCTATAAAAGTTCGCTTAATTTCTAAATGTTACGATAATCATAGGGGTTTAAAACTTTTTATGTATTACTATAGTACCTTCTTTTTTTCTTTACTACAACTGAAATTAATTAAGATTCCAGTATCTTCATATCCTGCATTAATATAAGCTCTATTTGAAGGTATATAATTGTAATCAGTGTATAGAAGTGGAACTAAT
>JAEEGL015520983.1_pt1 | contig 11884 bp, 8 predicted proteins | sample 9134231 | NCBI WGS metagenome assembly JAEEGL01 (sample SAMN16246548, study PRJNA631951) | gut metagenome | biome: gut microbiome; feature: rumen; material: fiber-attached | host: Bos | place: Iran: Karaj | collected 2018-10 | reverse complement strand
GGTGCATGAAGGAGGCGCACCTGTCGGAAATGTAGGCGGCGGAGAAGCCGCGGACGCCGAAGAACTTGTACGGGGCGAAGGTCATCGCGTCGATTCCAAGCGCCTCCGGGTCGAGGGCTGCGTGCGGCGCGTGCTGGACGGCGTCGCAGACGATGATGATGTCGGGGTTCGCCTTGCGGGCGGCGGCGCAGATGCGTTCCAGGTCGAAGATGCAGCCGGAGATGTTCGAGGCGTACATGCAGCTCAGGATCGCCGTGTCGCGGTCGATGAGCGCGATGACGTCGTCCGCGTCCACCCCGCTTGTCTCCGGGTTGACGGGGGCCACGCGGAACTCGCGCCCGTGGACTTCGGCGTAGTGCTTCATGCCGTCGTAGGAGGACGGGTGCTCGAGTTGGGTGACGACGACGTTCGTGCCGCGCGCGTTTTCCGCGAAGACGCGGCAGAGCTCCATCATGATCTGGGAGGCGGAGTAGCTTGGATAGAGGACGCCGTGCCGCGCGTTGAAGACGCATTCCATCAGGTCCCTTCGCCCTTGGCGCTCGAATTCGTCAAGGTGCCTGGCGACGCGGTTGGAGTGTTCGGAGCAGTCCGGTATGGAGTCCACATGGAAGAAGATCTCCTCGGCGCGCCTGAGGCGCAGGGAGCCTCCGGCGTTGTCGAAGAAGAGTCGCTTTTCGCCGGCGAAGTCGCTGGCGACGTGGAGGAACTTCGAGCGGATGCGCGAAAGCTCGGGCTTGGAGAAGAGGGATTCCATGGCTGGTGTCAGGCCTTTCCCAGAAGCATTGGAAGAAGGGCGCAGGGGGCGCTGCTCCACGCATGGCAGAGCGACATCCCGAACGGGCGGTCGTAGAAGACGCAGGAGGAGATTTCGTCGAAGTCGTCGCTCCATCCCTCGAAGAAGGTCGTGGCGCCAAGCCGCAGCATCCCGCCCCAGACGCGGCGGAGGGTGGCCATGGCCTCGGCGGTGTGCCCGAGGAGGTGCAGCGCCCAGATTTCAAGCGCGATCATGTACGGGGTTCCGGCGGTCGGCAGGTCGCGCGCGGCCAGGGCGCGCGCAATCGGTTCGGAGTGGGCGACGTCCGCGACGCCCGAGAGGACGGCGAGGAAGTTCGCATGGCGGACGGGCGCGGATGCGCGGTTGAAGACGCACCCCCTGTAGAGGCCGGTAGCCGGGTCGAAGGCGGCATCGTCGATGCGCGCCCGGAGCGCCCCGGCCTCCGCCGAGTATCGGGCGGCGTCATCCGCCAGGCCCTCCCTGCGGGCGAGGGAGGCGCCGGCGCGGAGCGCCCAGTGGAAGATCATCTGGAGGGCCGCGGTCTTGTCGAGGCCGGCGACCCAGTCGATGAAGCAGATCTCGTCGCCGGACGGCCGTATGAGGCCGCCGTCCCGCCCCGCGCGTTCGAGGAACGATTCGAGAATCTGTCTGATTGCGCCGTAGTTGGCCGAGAGGAAGTCCGGGTCGCCGAAGCGCTCCTGGTAGAACTCGTGGCAGATTACGATCCACAGCGAGTAGTCCAGCATGCCGTTCACCTGGCTCAGTCTGGTGCCGTCGCGCCCGAGCACGGTGAGCGTGCGCCGTATGGGTTCCGGTTCCCGGAAGGAGTATGCGTTGGCAAGGAGGCTGATTGCCAGGTCGCCGCCCCACGGGAGGCGGTCGCGCTTGATGCCGTCGATCTGGAAGGTGTGGATGCAGAGGCGCAGGGTGTATGCGGAGCAGGCCCAGATGCGGTTCAGCTCCTCGTCGCCGAAGTCGTAGGTGCGTCGATAGACGAGCGGGGTGAAGGCGGCGTCGATTTCAATCGACTCCGGGTCGCCCGCCTTCACGAAAATGTACCTGAAGGCGAGCGGGAGTGGCGTGCGCCAGAGTCCGTCGGCCACCTTTTCAAGCTCGAAGGTCTGCTCCTGCACGTACTTTTCGGGCGTGACGTGGAGTGCCTCGTGAATGGACTCGCCAGCGGTGAAGTCGGGTGCCACGGCCGCGCGGAAGGAGATGTCAGCGAGGACTTCGCGTCCGACGTCGTAGAGTCCGGGGCGGCCTGGGACGGGGGAGATTGGAAGGCGCACGCGCGGAAGCTCGTCGCCCGTCGGGACTCCGCCTGGCTCGGCGGGGGCGAAGGATGTTCCATCGGCCGAGGCCTCCCAGCCTGGGGCCTCCGAGCGGAGGGCCGGAAGTGAGTCCCGGATGTCCCGCGATTCCACGCGGACGACCAGCGCGCCGTCTTCGGCGGCGCCGGCAGTGGCATCGCCCCGGCATTCGTAGCGCGCCGAGGCGTCCGCGTTGCGGTAGAAGGCGACGGGGCTTGGCGGACGGAATACGCCCGGATAGCCGACGGAAAGCTTCAGCCGTTCGACCGCGCGCCTCATCTTCGCGAGGACGAAGGCCTCGTATTCGCCGCGCGGGTAGAGCCAGTCCCCGTGCGGGGGCTTCGGCGGGTTGTAGTCCGCCGTCGAGAAGAGTGGGTCCGGTGAGTTCAATTGTAGGGGCATTTCCACGAAATGTCCGTCATCGCTTTGCCAAGATGCCGTTCGTCCGGCACCTACCAGATGGTGTCGAGTTCACGCGCGATGGCGCCGAGACGTCCTGCGTCCTGGGCGAGGTCGAGGATCGTGTAGCGGTTGCGGATGAGCTCTGCGCGCAGGGCCGCCGAATGGACGTCGGACTCCGCGACGCCGATTTCCGACGGCCGTGTCGGGCAGCCGGCCGCGGCCAGGCGCGCGCGGAGGTCGTCGAAGGGGAATATCTGCGCCTTGACGCGGGCGGCGAGGTCGTCCCACTTCGAGGCAAGGAGTGTGAGCTTGGCGCGGAGCGTTTCGGGCGAACGGAACTTCGCGCGGCAGGTGGCGATGACCTCGTCGAGCATGAAGCCCGGCTCGAACTGGGTGCGGATGAAGGCCTCGCGCCGCTCCCACGACGGGTAGGCGGCCACGGCGGCCTCGACGTCGGCCGCGGTGAAGGGGCGGGCGAAGAAGAGCTCCATCATGCGCGTCGTGCAGAGGGAGCCGATGCCAACCTTGTCGCCGTGCGAGGGGATGGTGCCGTCGGGGCGGGCGATGTGGCGCATCTCCCAGCAGTGCGAGAAGAGGTGCTTGGCGCCGGAAGCGGGGCGGGAGTCGTGCATCGTCTGCATCGCGAAGCCGGTCATGGCGAGGCCGGTGAAGAGTTTTCCCATCGCGCCGGGGTCGCCGGCGGAGAGCGCCGCCGGGTCGGCGACCCAGTCGCGGAGGGGCGTCTGGGTTGTCGCCCAGATGTCGGGGCGGATCGGCACCTCCTCCATCGCGTCGGCGATGATCCAGTCGGCGCCGCCCGGGATCTTTGCGGCGAGGTCGGCGTAGCCGGAGGCGGTGAGGTCGCGCGGCGCCGTGAGGAGTATCTCGCTGTCCGCGACGATTGCGAGCGGGGCGGAGCAGGGCCAGGTCTTCTTGAAGCCCTCCTTGGTGATGGGGGCGCCGAAGGAGGCGTAGCCGTCCACGGAGGCGGCTGTGGCGACGCACATGTATGGCCGCTCAAGCTCGAAGCTGGCGCGCTTGCAGAGGTCGTTCAGCGTCCCTGCGCCGACGGCGACCGCGCGGCAGTCCGGCCCTCCGGCGGCGATGGCCTCGCGGACGCGTCCGAGAAAGTCCACGTCGGCGTATGGCTGCGGTTTCGCCGGGAAGACGAGGGGGGCGGCGCATTCGGCGCCGGCGCCCTTGAGAATGGAGAGGACGCGCTCGCCGGCAACGCGCCACGTCGTCTCGTCCGCGACTACAATGGCCTTGGCCCCGGGAAAGTTTTCCTTGAAAACGTCCGCTGTTTCGGGGAGGATTCCATGCCCGATGCGGAAAATGCGTGTGTCGGTTGCGGTGGAGAGAGCTTGTTCGATGAGCGTCATTTTGCAGTTTCCTTCTTTTCCCTTGGCATGTAGCCGGGGAGACAGGCCAGGATGATGAACCAGACCAGCGTGTTGGCGAGGCTCCGGAAGGGGAGGTCGATTGTGCTGTGGACCGCCATTGCCATGAGGGCCGCCATCACGGCCCACACGCAGGGCGACACGCTCCAGAACCATGGCCGCGGCCGGCCGGTGCGAAGATCCGTCTCGCGCCTCGTCCGGGGCAGGCATATCAGAGCATGGACAAGCAGTGCCAGCGCCAGGGCGACGATGAGGCCGAAGCCGATCATCCCGTGTTCGCAGAGGAACTGGAGCGCGTCGTTGTGGACATTCGCGCGGCCCTGCTCGCGGAGGTAGTCCCAGCGGTCCATCGGCATGTAGAGGGCGACGTAGCGGCGGAAACCCCATCCCCCGACACCGGTCCACGGGTTGTCCTTCCATATCTCAATCGCGGCGTCGGCGAGCTCCTGGCGGTCTCCTTCGTAGACCGAGGCGAGGTGGGAGAAGTCGATGGTGTCGATCTCCTTCTTCAGGGGCGATCCCGGGACGACGGCCACAATCGCCGTGCAGGTCGCGACGGCCACGACGATCGCGGCCGCGAGCAGGACCTTGGCTTTCGACACGCGCGCGCCGAGGTAGATGAGTCCGTAGATGAGGCCAGCCACGATTATGAGGGAGCCGAGGATGATGGCCGCGCGGCAGAGCGAGCCGTAGATTGCCGCCGCGTTAAGGAAGAACGCCACTGAGAGCCACCCGGCGTCGTGCCGGTGGTCGGCGTCGCCAAGCGAGCGCAGGAGAAGCCCGATGTTGAGCGCGGTCATCATGACGAAGAAGGTGCCGGCGTGGTTCGGATATCCGAAAGTCGAGAAGAAATAGACCTCCATGGGCCTGTACCAGAAGAGCTTGTCCGGGCAGGTCATGATCTGGGCGAACCCGAGTATGGAGAGCAGCGCGCCGTTGGCGACGAAAAGCTTGAGGATGAAAATGCGCGCCGACGGGCGCATCGCGTGGCGGACGGCGATGACGGCGACGGAGACGGCGAGGAACCAGATCAGGACCTGCACGGCCTCCGGCTGGTTTACGCAGAAGGGCATCGACGGCCACGGCGGCTCGGTGTATTCCCATCCCGAGGGGGCGGACGCCTCGCGCACCAGTTCGCACGGGCCGTTGAGCCACTGGACCGTGAGAAAGCCCACGAGCGCGATGCAGATGTAGGTCACCGGATCGAGGAAAAGGCCCTTCAGGAAACGCTTCAATGCGGTCTGGGGCGACTCGGTACGGCGCGTGGGCGGCATGAGCAGCATGATTTCCGCCACGCCGAGGCAAAGCCACGGAATCGCCCACAGATAGGCGGGGGACGATCCGCCGCGGGCCCAGGACGAATAGACAACCATAAGCGCGACATGTATCGCGACGCCGTATCTTAGAAATAGGTCGATCATGGTGGATTATTATAAAGCAATTGGGGAGGCGCCGTCAACGCGGTTGACGGACATTCCCCGCAATTGGTATAATCTTAAGGTATGACTGCGGCGATCATCCTAGCTGCCGGGCGCGGCGAACGCATGGGGGCGGACGTGGACAAGGCATTCCTTAGTCTAGGTCCGAAACCCCTTGTCGCATATTCCCTCGCGGCCTTTGAGGCATGTTCGGACATCGATGCGGTTTTCCTGGTCGTTCGCCGCGACCGGATCGACGGCGCGAGGGAGATGTGCCGCATATTCGGCATGTCAAAGCTCTCCGGCGTCATTCCGGGCGGCTCCAGGCGCCAGGACTCGGTCCGCGCCGTACTGGCCGCGCTTCCGCCTGATGCGGCGATCGGCTCGATCCACGACTCCGCGCGGCCGCTTGTGACGCCGGCCCTGATTTCCGCAACAGTCAAGTCCGCCCGCGAAACCGGGTCCGGCGTCGCCGCAAGCAAGGTGGTCGACACGCTGAAGCTCGTCGAGCGCGGCAACATCGCGGCCTCGACGGTCGACCGCGCCAAGCTCTGGGCCGTCGCGACGCCGCAGACGTTCCGCACGGCGCTCATACGCCGCGCCTACGACGCCGTCGCGGACTCGAAGAAAACCGTGACCGACGACGCCGGAGCCCTTGAACTCATAGGGGAGAAGGCCCGCCTCGTCGAGTGGCGCAACCCCAACATCAAAGTCACCGTGGCGGAGGACCTTGCCGTCGCGGGCGCCCTCCTGCGAATCTGAACGCCCCTGGAAACCAACACCGATGGAAAGCTGCTACGCCATACTTGGAGACATACACGCCAATCTGGAGGCGCTGGAGGCCGTGCTCGACGACGCACGGTCCCAGGGCGCCACGGACTTCTACTGCCTCGGCGACGTCGTCGGCTACAACGCGAACCCGCACGAGTGCATAGCCCTGATCCGCGAACTCGGTGCGCCCACTGTCCGCGGCAACCACGACCACTACTGCTCGCACGACGAATCGCTCGACGATTTCCAGCCCAACGCGGCGAACGTCATCGCATGGACGCGCCGCCTCCTCAGCGCCGAAGACGAGGCCTGGCTCCACGACCTCCCGCTTTCCATCGTCCTGCCCGGGCTCACCCTCGTCCACGGCACGCTCGACATGCCGGAGCGCTGGGGCTACGTTTTCGACCTTCTTGACGCCGAGGCGCACTTCTCCTACCAGACGACGCCGATCTGCTTCCACGGCCACACCCACGTGCCGGTGATTTTCGAGAAGCACGGCACGGCCGTCGACCGCGCAGACCCGCCCAAGTCCGGCCAGCGCGTGAAGGCGGGCTTCGGCCGCCGCTACTTCGTAAACGTCGGCAGCGTGGGCCAGCCGCGCGACGGCGACCCTCGCTCGTCCTACGTCCTCTACCGCCCGAAGACGCGCGAAATGGAGTTCAGGCGCGTGCCGTACGACGTGGAGACGGCGGCAGCCAAAGTCCGCAAGGCCGGCCTTCCAGAGAGGCTCGCCGTCCGCCTGCTCTTCGGTCGGTAGGGCCGCGCCAATGCTCGAGGTCAGGAATCTCACGCGCAGGTTCGGCCGCTACGAGGCGGTCTCCAGGGTTTCCTTCGACCTAGATGCCGGAATCTGCGTCGTGGCCGGGCCAAACGGCGCAGGCAAGACGACGCTCCTGAGGACGATAGTCGGCGCCGACCGCGCCGACGGAGGCTCCGTCGTCCTTGACGGTCTCGACGTCTTCGCGGAGCCTATGCGCGCCCATCGGCACATGAGCTACCTGGCGGACGCGGTCCCGCTCTACAACGACCTCACGGTCGAGGAGCACCTCACGTACCGGGGGCGCCTGAAGGGCCTCTCCGGCCGCCGTCTCCGCGCCCGCCTCCGCCATGTCATCGAGGCCCTCGACCTCAAGGGGCTGGCGACGGTCCGCGCCGCAGCGCTCTCCGCCGGCCAGCGCAAGCGGGCGGGCATAGCGGACGCGCTGCTTTGCGAAACGCGGGCCCTGCTCATCGACGAACCCTTCGCCGGGCTCGACGGCGAACACGTCGGGCCGCTTCTCGACGTTCTCTCCACCGTCGCGAAGCGCGCCATCGTCCTTCTCGCCACGCACGACCTCTCCGCCGTGTCGGGGCTGGACGGCCAGTGCCTTGTGCTCAATTCCGGGCGCCTCGCGGACATCATGCCCATAGTATCCGGCGACGGCCCGCCGCTTGCGGCGCGTTACGCCGACTGCATAGGGCGCGCAAGGATAGCGGAGGTGGCCGAATGAGCAGCGCCACCCGCACATCGTTCTACCGGGAGCTTTCCTCCGCCCTTTTCTCACCCGCCCGCTACGCGACCTTCGCCGCCTTTTTCGCGCTGTCGGCCGCCTTCTTCTCGGCCGCGCTCCAGCTTGGCGAGGGCAAGTTCTGGACGCTTGAGATGCTGTGGCTGATTTCCGCCGCCCTCCCGCTGCCCATCCTGGTGTCGCTTGTCACCATGCCCCTTTTCGCCGGCGAGCGTGCGGCCGGGACGTACGAATCGCTGGCCCTTCTGCCGATTCCGCTCCGCAAGATCGTCATCGGGAAGTTCACCGCCTCGTTCCTCTCGGTTTGCGTCGGCCTTGCCGGGGTTATAATCCCTTGGCTCCTACTCCGGCACACGCTCGGCGACCGCGCGCCGGAAAACAGCTTGCTGTACATGCCGATGGCGTTGCTTTTCCTCCACGCGTTTTCCTGGACCGCGCTCGGCACCCTATGTTCGGCCCTCGCGCGGCGGCCGTGGGTGGCGGCGACGGGAACGCTCTTCTCCGGCGGCGTTCTAATGCTTCTGTGGGCGGCATTCTCGCGCTTCTGCCTGGGCGGGAACATCCAGTCGTCTCCGTTCCCCATTTGGAGCGAGCTCCTCGACGCGGCCGGCGGCCGGATCGTGCTTCACAGCATGGTATTCCACCTGATGTTCGGACTCTGGTGCCTCTTCGCGTGCATCCAGGCGCTTGAAGCGAGGCGGGGGACGTCCTCAAGGCTCGCGGACGGCGCCTACCTCGCCGCCGCCCTCTCCCTTGCCACCGCCCTCCTGGCGATGACGACTCTGATAGCCGCCTGGTTCGACAGCGAGAAACCCATACAGGGCAAGTCCCGCGACCTTTCCGAACGCACCTTGTCAGTGCTTCCGCACCTCTCCGGCGACGTCACGTGCACGATACTCCTTCCGCGAAACGACCCGATTTTCCCAAGGCTTGAACAGAAGCTGGGGCATATCCGGGCCAAGCTCCAGGAGCTTTCCGGCACGCAGCCGTCCGCCGCGACGCTTTCCATCGAGACCGTCGATCCGCATTCGGACCTCGCGCGCGCCGCGGATACGGCAAGGCGCTACGGCGCCGGGGGCAAGTGCGTAATCTTCGACAACGGCAGCCGCTTCGAACTCGTCCCGTACGACACACTGGTCGATGTCGAGCCGGGCTCAGCCGCCTCGCCGCGGACGCGCCTGAGGCCCGCGATTACGCGTTTCAAGGGTGAGCAGGCGTGCGCCACGGCGCTTGCCAAGCTGGCCCGCCCCGGCATGCCCGTCGTGTACGCACTGTCGGGCCACGGGGAGCGCGACTTCAAGAGCTACGACCAGCTGACGGGCTACAGCGACTTCGCGCGCGAACTTTCGCGCGACGGGTACGCGCTCCGCGACCTGGCACTTGGCGAGGCCGGCGTTCCGGAAGACTGCGATCTCCTTGTCGTCGCCGGCCCGCGCTTCGCGCCCGGCGCGGCGGCGGAGTCGGCCATCGTCGAGTACACGGAGCGCGGCGGGCGCATCATGCTTCTCGCCGACCGCTCCCCATCCTTCCCTATCGGCTGGGAGGGGATTCTGGCCCGCCTCGGCATGGTCTTCGGCAACGTGACGGCGATCGCGGCGGACACGCTCGGCGGCTACAGCATGATTTCGGACAAATTCGGCGGCCATCCGGTTGTAAGGGACCTTGGGCGAAGCGCCGTCTATTTCGTAAGCCCGCAGGTCATCGACCCGGCCCCAGGCGCCAATGGCGCGGCGCTGTCCGTGAATGTCGTCGTCTCCGCCCCCGACAGGGCCTGGGGCGAAGCCAATCCGGAACAGCTCCCGCGCCACTTCGACAAGGACATCGACCGTTCGGGGACGCTCCCGCTGATTCTCGCGTCCGAGAGCCCTGGCGGCAGCGAGCTCGGCATCAGGCCCTTCCGCGCCTTTGTCGTAGGCGACTCCAACTTCGCGGCGAACTCTCTTCTCGAGGGCGGCACGACGGCGAACAGGGACCTCCTTCTCAACGCCGTGGCATGGCTTACCGAACGCGAATGGTCCACGGAGTCGTCGGAGTCGGACGACGGCGGCATGCTCCGCCTGAACATACCGCGGCGGCGGCAGATCGGGTTCTGGCTCACGAGCGTGCTGGCATGGCCAGGCGCCACGCTCCTCGTAGGAGTGGCGATGGCCGCGGTGAGGCGCATGACGAGGTAGGGGCGAGACATGGGACGCATAAAGGTCATTTTGAGACTCCTCGCCGCCTGCTTCGCCTGCGCCGTGGCAATCTGGTTCATCAGGGACTTGCCGCGCGTCAAGGCCGCGAGAAAGGCACGCAAGGACTTCCTCCTGCGCGCGCCGCTGAAGGACGTCACCTACATCCGGCTTGGACTTTCCGGCGGCCAGCAGGTCAGTTTCGAGGCCGACGCCACAGGGTGGAGCATGGTGGGGCCGAGACGCTTCCGCGCATTCGTCCCGGCGATAATGGAGATGCTGGACGCCTTTGAGAAGGCGCCCCTTCTCGAAAGGATTCCGCCCCGGGACTTCGAGCCCGGGAACTCTGGCGGCCGCGGGCTCACGCTGGCCGACTTCGGGTTGGACAACCCCGTTGGAACCATAGCCATACGGGGGCCGCGCGCCTCATTCGAACTCTCCGCCGGATACTGCGACACCTTTACAAACGGGCTCTTTGTCATGCTGAAGTCCGACGGCAACGTCTACATGACCGATCCGGCCCTCCGGCGCTTCTTTGAGATGTCGCCGGCCGACTTCGCGGACAGGCGCGTTTTCCAGTGCAACATGAGCATGGTGCACACGGTCGTCCTGAGGCGGCCCGCGCTTGGCGACGTCAAGCTTGTCCGCGACGGCCGCAACTGGAAGATCACGCAACCGGTCGAGGAGCGGGCCGACTGGGACACTGTCGCGCGCCTTTTCGACACTTTCGCCTCGGCCACGGTCGTGGACGACTACCGGGCCGGAGCCTCCCCGTCCGCCGCGCAGCTCGAACGGGCCGACGCGGCGTCTGTGACGCTCTACAGAAAGAACGACCTCGCGGGAATCTCGCTTTTCGTGGGCAATCCCGTCCCAGGCGACGGCGACCTCGCATACGCGCAGTATCCGGACGGCGGGTCGATAACCGTCACCGGCGCGCTCCGGCGCGCCGTCTTCGCCCCCGCATACGAATTCCGCGACAGGCATCTCTTCCCCTCGGCGCAGCCGCTTGCCGTCGAATCGCTGTCGCTTGACGCCGGGGGGCGGCTTCTGTCGCTGCGCCAGGACGAAGGCGGCTGGGCTGTCACGGCGCCTGTGGCGGCGGCCGCGGAGCCAGACGAAGTTTCGCTCCTCATCAAGGACATCCTGTCGCTCGAGGCCGAGCAATTCGCGCCCTTCGTCCAGGCGTCGGCCGGACCTCGCATCGCCGCGGCCACAATCGCCTCCAGAAGCAGGCGCGTGGCATTCGACGTTTACGCGCCGGCGGCCGACTCCGCCGACGAAGGCCGTCTCGGCCTGCTTATCGAAGGCACGGACATGCTCTTCCTCGCCCCGGCCCCGGCCGTTTCGAATGTATTTGCGCGCTGCTCCGACCCGCTTGCGCTGCTTTCGCGGTCCGTAATCTCCGTCAGGGAGGAGGAGGGCCGCGCGGTTACGCTCTCCCGCCCCGGAATGCCAGACTGCCGCATAGAGCGCTCCGGCGGCGCTTGGACCGCCGCCGAGGCGGGGCGCGAAGTCGACGCCGACGCCACGCGCCGCCTCTTCTCCGCCGCGGCGTCCGTCCGCGCCGAGTCCGTCGCCTCTCTCACGCCGTCCAACGCGCCGCCCTCCGACGGCTTCGCTGAACTTTCCTTCGACATGGCGGAGGGGCCGTCGCTACGCCGCATACTCACGGTCGGCCCGCGCGCCGGCGACGGCCATCCGGCCCGCGTAAAGGGCCACGACACCGTCTTCATCCTCTCAACCGACACCGTCTCCGCGCTTGTGCGCCCGCTCTTCGTCCCGGAACTTGCGGCGCCGGAGGAGACGCCAACCGCCCAGCCAGAAGCGGGCAAGGATTCAAAATGAGCAAAATAGGCTTCGACAACGAAAAATACCTGCGCGAGCAGTCAGCCGCCATCTTCGAGCGGCAGAAGAAGTTCGGGAACAAACTCTACCTGGAGTTCGGCGGCAAGCTGATGTTCGACATGCACGCCGCCCGCGTCCTCCCCGGATACGACCCCAACGTAAAGCTTCGCCTCCTCCAGAAGCTCAAGGACCACGTCGACATCGTCCTCTGCATCTACGCCGGCGACATCGAGCGCAAGAAGATGCGCGCCGACTTCGGCATCTCCTACGACGCCGACGCCCTC
>JAEEGL014794360.1_pt1 | contig 11884 bp, 11 predicted proteins | sample 9134231 | NCBI WGS metagenome assembly JAEEGL01 (sample SAMN16246548, study PRJNA631951) | gut metagenome | biome: gut microbiome; feature: rumen; material: fiber-attached | host: Bos | place: Iran: Karaj | collected 2018-10 | reverse complement strand
TACCGCGAGTCAGGGATTTGCTGGTTCCGAATTCCACCGGCATCGGCGTCAGCTGCGTCAACCGTACTTCAAACGGCTCGAACCCTGCAGAATGAATATTGACAACGCCGTTTTTATTTTCTTCATAGACTGCCGTCAGCCCGAGATCAACACCGGCTGCCAGAATTCTGCCCTTCTGATGGTCGGTATGGTTTCCTGCCAGCTCTGTTCTCCCCGGTGCGAAAATAGTTTTTTTCATAGCTGCTCCTTGTATAGTATTTTTGTATTTTATCGGCATTTCGCCTGTTTATTCTGTTTTTCAGCGCCTTGAATTCAATTCTCTTTTTTCTGCTGCTGAACCTGAACAGCCTGTCCGCCGCCGAGTCCGAACTCCTGCTGCGGGGTAGCGGTTTCCCGGTTGATCATCTTCGTCAGCACATCTACCTCTGTCTCAATGGAAACAGCATCCGTTTTGTACAGATCGTCAAGCTGATGGCGGAAGCCTTCCACAATGGTATCCATTGCCACTTCAATGGAGCTCTTGCTTTGGTTGATATTCTTCCCGCCGACACTGGCCTTTTCCATTTTGGCATAGGATTCCAGCAGTTTCAGCGTCGTGGGCAGGAAGTAACTCATAAAGCGGTCAATTTTTCCGCGTTTTTCCGGTTCCTGTTCCACAGCGCGGAAAATCTCTCTGGTGATCTCTTCAATCTCATTGATTTTTTCCGTCATGGCAGGATCAGAAATGCGGTTGTTCACATCGCGGATCTGCGCAAGGATCTGATCATAGGCGCTGGCATTCTGCTTGGCAGCTTCCAGCTTCGTTGCTTCGCGGGTTTTTTCCATGGCTGCCTTGCGGGCTTCCGTAAGCTCCTCGTCGGCGCGGCTGCTCATGAAAATATAGCCCAGTTCCCTGTTGATATAGGCCGATTCTCCGAACATGCCCTTGTCGATCATTTTCTGCAGGTCTTTCTCTGCCTGTTTTTTGCTGACGCCGGCCTTCTTTGCAATCGTGGAAATCTCCATTGCTTCATTTGGTCCTATAATTGCCAGATAGGCCGCCTGACGCTGCATGGAACCCTTCATCAGGATGCCGCTTGCAAACATGCATCCGCCGCCGAGAAAAGCACCTATAGCAGTATAAATCTGAAGGGGAGGATTTCCAGTTGCATTAATAGCTGCTAGCCCCAAAAAGACAGCTACAGCCATGATCAGCGCTCCCGCAATTGTCAGCAGAGCAGAAGAATTATTGTTCTCTTTCGGAGATTTCACAAAGGAACGGATCGTATCCTGCGCTTTTTTCATATTCTGCTGCTGCTGCAGCTTCCTCTTGATTCTTTCAAGCTCCTCATCCTGCCGTTCATCCCTGTACTCTTTGGAAAGAGACGGGGCTTCCTTCCTCTGCCATTTCGGCACATCAGAGGCAAAAAGCTTCCGGATCAGAAAAAAAAGCGCAACTGGCCAGGCACCGCTTGCAAACAAAATAAAGATAACCAACCATGATATAAAATCTGAACTTCCGTTATTGTTGTTTCTGCCGTTCATATGTTTACCTTCTTTGCATAATTGGGATTATTATAGTTTAAAATGCTGACCGTGTCAATGCTGACAGAGGCCGTTTCCGGCCTCTGTCCTTCAAAAAATATTTGGTAAAAAGAAAGCTGTGAGATTGTCCTGCCTGTCTGCTGTCCCGGGAAAATGAATATAATATTATGTGGTCGGTGGTTTTGCTCAGCGTAGAAATCATCGACTTTGACGACCGCATGACCGGATGGGTATAGTTTTATAGACTTTATTGACTTTTATCCCGTGTCGGTCGTTGAAGTCGATAAAGTCGATGGTTTTACGCACAACGGAAATCATCGACCATAAAGTATCAGCCGGGCTGCATCAAAAGCAGTCCGGCTGACAATATCTGTGTTCTCTTACAGGATATTCAGTTTCTTCTTCAGGATCAGATGGGTAATCACCCAGAGGATTGCGTTCTCAACCAGAAGTGCGATGATAACTATGCCTCCTGCTTTCATGCAATTGTTTATACTCTCTGCAGCTGTCTCCACTTCCACACTGAAGAAATCCGTATTTCCTGCCAGGGTAATTCCTATTTTGACAAGCACATAGCTGATGATCCAGCCCATAATCAGATAGGCTGCGACGGAAAGCCACACTCTGTGCGTGGAAGCCAGATGGCCTATTGCCATAGCAGAATACAGTCTGAGGATCGTCTCTGCGATAAAAAGCAAGGCAATCAGGATGACTTCCGCAGTCAGAAGAGCTGTTCGTGGATATCTTTTGAGTATGGTTATCCCCATGTTGATGAAGGTCTTCAGCTCACCCAGAACCGGGTTCTTCGCCTGAATGGAAAAGATGATCACGGCGGAAAGAAAAGCAACAACAAAACAGCCAATCTGCATCAGGCCGGAGGTGATCAGGCGGGCAAGAATCTGCTGTCCCGTGGTCGCAGGCAGGCTGAAGGCAAAGTACCCACCTTCCCCGAGCAACCCGTTGTAGAAGCGCCTTACAATAATCACCAGGGCGACCGCAAACATCCCGATCATCAGAATAAAGAGAGCTATCGCCGGCAGAGTAAACAGAATCATCCGCGGCCAGAAGCCAGAAATATTCATCTGGCTGCCCTGCGTAAATCCGTTGATTACCGACAGTACAAGCACCGCTGCCCATAACGGCAGAAAAATCCTCAAGCACCCACGAAGTTCATATTTCATCAGTTTACCGGTCATTGTTTTCTCCTCCTTCCCATGGAGCAAAGCGGAACATATCTCTGAAGAGTTCATCCACCGTTTTGCCTTCCGTCTCTCTGATCTCATCCGCCGCTCTGTGCAGGATAAGGCGGCCGTTCTGCAGAAAGACAACTTCATCCAGCAGCTTCTCTACATCCGTGATCAGATGCGTGGAAATCAGCACAGTCCCGTTCTCATTGTAATCCGCAACCACCGTATGCAGGATAAAGTCTCTCGCAGCCGGATCCACGCCGGCAATGGGTTCATCCAATACGTAAAGCTGTGCCTTGCGGCTCATAACCAGCATCAGCTGAAGCTTCTCTTTTGTCCCTTTGGAAAGTGATTTTATCTTCTGATTGTTGTCCAGCTGCAATGTACGGCAAATGTCTGCTGCTTTCGCTGCATCGAAATCTTTGTAGAAATCATGGTAAGCATCTATGCTGTCCTGCACCTTCATCCACTCGGGAAAAGCCGGCCTGTCAGGCATATAGGCTGTGATGCTTTTGGTGTACACTCCCGGTGCCTGCCCGTCGATCAGGGCTGTTCCCGAAGTCGGCTGGAGCAGACCCGTCAGTATTTTAATCAAGGTTGTCTTCCCTGCTCCGTTGGGAGCTGCCAAGGCTATGATCTTTCCTCTCCCGAGATGCAGATTCACCTCGTCCAGTGCTTTGATTTTTCCAAAGCTGCGGCTTAAAGCCGTACAAGTTACCAGTTCCTGTTCCATTATGTTTCTCCTTCCTTCCCGAAGTCCGCTGCCCAGGCAGCGGCTTCCTCACGGCTATAGCCGAGTTTTTTCATACCTTCCATGTAATCTTCCGTTTTCCGCTCTGCAAGCCGTTTGCGTGTTTCCTGCAGAACCTGCTGATCTTCCGTCACTGTCCGCCCGGCTGTACGCGCAGTGACGAGCAGCCCCTGTTCCTCAAGCTTTGCCAGCGCCCGCTGCATGGTATTGGGGTTGACATCTGCCTGCAGAGCCAGCTCCCGGACAGCCGGGAACCTTTCTCCCGGCGGATACTCACCCGTGACGATGCTTTCGGTGATCTGATCCGCCAGCTGCTGCCAGATCGGCATGGAATCCTTTAACCGAAACTCCAATCCGCATTCCTCCTCCTGATAGAATCCTAAAAGAAAATGTACTAATGTATTAGATGCTTAATACAATAGTACATTTTATTCTGTTTGTCAATAGGTTTTTGAAAAATTTTTTCAAGCCGGTTCCAGTTCTTTTCTCCAGCTTCCATAACGGAAATAGAGCCGGAAGCATATCAGCAGAAGCATGTTGTTGGCGATCATGCATCCCCAGGCGGAAACCAGCCCGAGTTCAAACAGGCGGATGCACAGATAAGTGCCTGCAATGCGGATGCCCCACATGCAAAACACATTGAACACAAAGGGTATTTTTGTATGTCCCGCTCCCTGCAGCATTCCCTCCGTCACAATCGAGATGCCGTAGAATGGCTCTGAAAGTGCTACCATCCGCAGTACGGTACCTGCCAGTCGGATAACTTCCGGATCTTTGGAGAACAGCCCTGCCATCGTTGGTGCGAAGATGAAAAGCAATGCTCCCGACACAATCATCATGGAAACTTCCAAAATAATGATCACAACCGCCATCTCGTTCATCCGTCTTGTATCTTTTGCTCCGACGGCGTTCCCGGTGAGAGTCGCCGCGGCGCTCATCATTCCGTATCCCGGTATATAAAAAGCTGACTCCACAGTGTTCGCTATGGTGTGTGCTGCCGTAGACATCTGTCCGAGCGAATTGATCATGGAAGCAAACACCACATACCCCAGTGACGTGCAGAAGCGCTGCAGCATATTCGGAACTGCCACCTTCAGGCAGGGCATCAGGATCTCTCTGTCCGGTTTCAGACTTCTCCCCTTCGGAGAAAGATCCGGATGCCGCCAGAGTGCAGCCGTCATGAGGATACTGCCTATTGTTATGGAAACAGCGCTGGCAGCAGCCGCACCGCGCACACCAAGCCCCGCCCCAAAGAGACAGACGGCTTTTCCAAACAGTATCAAAGTTCTTGTCTGATAGATCAGCAGGAAGTTCAGCGCCACGTTGATGATATTCATCACAATCCCGATACGCATTGGCGTTTTCGTATCTCCGGACGCCCGCAGGAGGATACCGAAGATAATTCCGGCTGTACGCGGCAGCATCGGCAAATACAGGATAAAAATATATGCTGCTGACAGTTCCCGGATATCTTTGCTGACTTTCATCCACACAGGAATTCTGCTGCTGACAGTAAGCATAAGCGCTGTCAGCAGACTGCCGATTACCAGCACCAGCAGCACGGCCTGTGCAGCAGCCTTTGCTGCCCGTTCCTTTTCCCTGGCACCATATGCTCTGGCGATATAGGAAAGAAAGCCGACTCCGACTGCAGAAATGCTCGAGCCGACCAGCCAGTTGACAGTAGTTGTGGACCCCACTGCCGCTGTCGCATGTGTTCCGAGCGAACCGACCATTGCCGTATCGATGTACTGAACGGCTGTATCCATCATCTCCTGCAGCATGGTCGGCCATGCCAGCGTAAATACAACCGGAATCAGGTTCCGGTTGAAAGAGATTCTCTCGTTTTTCATCTTACTTCCGTGACGGTCAGCTTGTTCCCGTCCACGTGGAAATGTACATCAAGCCCTGCGAACTCCATTCCGTAGATGCGCTCCGGATCGTTCTGGTAGCGCGGTCTGGGATCGCAGCGAAGCACCGCTTTCAAAGCCTCCAGTTTTTCGTCCGGAACAGCTGAATCCGTTCCGGCTTCAAAGCATACTTCAAGTTTTTCTTCCGGCTTCGGAGCAAATCCCTCCGATGCCTCCGGAATGCAGTCCGCATACGGAATATATGGCTTAATGTCAAAAATCGGGGTTCCGTTCATAAGGTCGGCTCCGGAAACCAGCAAAACAGTGCCATACTGTCTGTCCGTTTCCACCGCTTCCAGTCTGACGCAGGAAAGTCCCAGTGCATTCGGCCGGAAGGGAGAACGCGTTGCAAAGACTCCGACGCGGGTATTCCCTCCCAGACGCGGCGGGCGTACAGTTGGGCTCCAGTCAGAGCGAATATTTTCCGAGAACTGCCAGATCAGCCAAAGATGAGAATAGTTCTCTATCCCGCGTAAAGCATCCGCACTGCGGAATGCCGGATCGAATACGATTTTCCCTTTCAGCTCCTGTACAAGGCCGGCCTGCCTGGGAATGCCGAATTTTGTTCCGAAGTCCGTTTCGATATGGGCAATCGGGGTGATTTCGATTTTCTGATTATCCATTCAGCAGGATCTTCCTTCCGTTAACCTCTGTAAGCTGCATTTTTACGCCGAATACCTCTTCTATGATCTCCGGTACAACTGCTTTCTTCCCTCCGGAAGAGACGATACGTCCGTCCTTCATGAAGAAAAAGCGGTCTCCGAAATCAAGAGCCTGGTTGAGATCATGAATTGAGGACAGGATACTGATATTTTTTTCCCGGGCCAGTTTTTTCGCCTCCCGGATAATCAGCAGCTCGTTGGCAATATCCAGGTTTCCGGTCGGTTCGTCAAAAATCAGCAGCCGCGGCTCCTGCACCAGTGCTCTGGCAATGGCAACTTTCTGTTTTTCGCCTCCGGAGAGCTCTTCTGCATTTCTGTCAGCGAGCTCTTCAAGCCCCATCTCCGCTAGAACACGTTCCACAGCCTGTCTGTCGCCTTCCCCTTCCCGCAGGGAAAAATAGGAAACTCTGCCCATCAGCACAGAGTCGTATACGCTCAGCGCTCCGAAATGTATATGCTGAGGGACATAAGCAATCAACTTGGCCCGTTCCCTGGTCCGCATGTTCAGGAGGTCCTGCCCGTCAAACAGGATACTCCCTCTTTGCGGTTTCAAAATACCGAGGACATTGGCCATCAGTGTTGATTTGCCCGCTCCGTTTTTCGCAAGAAGAATCCCGATTTCTCCGTCCTGCAGAGAAAGATCTGTACCGCGGAGGACATAGGGGGTCTGCCTGCTGTAACGAAAGTGAAGATTTTTAACTTCCAGCATGTCCCGACCTCCTCGAAAAGATGATGGCCAGGAAGAACGGTGCTCCCAGCAGAGAGGTGATCGCCCCGACAGGCAATGCGGAACCGTTTCCCATGCTCCTCGACAGTGTGTCCGCCAGCAAAAGCAGAAGGCTGCCACTCAGCGCAGACGCAGGAATTGATGTACGGTGATCATGTCCCAGCAGTTTCTTCGTAACGTGCGGACAGATCATTCCCACAAAGCCGATAATCCCCAGAAAAGACACACAAACCGCTGTCATCATGGAAGCTGCCAACAGGGACAGGAAACGAAGGAGCTCCACATTGACACCCAGGCTTTTCGCTGCTGCATCTCCGCTCATCAGTGTATTATACCGCCAGGAAAACAGACGGAACAGGACGACTGCGGGCAGCACCGTCAGAAACATGATCAGATCCGTGCGGAAAGTGGCGCGGCCGAGATCTCCGAAATTCCAGATTACCGCTGCTGACAAGCCGACATCCGTTGCATAGAACTGCAAAATAGTTGTCGCGGCTGTCCAGACCGCTCCGACGGCAATTCCCGCCAGCACAACAACACTCGGCGAAAATGCACGGATGCGGCACAGCCCTAGTATCATCAGGATAGACAATACTGAAAACACAAATGCCATCAGGGAGGTTGCATATGGATTTGTCCCCGCTGTGTATCCGGCAAGGTTGTTCCCTGTTGAAAGAAAACCACCGGCAAAGGCAATGATAGAGAGATTGGCTCCAAATACTGCCGCGTTGGAAACGCCCAGCGTTGACGGGGATGCCATCATATTGTTCAGCGTTGTCTGCATAATCAGTCCGGATACGGAAAGTCCCGCACCGGCAATCACCGCCGCCAAAACACGGGGCAGCCGGATATTCCGGATAATCCTCTGATTGGCAGCACTGCCTTCGCCCATCAGAGCGGCTATTCCGTCTTTTAGTGTCATGTGGGAAGAGCCGATAAACAGGCAGACAAAAGCCATGACAACAACAGCAATCACCAGAAAGATGATTGCTGCCGTTCTCTGTTTTTTCGTCTTTACATTCATAACCGTTACTGTTTACTTTCTTTTTCCGGCAACCTGATACATATGCTCATCGGAAATCACAGTTATGACCTCCAGTGATCTTGCGAACAGTGCGGCAAGCTCTTCCGCCTCCATCAGGCCGGCGGATACATGCTCTGCCGCGCCGGCATGGCACTCGTTGATTTTCTCCCGGCTTGCCCCGTGGGCAACTGTCAGAATTCCGCCTTTATTCAGCAGCCAGCTCAGATGCGAAATCAGTTTCCCGGGATCAGAAAAATGCGGCAGGGCATTATAAATGACAATCGCATCAAATTTCTTTTCAAATTCCGTCTCTTCTGCATCTCCGCAGAAAAAAGTTACGTTTTCCTGCGGATATTTTGATTTTGCGATCTCAATCATCTCCGGTGAGAGGTCGATACCCGTGACGGAAGCTGCTCCTCTTTCCAGATAATCTCCTGTCAGAACGCCTGTCCCACAGGCAACATCCAGCACTTCCGATCCTTTCCGGATACCGGCATTGTCCAGGATAACCGAAATCACTTCTTCATTGCGTATAGTATTTTCATCCCAGGAAGCAGCATATCTGTCAAAAAATGCTCTGACATCCGCTTTCCGGATTGTTTCAGCTGTTCTCATGATATATCCCTCCCAAGAATTATCATAACATGTTCCGCACATTTACGGAACCTCCCCGGGGGGATATTTTCTCATCCCTGTGCTGTGTTTGTCTCTCCCTGCCAGACATCCGGTGCCGTATCCACCTTCAGCCAGGTAATTTCGGTGAACGGTGTATACCGCTGTGCAACGTAGCTGTCGCGGTAGCGCTCCGTAGCTGAAACAGCCTCCGCTTCCGTAATCACAGTTTTTGTTCCATCTGCAGAGGCTCTGAACCATGGATCGTTCCTGTTCGCAGCGAGGTCAAAACCGTATTCCTCACGCAGCGTCAAAGCACCGCCTGCATAGCTGTAATACCGGAAATGGGATTCGAAAGCGCTGGCCGAAGCCTCATTGGCAATCGTTCCGTCTGCACAGAGATAATACCGGTCCCTCTCCCCGCTGGTGAACACCCTGCTGGCCGCGCCGTCTTTTATAGTATACAGATCCAGCACGATCTCGTCTGTATATTCATCTCCGGTAAGGCAGCCGATCAGTAACTCCTCATTGCCGTCACCGTCCATGTCAGAAAGCAGATAACCGAATCGGCCTGGCGCATTATCCCCGTAGCTGTATGCGAGCATATAGTTCAGGTCCTTTTCCCTGAGAGCCTCCGCATCCAGCCTCTGCGAGATTGCCTGATAATAGGCTGTCAGCTTCTCTGCATAGACTTCCAGTGCTGTCGGCGCAGGAGTTTCAACCGGTTCGGGTGTAGGTTCGGCAGTCGGTTCCGGCGTCGGTTCAGCTGTGGCTGCCGGCGGGGCAGGCTGATCCAGTTGCTGCTGTTTCATAATACCGAAAACGGTCGCTGCAAGCAATGCGGTCGCTGCAAGTATAATTAAAATCAGCAGCGTAATAATAAGCCCTGACTTTTTTTCATTTGTTCTTCGTCTTTGTGTCATGCTATGCACCTCCTTTTTGTATTGATCTATCATACCGCATTTTTCTGCATTTTGCAACAATTTGATTGCAAAAAAGTTTCATTTTATTATCAACTATTCCTGCAAATTCTTCTTGACTTTTCCTTAACCAGCGTATATAATACGTAAGCTGACAATTTAGAAAAGTCTTTTCCCGACCGTACATGCAGAAGTCGCGTAGTTGGTCGAGCGCGCACGATTGGAAATCGTGTAAGGGTCATAAGCTCTTCGAGGGTTCGAATCCCTCCTTCTGCGCTTTAAAAAATCTCGTTTAAAAAGCAATTTTTAAACGAGATTTTTCATTAGGCTCTTTATTTTTCAAAGGATTAACGGTATGAACATTCTCTATTCCGACAACGATATCATCGTCTGCATAAAGCCCTCAGGCGTTCTGTCAACGGATGAACCCGGCGGGATGCCTTCTCTGCTCCGCGAAGCTCTGAAGGACGGGCAGGCAGAAATCCATACCGTCCACCGTCTGGACAGGGTCGTGGGAGGCCTGATGGTCTTCGCACGCACACAAAGAGCCGCGGCTGCTCTCAGCCGCCAGATTACGGAAAAAAGTTTCCGGAAGGAATATATGGCTGTTGTACACGGCTCTCCGAGTGAAGAGGAAGGCCGTTTTGACGATCTGCTTTTCCGCAACGCAGCCGAAAACAAAACCTATGTTGTCAGCCGTATGCGCAAAGGCGTGCGCGATGCCGCACTGGAATACCGTGTGCTTGACAGGCAGGGCTCTTTTACCCTTGTCTCTGTTCATCTTTTGACAGGCAGGACCCATCAGATCCGGGTGCAGTTTTCTTCCCGCGGCATGCCGCTTGTCGGTGACCGTAAATACGGCTCTTCGGATGACAGCTGTGAAACCGCGCTTTGGTCTTCACGGCTGTGTTTTTCCCATCCGCGCACTGGGAAAAAGATGGATTTCACCTTAAATCCAAGTGGTGGATATCCCTGGTCCCTGTTCGGCTTCGATGGAGAACCTGTCCCATCTGTCCGCAGTCTGCCATCTGCCCCTCCCGCTCAGTCTGAAGCTGCCTCTTGCCCTCACGCGGAAAGTTGCGGCGGCTGTCAGTATCAGGGTATTCCCTATTCCGAGCAGCTGGATAAAAAGCAAAAGTATCTTTGCAACCTGCTCGGCAGCTTCTGCACTGTTGACCCAATTCTTGCCGCGGAGCACCCGCTGCATTACCGCTGCAAGGTCCACGCCGCGTTTGGAACTGCCAGACAAGGTAAAATCATTTCCGGCATCTATCAGCCTATGACGCACAAAATTGTCCCCGTTGACAGCTGCCTGATTGAAGACGAAACAGCTGACAGCATCATCCGGGATATCCGGGCACTTATGCCCTCCTTTCGGATTTCTGCTTTTGACGAGAAGCGGAACACCGGTTTTCTTCGCCATGTTCTGATCAGAAAAGGATATGCGACCGGTCAGGTTCTGCTCGTGCTTGTGGCAGCTTCCCCTGTCTTCCGGTCGCAGAAAGCCTTTCTGAAGGCGCTGCTGGAAAAGCACCCGGAAATCACCACTGTCATTCTCAACATCAATGACAGGGTTACTCCGGTAGTCCTCGGCCGGGAACAGAAGGTTCTTTACGGCCCCGGCTATATCGAGGATATGCTCTGCGGCCTCCGCTTCCGCATTTCTGCAAAATCCTTTTATCAGGTCAATCCGGAACAGGCGGAAAATCTGTACCGGACAGCCGTCAGTTTGGCAGGTCTGACCGGGAAGGAAACCCTGCTGGATGCCTATTGCGGGACAGGTACTATCGGCTTGGCAGCCTCTGCCTCCTGCGCGCAGGTTCTCGGTGTGGAACTGAATAAGGATGCCGTTCAGGATGCCATCAGCAATGCGAAGGCAAACGGCATCAGCAACGCGTGGTTTACCTGTGCGGATGCCGTTGACTATATTGATCGCCTGGTGAAAGAGGGTCACCGCTGTAACGTTGTGCTGATGGATCCTCCACGTGACGGCAGCAGCGAAGCCTTTCTCTCTTCCCTGCTCCGCATGCAGCCGGATCGCATTGTATACGTGTCCTGCGGGCCGGAATCTCTTGCCCGCGATCTGAAGATTCTTACCGCGGGTGGCTATCTTGTTCAGAAAATCCAGCCGGTTGACATGTTCCCATATACGGAACATGTGGAGACGGTTGTCCTTCTTTCCAAGGGAAACATATCGAGTCAGAATGTCAGAGTTGAATTCTCTCTCGAAGACATGGACATGTCCAGGTTTCAGCAAGGGGCTACATACGAGCAGATCCAGGACTGGGTACAGGAGAAGTACGGATTCCATGTGACACACCTGAATATTGCGAAGACCAAGAGAAAGTGTGGGATCATAGAGCGTAAGAACTATAACCTACCGAAGAGTGAAGACAGCCGGTCCCCGGAGACACCAAAGGAGAAGGAAGAGGCGATCATCGAAGCGTTTAAGGCTTTCCAGATGATTTAAAAAGAATAAAGCTATATGAAGAGGGAGCAGATCACATACAGCGTGGTCTGCTCCCTTTCTTTATGATTCGATCTGAACACTCTTCCGGAATCTGTCCGGC
>JAEEGL014727742.1_pt1 | contig 11884 bp, 10 predicted proteins | sample 9134231 | NCBI WGS metagenome assembly JAEEGL01 (sample SAMN16246548, study PRJNA631951) | gut metagenome | biome: gut microbiome; feature: rumen; material: fiber-attached | host: Bos | place: Iran: Karaj | collected 2018-10 | reverse complement strand
CCTCATCTTCCGTGGTAATATCGACGAGACCGAGGTGGGTCAACTGAATATCGGTGTGCCCCTGAAAATCACCATCGGCGCCTTGCAGGACCTGCAGTTTGATGCCACGCTGGAGTATATCTCGCCCAAGGCCGTGGAGAGCAACGGTGCCAACCAGTTTGAGATCAAGGCTGCCGTGGTGGTGCCTGCCAACGGAAAGATCCGTTCGGGCTATAGTGCCAATGCGGAGATTGTGCTGAACGAGGCCAACCATGTGCTCACCATTCCCGAGAGCGCCATCGAGTTCAGCGGCGACAGCACTTTTGTCTATCTCGTCAAGGGCGAGGGCAAACAAAAAACCTACGAGCGCCAGGCTGTGGTCACCGGCCTCAGCGACGGCGTGAACATTGAGATCAAGCAGGGGCTCACGGCTGAAGACAAGGTGCGCGGCCCGCAGATTATCACTGATGAAGATTGAAAATTGATAATTGAAGATTATGAAAACGATGATAGATAAAAACATGGGAAACTGTATGTTGAGATGGATGTTTGTAGCCACCTGCCTACAACTTTCAATTTTCAATCTCCCATTTTCAATTTGCCACGCCCAGACCCCCTGGTCGCTGAAGCAATGCTGTGACTATGCCATAGCCCATAATATCACCATCAAGCAGCAGGAGAACCAGTGCCGCCAGCAGGAGATACAACTGTCGAACGCGAAAAGCCAGCGCTTGCCCGACCTCAGCGGCTCTGCCAGTCAGAACTTCTCTTTCGGTCGTGGTCTCACCGCCGAGAACACCTACACGAACACCAACACCTCGTCGACGTCGTTCTCTCTCGGCACCAGCATACCCCTGTTCACCGGCTTCCAGATTCCGAATAACATCAAACTGAACCAGTTGAACCTCGAGGCTGCCACAAAAGACCTGGAAAAGGCCAAGGACGACATCCGCATGCAGGTGGCACAGGCCTACGTACAGATACTCTATAGCATGGAGATAGCCGACGTGGCCCACCGTCAGATAAGCATCGACAGTGCTCAGGTGGCTCGCCTGGAGGCTCTTCTTCATATCGGCAGGGCCAGCGAGGCCGAGGTGGCTCAGCAAAAAGCCACGATGGCGCAGAGTCAACTCACCGCAACACAGGCCGACAACAACCTGCAAATAGCCATCCTTGCCCTGACCCAACTCCTGGAGTTGCCCTCGCCCGACGGTTTTAGCATAGAGCGTCCCGCGCAGCCGCTCCCCTCCCTTCAAGGGGAGGGGTCGGGGGTGGGGTCTCCTGACGCCATCTTCGCCGATGCCCTCGCCACCAAGCCCGAGATAGAGGCCCAGCAACTGCGCCTGCGTGCTACCGATCACAGCATCGCCATCGCCCGCGCCGGCTACTATCCCACCCTGAGTTTCAGTGCCGGCCTTGGCAGCAACTACTACAAGACCTCGGGCTTCCGTGCCGATAATTTCGCCAAGCAGATAAAGAACAACTTCAGCCAGTATCTCGGCTTCAACCTGAATATTCCCATCTTCAACCGTTTCTCCACGCGCAACAGCATCCGCACGGCCAAGATCGACCGCGAGAACCAGCAGTTGCAGATGGACAATACGAAGAAGACGCTCTACAAGGAAATTCAGCAGGTGTACTACAACGCCGTGGCAGCCAGTCAGAAACTCTCCAGCAGTAGGCAGGCTAGCGAGAGCAGCGAGACAGCCTTCCGCCTTACCCAGGCCAAATACGAGCAGGGCAAGGCCACCATCACCGAGTTCAATGAGTCGAAGAACAACTACCTGAAGGCTGAGAGCGACCTCACCCAGGCCCGTTACGAATACCTCTATCAGCAGGCCCTCATCAAGTTCTACCGAGGTCAGGAACTGACGTTCTAACCGTTGTTTTATTTTTTCTCGGGCGCGAAGCGTAATCTTACGCCCACCTGTAGCCGCAGGTTGGTAGGCTTATCCTTGAAGAAGTTCTGTACGCTGCTGCCATTATCGAAATGATAGTTGATGCCTGGTTCGGCGTAGAATGACAGTTGGGGCAGCACATCATATTGCAGGCCGAGACTGCCGTTGGCCGACCACTGCATGCGGTCGCGGCGCATGGTTTGTTCCACGCCCTCGGTATTCAGATGCGCACTGACGTTCCAGTCGGCCTGCACACCCGCAGCGAGGTAGGTCTTGAAACGGCCATACTCCCAGAGGCGACAGGACAGGCTCAGAGGGATGCCGACATAGTGGAGCACCTGTTCCTGCTGGATATGCTGACTGTGGATGGTCTGCGTAAACTCCGATTCGAGTCGGGTGTAGACGATGCCCGACATGAGTGACAGTCTACTATTAAGCGGATAGGCCACCGAAAGGCCGAAGCCCACAGGCTGCTTATGGTGCTGATGCTCTTCGTAGTCAGTCAGGTAGATAGGCATTTGTCGGCTACCCGCCACCTCGTTGTCTGTTACTTTGCTACCCGCCATCTGGCTGCCAGTGGTGTAGGTATCAGTATATGTCCTTGCCAGCGCGTCTGCCATCATCACGGCATTGCTGTTGTCTCGAGTCCCGAAGGTGTTCATGGCGTAGAGGGCAAAGGTTGGGTGTTGGGTGTTGGGTGATGGGTGGTAGGTGTTGGGTGATGGGTGGTAGGTGTTGGGTGTTGGGTGTTGGATGGCGGCATCTGTATAGGCTTCCACTTCGGACGATCTAGCCAAATCCCTTTCTTCAACAGTTTGCTCAACTGCTACCCTTTCTTCAACGGTATGCGCAGTTGCTTCCTTCTCCATTTCCAAGCATGGCTCGTCTACCCGTGGCCTTTCCTGCTCTTTTGCCATGCATATCAGTGGCTCCTGCTTCTCTGCCATGCTTACCAGCGGCTCCTGCTCCTCTGTCATACTGATCAGTGACTCCTGTTCTTCTGCCATACTGATCAGCGACTCCTGTTCTTCTGCCATACTGATCAGCGACTCCTGTTGCATTTCATTCTGCCAAAGCCAAGCCATCCCGCCGAGGCCCAAGATGAGTGCCACAGCCGCTGCCGCCACCATCCACCGACGCATGGCCACGATGCGGGCGCGACGCGACTGCCCACCGAGTGCCGACTCAATATCGTCCCACAGGCCATCAGGCGCAGCCGTCTCATGCTCCGCCAGTTTATCGTGCAACTGCTCTATCCATTTGTCCTGTTTCATTTTTTCATTTTCTTAATTATCAACTCCTCATCTCCTCAACTTCTCATCTCCTCCCTGATCATTTTTGCCAGCATCCGTTTTGCCCTGAAGAAGATCGATGACGATGTACTCTCCTTGATGCCCAGTTGACGGGCTATCTCCTTGTGTGGCTGCCGTTCAAACACAAACAGGTTGAGCACCGTGCGATAGTTGGGCGGTAGGCGTCCTATCAGTGTTGTCAGCACGTCGGGCGGCATGTCGCTGATGTCGGGCTCGTCATCGTCTGGTTCCGGCACATCGGGGATGGCATCGGTAAAGAGGAAGCGGCTGTTGGCCCTGAGGTGGTCGATGGCGTTGTTGCTTACGATGCGTGCCACCCACGACTTCAACGAGCCTTCGCCACGGTATTCAAACTGGCCGATGGTGGTGAGAATCTTCACGAAACTGTCCTGCAGCACGTCGCGCACCTCGTCGCGTTCGGGTATATACCTCAGTCCGATGGCCATGGCATAGCCCGAATAGCGGTCGTAGAGCCGTCTTAGAGCCGCCCGTTCGCCGCTGTGTATTGCATGTAGCAGTTCCCTCTCTGTTTCCACCTGTCAGCCTATTCTCTGCTTGGTATTATAATAAATAGTGGTGGTGCCCGCCAGTTCTCGTGTGTCCGACTGTCCTGTGGTCAGGTCTGTGACCAGGAAGGCGCTGACGGGGATGGCGAGGGTCCATTGTCCCGACATGTTACGCAACACCGCGCTGCCATTCTCTTTCGACAGCAGACCAATGCGGCACGGCACGCCATTGACCACGGCCTCGAACGAGCAGGTGTTGTAGAGCAACTGTGCGTCGGCCGTCTGCGTCGTCGTTGCCGTGAACGCCATATACAGCGACTGTTCACTGTAGCCCTGTTCCATAAATCCAATCTTGGCGGTCGTATTGCCCGGCTTGACATCAATTGGTGAGGTCTTGTCCATGCTGCCCGGGAAGCACAGGCCGAGCAGGTATTGCTCCGGCAGTCTTACCCGCATCGTTGCGGCCACAACCAGCCGTGCTGTATCCACCACCTGTTTGTTCACCGTCCACTCGCCCTCGTAGACACCCCATCCGGCAGCATTGCTACTCGATGCCTCCGTATTATAATCAGCACTGCCGTCAGTATCTCCCACACTACAGCCAGCCATTGCAATCATAATGCCTATCAGCAAAACTATCGTCTTCAACTCCTTTAACTCCTTCATATAATATCATCTTTCGTTTTTATGATATAACGGGAAAAAAGCAGAATCTTGCACCTTTTAGGGCAGTCTTTTTCCATAAAAACCGCTTTTAACATTTTTTACGGCAATAAGGTGCAGGATTCCTGATGCCTGCTCGTTTCAGTGGTAGAATAATAAACCTCAAAAAACGTACCGTTATGAAAAAGAATGTTGTGATTTACGGTCTGGCAGCCATGAGTCTGCTGACCGCAGGATGCCAGGTTGCTGGCGACAGAGAGAGTGAGAATTACTATGCCAACGAAGCATACGTCACCAGCGATGCTGCTTACTATCGTGAGACGCCGATACCCACTGCTGGCGATAAGTTCAGCGAGTATGCTGACAACCCCTTTGTGCAGACAGCCCTCCAGCCCACATCGACCTTCTCCGTTGATGCCGACGGAGCCTCGTATGCCGTCGTGCGCCGCTATCTCAAGTCAGGCTTTAACGTGAACAGCGCGAGTGTGCGCATAGAGGAGTTCCTCAACTACTTTACTTTCAACTATCCCTCGCCTACGGGCAGTCATACCCTGGCCATCAATGCCGAGGTGGGCGACTGTCCGTGGAACATGCAGCACAAACTGCTGCGACTGGGTCTCAAGGGCAAGCCACTGAAGACCGATGAGATGCCCCGTGCCAACTTTGTGTTCCTGGTCGATGTATCCGGCTCGATGTCGAGCAGCGACAAACTCGACCTGCTGAAGTCGGGACTGAAGGAATTGGTTTATCAACTGAACCCCGACGACCGCATCTCGATTATCACCTATTCCGGCGAGGTACAGAAACTGCTGGAGTCGACACAGGTGAAAAAAGCCTCAACGATCGTGGCGGCTATCGATAAACTGTATGCCGACGGCTGTACCAACGGTGGCGAAGCACTGAAGATGGCCTATGAGGAGGCGATGGCCAACTACGACCCGCAGTGCAACAACCGCGTGATCCTGGGCACCGACGGCGACTTCAACGTAGGTGTGACCAGCACCAGCGCATTGACCGAGATGGTGGAGAGTTATGCCAAGAAGGGCATCTATATGACCTGTCTGGGATTCGGCATGGGCAACCTGAACGACGAGATGATGGAGAACATCAGCAACCACGGCAACGGTACCTATCATTATATTGACAGCGAGAACGAGATGATGAAGGTCTTTGTACATGAGCGTGAACGCTTTGTCAGCGTGGCCAACGACACGAAGTGTCAGGTGACCTTCGACAGTACGATGGTCAAGGAGTACCGCTTGATAGGCTACGAGAACCGCGTGATGAGCAATGAGGACTTTACCAATGACAATAAAGATGCCGGAGAGATAGGTGCCGGACAGACCATCACCGCCCTCTACGAGATTGTGCTCAACGACTCTGATGCTTCACCCCTCACCTCTCACTCCTTATCTCAGGATTCTCCTTTCGTCACCTTCGACTGTCGCTATAAGAAGTCGCTCGGTGCCGAGAGCATCCCCCTGCAGGTAGGACTCAAGGCAGAGAGTATCTTCAATAAAAACGAACGTTCCGACGACTTTTTCTTTGCTGCCGGTGTTGCCGCATACGGCATGGTGCTGCGCAACTCACCCTATAAGGGCGATGCCACCATCGACATGGCAGGCCGTCTGGTAAGCGGTCATCTGGGCAAAGACACGCACGGCTACCGCGCTGAGTTACTGCAACTGATAGAGAAGAGCAAGTGAGCCTTATCCGTCGTTTCGGCGAGGACTGGTATCAGAATTTTCGATATATTTCTTTACACCCTGACTGATGCTGTGCAGACCGAAATCCTGCGGGTTTACCTGTGTCAGCGGCAGCCATTGCAGGGCGGCGGCATCGTCGGCAGCCACGGGATGCACGTCGTTGGCCACATGCACTTCATAGAACATATCGATGGTGTGGATGAGCATGCCGCTGTAGAGATACTGGTTGGGAATGGAAAAGAGATACCTCATGTTGCTGACCGTGAGGCCTGTCTCCTCCAGTATCTCACGGCGCATGCCGTCCTCCACGGTCTCGCCCATATCGACGAAGCCGCCGGGTAGGTCGAGGGTGTCTTTGGCCGGCTCCTTGCCGCGCCGTGCCACCAGCAGTTCGCCGCGCCCGTTGAGGATAAAGGCGGCGGTGGCCGAGCAGGGGTTGGCATAGTAAACAAAGCCGCAGGCTTCGCACTGCTTGCTCTTGAAGTTATGGATGCTGAAAGTCTTGCTGCCACAAACGGGGCAATACTGGAATTTATCTAATGGATGCATTTTTTGAAGGAGGTAAAGGAGGTAAAGGAGTAAAGGAGTAAAGGAGGTAAAGGAGTTAATCAATATGGGGCATGCAATTACGGATTAGGATGGGAATGGGGGTTGTCCTGACGCTGTCGTTGCTCACTTCAACCTTTACCAAGCAGGCCTTGGCGTTCAGGGGCTTGGCCTGGTCGAAGATGAAGTTGCCGATGCTGTAGTAGATGTCGCGCCCTTTATATTGCTCTACGGTCTGCAGGGTGTGGGTGTGATGACAGATAAGGGCATCGGCACCAGCCTGCATCAGTTGGCGGGCTTCCAGGCGCTGACTCGGAACAGGCATCAGTGTGTGTTCCGCGCCCCAGTGTAGTGATACGATGACCACGCACTTGGGGTCTTGTTGCTTCAGGCGGTATACCCTTGTCAGCAAGGAGTCCATGGGCTCCTGACTGACGCAGGGCTTATCGGGCAGGTAGGCATAGTTCTCCAGTGCAAGGCGTAGCGAGGCGACGAGCCACACTTTTCGCGGTTTGTCGGTGAGCAGCACGGGCTGTGCGGCCTCGCTCATATTGCGGCCGGCACCCACGGGTGTCATGCCCGCCTTGCGTATGTTGCGCTGTGTGTCTGTCAGTCCTTCGCGTCCCTGGTCTATGCTGTGGTTGTTGGCCAGGTTCAGATGGGTGAAGCCATGCTTCCTCAGCGCGCCTAACCATTGTGGCTCGGCACGAAAGATAAACTGCTTCTGCACCGGGGCGTGGATGCTCGTGGCCGGGCACTCCAGGTTGCCCACCACCACCTGTGCAGACCGTAGCACGGAGTCGACCTGCCCGGTAAAGAGGCGGTCGGCTCCGTGCTTTTCTATGACCTTTCGCACGCCCCGGTCCAGCAGGATGTCGCCGGTAAAGACGATAGTGGTTCTCTCTACTGCCAGTGAGGGGACAACAAATAGACTAACAGCCAGAACTATAGAACACACTTTCATTGTCTACGGGCGCATTAGTCAGTGGCACGATGATGGGTGTCATCCATCCCGGTACGCCGTAGCGCGGATGCTGCTCCAGGTACTCCTGCCATTCCTCGTCGTTGAGGCGCTGGTCGTTGATAGAGCGCCGGAACTCGCGGTAGGAGAACACGGCACCGCGCATCAGGTGCAGGTAGCCGCCAATCTCTATGACCACATAGATTTCGTCAGCATGGCCGACGGCCTCAAACAGGATACTCTTGTTCGGGTTGTTGTCGGCATTGGCCGTATATACATCGGCCACGAGTGCCACGTTGCGGTCAGGACCTTGTATGTCTTCCCAACTCCACAGTTCATGCTGCTCGTCGCGCAGCAGGTTGAGCGAGATGTTTTCAAAGGCAGCACCGAGATACTCCAGTTGGTCACACTCTACGTCGTCGAGGGCCTCGCCGTTCAGTTCCTTCTCACTGAGACGCAGCAGGAAGAGCGCCTGCTCGGCCACGCCTGCGTTGATCTGCTTTAGGTGCTCGGTCAGCAGTCCGTAGCGGGCAAGCACGTCCTTGGTCTGCTCCAGCAGGTCGACGGCTTTCTGCCAGAACGCCACGTTGGGCTCCACATAGCCGTTGACGATGGGGTCGGGCGGCCCGCCGCCTCCACACTCGGCTCCGAAGGGCTGCTTGGCATAGAGGATGGCGTCGTGCTTCAGTTCGGCCCACGAGGCCAGGGCGGTGTTCAGCGACTTACGGTCCCAGTTGGGTGTCAGCATGAAGTAAGGTGCGTTCTGCGGCTTGTCGACCACCGTCTTCAGGGCATCCAGCCATCCTACAGACGCATTCTCGCTCCAGTCCACGGAATCCATGCGCTGCTTCATGCGTTTCAAGGAAGGCGCATACTGGTCCCAGCGGGCCGGCTCGTTTATCTCATCTATCAGGATGCGCTCGGCCGGTGTGCAGCCCATGGCGGCGAGCACGTCGAGGCCCTTGGGCACGTCGCGGTCCGTGGGCGAGTTTTTGTAGTCCACCATCTCCTGCAGCACCTCGGCATCGGGCTGATAGCGCTGGGGCATCAGGTTAATCTTGTATTCGCCCGAGTAGTTGAACTTCGGCTTGATGCGCGTCTGTGCCTTGGCCAGTTGTTCCACCTGCTGCCTCACGGCCTGCATCTTCTCGGCATCGCCAAGCAGATGCTTCAGGCCGAGGCCAGAAGCTTTCACGATGTCGGCCACCTGCGTGATGCTCACGTTGTCGGGCTGTCCCATCAGGTAGGTCATCGGTTCGGTAATCTGCTTGTAGAGTTGCAGGGCCCGGAAATCAGTGCTCAACCAGTTGGCCAGCGTCAGGGCACGCCTCAACTGCGCGTCGTCGTCGGTGCGGAAGGGCACGGTCTGCAGCCACATCATCATGCGGAAATAGCGTTGCAGTTGCTCGTTGCGGGTGTAGTGGCCACGGGGCTTGAAGAGACTGTAGGCAAACTTGGCCTCAGTAAAACCGAGGTATTCCGACATGCCGTCGATGCTCTCCATGATGCGATCCACCTCCTGGCGGGCCTCGTCGCTATTGATAAGGGCGGCCTTGCCGTCAAGGATGAGGGCGATGGCAAAATAGTCGCTCAGCCACTGGTCGTCGGGATGGTTGCGGAAATACTGATAGCCTTTCTTGCACAAGAGGAATGTCAGGGAGTCGAGCCGGTGCTCCTCCACCTCGCGCAGCATGCAGTCGAAATAGAGGTGATAGAGTTGCAGATAGAGGTCGGTGGTGACAAACGACGGGAACTCGTGGTAGTCGTTCTGCTCATAGACTTGGAACAGTTGCTGGTGCTGGGCCGGCACGATGGCAAACCCGTTCTGTCCTAGGTGGCTCCACAACTGCGGATCGATGTCCTTCATCAGGTCGGGGTTCACCACGTTGCCCATGTTGACCAGGGCCTCACCCTCAGGCTTGAAGTTCAGCGCCTGCAGTTCGGCCTCGCGTTGGCGGATGCGGTCGATGAAGGCCTGTTGCTCGCTGCTCAGTTTGAGTGCTTCGGGCTTGATGCTGGCGTAATAGGTCATGCGGTACGACAGGTTCTCGTCGTAGTTGTACTTGTTCTCGTCGAAGAGTTCCTCCGAGGCATCGAAAGTCCACATCAGCGAGTCGTACCATGTGGTGGTTTGGTAGATGCTGCGTATGTAGGAGTCTTCAAAGGGATAACCCTTCTGCGCCAGGAATACGTTCTCCAGGATGCGCAGGTCGCTCAAGGGCAGTTGCGAGATGTCCATGTTGAGGTCGATGTCACCGTTGAGGCTTTCTACGTCGAGCCTCACAATCTGCGTGCTCTCTTCGCTCACCGTGGCCTTTTGTGCGCAGCCGGTCAGCATGGCCGTTAATAGTAATAACAATATTTTCTTCATAGGTTAAAAATGTTTTAAGGCGTTATTCTTGTCTGTATCTTTGATGACGAACCGTTTAAAGGCCGGTCCGAAGTCCTTCCATGCATACTCTACCACCGCATAGCGGTCATGGCCGTCGGTCTCTAAAGCCCGGATGCAGCCGTCAGCGAAGCGGAAGTCCACCAAGGTGGCACCGAGTCGCGAGCCTAACCACAGCGGTCGCACCTTTCCCTCCACCTGTTTGAAGATGAAGATGCGCCGACCCACCTCGGGGTGGAAGCGCGTGCTTTTTATCACCCCCACCAGGGCATTCTCCCGTCCGTCGCCGTCTACGTCGCCCGTACAGAAGCGGTACACGGGGTAGGGCAGCCGCCAGTCGTTCAGCCAGTAAAGCGAGTCGTTTACCTGGCTGAGGCGGTAGGGTTTGCCAGCAGCGTCTTTATCTCTGCTTCCAGGTTGTCCATCTGCGACGAGCGCTTGTACAGGGCGTTGCTGCGGTCGATGAGGAAGAACTCGGGCAGCGACTGCACGTTGTAGCGCTGGGCCGACTCTCCCGACGGGTCGTAGACGCTGATCCACGGCAGGGCATCGGTCTGCTGTTTCCAGAAGTGCTCGTTCTCGTCGAGTCCTACCTGATAGATCTCCAGTCCTTGGGCGTGATACTTATTATATAGTTCGCGCAGGCTCAGGATGCGTGCGGCCGACTCCTTCATGCCGAAGACGTGGAAGTCGAGCAGCACCACGTGGCCGTTCAACTCGCTCAGCGTGCGTATGCGACCGGTCACGTCGGGCAGTTCCAGTTCCAGCAGGCCGGTGGTCACTATCTTCTCGGCTGCCTCGGCTGCCATCATCTGGCGGGCGGCGGCCTGTCGGTTGTCGTTCATGCCCTTAATGGCTGTATTGTGCAGGTGCTTGGCGCGGTCGCTCTCAGGATAGAAGGTGTCCCAACTGGTGGCCACGGCTGCAAACGCCCGCAGGTCTTGCGGGTTCTGGCGGTCAAACAGGTTATAGCCGGCCAAGGTCTGGAACAGGGCGTAGTAGGCATAGATGGAGCCGGGCGCCTGGAAGATATAGTCCAGCGTGACATCCTGCTTGTAATGGTCTACCAGACGCTGGATAGAGTCGGTTATCTGCCGGCTGCTCAGGTCCAGGTTGCGCTCCAGGGCGATGACCTGCTGCTGCAGGTCCTGCTGCTTTAGGGCCAGTTGACGTATCTTCTCGCTGTTCTCCGAGCCTTCCACCTCGTAGTTACGCGCCATATTAGGCTGGCGAGCACGGATGGTGACGGTCTCGGTAGAGTCGATGCCGAAATAGATAATCTGGTTGCCGATATTCAGGCAGTAGAGGTCGGGAGTCTGCGGGGCGTCGGCCTCGAAATGGAACGTGCCGTCCTCACCCAGCCTCACCGAGTCTATCAATACGGCACCGCCCAGCGCATTGTTGTACAGGCAGAGGGTCTTGTCCTTGGCACCCTCGATGCTGCCCTCCACGGTGAACGTGGGTTTCTTCTCGCTGCACGCGGCCAGGGCCAGTGCTGCTATAGTCAAAACAAATACTTTCTTCATTGTTCATTCAGTTTTTGCGTGCAAAGATACAAATATCTATTGAATTATCAAATGAATTTGGGAAAATAATAGTTTTTGGGAAATGAAATCATAAAAAAGAGTAAAATATGTGTCTATTATGCACGCAATTGTAAAATAATGACTAACTTTGCGCGATTTTTTATTTTATTAGATGTTTTAACAAGATGAACGTAATTACAAAAACCATTCAACTGGCTGATGGAAGAACCATCACCATTGAAACCGGGAAAGTGGCAAAACAGACCGATGGTGCCGTCATGCTGAAGATGAACAACACCGTGCTCCTGGCCACCGTTTGTGCCGCAAAAGATGCAGTTCCCGGAACAGATTTCATGCCTTTGCAGGTAGATTATCGTGAACAGTACAGTGCAGCCGG
>JAEEGL013362904.1_pt1 | contig 11884 bp, 7 predicted proteins | sample 9134231 | NCBI WGS metagenome assembly JAEEGL01 (sample SAMN16246548, study PRJNA631951) | gut metagenome | biome: gut microbiome; feature: rumen; material: fiber-attached | host: Bos | place: Iran: Karaj | collected 2018-10 | reverse complement strand
TCCGGCGGTCATAGCGAGAAGGCCATACCCGAACCCATCCCGAACTCGGTCGTCAAGCTTCTCTGCGCCGATGGTACTGCATGGTTCTCCGTGTGGGAGAGTAGGACGCTGCCGGAACTTTTTCAAAGCCCCCTGGGGAATCCCTCAGGGGGCTTTTTTTATGCGCGGAATCAGAATCCCCACGTCTACTGAACCGTTTCGGATTTCTTCCTTCCTGAAGTTGCATTCAGTTCATTGCTGATTCGTTCCTCTCTTACTGATCGCTGCATTTCATCATCGTTTGGTTTCTTCGCTTCCGAAATGATTCCCGCATCACATCGTGAATCACAAGACACTGAGGCTTGCTCATCTCTATCGCGGATGCAGGCGTTTGATGACGTCTGCGATGACTTGCATCTCAGGCGTCAGAGGCTCCCGAGTATGACGCGGCTTTTGAGAAGACTTTGAAAGGCTGTTCGGTCTTTTCTTTGTACCTACCATGATGTCTCAAATCAGGTTATCGCATCAGTGGACATCGTTTTGGGGACAATGCCACAGGACGACGAATCTTTGAAAACCAATATGCGATGCAGATCTGAAAAGAGGAAAAATCGTTTCGATTTATCGGGACTTCTCTTTAAACTGGGCAGCAGAAATGGGGGATTTTCGATGAGTTACCTGATCTTTTGCCTGTGCCTTCTGCTTTCCTCTGTGGTCTTTGCTGAAGAAACGAAAAAGATTTGCCTTTCAGAGGAGCATCAGGAGAGCTGTTTTGAAGTTTTGCGGGGAGATGGTGTGAATGAGCCTGCTCTGCTGAAGAATGGGCTTTCGATTTCAGGGCAAGACTTTAAGCGTGATTTTAAGGGGATTGCGCGGTTTGAAATCTCAATCCTGCCTGGCGAGACGCTTCTGATCGAGAGCGAATTGCCGTTTTGTGTGCATCCTTTGCTGCAAGAGCGCTGTGTTTTGAGCTCAAAAGGGGAACGCATCGAGCGTCGAAGGATGACAGCAAAGAAGCCGATGACTTTGCAGGCTGACTTCATGCCTTCAGAGGAGGTCGATGACTATCGGATTCGAATCGACCGCGTGGAAGCGAAGGCGAATCCCTTTGAGACGGGCGATCGATTTTATGAGCGGGGTGAGAATTTTAGGGCGGATCATCTCGACCTTTATGATTTGCCAAAGAGTTGTCCGAGGCGCTATCGGTTCGGTTCAGAGGCGCGCTTTGATGTGAAGCTTCGGGCGGGGGAGAGCGTTTCGGTGACCAATGGGATCGATGAGAATGGGCTTGCGCTCCCTGATGCAAGCCACCTGCATCTTTATATCGTCAAAGGCAATCGTTGCGTCGCTTATTTTGCGCCGGAAGTTTCGATGGGCAATCCGTTTGAGCGGGTTTCCTACCGGGCGAAGGACTCTGAGACGGTGACGGTCGTCGTCGAATACGATGATTTTGACGAAGGCTATTCCGCTTTTGTGCAATCCGGCGATGGGTATGGCTATCTGATCGAGCGAAAGAAGACAGAGAAGCGAAAGCTGAAGGGTGGTCAGAGCTGCCGGAAGCCATTGAAGCTCGAGTTTGATGAAAACGGCATTGCGGAGATCGAGGGTGATGCGCTCGATCAGGATTTCCCTTCTGTGATGCCGCCGCGCTGCCTGGGGCGACTTCGTCCATTGGTGTTGGAGCTCGATCTCAAGAAAGGGGAGGGCGTTCAACTTTTGGAAGCGACCCACCGCGTCCTGTTTATGGATGGAAAATGCAAGCCTGGAAGCAAGAAATTCGATGGGATTGCCACTTACCCCTGGGACAGCTTGTTTGATGGGGTCGAGCCCGCCGATCGAGACCGGAAAGTCTACGCGCGACTCGAATTTGATGCGGAATGCACCGTGACGGAGGCTCAGGTCGATGAGATCGCATCGGGTGAAGGTGTGGGAGCAGGGATCGCATTGATGGAGCGGGGCTGCGCAGCAGAGAAATGCCATATGGATCAGTATCGGTCTTATCGAATCAGACTGCAGAAGACCCAAAAAGAGAACTGAGTTCTCTGAAAGCATTGAAGGAAAACCAGCTGTGAGAACAAGCCCGATGGGAAGACGAGGCATTGAAAACCTTTATGAAAGAAACGCCTCAGAAATCAGAGTCGGGTGGGTTGCTCATCGCGCAGTGATCGCCGTTTAAAGATTGAATGAATCCGGACTTCCCGCGTCATGGGCGATTTTTTGGGGTCTGGAGATGAAAAGAATGAAAATCGATCGTGCCCTGTTTTCGTTTGCATTGTGGGTCGCCGTTTGGGGTTGCAGCAGTTCCTCGCCCAAACCCGAGAGCGCGCGAACATTTGGCGCGCTGGGGGAAGCCTGCGATGAGCATCATTTCTGTGCGGGCAATCTGAGCTGCATCTCGGGAACATGTCAAAAGGATCCCTGCATCTATGGGAGCTGTCAAAAGCCTTATTCATGGTTGAATGATGAGCCGCTCTGTCTTCTGAATCCTGGGGAACGCACAAAGCATCGGGAAAATTGTGTCATTCGGGATACCTACGATGATCACGGCGTCTTGCGATGCGCTGCTCTGCCGGGCAGCGACTGTTCCAAAGACAGCAAAATCTGCGGTCAAAACGGCCTTTGCGTCGATGGAGTTTGTAAAATTCCTCTTGGCCATTCCGGATGTCGTGATGACTCAGATTGCACAGAAGGCATCTGCCGGGAACAGCTGAACGGCTTTCTTGAACCGCGCGGGTTACCCATTTGCCTTATCGCGCCTGGCGAACCTGCAAAAGCCCCATGCCTTATCTCGGGTAGTACCTACGATGATGATGATGGGATCACAAGATGTGCGTATCCTGTAGGCAGTGATTGTTCTGAAGACAAACGAATCTGTGGCTCATATCTCTTTTGTTCCAATGGAATTTGCAAAGTACAAGCAGGCACTTCAGGGAAATGCAACGAGGATGCCGATTGTGCGACTGGATCCTGCCAAAAGGATTCCATCGGTCATCAGCATTGTTTTCAGAAACCTGGTGAGATCGTACTCTATGACAGGTTGTGCGCGTATAACACTTATGAAGACAACGGTGTGAAGAGATGCAGTTATCCACCAGGCAGCGATTGTTCAAAGAATGCAAAGATCTGCGATGAGCGGAGTGCCTGCATCGACGGCATCTGCAAACGTGAACTCGGTCATGGATGCGACAGTGATTCTGATTGCGCTTCAGGGTATTGCAGCGTTTATTGTTGGATCAAACCCGGAGAACCTGCAAATCTCACAGAATATGGATCTCCAACCGATTGCCATGACGGCTATTATGAGGACGAAAAAGGCGTCGCGCGATGTGCCTGGCCTTTGGGCAGCGACTGTTCTCAAAACGAAGTGATCTGTGGTGACCGCGCAGAATGTGTTGAGGGTCGCTGTCGGGCGAAAAAAGAAGAAATGCATGCTGGATGCGACTGCGCCGATGAGGAAGAAGAAATCTGCGATGAGGACGAAGACTGCGGTGAAGGGAGGATCTGTCGCGCGCAGGATCGCCATTGTCGTCTGATGGCAGGGTACATATTGGGTGGTCGGCCAGATGTAGAATTATGTGCAAGCTTTGCGGCCTATGAAGACAAGGGATTGTGGAAATGTGCCGCCCTGCCTGGCAGCAACTGTTCCAAAAACAGCAAGATCTGTGGTGCAGACAATGTCTGTGTCAAAGGCCGTTGCAAATTAGCGCTTAAACACTATGGATGCATCAAAGATTCAGACTGCGCAGCAGGCATCTGCCACGAGGGTCGATGCCTCTTAAAGCCGGGCGATCCGCTGTCCCAAAAGCTCGATTACAAGTCTGATGATGACTTGGCAGCTTACTGCACCACTGACGATTTTTATACAGATGCTCATGGCATTCGGAGATGTGCCTCTACTCTGGGCAGCGATTGCTCAAAGGATGCTCTGATCTGTGGCAAAGACCGCTCATGCATTGACGGAATCTGTAAGTTAAATCTTGGGGTGTGGAAGCCTGGAAAACGTTGCAGCGCGGATTCCGATTGCGTAAGGGGCGTCTGCACTTACCATGGATGTCTTTTGAAATCAGGCGAACAGACGAATTCCGGTTCTCATTGCGTCGAATACAAAAGAACATACGATGACAACGGCACCCTGAGATGTGCTTATCCTGCAGGGAGCGACTGCTCAAAAGATGCAAGAATTTGTGGTGATGATCAGGAGGGGCTTCAATGTATCGATGGAACCTGTAAACGAAGAGTCAAACTGGGAGAGATTTGCCAACCTGAAGATGAATGCATGCAAGGCGACTGCCAATCTTATGATGAATCCTATGATGTGGATTCCGATTTATACTGCCTTTTAGATCCCGGCGAGCAGACCACCGATGAACATTTCTGTGTGACAGGCCACACGTATGAAGATGGTGATCTCCTGCGTTGCCTTTCGTATGATTGTGATGCCTATCCCGAGCATTGTGGAGAGGTGATCTGCAAAGACGGCCGCTGCGGACCCTTGCTGGGACACACCTGCCAACCGTGATTCGATGCGGTGGTTGAACGAATTGACATCATCCTGACGCATTTTGAGGCATATGCCCAGCGGGCGGTTTTGATCGAATCTCTTTCTTTTTCAGCTTTCAGCCTATAAAAATCGAATAAATCGGAACTTCCCGTGTCCTGGGCGATTTTTGGGGGTTGGAGGTGAAAAGATGAAAATCGATCGATCCTTGTTTCCGTTTGCAATGCTGATCGCTCTGTTAGGCTGCAGCCGTTTTTCGGCACAGTCCGAAAAGGAGATGAAAACAGAAAGGTCAGCTTTAGGGGAAGCCTGTGATGAGCATCATCTCTGTGGAGCCGATCTGAGCTGCATCTCGGGAAGATGTCAAAAGGATCCCTGCATCTATGGGCTTTGCCAAAAGTCTTATTCGGGCAGGGATGATCCGCCGCTCTGTCTCCTGAATCCCGGGGAGCGCACAATGAATCCCAAAAATTGTGTACGTCGGGATGTCTACGAGGAGGATGGGAGCCTGAAATGTGCGTATCTGCCGGGCAGCGATTGTTCAAAAGATCCTAAAATCTGCGGTCATGATGCTTCCTGTGTGGAGGGCGTCTGCAAAATCGATCTCCATCAAAGTTGCAGTGCGGATTCTGATTGCGCAAAAGGGATCTGCAGAAAATGGACAGATCGAATGGGCAATCGGTTTTCGGGCAAAGTCTGCGTGATCGCTCCCGGTGAACCCGCCGAAGATTCGAGGCAATGTCTCATCGATCGTCATACCTATCTGGATCAGGGCATCAGGAAATGTGCTTATCCCGTGGGCAGTCCTTGCTCTGAAAACCCGGAAATCTGCGGTGAGAGCCTTTCCTGTGTCCAGGGAACCTGCCGAATCGGCCTGGACAGCCTTGAATGCAACGCGGATTCCGATTGCGCAGAGGGATCCTGCCAGATGAATGCCAACCATCAGAAGAAATGTCTGTTCAGGCCGGGCGATCCGATTCAGGGTGCATTAAAGAGCTGTGCATATCACAGTTATGAAGAAAATGGGATCAGGAGATGCAGTTATCTGTCCGGCAGTGACTGTTTAAAGAATGCAGAGATCTGCGATCATGGGAGCTCATGCATCGAGGGGGTTTGCAAGAGAAAACCGGGCGAAGACTGTGAGCAGGATTCAGACTGTGCGATTGGAACCTGTCAGGAGGAGAGTTGCTTTCTTGAGCCAGGGTCAGCGATCCCGGAAAACTGCAAATACGGGCCATATGTAGAGCTGGATGGAGAGTTAAAATGCAGGCTCTGCAAGGACGGGGCATATGAAGATGAGGATGGGACAGGTCGATGCGCTTATCCGGAAGGGAGCGATTGCTCAAAGGATGAGAAGATCTGCGGAATGAACCAGCATTGTTTCGATGGAATCTGTTTCTCTCAGGAACCGGAGCCCTGTGATTGCGAAGAGAATCTGGAGCCCCGTTGCAAGGATGACGCAGATTGCGATGAAGGAGAGATCTGTTGCGAAAAGGATCAGGTCTGCAGACTGAAACCGGGAGAGAAAACGACAGCCAGAAATGACCATTACGTCGAAGAATGCTCAAGTTTTGCGGCCTATCGGGATCATGAAATTCTGCGATGCGCTTATCCTGCAGGCAGTGACTGTTCGAAAGACCAAAAAATCTGCGGTACTTATAACGCATGTGTCAGGGGCCGTTGTAAGATCGCTCTCTACGGGTATGGGTGCAGAGAGGATCAGGACTGTCAGGCAGGGATCTGCAGCGAGGGCAAATGCAGATCACGGGGGGGCGAGCAATTTCCGAAAAATCCATCAGGAAATATTACTGCAGGGAGATACTGTGCCACTGAAGATTTCTATGAAGATCACGGCGTTTTGAGATGTGCCTATGAAAAGGGCAGCGATTGCTCGAAGGATTCAACCATTTGTGGTCAAACAGGAACATGTGTCGAAGGCGTTTGCAAATTAAAACTCGGAGAGAAATGCAGATCTGATTCTGATTGCGCGAGGAGAGTCTGTTTTCATGGCAGATGTCGACTGGATGCGGGCGAGCTGACCGAAGCCGAGTGGGCTTGTATCAGCATGAGGGTTTATGAGGACGACGGAAAGAAGAGATGTGCCTATGAAAAAGGCAGCGACTGCTCAAAGGATGCAAGGATCTGTGGAGAGGGTTTTGGGTATCAATGTATCGAGGGCATCTGCCGTGTGAGAAAAAAACCGGGAGAGCGGTGCAAAGGGGATGAAGATTGCATTGAAGGATCCTGCAGGTTTTCTGATGACTCTGACGAATATACGTTTTGGGGTGGGTATGTGAAATGGGGGTACTGCCTGCTCGATCCCGGCGCCATCACGACCAATAAAAAGTTCTGTGTGGCGGGCGAAGTTTATGAAGATGGCGATCTTCTGCGCTGCAAGTCGGAAGATTGCGAAGCCTATCCCGAGCATTGTGGAAAGGTGATCTGCAAGGATGGCCGATGTGGTCCTTTGCTCGGAAAAGCCTGTCAACCGTAGAAAATCCAGCGATCCTGGAATATCATAGCCTTGGGGATTCTCAAGGGCCATTGGCCCTTGAGCGGGGTCTGGGGCAGCGCCCCAGCTACATCAAAGAGCTCTTTGACATAAGCCACAATGAATTTAAATCTTTATTGTTCCCCCAAAAACGGTTCAGGATGGATCCTTGACCAGCTTCTCGATCCAGCAACTGTGGGTTTTGGCCTAGGCGTCGTATGTGCGATGATGCGCTCCTGAGTTCGTCCATGTTGAATCGGCGAAGCTGCCAGAATCAAAATATGGGGAAGGCTTGCGAAGAGCCATTTTTGTGGAATCCCCAAAATGGGGAAGGCTTGCGAAGAGCTGTTTTTAGGCTGTACCCCAAATGGGGAATCGTCGAGCGGAGCTGTTTTCGAGGAGTACCCCAAATGGGGAATCGTCGAGCGGAGCATTTTTTGCGGAATACCCAAAATGGGGAATCGTCGGGCAGAGCATTTTTTGCGGAGTACCCAAAATGGGGAATCATCGCGCGGAGCCTTTTTCTGGTTGTACCCAAAATGGGGAATGCGCATCAGGACCTCTTCCAGGGCATTCCATTTTCTTACAGAACAGGGTTTTTTTAATTTTTCCCTTTGCACCCGGTTTAAAATCGGGTATCAACTTACAGGTTTTTTGAGGAGACGAAAATGAAAAAGATCAGGAAAGACGTTCGGGTGACGCAGGCGAGCACGGTCTCGGACATGCTCGTGAGACTTTATAAGGATGCGGTCTCGCAGGATCCGACTGGGCCGATCGCCAAAGATCCCAACCTTGCGGTGATGATGATCAAACTGGAGAGGCTTTCGGGCGATCTGACGACGGCGATCAAGCGCGAGAAGATCTCGTTGAGCCTAAAGGAATTCGATCAGGCGCGCGACAGGCTGATCAGCCGCATCTTTGCGGTGCTGAACGGCTATGCCGCGATGCCTTTCCCCGAAAAGCAGTCTGCAGCCGAAAAGCTTTTGGCTGTGACCTCAAAATACAAGGGCATCACGGCCGAAAATTACAGCAACGAGAGCGCGCTCCTGAAATCGATGCTCGAAGATTTGGCGGCAGAAGAGCTCGCACCCGCGATCGATCTGCTCGATGGCGTCAGCATTTTGCTCGAGTCCCTTCACGAGGCGGAGGATAATTTCAAAAAGGAGAGCATCAGCGCCACTCAGGTCAACACGAGCAAGAGCGATTCCGCCATCAAGATCAAGTCGCCCCTCCTTTCAGTCATCAACGACGAGATCGTGCCCTATCTGACGGGTCTCAAAAAGATTGAGTTCTACAAGGCCTTCATCGCGCAGTGCGAAGCTGAAATTGCCAAGGCGAATCTGAGCGTCACCCGCAAGAAGTCCGGCGATTCCGATGAACCTGCTGAGTGATCAATGGGACTAGCCTCCCTCAGCGCTTCAATCGAAGGATTCATGTTTTCTGAAAGGCTTACGATGAAATTCACTCATTCATTCGTTTATTCTTTCATCGCCCTGAATACAGCCCTTTCGCTCCTTGCCTGCGACGATGATTCCTCTTCTGACATTGACGCCGAACCCGATTCAGGTTTCGGTCGCACCGATTCCGGCCCCGTAAGCACCGATTCCGGCCCGGCTGCAGATACCGCAGTCGTTCAGGATGCCGCTTCCGAACAGGATGCTGCGAGTGAGCAGGATTCGGCGATCGAACAGGATGCAGAGATCGTGCAGGATGCGGCGATCGAACAGGATGCCGCAGTCGAGCAGGATGCAGCGATCGAGCAGGATGCCGCAGTTGAGACCGACGCTGAGATCGAACAGGATGCGGCGATTGAGACCGACGCTGAGATCGAAGAGGATACAGCGGTTGAAGAAGATACCGCGGTTGAGACGGATTCGACGACCGAAGAAGATACGGCGGTTGAAGAGGATGCAGCGGTTGAGACGGATTCGACGACCGAAGAGGATGCAGCGGTTGAGACGGATTCGACGACCGAAGAGGATACTGCAGTTGAACAGGATACCGCGGTCGAAGAATGCGAGGCGCGTCATTACGGTGAGAATTGCGAGCCATGCCTCTGTCAGAATGGGACCTGCAACGAGGGCAGGGCAGGCGAGGGTGATTGTAGGGAATGCACCGGAAACTACTATGGGATCTATTGCGATCAGTCGGAGATTGACTGCAATCATGGTACTCCCAAACTTGGGATCGACGGCGATGGCAGATGCGCGAACTGCGATTCCGGATGGGATATCAGCCAGAACTGCGCCGCGCTTCTGCCCGGTTACATGGTCGATCAGCATGACCATGCCTACAGGACGACCATCATCGATGGTCAAATCTGGATGGCTGAAAATATGGCCTATCAGGACGATGACATCGACTGCCAGGGCAACACCGATGAAGATGCCGAATTTGTCGAGCATTACGGTTGCCTCTACAACTATGCAGATGCAAAAAAGGTCTGTCCTGAGGGCTGGCATCTGCCGACCGCACAGGAACTCCAGGCGCTGCTCGATTACGCAAATGAGAACAAGACCTGCGACAGCGCCTTTTTGTCGCTGATCGCCTCATCCGATGCCTGGACTGATGCTCAAAACCAGGGTGCAGATGAATGGAGCTTTGGAGCGCTCCCGGCCGGCGGTCGTTGCAGTGGCAATTTCACCGACCTGGGCAAATCTACCCGCTTCTGGTCTTCGTCTGTATGGGAAGGGATAGACTCTGATGCCTTTGCGCTGCTTTTGGAATCTGATGGTAATGCCGCTTTCATAAGCGCTGATCCTATGCGTTGTGTCTGGTCGGTTCGCTGTATCGATAATCCCGACTGCGGGGCAGGCAAACATTATGATGTTGAACCATATGCCTGCGTCTGCGATGCCGATGGATTTACCGGCGATGCCTGCGATCAGCCGAAATGCAAGAATGGAACTCCCGCAGAGACAGGGCATTGCGCAAACTGTGTCGAGGGCTTTACAGGCATCGACTGCGAATACCCGATCAGATGCCAGCATGGCATACTCGATACATCTACAGGTCATTGCGAAGTGGGCAGCTGCGTTACGCATTATACAGGCATCGACTGCGATGCGTGCGATGGCACCGCCTATGGCCGCAACTGCGACACGCCTTATGGATCCCTGGAAGTCGGCGGCAGAACTTATAAGACCGCGCTCGTGAGAGGCCGGGAATGGATGGCCGAAAACATGGCCCTTCAGGGGGATGGCATCACCTGCGATGGCAACACCGAATCAGATCCCGAGTTCACGGCCAGATACGGTTGCCTGTATAACTTCGAAGATGCAAAGCAGGTCTGCCCGGCCGGCTGGCATCTGCCCAACAGAGAGGAATGGTCCGAGCTCCTTCAGGCGGGACAGAGTCAGACCGAAGATCTCTCTTTTGAGCTTCGGTCCGCAGCCTTTGCAGAAGGCAAGGATCACATCGGCTTTGGCGCAATTCCTGCCGGCATTTACCAGGGCGGCGGTTACAGCGGTTTTGAGATCGAAGCCCAATTCTGGTCATGGACAAAATATCTCTCTCAAAAGGTCTATCGCTTCATCGTCGATGGCGGAAACGCTGAGCTCGATGTCACCCGCAAGGAAGACAAACTGTCCGTGCGCTGCATCAAGGACACCGCATGCACCGACATTCAGTATTGGGACGCTGAAGAGGTCAGTTGCAAATGCAATGACGACTCATTTCTGGGGCCAAACTGCACAACACCTGTGTGCGTAAACGGTTTCTATAATGCAAATGTCAGTGGTCATTGCACCTACTGTCTCGGGAGTTTTAAAGGCGAGGACTGCGATATCTGCGAGAACGGTTATGGCCCGAGCTGTAAAGCCTATTCCGGTACGATGAACGACAAAGCAGGGAACTCTTATCAGACGGTCATCATTGAGGGCAAAGAATGGATGACTGAAAACATGGCCTACCAGGGAGAAGGCATCACCTGCCTGGCGAATACTGCGGAAGACCCCGATTTTATCGCCCATTACGGCTGCCTCTATGACTTTGTAGCTGCAGGGAATGTCTGTCCTGAGGGCTGGCGCCTTCCTACCAAAGATGAGTTTCAGGCGTTGATCGACTATGCAGATGCAAACCGAGGACAATCCTACACCCTTTTTAATGCGTTGATCGCCTCATCCGAGGATTGGATTAAGGCTCCAAACCAGGGCAAGGATATGTTCGGTCTCGCCATCCGCCCCGCTGGCGGTCATTTCTCAGATGACGTCGACTATTTTGGCAAGCATGCGATCTTCTGGTCTTCGACCGACTTGGAGGAAGACGGCGGTCGGGCCTACGACTGGGTGATCGGCCATGAGGGGAGCGGTGTCCTGGTGAGAGATTCCGCCAAAGCCGATGCCTTGTCGGTTCGTTGTCTGCGGGAAGTGACAACACCCTGAACGCTCAACCGCGCCTGCCCGCTCCGTGTTTCTGATCCGGAGCGATGATACCCTGCCAGCGATGATAACCTGCCAAAGCATAGAAGCCTTCCTGTTTAATCCCGTGTGCATGATGTGATTGCAGCCATGATCGATGAGGATCATGGCTGGAGCATTAAAAATGGGGATCGAGTCATAGTGTGAGGATGATCCTGTGATTGCGAAACGAGCATTCCGTATGATGTTGCCGCATCGGATGGGGAGCCGAGCGGCTGGATGAATTTGAAGTCATTGCGCGTCTTTGGGGCGCTCAAAAGGATGGATTTGTTTGAAACAATTTGGTGATTTTTGAGTTTAACGCTCATCCCCTCATTTTTTTTCGTTCTGTATACGATCCACCTCGCATTTCACGCATTTGGACTCGCGTTGCGCGCGATTTTGCTGCACAATAGGCGTGGTTTGGAGTCTGCTGCGTCGTAAATGCGCGTAGTTGGCTCGTTTTTGGAGAGAGCGACGCGCGGCGCGGGGCGTTTTTGCAGTCGATGGCGCCCTGTA
>JAEEGL011203400.1_pt1 | contig 11884 bp, 9 predicted proteins | sample 9134231 | NCBI WGS metagenome assembly JAEEGL01 (sample SAMN16246548, study PRJNA631951) | gut metagenome | biome: gut microbiome; feature: rumen; material: fiber-attached | host: Bos | place: Iran: Karaj | collected 2018-10 | reverse complement strand
TCCGGGCCCGGTTCGACGAGCAGAACAACATCGACTACTCCGAGGTGCTGGAGGACGCGGGCTGCCATGTGATCTACGGTCTGCCGGACATGAAGGTCCACAGCAAGCTCTGCCTCGTCACCCGGCGCGCGGCCGGCGGGGTGGAATACTTCACCCAGGTGGGGACCGGAAACTACAACGAGACCACCAGCGAGCAGTACACGGACCTGAGCGTGATGACCTCGGACCCCGCCGTGGGTGCGGACGCAGCCGCCACCTTCGAGGCCCTTTCCCTGGGCCAGACCCCGGGGGAGACGAAGGCGCTGTGGGTGGCGCCCAACAGCTTCCGCTCCCGGGTGCTGTCCCTGCTGGAGCGGGAGACGGAAAAGGGGAGCGCCGGCCATGTGGCCATCAAGGTGAACTCCATGAACGACATGGGCGTCATGCGCGCCATGATCCGGGCCTCCCGGGCCGGTGTGAAGATCGAGCTGTTCATCCGGGGCATCTGCTGTCTTCTGCCCGGCATCCCGGGATATACCGAGAACGTCACGGTGAAGAGCGTGGTGGGCCGGTATCTGGAGCACTCCCGGATCTTCGTGTTCGGGGAAGGGGAGGACCAGATAGTGTATATCGGCTCCGGGGATCTGCTCAACCGGAACACCCAGCGCCGGGTGGAGGCCTTCATCGCCTGCGACAAGCCGGAGACCAGAGAGCCTGTGCTCCATGTGATGGACGCCCTCCGCCAGGACCGGGAGAAGAGCTGGACCATGCAGCCGGACGGCTCCTACGTAAAAGAGAAGGCCGTGCCGGGCACGTCCAGCCAGGACCGGCTGTTCGACTGGTTCGCCGCCCGGACCGTGGAGCCGATCCCTGCGGAGACGGAGAAAAAGCGCGGCTGGCTGTGGAGGCTCTTCCACAATAAGAAGTAAGGAAAGAGGCAGACCGATATGAGCGAACCCCTGGTACTGGTCTTCGACGTGGGCACCCAGAGCGTCCGGGGACTGCTGATCGACAAAAACGGGAATACCGTGCAGTCCGCCCAGGACACCTACGAGCAGCCCTATTATTCCCTTCACCCCAACTGGGCGGAGCAGAAGCCGGACTTCTACTTCGAACACATGTGCGTGGTGAGCCAGCGGCTGAAGGACGCCGCCCCCGAAGACTACGGGCGGATCGTGTGCGTGGTGCTCACCTGCTTCCGGGACAGCACCGTGTGCATGGGCGCGGACGGGAAGCCCCTCCGGGACTGCATATTGTGGATGGACCAGCGCCAGGCGGCGCACCCCAAGCCCATGCCGGCGGCCAAGCGGGGGCTGATCTCCCTGGTGGGCATGTCGGAGAACATCGACCTTCTCCAGCGCACCGCCGCCTGCAACTGGATCGCGGAGAACGAGCCGGAGCTGTGGGCGAAGACGGACAAGTTCGTCTGCCTGTCCACCTATCTCAACTACCGCTTCACCGGCCGGGTGGCGGACAGCCAGGCCGCCCTCCTGGCCAAGATCCCCTACGACTACAAAAACCGCCGCTGGGACGAGAACGGCCTGACCCGGGCAGCCTACGACATCCCCCAGGACAAGCTGTGCGAGATGGTCCCCTCCGGCGTGACGCTGGGGGGCGTCACCCCGGAGGCGTCCCGGCTCAGCGGTATCCCCGCGGGCACGCCTCTCATCGCCACCGGCTCGGACAAGGGCTGCGAGACCATCGGCCTGGGCGTGATCCGGGAGGACCAGGCGGCCCTCTCCTTCGGCACCAGCTGCACGGTGGAGTTCACCACGCGGAAGTATTTCGAGCCCACTCCCTTCATGCCCGCCTATCCCGCGGTGCCCAACGACATGTACAACCCGGAGATCCAGCTGTGGCGGGGCTACTGGATGCTCACCTGGTTCAAGCAGAACTTCGCCCAGCCGGAGGTGGACGCGGCCAAATGCCTGGGCTGCAGCGCCGAGGAGCTGCTCAACCGTCATCTGGGGGAGGTGCCTCCCGGCAGCGACGGGCTGCTGGTGCTTCCCCACTGGACCCCCGGCCTGGCTACTCCCAACACCCGGGGGGCCATGATCGGCTTTTCGGACGTGCACACCCGATACCACGTCTACCGGGCCATCATCGAGGGGATCAATTACGGACTGATGGAGGGCCTCCGGGGCATGGAAAAGCGCTCCGGCCAGACGATCGCCCACCTGTATCTGGGCGGCGGCGGCAGCCGCAGCGACGAGATCTGCCAGATCACCGCCAACATGTTCGGCCTGCCCCTTTCCCGGATCCAGACCAACGAGTCCAGCGCCCTGGGCGCGGCCATCTGCGCCTTCGTCTCCCTGGGGACCTACGGCTCCTACGAGGAGGCCATCGGCGCCATGGTCCGCCTGCGGGACACCTTCGAGCCGGATGCGGCCGAGCACGCGCTGTACGAGCGGATCTATCAGGAGGTCTTCACCAAATACTACAAAACCGTCACGCCCCTCCACAGGCGCCTCCGGGCGCTGACGGCGCGATAAACGAAAGAAACGATAATTTGCTGTAAATCCGATGTTTTTTTACCTATCTGTCTTCCGCTTCCCCAAAACTGTTGAAAAAACAGCCCTGCCGCTGTACAATCCAAAAGCCATATATTGAAAGGCAAATATTGAAGGACTTTGCGGTATGAAGGGCGGAAACATGGCGCAATTACATGCATCAAATGTAAAAAAAGCAGTGCCGGCAGCGTTTTCGGCAGCGCCTTTCTGTATCAGCGGAAACGGAAGAAAACATTGGAAAGCAAAAAAAGTGTTTTGATTTTTCCTTTCACCCTCTATGGCGGAGGGGCGGAGAGAGTCGCCAGCATTCTGGCCAGGGAATTGTCAGAAAAATACAGCGTTTCGGTGGCCTATTATATCGAGAGCCAGGAGCGATATGATTTCGGCGACCGGTGCGTTTTGTATTCCCTTCCTTACAGAGACACCTCCAATCCATCTCTGGTATACCGGCTCCGATGTCTGAAAAAGCGGATCCGTGCGCTGAAGCGGCTCAGGGAAGAAAAGAAATTCGATATCGTCCTTTCCCTGTGTTTTGTCCCCTGTTTTATCAACGCCGTGTCCCGGGGTCAGGGGCTCACGCTGTGCGCGGAGAGGGCAAACCCGAAGAAAAGAGGCTTTTTTCTTTGGCTTCTTACCCGATGGGCATACCGCCGCGCGGACGGGGTGATCTTCCAGTCGGAAACGGTGCGGGGAATGTTTGACAAAGACATCCGGGAGAAGAGCTGTATTCTGAAAAATCCCGTTCTCATTCCCGCTCCCGCGGACGGGGTGCGGAGAAAAAGAGTCGTCAATATCGGTCGTCTGGTAAAGCAGAAAAACCAGACCCTTTTGATCCGCAGCTTTGCGGCGTTTCACCGGGATCACCCGGAATACACTCTTTCCATCTACGGAGAGGGGGAGGAGCGGGAACATCTGCGGAAGCTGATCGACACGCTGGGGGCTGAGGACTGGATCTTTCTGGAAGGAAACCGCCCGGACGTGCACGATCAGATCCGGGATGCGGAGATGTTTGTCCTGTCCAGCGATTATGAGGGGCTGTCCAACGCCCTTCTGGAGTGCATGTCCATGGGGATCGCCTGCATTTCCACAAAGTGCGAAGGCTCCACCGACGTGATCCGGCCGATGGAGAACGGTGTTCTGGTGGACATCCGCGACGAAGCGGGACTGACAAGCGCCATGACCATGCTTGCGGAGGATCCCGCACTGCGGCACAAACTGGAAAAACAGGCGATGACGGATCTCCGGTCGTATGAAAAATCAGCGGTGGCGGAGGAATGGGACCATGCCCTCCTGGCGTTCTGGAAGAAAAAGTATGGGGAACAGTCCTGACTGCAGCGGACACAGTATCCTTTTCCTGATCACCTCCCTCTATGGCGGAGGCGCGGAGAAGGTGTGCTGTGTCCTTGCGTCTGAAATGGCAAAATATGCCAGAGTGGGGATCGTTTATCTTTTCGAGAAGGAAGGCGGAGAACGGTATCCCCTGGATCCCCGGGTGGATGTGATCAAGCTGGCGTACAGAGGCTATTCCTTCCGGCGCTCGCCCCTCCGATGGATCGCGTACAAGTGGCTCAACTGCCGCGGGGTGCGAAAGATCAAGCGGGAGCGGAGTGTGGACGTTTCCGTATCCCTGCTGCTGAAACCGAATCTGCTGAATGTCTTTTCCCGGCAGGGAGAGCGGGTCATTACCTCCGAACGGGCCAACCCCCGGATCTACCAGCCGGAAAAGTTCTGGCTGACCCGGCTGGCCTACGGCTTGTCGGATCATGTGGTGTTCCAGTCCGAAAAGGTCCGGCATCTGTACGGAAAATGGATCCGGAAAAAGAGCAGCATCATTATGAACCCGGTGTCGATCGCCTGCCGGGCGGACGCCGCCCGGAAAAAGCGAATCGTCACGGCCGGCCGACTGACGGAACAGAAAAATCACGCCATGCTCATCCGCGGTTTTTCGGCATTTCATTCCCGCTTCCCGGACTACACCCTCACCATCTACGGAGAGGGAGACGAAAGAGAGCGGCTGCAGCGGCAGATCGCCGCGTCGGGGCTGACGGACTGCGTGTTCCTTCCGGGAAACGAGCCCCGCCTTCACGAAAAGATCCGGGACGCCGAGGTGTTTGTCCTTTCCAGCAACTTTGAGGGACTGTCCAACGCGCTGTTGGAGTGCATGTCCATGGGGATCGCCTGCATCTCCACCCGCTGTGAGGGGTCCGAGGACGTGATCCGCCATGGGAAAAACGGTCTTTTGATCGACATAGGGGACGAAAAGGCGCTTGCCGAATCCCTTTGCCTGCTTGCGGACGATCCGGCTTTCCGAAAAAAACTGGAAGAAAACGCGGTAAGGGACTCCCTCCTCTTTGACAGATCCGTGGTGATCCAAAGCTGGAGAAAGGTGTTTTTCGAATAATGGGCATGGGATGCGTCAGATGGTAAATAGGCTGAAAAGACTGTGGACCCGGATCGCGGGAACGGAATTGGAGCGGGAAAACCGCCGCATTTTCCGCAATGCGAAAACCGCCGTCCGCTCTGTGTTGAGAGCGCTCCGAAAAAAACGGCACAGAGTGATGATCCTCTGTTACTCCTTTTATGGCGGCGGTGCGGAAAAAGTCGCCTGCTGGCTGGGGGAGACTCTGGCGGAAGACAAAGACACCGGAGTCCTTCTGCTGTGCGCGGAGAAAAAGGAAAAAACGTATCTGACGGATAATGCGATCCCGCAGATCGTGCTGCCTGTGTTCATGGGCCCGAAGGAGACCGTGAGAGAGCAAAGGACCCGCTTTGTTGCCTGGCTGAAAAAAGCCGCCCGCGCGAATGCGGCCGTGTCCTTCATGTTTTTTATGAATCAGATCAATGCGGCCTCCCGGGGGAAAACGCGGGTGATCTGCTCCGAACGGAACAACCCGGCCAGACGGGAACCGGAACACATGGAGGAGATCGAGGAGATCTATGGGAAAGCGGACCATGTGGTGTTCCAGACAGAGTCCGTCCGGGGACTGTTCAGCGATGCCGTTCGGGAACACAGCACGGTCATCCCCAATCCGGTGCGGGCCATGGGAGAAAGAAGGGCGCCCCGCCGCAGGATCGTGACCGTCGGCCGGCTGAATCCGCAGAAAAACCAGGCGCTGCTTCTGCGCGCCTTTTCCCGGTTTCATGAGGACCACCCGGAATACACCCTGTCGATCTACGGGGAAGGCGACCTGCTGGAGGAGCTGCAGGAACTTGCCCGAACGCTGGGGATCGAAAACGCCGTGATCTTTGAAGGAAACGTGAAGGACGTCCATTCCCAAATCACCGACGGGGAGATGTTCGTCCTGTCCAGCGATTTCGAGGGAATGTCCAACGCTTTGCTGGAATGTATGGCCATGGGGTTCCCCTGCATATCCACGGCGTGTGACGGTTCCGTCGAGCTGATCCGCTCCGGGGAGAACGGGATCCTGACGAAGATCGGAGACGAGGAGGAACTGTACGAAGCCATGACCCTTCTTGCGGACAACGAAGAACTAAGAGAGCAGCTGGGACGAAACGCCGCGCGTACCGTCCGGGCCAATCATCCGGAGATCATAGCCGGACAATGGAAACAGATGCTCCGTGATGTGGAAAAGCAGTGAATATGGATCCGGAAACAAGAAAAGTCATGATCCGTCTGGATCATATAGGAAAGGTCTACCGCCTGGGCCAGATCGGCAGCGGCACGCTGCAGGAAGACCTTCATATCTGGTGGAACCGCCGACGGGGCCGGGAGGATCTCCTTCCGTATGCCTCTCATGGCCGCTTTTCGGAGGGAGACCGCTTTGAGGCGCTGAAGGACGTGAATCTGACGGTCTACCAGGGGGAATGCCTGGGGATCATCGGCGGAAACGGCGCGGGCAAGAGTACCATGCTCAAACTCATCTCCCGGGTGACCGCCCCCACCACGGGAAGCATCGACCTGTATGGAAGGGTCACCTCCATGCTGGAAGTGGGCACAGGCTTTCACCGGGAGATGACAGGGCGGGAAAACATCTATATGAACGGTGCGATCCTCGGAATGAAAAAGCGGGAGATCGACGCGATCATGGAGGATATCATTGCATTCTCCGAAGTGCGGGAATTCATCGATACGCCCGTCAAGCGCTATTCCAGCGGAATGTACGTCAAGCTGGCTTTTTCTGTGGCCGCCCATCTGGACACGGAGATCGTCATCATGGACGAGGTGCTGGCGGTGGGGGATATCGCCTTCCAGAAAAAGTGCATCGACCGGATGCTTCACGCCGCCCATGACGAGAACAAAACGGTGCTGTATGTCAGCCACAATATGAACACCATCCGGGAACTGTGCGACCGGTGCGTCGTGCTGGACCAGGGAAGGATCCTCTACGACGGAGACGTGGAGACGGCCATCGGTTTTTACAGCGATTATCTGATGAAAGCCCGGGGCATGGGAGAAATACTCCGCGACCGGAAAGACAGGGATACCGACTGGCTCTGCCGGGTGGAGGAGGCGCGATCGGACAACGCCGTTTTGAAAATGGGAGACACGTTTTCGTTTCGGATGCGGATCTCCAGCCGGGAGGATCTTCCCCGCGTAAGGATGCGCCTCGTGGTGTCCAATGCCGAGGGCGTGATCGTGGGAATGGCGTTTTCCGAGCCGTTTCCCGTGCCGATGGGGGAGAGCGAAAGAGAATGCGCGTTCCCCACGGACCCGCTGGCGGCGGGAGGGTATGTGTGCGACATTGCCCTTTTCGAATATGAAAACGACCGGCAGATCAAGCACGATTTTGCCCGGAAGGCGGTCGCCTTTCAGATCCAGGAGGAAGAGCGGTTTTTCGGAAAGAACTGGACCATACATGCGTGGGGCAGCATCCGGTTGGCGCCGGTCGTCACGAAGGAAGCGGATAAAAAGGGGTGAAAGGGCGGATCATGTGCCGGATAACAGAGAACGGCATCTGCACATATGGGGACCTGCCCTGGCTCCGCCAGCGCCTTGAACCCGTCCATTATCTCTCCCGGGAGGATATCCGGCGCAAGATGCCCCCTCCGGCGGAGCGGGCCGCGGAGTGCGACGCGGCCGTGCTGTCTCTCGAGGCGGAACGCGGCAAGGGAAAAATCACCGACGCGGGGTATGACCAGCTGGTCTGTCAGTATGTTCCGCTGAGTGCGGACCGGGATATCCTGTTCCGGGCCGTGATCCGGCTGACCGGATTTCCGGAAAAAGACAGTCTCACCGGGCAGGAGGGCTGCGGTCTGTTTTTCCGCGACACTATGGAACTGGACAAAAAGACCGGGTATCCCTTCTCCAATATGCTCCTGGCGGGGGCGTGCTTCCGGGGATGGAACGCCTTTCTCCGGACGGGGGTCGGCGGAGAGATCAAAACAGTGAACAACACGATCCACCCCTTCGACGTGCTGCCGGGCGGCCCGGCAGAGGGAGAAACAGTGGAGATCACCCTGGTCAGGACCGGAGGCTCTCTCCGGGCGGGGATCAGGGAATGGACCGGAGAGACCGCCGTCCCGCCGGAGATCCAATGGGAAAGGGACGACCTCTGGGAGGTCACGCCCGCTGCGGATCCCCTCCGGGTACGGGACCGGAAGCAGATCTTTGCGGGCTTCCTTGCCGCCAAAGGATGCGGCATGGAAGTGATCCGGGATTCCGTGGTACTGGCGGTGAGAGAAAACCGGCAGCGGTCGGCGGGAAAAAGGCTCGCGCTTTCATCGGAAAAAAGAAAACCGGAGACGGCGTCCGCGAAGGCGCGGGCCGCCGCCCCGGCCGGGTCGACCGGAACGATTTACGCCGCGCCTTCCGGCCGCGGCGACGGCAGGGGGGATCGGGATGATCCGTGGGATCTTTCCGCGGCGGTGGAGCGCTGCTCTCCCGGACAGACGATCCGGGTCCTTCCCGGGACATATCACCCGGTGAGCGACGTGGTCCTGGACGGGAGCGGTTCCGGGAAGCTGGTTTGCGACGGAGCGGAGCAGGGAGCATACGCCGTCCTGGATTTCCGCGGCACCCCACACGGCCTGGTGATCCGCGGGAGCGGATGGGAAGTGAGCGGCGTGGCCGTCGTGAGAGGGATGGGTTTCCAGATCCAGGGACACCGCAACCGGATCCGGGGATGCGCGGCCGCCTGGAATCAGGAGACGGGGTTTCTGATCCGTCACCCGAGAAACGACGCTCCCCGGAAGGAGTGGCCCTCCGGGAACGAAGTCTCCGACTGCGTCTCTTTCGGGAACATGGATCCCTCGGAGCAGAATGCCGACGGCTTTGCCTGCAAGGTGGCGGCGGGGGAAGGGAACCGCTTTCTTCGCTGCCGTGCTTTTCTCAATTCCGACGACGGATTCGATCTCTTTTCCAAATACCGCGCGACCGGCCCGGTGATGCTGGAAGAGTGCCAAAGCTGGATGAACGGCTATCGCCTGGAAAAGGACGGCCTGCGGGAGACGAAAGGCAACGGGAACGGCTTCAAACTGGGCGGGAGCGGACAGCGTGTCCGGCACAGGGCCCTGGGATGCGAGGCCGTTGCCAATAAACTATACGGATTCACCAGCAATTCCAATCCCTGGATGTATCTGCGAAACTGTCGTGCGGGGAACAATGTCCGCGAAAACTATTGGTATAGTTTCACCGCGCCAGACACAGCGGCGAAAGAGGTGCGGAAGGACTGTATCGAACAGGATCTGGCGGAGTTTGATCCGCTGCAATGGATCACGGAGAGACTTGGAGAAGAACGCGCATGGGAGACAATAAAAAAGGTCATCGACTGAAACGCAAGAGCGAAGCATATTTTGACAGCGTGGCTAAAAACCGGGAAGTGATCCCGGAACCGGCGAAATGTTATTCCCACGTCCTGGAACGCCTCCGGGCCTTCGAGGGCGGACAGCTGGCGGATATCGGCTGCGGTACCGGGGAGATGCTCTCCCGGCTGCTCCGGGAGCTGCCGGGCCGGTTCGTTCTCCACGGCCTGGACCTGTCTTCCGAGAGTCTGAAACAGGCTGCCAATGTCTGCGGGGAGGGTGTGACGCTGGTCCGGGGAGATGTGGAGCATCTCCCTTATCCGGACGGATCCATGGATCTCCTTCTCTGCATGCACAGCTTCCACCATTATCCCCATCCTGACCGGGCCCTCCGGGAGATGTGCCGGGTTATGCGAAACGGCGGATGTCTGATCCTGGTGGAAAACCTGTACCCTCCTTTCAGCAGGATCCGAAAGAACGTCAAGTCCTTTCTTCTTCGCCATCCCAACGGAGATATCCGCATGTATTCGGAAAAGGCTCTGGCCCAAAAGGCGAAGAGAGCCGGGTTCCGTATCCAGGAACATTTGCCGGTGGCCGATCATTCCCAACTCCTGAAACTGGAAAAGCGGGAGGCATAGCATGGCAGACATTGCGCAGAATTATCATATCCACATCAGCTCGGATCACCGCTTCTTCCATCTTGGGCTGAAGGACGTGTGGGATTACCGGGATCTGATCTGGATGTTCACGCAGCGATCCTTTAAGCTGATCTACAAGCAGACGGTCCTGGGACCGCTGTGGCTGATCCTCCGCCCCCTGGTCACCAGCATCATATACACGGTGGTATTCGGCGGTATCGCCGGGCTCAGCACGGCGGGGGTGCCCAAACTCCTTTTCTATCTCAGCAGCCATGCCATGTGGTCGTTCTTTTCCGGCTGTCTGAGCAGCAACGCCACTGTGTTCATCGATCATGCGTCCGTATTCCGCAAGGTCTTTTTCCCCCGGCTGACGATCCCGGCTTCCTCCCTGCTTTCCTCCGCGATCCGGTTCCTTATCGAGATGGGACTGGTTGGTGTGATCATGGCGGGGTACGTGATCCGCGGCGAGGTGCATCCACGGTGGGAACTGCTGCCGCTGATCCTCCTCATACTGCTGGTCACCGGATTCATGGGCCTGGGACTGGGGATCCTGGTATCCAGTATGACCACGAAATACAGGGATCTCTCCTTCCTGGTGGGGTTCGGCCTGCAGCTGTGGATGTATATCAGCCCGGTGCTGTATCCGGTATCCCAGATGCCGATCTCCGGCATCTATAAGCTGCTGCTGTTCAACCCCATGACGGCCCCTATGGAACTGTTCCGGCTGGCGCTGCTGGGCACCGGAACGGTCAGAGCGGAGTCCGTGATATCCACGCTGCTCTTCTCCTCGTTTTTCGTCGTTGCGGGCATCCTTGTCTTCAATAAAGTGGAGCGGACCTTTATCGACACAGTGTGACCTCCCGGGAAAGAAAGAGATGAAACAGCAGATGAATGATAATGAAAAAAAGCTGAAGCATAGGGAAAAAGATGTGCTTGATCTGAACGGCATGACGATCCTTGTCACCGGCTCCCCGGGATTTATCGGGGCGAATCTGGCGGAACGTCTGCTGCGGACCATGAAGCGGGGGCGCGTCGTCAGCCTGGACAACCTGAACGATTACTATGATCCCGCCTTGAAAGAGTACCGGCTGCGGTCCATTGAGAAAACCGCCGAAGGATCCGGCGCCGAGCACATTTTTGAAAAAGGATCCATTTCCGACCGGGAGTTCGTGGAGGGCGTGTTTGAACGCTATCGGCCGGAGATCGTGGTCCATCTGGCGGCTCAGGCGGGGGTCCGGTATTCCCTGGAGCGTCCGGACGCCTATCTGGAGAGCAATGTGACGGGCTTTTTCCGCATTCTGGAGGCCTGCCGGAATTCAGACGGACTGAAGCATCTGGTATTTGCATCCAGCTCCTCGGTATACGGGGACAACCAGAGCGTCCCCTTCCGGGTGGAGGACAAATGCGACCGGCCGGTGAGTCTGTATGCCGCGACCAAAAAAAGCGATGAGCTGTTTGCCTATACCTATGCGAGACTGTTTGACATCCCCATAACCGCCCTTCGCTTTTTTACCGTGTACGGGCCGGCGGGCCGCCCTGACATGTTCTACTACTCCGCGGCGGAAAAACTGTGCGCCGGCAAAACGATCTCCCTGTACAACTACGGCAGGTGCAAAAGGGACTACACCTATGTGGACGATGTGACGGAAGGGATCCGGCGCGTCATGCAGGGCGCGCCCAAACGGGGGGAGGAAGTGCCCTTTGAGACCTACAATATCGGCAAAGGGAGCCCGGAGGATCTGAAGGAATTTGTCCGGATCCTGAAGGAAGAACTGATCCGCGCGGAAGTGCTGCCGGAAGATTTCGATCTCCCGGCCCATCTGGAATACACCGGCATGCAGCCGGGAGATATGGAAGTCACCTTCGCGGACACCTCCGCGCTGGAGCGGGATTACGGCTATAAAGCGCACACGGATCTGCGCACGGGACTGGGGCGCTTCGCCCGCTGGTACAGAGAATACACGACCGGCAAATGACGCTTCGGGGCTTTGCCGGAAAAAGGATACAGCCTTACAAACCGGGAAGGAGAACAGCCTTCCCGGTTTGTTTTTCTGC
>JAEEGL011025316.1_pt1 | contig 11884 bp, 14 predicted proteins | sample 9134231 | NCBI WGS metagenome assembly JAEEGL01 (sample SAMN16246548, study PRJNA631951) | gut metagenome | biome: gut microbiome; feature: rumen; material: fiber-attached | host: Bos | place: Iran: Karaj | collected 2018-10 | reverse complement strand
AGCGGTTGTGGAGTATGGCGAGGCTGCATTCTACGGCCCGAAACTGGACTTCATGGTGAAGGATGCAATCGGCCGCAAGTGGCAGCTTGGCACCATCCAGGTGGACTACAACCTGCCTGAGCGCTTCCAGTTGGAGTACACCGATGCCGACGGCAGCAAGCAGCGTCCGATTATGATCCACCGTGCACCTTTCGGAAGCATCGAGCGCTTCACCGCAGTGCTTCTCGAACATACCGCCGGCCACCTGCCTGTATGGCTCGCTCCGGATCAGGTTAAGGTGCTGCCAGTCAGCGAGAAATTCGCAGATTATGCAAAAAAAGTTTGTGATTTGCTAAAAAATAGCGATATTCGCGCTTCCATAGACGACCGTAACGAGACTCTCGGTAAGAGAATTAGGGACATTTCCCTGCTCAGAGTGCCTCTGCTTGCGATTGTCGGTGAAAAAGAGGCCGCAGAAGGCACCGTCTCCGTAAGGAGGGAAGGAGCCAATGCAGGTACTTTCACCTTGGATGGTTTTGTTGAATACATTAAATCGGCAATGGCCGAAGAGTTAGCTTAAATGCCAGGACCCTACAGACCGAAACCCGCAGGTTTCAACCAGAATCGCAAGCCCGATCCGCGTTTCGCCCCCAAGAAGGACGAAAACGAGCTTCCGATCAACTCAGAGATCACCGCTCCCCAGGTTCGCCTGGTGGGCGACAACATCCCCGAACAGGGGGTGTATCCTCTGTCCAAGGCACTTGCTCTTGCAGACCAGCTCGAACTGGACCTCGTCCAGATTACCGACAAATCCGATCCTCCCGTATGCAAGATACTGGATTACCAGAAGTATCTGTATCAGCGGCGCAAGAGGTCCAAGGAAATGAAGGCCAACGCCTCCAAGGTTGTGGTTAAGGAGATAAGGTTCGGCCCCAACACCGACGAACACGACTTCCAGTTCAAGCTCAAGCATGCGCAGGGCTTCCTCCAGGAAGGTTCCAAGGTGAAGGCCACCATCTTCTTCCGCGGCCGCAGTATCATGTTCAAGGACCAGGGCGAGAAGCAGCTCCTTCGCTTCGCGGTGGAACTGGAAGAATTCGGCCGTCCTGAAAACATGCCTACTCTGGAGGGCAAGCGTATGCACATTATGATTGCCCCCACAAAGAAGAAGTAAGGCGCACAGCGCACCTTATATATATTATTAATTAAATTATTAAAACAATGGCAAAGCTTAAGACCAACCCCGGTGCCAAAAAGCGCTTCACGCTTACCGGGTCGGGAAAAATCAAGAGGAAGCACGCTTACCACAGCCACATCCTCACCAAGAAGACCAAGAAACAGAAAAGGAATCTTGACCATTTCGCAATCCTTGACCGCAGGGATGAGAAGAGGGTTAAGGAAATGTTGGTTCTCTAAAACAAGTATGAATTATGCCTAGATCAGTTAATTCCGTAGCCTCAAGGGCACGCCGCAAGAAGATTCTCAAGAGAACCCGCGGTAACTTCCTGTCAAGAAAGAATGTCTGGACAGTTGCAAAGAACACTTACGAGAAAGGTCTCACCTACGCCTATCGCGACCGCAAGGCCAAGAAGCGCAACTTCCGCGCCCTCTGGATCCAGCGTATCAACGCTGCAGCGCGTCAGTATGGTATCTCCTACTCCCAGTTCATGGGCAAGCTCGGCGCACAGAACATCGGCCTGAACCGCAAAGTCCTCGCCGACCTGGCAATGAACAACCCCCAGGCGTTCGAAGCTATCATCAACTCCGTAAAGTAAGTAAGGCGAAGCTGTGAGCCGGAGGAAGAAATTTCGCACCAAAAGCAAGTTCCTGAACTGGATACTCGACTGGGTTGACGCCATACTTTTCGCAGTTGTCGTCGTAACGCTCATCAACGTATTCCTGTTCCAGTCCTTCAAGATTCCTTCCTCTTCGATGGAGAGTTCACTTTACACCGGTGACCATCTCTTCGTCAGCAAATTGACATATGGAGCAAGGCTCCCGATGACCCCCCTCACCATCCCATTCACGCACAATGTGATCGGCAAGGGCGAATCCTATTCCACCGCATGGCAGTGGAAGTACAGGCGCCTGCCGGGGCTGAGGAAGGTCCGCAAGGGAGACTGCGTCGTGTTCGGATTTCCCAACGGCGACACCGTCCTCACAAAGGCCCCCGTCGAAGATTACCACACCGTGGTACGCTTCATGGGCCGTGAGGCTGCAGTACAGGCGTTCGGTCCCGTTCTCGTCCGTCCCATGGACAAGAAAGACCATTACGTGAAGCGCTGCGTCGCCACCCCCGGAGACACCCTCGAGGTCCGCGAAGGCCTTGTCTGGGTGAACGGGCAGCCCCAGGAGGTCTGGCCGGGCGTCCAGCTCAGCTACAGCGTTGTAACCAGCGGCGGTCCTTTCAACCCCAAGGTCCTGGACCAGCTCGGACTCAACCTCGGCGAGCTGCACTATTCGCCCACGCTTCCCGGCTATCCCGAAATGCCGCTCACGACCGCGATGCTGGAAAAGGTAAAGTCCATGAAGAACGTAGTCAGCGTTGAGCCCGCCCTGCAGACGGAGCCCTTCGACTACAGGGAGATTTTCCCCTTCACCCCCGACTATTCCTGGTCCCGCGACTCCTTCGGCCCGCTCTGGATTCCCCGCGAGGGCGCAACTGTGGAGATCACTCCCCACACGCTGCCTCTCTACGAGAGAATCATCAGGGATTACGAGCACTCCAGTGTCAGCGATGCGCTTGCCGCCGGCTCATACACCTTCAAACAGGATTATTATTTTATGATGGGAGACAACAGACACAATTCCCTCGACTCCCGGTACTGGGGTTTCGTCCCCGAGGACCACATAGTCGGAAGGCCCGCTGTGATCTGGCTCTCCACCGACACGGGACGGCAATTCCCCAAGAACATCAGGTGGCGCAGATTCTTCAAATTTCTGTAGCTTTCCATTTGGAAATCAGCGAAATTAGAGCGATATTTGCACCCCATTTCAAGAAAACGAAAAAAATAAGATAGTTATGGCAAAAGTTTGTCAAGTGACAGGACGTAAGAGAATGAAAGGCAACAACGTTGCCCATTCCAAGCTCCGCACCAAGCGCGACTTCTCCCTCAACCTCAAGAACAAGAGGTTCTGGAGCGAGGAGGAGCAGAGGTACATCACCCTCAAGGTCTCCTGCAAGGGTATGCGTATTATAGAGAAGAACGGTCTCGAGGCCACCATCCGCGAGGCACAGAAGAAAGGATTGATTAACCTTGTTTAAATTTTACGATTATGGCAAAGAAAGCAAAAGGAAACAGGGTGCAGGTCATCCTCGAGTGCACTGAGCAGAAGGCCAGCGGCGTACCTGGAATCTCCCGCTACATCACCACCAAGAACAAGAAGAACACCCCTGAGCGTCTTGAGCGCAAGAAATACAACCCTTACCTCAAGAAGGTCACTGTTCACCGTGAAATCAAGTAATTAACAGGAGGATAGAATATGGCAAAGAAAGCAGTTGCAACGTTCGCAGCAAAGGCCGGTGCCAAGAGCATGGTCAAGTGCATCCGCATGGAGAAATCCCCCAAGACCGGTGCTTACGTCTTCACCGAGCAGCTGGTCGAGGCCGAAAAGGCCAAGGACTTCTTCAACACCAAGAAGTAAACAATCCTTCTCCACTCTTTAAGGGCCGACGGTTTTCCGCCGGCCTTTTTTATTTTATTGGAAAGAAATTGTTATCTTTGTGAGTTATGGCATTCAGTTTCTTTCAGAAGATAGGCAGGGCCATTGCCGGAAAGTCCAGGGTTGACGACGATACCCTGGATGCGATAGAAGAGGCCCTCATAGAGTCCGACATGGGCGTAGACACCACCCTCAAGGTCATAGACAACCTCGAGGAACGCGCCCTCCGCGACAAATACATGAGCCAGGACGAACTCCGCGGCATGCTCCGCGACGAAATCTCCAAACTCATCCCGGATACAGCGCCCCAGCCCATCACCACCAAGCCCCACATCATCCTCGTAGTAGGAGTCAACGGCGTCGGCAAGACCACCACCATCGGCAAACTCGCATACTACTGGCGCAGGCAAGGCAAAAACGTCCTCCTCGGCGCCGCCGACACCTTCCGCGCCGCAGCGGTAGACCAGATCGACATCTGGGCACAGCGCGCCGGAGTGGAAATAGTCAAGCAGCAAATGGGCTCCGACCCCGCTGCCGTAGCGTTCGACACCGCCAAGTCGGCAGTCTCCCGCGGCTCCGACATCGTCCTCATCGACACCGCCGGCCGCCTCCACAACCGCGTCGACCTCATGAACGAACTCACCAAGATACGCAACTCCGTCCGCAAGGTCGTCCCCGACGGCCCCCACGAAGTCCTCCTGGTTCTCGACGCCTCCACCGGCCAGAACGCCTTCGCCCAGGCAAAGGAATTCGCCCGCGCCACGGACATCACAGGCCTCGTCGTCACCAAGCTCGACGGCACTGCCAAAGGCGGCGTAGTGGTCGGCGTATCCGACCGTTTCGGCATCCCCGTCCGCTTCATCGGAGTAGGGGAACATATGGAAGATATCAAACCCTTCGACAAGGCAAGCTTTGTCGAGGCGCTCTTTAAACCCGAAGATATATGAAACTAAGTTACAGCTGGTTAAAAGATTACCTGAAGTGTGACCTCACCCCCGCACAGGTTGCGGAGGCCATGACATCCATAGGCATAGAGGTTGACGGAGTAGAAGAGACCGAAGAGATTCCCGGAGGTCTCGCCGGAGTGGTAGTTGCCAAGGTCCTCACCTGCGAGCCCCACCCCGACAGCGACCATCTCCACGTCACCACGGTGGACGTCGGCGCCGGCGAGCCCGTCGGCGTAGTCTGCGGCGCCCCCAACGTCGCTGCAGGCCAGAAAGTCCTCCTCGCCCAGATCGGCACCGTCCTCCCCGGAGACTTCAAGATCAAGAAGTCCAAGATCCGCGGAGTCGAGTCCTGCGGAATGATATGCGCCGAGGACGAACTCGGCATCGGCACCAGCCACGAGGGCATCATGGTCCTCCCGGAAGAGGCCGTAGTCGGCACTCCCGCCAAGGAATACCTGCACCTCAGGACTGAAGCTGTAATCGAATACGAAATCACCGCCAACCGCGTCGATGCCGCCTCCCACTGGGGTGTCGCCCGCGACCTCTACGCCTGGTGCGTCCACAACGGCGTACCCTGTGAACTCAAGGCCCCGCTGGAGGACGGCCTCCCCGGAGACTGCGTCAGTGCGGATTTCGGTGCCGCAGGAGACGGTATCCCCATCGAGGTACAGGACCCGTCCGGCGCCCCCCGTTACACCGGAATCACCATCCGCGGCATCAAGGTCGCCCCGTCGCCTGAGTGGCTCCAGAAGCGCCTCCTCGCCATCGGCAGCCGTCCCATCAACAACATCGTCGATATCAGCAACTACATACTGTTCGAACTCGGACAGCCCCTCCATACCTTCGACGCCTCCAAGATCCGCGGCGGCAAGGTCATAGTCCGCCGTGCGGCCGAGGGCGAGCCCATCAGGACCCTCGACGGCATCGAGCGCAAGCTCCGTGCGACCGACATGGTCATCGCCGACTCCCAGGGCCCCATGTGCATCGCCGGCGTATTCGGTGGCGACGACAGCGGCGTAACCGACTCCACCGTCGATCTCTTCATCGAGAGCGCCTACTTCGACCCGGGTTCCGTCCGCAAGACCGCCAAGAGCCAGGTGCTGCAGACCGACGCCTCCTTCCGTTTCGAAAGGGGCGCCGACCCCCTGGTCACCCTCTACGCCCTCAAGCGCGCCACCGCCATGGTGCTGGAGCTCGCCGGAGGTAAGGTCTGCGGCAGCGTGCAGGAATTCTTCAGCCCCCGCTTCGAACGTGCCGTCATCGACCTCGACTGGGACCGCATCCGCCGTTTCGTCGGCAAAGACATCCCTACCCGGGAAATGACCGCCATCCTCAAGGCCCTCGCATACGAATTCGTCAGCGAAGAAGGGGAGAAGGCCACCGTCAAGGCCCCTTCTTACATGGTGGATGTCACCCGCGAATGCGACGTCGTAGAGGAAATCCTCCGCATCTACGGTTACAACAACATCGACCTCCCCGCGCACATGAAGATGTCCGTCGCCCCTTCGCCGACCCCCGACCCGGAGGCCATCCGCAACAACATCTCCAACTTCCTCGCGTCCAACGGCTTCACGGAGACCATGAACAATTCGCTCACCCGTGCTGATTATTATACCAACCTGAAGACGTACCCCGCTTCCGCATGCGTGGGTATCGTCAATCCCCTCAGCACCGAGCTCAACGTGATGCGCCAGACGCTCCTCCTGGGCGGCCTTGAGGTAGTTGCATACAATCTCAACCGCCAGATGACCTCGCTGCGCACCTTCGAATACGGCAACGTTTACCGCAAGCGCGAAGGGCGCGACACCACCACCCTGGAGGGCTATGAGGAGCACGCCTGCTTCTGCCTGATGATGACCGGCGCTCCCGACAAGTACTGGAAGGGCCCCGCCGCCGGCAGCGACTTCTTCGTCCTCAAGGGCTATGTGGAAATGCTCCTGCGCCGTTACGGCTCCGACCTGTACCAGATGTGGGCCGCCCCGGCACCGTCCGACATATACAGTGACGGCGTCACCTATTCGCTCCCCGGCAAGGGCCCGGAACTCCTGACCATCGGTGTCGTTTCGCCTGCACTGTGCCGCAGTTTCGGCATCAAGCAGCAGGTGGTGGCGGCGGAAATCAACTGGCCCGTCCTCTTCAAGCTCGTATGCCGCGACAAGGTCGCCTTCCGCGAACTCCCCAGGTTCCCGGAGGTCCGCCGCGACCTGGCACTCCTGCTCGACGAAGGCGTCTCCTATGCCGACCTTCGCGCTGCCGCCCTCAAGCAGGCACGCGGTTTGCTGCGTCAGGTTGGCCTGTTCGACGTTTATCGCGGCGACAAGATTCCCGCCGGCAAGAAGCAGTACGCCCTCAGTTTCGTCATACGTGACGACGAGCGTACCCTTACCGACCAGGATACCGAACGCCTGATGGACAGGCTCCTGGAAATGTTCAAGAAAGATTTCGGCGCAATCCTCAGATGAGACGCACCGTCTGCCATATCGTAACGGCCCTCTCGCTGGTCTTGCTGCTGCTATCCTGCAGCGGCAGGCCCCGCATCATTCCCCGTTCGACCCTGGCGGACATCTATGCCGACATGTTCCTTGCCGACCAGTGGCTCAAGGATATGGGCTCCGCACGCAAGGAAGCCGACACCACGCTTTTCTACGATCCCATCTTCGCCAGCTATGGCTACACCTTCGAAGATTACGACGCCACCGTCAAGAAATATATGGAGGACCCGGAAAAGTTCTCCAAGGTGTTCCGTACGGCCGGAGAAAGGCTCCGCAAAGAGGGCGCACGCTACACCCGGGTAGCGGCTACCATCAAGGAGAACCGCAAATACAACGAGCTGTTCCTCAACTTCCAGTCCATCGATTTCGATGCGGATACGCTGCTGTGGTCTCCCGACAGCGTCGCATTGGATTCCGTCGTGCTTGATTCCCTTGCCCTGGACTCCCTCAGGCGCGACTCCCTGCGTATCGATTCCCTCGCGCGGGTGGCTTTCGTGGCCGATTCCCTCCAGCGGGACTCCCTCCGAAGGGACTCGCTCTCAAGGGTCAGGAAGACTTTCCGCGACACCCTTGCACGCAGGCTCCGGACCAACCCCCGTTCTCTCCGAAATATCAATAATTAAACACTAAAATATATGGATTATCTTGATAAATACGGCTACACGCCCAATCAGGAGGCAATCGACGCCGCACTTGCTTCGGTTGCAGCCAACCTCGACCAGTTCGACTCTCCCGAGGCCCTCAGGCAGTGCTTCGCGGCGATGGACCTCACTACCCTCAAGAGCAATGACACTCCTGCATCCGTGCTCAAGCTAGTCGGCAAGGTGAACGGCCTTCCCGAGGCCTTCCCCGGCTATCCCGCACCTGCATCCATCTGCGTTTATCCAAATTTCGCATCCGTCGTACGCGAGGCCCGCACAGACCCCGAGGTCCACGTGACCTGCGTTTCCAGCTGCTTCCCCTCCACCCAGAGTTTCCTCGAGGTGAAGGTCCGCGAATGCGAACTGGCCGTCGAAAACGGCGCTGACGAGATTGATATCGTTCTGTCCCTCAGCTCCTTCCTTTCCGGCGACTACGACACCGCCTATGGCGATATAGTAGCTATGAAGAACGCCATCGACAAGGCGGCCGCAGCAGTCAGGCGTCCCGTCGTACTGAAGGTCATCCTCGAGACCGGCCTTCTCGTCACCCCGGAAAACATCGCCCGCGCGTCCTTCCTGGCAATGGAAGCCGGAGCCGATTTCATCAAGACCTCCACCGGCAAGGTCGATGTAAACGCCACTCCGCAGGCTGCGTACGTCATGTGCGAGGCCATCCGCCGTTATTACGAAGTCTCCGGCCGCAAGGTCGGCTTCAAGGCCGCCGGCGGCGTTTCCACCGCAAAGGAGGCCCTCTGCTATTACTGCATCGTGAGCACCGTCCTCGGACAGGGATGGCTCGGAAAAGACCTCTTCCGCCTCGGCGTAAGCCGTCTGGGCAACAACCTCATCGGCGCAATCGAGCAGAAAACCGTAACGTATTTCTGAAAAGTTTAAAAAACGCCCCTGTTTTTCAGACTTTTCGATTTTGAAATCGGCCTTGGAGGTGCCTCTGGGGCCGATTTTTCACTTAAGTGTTTCTTTTTGAAAGGAAACGGGTAATTATGCCCACCTTTGCAGTGGACAATTAAATACTCGGAATTATGAGAAACTATCTTCTATTATTCGCATCCGTTTCCTTTCTCATCTCCTGTACGCAGAAGGAGTATCTGGACTGGAACAGGCCGTTCACGGCAGAGGAAGGATTCTCCCACGACAGCATAGTCCTGGGGGAGAAACTCGCGGACCCGTATTCGGTGGAAAACATGACCAAGGCGCTGGCGAGCGTCAGTCCGTCTTCGGCCGGGCGGGTTTCCCTCGAACCGACGGATTTCTACGTCCGTTTCCTGCCCCGGGACGGCTCCCAGATGCAGCAACTGACCGATCTGGGCCTGGAACTGCTGGACCATCCGCTGGACTACCGCATTGTGCGCGAGGGCGACTGGTACCACGACCCTTCGGTCCCGGAAGGGGAGATTACCTGGCAGTACGCCGTTGTCCCGGTGTCGTTCGAATTCCCCCAGGGGATAAGGTACGAAAGGCTTGACGACTGCTATCTTGCCGAACACGACCCTGCGACCAAGGCGTTGGACGGGATCGACTGGGATGAGGTAGAGCGCGAGGCATACCGCCTGACGGGCAACGGAGGTATGCTGAATCCCGGCACGCGCGAGGGCGAACTCTTCACCCGGGGCAACCCGCAGGGGCGCATCGCCATACTCGACCCGGCATTCGACACGGAACCCATCGGAGTCAAAGGCGTCAAGGTCTGCTGCAATTCATTCGTCAAGTTCGCCACATGTTACACCGACGACGAAGGCTACTACCGGATGAGCAGGAGCTTCTCCGTCGATCCCCGCTATCGTCTTGTATTCCAGAATGTAAGGGGGTTTAGCCAGGGAATCAACTACATCCTGGTTCCGGCGTCGGTGTCAACATTCGGCAGGCAGGCGTCCACCGGTTACAGCGTCACGCTGGACAGCAATTCGGACCGCCGTCTTTTCACCCGCTGCGTGGTCAACAATGCCGGCTATGACTATATCGACGCCAGCCGCAAGTCGTCCGGAACCATATCGGCCCCGCCGAGGGATTTCCGGATATGGGTGCTTGATATGTTCGGCTTCGACCTGCCTACCATGATGCATCACGGTGTGGTGGTGGAGACTATGGCTGCGCTTTCGACCATGCCCCCGGAGATAACGATGCTGATTAAGATCATCCAGCAGGACGTCCTGCTCGGGCTTTCCGGGGAGGAATCATATCAGGACGTGTACCGCCGCGCGCTCAGGGTTTTCGCCCAGGCCGGGCACTTCAACCGCACCGACAAGGATTGGTGGTGGACTTACCTCCAGTTTGTCGTCAAGGCCCTGGTGCAGTCCACTTTGCAGGACGGATTCGGCTCCAGGGGGGATACCGGCTATGAGTATGCGGAGATTGCCAATACCTATGCATTCTATTGCGAGAACGCTCTCTGTCGCAGCAGGTATCCCGGCTTCACCGACTTCGACGGCACCACGTCCTGGTTCTTCCCCCAGATCCTTATGTATCTGGACGACAGGGGACTGGGCCTTGACAAACTCTCTCCGATGTTCACCTCGGACGTTACGGACATGGAGACGCTGCGCTCCAAACTCCTGAGCTATTATCCTCAATTCAAAACGGTTATCAACGAGGCGTATGCCCGTTACAGCGATTAGTATTATGAAGAACTTCTTAGCGGCGGCCGCAGGACTCCTCCTGGTGTGTGCGGGAGTGCGGGCACAAAATTTCTCGATTGCGACGAATGTGCTCGATTATGTGGAATTCGGAACCATGAACCTGGAGGCGTCCTGCGGCATTGCCCGCCGCTGGACAGTGTCGGCGGGCATCAAGTACAATCCCTTCTCCTGGGGGGAGGGGAGGAACGAAAAGACCAATCGCCAGCGCACGCTGGAGGCAGGGGCCCGTTTCTGGCCCTGGCACATCTACTCCGGCTGGTGGATGGCGGGAAAACTCAAATATCAGGAATACAACAGGGGAGGGATCTTTTCGCCCCAGGCGGCGGAAGGAGACCGCTACGGAGGCTCCCTGTCGGCCGGATATACTTATATGCTTAATTCACACCTGAACCTTGATATCGGACTCGGACTGTGGAGCGGGGTTGACAAGTATGTGGTTTATGAATGTGTGCGTTGCGGAAGGACAATAGGGGGCGGAGAAAAAATTTTCGTACTCCCGAGCGATATTCTTCTGACACTATCGTACATTTTCTAAAAAAGTTGTATATTTGCAGTCCGATTTTCCGGGCGCGGGTGGCGAAATGGTAGACGCGCTAGTTTCAGGAGCTAGTGGGGTAAAACCTGTGTGAGTTCGAGTCTCATCCCGCGCACAAGGGCTGTCTTTCAAAGGCAGCTCTTTTCTTTTTCTATAACTGGTTGTTTATAGTGGGTTCACAACAACTTTCACAATAGTCTCCAATCCGACTGGGGCTTGACGTGGATAATTGCTTTCAACGATTGGTCTCATACTTTCTTGTCCGGATGCTAAGCACGCCATGAAGCGTGAACCCTGCGCGCCATCCCGATGTGCGAACTGAACGGTCAGACGTGATGTTTATTCCTTTTTTTTTGAAATAACGAATATAGTCCCTATCTTTGCAAAAGGATTCGTCGAAGGGGAATTCGTGTAAGGGATGACAACCCTTTCAGGCAAGTCTTGATCCGAGCCCCGCAGCAAAAGCCGTTACCTGACGGCTTTTTTTTTATTCACTTCCCACATAGTACTGAACGTACTCACCGGTGCTTTTCTGGAGCCCCACAATCAGTCGACACTTTCCCAAACGCATAAGAAGCATCTTGGAGTACGGCTTTTGATTCTTGTCGTTGTATTTTCGGGGAAGGTATCCGGCCGGAACAGCATTGGCGAGGACTTCAGACAGACGAAGTACTGCAGCCGTGGACTCACATGAGAGTGCGGCGTGTCCTGCTGTCTCATTGATAGACTGGAACTTGACATGGATAAACGCTTTCAGTGAGTTGTTCCACACTTTCTTGTCCGGATGCTCTGCGCACCAGGAAGCGTAATAATCTCTGATGATTTGACGCCTGGCTTTGATATCTTCCCGACCCGTACCCCTCGGAATCTCCATAACACATTATCTTTTCCCAAAGATAGAACAAATCTTTGTCGGTTGCAAGTGCAAAAGCAAATTCTATGAAGAGTTTGTTTCTGCGGCAGTACCAGGTTT
>JAEEGL010562130.1_pt1 | contig 11884 bp, 10 predicted proteins | sample 9134231 | NCBI WGS metagenome assembly JAEEGL01 (sample SAMN16246548, study PRJNA631951) | gut metagenome | biome: gut microbiome; feature: rumen; material: fiber-attached | host: Bos | place: Iran: Karaj | collected 2018-10 | reverse complement strand
TTTCGTCCTTGTCCTTGTACTCGAAGTCGAAGGTCTCCGGCGGCTCGCCGAAGGCGGCGGTCAGCATGTGGTGAATGCCGCAGAGGGTCTCGGCAGTGATCTGACGCAGATCCTCGCGCTGGGCGCCGTTTTTGTATTCGCGGCGGATGATCGCGGCCGCGCGGCGCAGCTTGATATTGATGGCCTGATTGAGGGAACGGGTATTGGAGGAAGCGTAGGTTTCGGGCATGGCGCTCTTGGGCACAAGGCCGTATTTGATGACGAGGTTGGCCATCATGTCCCACTGGCCGCCGTCCTGAATGCCGGTGGTGACGATGTAGTTCACCATGCGGTCGTCCTTGTACAGATCCAGCGTGTCCAGAATGGACTCCAGGAAATAGTTGGCCTTTTCCAGCTTGTCCCAGTAGGCGATGAAGTTCTGGCTCAGTTCAAACTTGTCCATGTTCAGCTTTTTGTTGGCGATCTCGCGGAACAGGTTCAGCGCCGCGAACAGCCAGCAGCGGCCCGAGCTTTTCTGGTTGGTGACGGGCAGTGTCTTGATTTCGTGATTGAAGAGGAACTGCCCCTCATCGGCCTTGTGCTGATCAAAAACGATCTCGTTTAAGGGATGCTTGCTCATGGCCAGCGACGCCGCGCGCATGGCGGGATTGGCGCGAAAAGCCTCCGTCATTTTCTGATAATCCGCTTTGGTAATCATGCTCTTATCCTCCATTTTTTGGTTGTTTAAAGTATAGCACAAGCCGCCCCTGCTTGCAAGCGCGCCAAAGCTTAACGCCTTAAAACCCGCAAAACTTAACCTCTTGCGCCCGAACGCGCTTGACAAGCGCCGCCGGAAAAACGTACAATCGGACAGATGACATTTTCAGCGCGACAAATCTGTCGGCGGGGAGTTTTTATGGAGATTTATTTCATTCGCCATGGCGAGAGCGAGGGCAACGCCACCGATACCCATGCGGGCTGGGCGCCGATCGACCTGACCGAAAAGGGTCGGCAGCAGGCGGAGCATACGCGCCTGCTCGTAAAGGACCTTCACTTTGACGCCATCTATGTGAGCGACGTCAAGCGCGCGCAGCAGACCGCGAGCATCGTTTTCCCAAACGAAAAATACATCTACGTGCCGCTGCTGCGCGAAATGAACAACACGAGCATGCGCGGCAAAAACAAAGAGCAGATGCTCTCCCTCTGCGGGGAGGAATACCTGCGCTGCCGCGCCGCCTTCGATTACGCGCCGCTGGGCATGGACTGCGAGAGCAGCGCGCACCTGATGCAGCGCGTGGCCGAGCTTTTGCGTTTTTTTGAGCAGCAGCCCTGCGAAACCTGCGCGGCGGTGTGCCACGCGGGGCTCATTCGCGCTGTGGCCGCCCATATCATCGGCTTTCCCACCCACACCCCGCCGCTTCGCTGCGACAATGCTTCCGTCAGCGCGATCGTAAAGCGCAATGGCCTCTGGCAGATCCGGCTGTGGAACGCGACGTAAAGGAACCTTCCTCAGACCCTCTTTTGAAAGCTTTACCGAATATTTATGCGATGTTGATGCAAGCGCATCGCCGCTGTGGTAATATGCATTGTTCAATTTTGGCAATGGAGAAAAACAGCTTGGAAAACTTTGATTTTGCGCTTTCGCAGGAAGTAAAGCGCGCCATAGAAGACATGGGCTATGAAGAGCCCACGCCCATACAGCGCATGACCATCGAGCCCCTTTTGCAGGGCAAGGACCTGATCGGACAGGCGCAGACCGGCACCGGCAAGACGGCCGCCTTCGGCATACCCATGGTAGACAGGATCGATACGGCCAAAAAATCCGTGCAGGCCATCGTATTGTGCCCCACGCGCGAGCTGGCCGTGCAGACGGCGGGCGAGATACTGAAATTAGGCAAATACAAAACGGGGCTGCGCACGCTGGCCGTCTACGGCGGCGCGCCAATCGAACGGCAGTTAAGGGAACTGAGCTTTGGCGTACACATCGTGGTCGGCACGCCCGGCAGGGTCATGGATCATCTGGACAGGGGCTCGCTCGATTTGAGCGGGGTCTCGCTGTGCATACTGGACGAAGCCGACGAAATGCTGGATATATGCTTTCGTGAGGACATCGAAAGCATACTCTCCCGCACGAACGAGCAGCGGCAAACCGCGCTGTTTTCGGCCACCATGCCCTTCCCCATCATGACGCTGGCGCAGAAATACCTGCGCGAGCCCCAATGCTTCCGCGTCGAAAACCAGTCCATGACCGTAGACGCGATCAGGCAGACCTACATCCCCATCCGCTCCTTTCACAAGGCGGAGCTGCTGTCCCGCCTGTTGCTGAGGGACGGCATCAGCCGCGCGCTGGTGTTCATGAACACGAAGCTGGGCGTGGAGGACGTGGTGACCGCGCTGCAAAACCGCGGCTTTGCCGCCGCGGGACTGCACGGTGACATGCGGCAGATCGAGCGCGACGCGATCATGGCGCGCTTTAAGGCGGGCACCGTGGGCATACTCATCGCCACCGACGTCGCCGCGCGCGGGCTGGATATCGAAAACGTGGAAGCAGTGTTCAATTATGATATCCCCCTGGACGTGGAGCAATACGTGCATCGCATCGGGCGCACGGGCCGCGCGGGCAAGGAGGGGCGCGCCTACACCTTCGTCGTGGGCAGGGAGCTCAGCCGCCTGTGGGACTACCGCCGCATCACCAAGGCGCCCATCCTCGCGGAAAACCCGCCCTCCGGCGAGGAGATCCGCGCGGCTGAAGAAGCCCGCTACATCGAAAAGGCGCTTGCGCTGGCAAACGACGAAACGCAGACCGTCAGCGAAAACGCCCGCAAGCTCCTGGAGGGCGCCGATCCCCTGAGCGTGGTGAGTGCCCTGTTGACCATGCTCGACGACACGAACGGACGGCGCATCCATCCGGAGATCGACCTGAAAATTCCCGAGCCGCCCAAGCCCGCGCCCAAGCCGCACCCGCAAACCGGCGCAAAGGGCGGCTACAACGGCTACAACCGGGGCGAGCGCTTCGCAAAGGCCGGCGAAAAGCCCTACAGGCGCGAAGGCGGCAAGTTTCAAAATGACCGTCCCGCGCGTCCCTACGAGAAGCCGCGCGGCAGAGCTCCCGAAAACGGCAAGTCCCATTGGGACAGGTCGGGGCGTCCCGACCGCCGCGACGCCGCCGCAAAACCGCCGCGCCGGTTCTTCGATCCCCGCAAGGGCAGGCCGAACGGCATGACCTATCCGCAGGCAAAGAAGGGACACGCAAAGGACGGCGCGGACGAAGCATGACGGGCACTTTCGCAGCGCGGCCAAATCATCACGATCATAAACGCAAATAAGCGTAAAGGAGCATTCCCATGGGAGCGGATACGCGCGAAGACATCATCAATTTTACCGATGCGGACAGGTATGTGGTACCGCAGGAGCCCGAGGTAATCAAAAAGCTCGAATGGTTCAGGGATCAGAAGCTGGCCTTTATGGTACACTGGGGCACGTACAGCCAGCTCGGCATGTGCGAAAGCTGGCCGATCAGCGACGGCGACGCCTACTGGTCGCGCAGGGATTATACCTGGGAAAAGGACAACCGGAAATTCCGCGCGCAGTATTTCGCCATGAACAAAACCTTCAATCCCATTCGCTTCAATCCCGACGAGTGGGCGGAGTTTGCCAAAAAAGCCGGCTTCCGCTATTTCATCTTTACCACCAAGCATCACGACGGCTTCTGCATGTATGACAGCAAGTATTCGCCCTACAAGATCACCGCGCCGGATTGCCCCTTCCACGACAATCCCCGCGCCAACGTGGCAAAGGAGCTCTTTGACGCTTTCCGCGCCCGCGGCATCGCCATCGCGCCCTATTTTTCCAAGCCGGACTGGCACTGCCCCTGGTACTGGGCCGAGGGACAGGAAAAGCCCGTCGCCTTTGACCGCAATCCCACCTACGACCCCAAGGCGCATCCCGAAATATGGAACAAATTTGTGGAATACACCCACGCGCAGCTGACCGAGCTTACAGAGGACTACGGCCCCGTGGACATTCTCTGGCTCGACGGCGGACAGGTGCGCCCCTCCAACGGCCAGGACATCCGCCTCGACATCCTCGCCCAAAAGCTCCGCCAAAAGAACCCCGGCCTGATTTTTGCCGATCGCACGGTGGGCGGCAGGTTTGAAAACTACATTACGCCCGAGCAGACGCTGCCAAAGCAGGTGCTTTCCGTGCCGTGGGAGAGCTGCATTTCCATCGGCAACGGCTTTGCCTACGGCTTCGACGACGATTACAAGCCCCCGCGCGAATTGGTAAAACTGCTGATCAACGTGGTCACGCGCGGCGGAAACCTGGCTCTCAACCTCGGCGCGCAGCCCGACGGCCGCCTGCCCCGTAAGGGAATGGAGGCCGCGCTGGGGCTGGGCAAATGGCTGGAAGAAAACGGCGAGGCGATCTACGCCACCCGCGCCGCCGTCAGCGATTTTGACGCAGGCGACTTCGGCTTTACCCGCGGCAAGGACGGCACGATCTACGCCCTGCGCCCGATCAAAGCGGACGAAGCCCTGCCCGAAAGCCTGCTCATCCCCTGGAACGGCCCCGAAAGCAAGGCGAGCCTGATCGACAAAACGCCCCTGCAAGCCGAACGCACGGCCACCGGCATCCGTATCCGCCTGAAAGAACCGCTCCGCGCAAAAGAAGCCCTCGCGCTGGTCGTAAGGCTCGAAAAATAAAGAACCAACATACCCTTATTGATACCTTTGCTGGCAGCAAGCGCCCTTTTAAGCACTTCCGCTGCCTGTTTCGATTGAGATTATAAATTTTTCCTCATCTCTTTTGAATGATCCCGATCACAAGGGCGATGAGCAGGCGGCCAGCTCGGGGATGCAGCTGAAGGGGCGGATGCTGTTGTCTCAGGGCTCTCCCGGCAGATCCGCTATATCCGCGGGAAGCGCTGAGGCATATTGCAGGCCTTTTTCCACGCAGTACTGCCGGGCAAAGCTTCCTTCTCCCGCCACGATGACGACGCCGGGATTGGCGACCCATCCACCGTTGGGGGAAACTACCGAAAAAGCATCCTCGCCGATGGCGGTCACACTGTCCGGAATCACGATGTAGCTTACATGATCGCAGCCGAAGAAGGCTGTATTACCGATCTCGGTTATTCCATCGGGCAGCGCGAGATATACCAGAGACTTGCATTGGGAAAACGTATTATTCTCTATAACGGTGAGTTTTTCCGGCATGTCCAGCGTTTTCAGGCTTTTACAGCCTTCGAACGCGCAGGGGCCAATGGTCGTAACGCCGCCGGGAAGCACAAGCGATGTCAGCGCTTCGCAGTGATAGAACGCTGTGCGGCCAATCTGTGTGACGCCTTCCGGAACGATGATTTCTGTCAGCCCGCGGCATTCATAGAATGCGGAATCACCAAGCGATGAAAGGCTTGCCGGCAGCTTGAGCTCCGTCAGTAAAGTACATTCTCCGAAGGCCATCTTGCCGATTTCCGTGATCCCTTCCGGAAGGGAAATCCGTTCGAGGTATGAACAGGAATAAAAGGCGAACTCCCCGATTCTTGTCACGCCCTCCGGGACAATCACGGAAATCAGGTCTCTGTTCCTGTTGAACGCATCTTTCCCCAAGGAAGAAACCGTATATCCGTCCAAAGCCGCCGGGATAGAGATCTCCGTTTCCGACCCGCTGTAACCGACGATTTCCGCCGTTCCATCCTCAAGCAGCGTGTATGTGTAATCGCCGCTCGCGGATTCGCTTACGTCGGCAGCAGCGGCAAGCATGCACCATGACAGCAGAGCCGTCAGCAACAGTATAAACCCTTTTTTCATCGATTTTGTTCCTTTCTTCCGACAGTTCGTTCCGGCCGGCCTTTGAAGGCTTTGCCGTGCCGGGCTTCATCCGACTGCGATTCCTCCATAGTCGCTTTGCGGACGTAGGGCAGCATTTCTTTTTCACATGCCCCGAAAGCAAGATAATTCTTTCTTGCTTCTTTCAGACAAACTTTGTTTGCACCGCCCGCCTGTCGTTCATCCATGGATTGGGACGGGTCGTCTTCCCAAAAACAGACCGGGCAAATATCATATTGCCCTTTCTCCGGCAATGTGAAGCAGCCACAGCAAGGACATGGATAACGCTTTTTTCTAAGCTTCAATGGAGATTTCACTTTCCAAAATACCTCGCATCCTCGTCAACACGCCCGTTTACTGCGCCATAAAGAAACCAACACATAGTACGTCCCCCAGAGCTGACAATTATCTTTATTTCCCGAAATACCTCTTCAGCAGTCCTTCAAAGCCCTTGCCGGGCCGAAACTCACGCTTGAATGCCACGCTCGCGCAGCACATACCAGGCGGGGCGGCGATACTTGTCCCATTCGATTGTGACTTGATCGAATGAAAAACCAGCTTCAAAGTATGGCTCTTCTCCACAACCTGACAAAACCCATTCGCGGGCAGCAGTTTGCTTCAAAGCATAGACCCAGATACCATGCTTCGCCTCCCGCAAAAACAGCTCAATGGCTTCGTCACCACTGTAAGTCTTTTGCGGTTCCGCGGGGCGGGGTTCTCCTGACGAGTCTGTTGTCCAAGGCACACCCGGTTCATAAACAGCTAAGTGGAATCCAATAAAGGAAACACGTACATTTTCGATTTCCATATCGCAGCTTTCAGGATTCTGCGGCGCGTCCTGATGCAGATTCAGCTCTTTTACATCAAAGGCAAAAGACGCGGAACCACGATCAGCCAGCGTCCACACAGAATCGTGAAACTCAAAATCCTGCAATCTGTTATTGGACCGAAAACGCATTGATTATTCCTCCAAGCAGTTATATAGATCGTGGCGGGGAAACCCGCCACTCAATTGAAGATTATTGCTCAAAATACCTCTTCAGCAGGCCAGCGAACGCCTTGCCGTGACGGGCTTTATCTATTCCGGCCAGAAGAAACCGAACCTGTTGGCAAATGGTTCAAGCATGAAGCCAAGTTCGCTTCTTTTGACATGATCACATTCCGTGCAAAAGGGAATACGATTGATATATAGTTACTTGCCTTGCTCCCATTTATTGGGAATCCGAGAATAGTGAGACATCATCCGAATAACTCTTTTTACTTGCTATTAATTTAGTATCAATATTCTCATACTCTACAATTAACATTCGTCCATCTTTCAGAAGGTGGAAAGAACAAATGACCATGCTTCCTCCGCTTTGAGCGTGAGGGTCATTTTGCATTGCTTCTTCAAAAGTTGTCTGCCCAATTTGTATAAAAGCATCGATGCTCTTTTGCTTAGTATTTCTATTCATAAAACTCAGACAGTACAGTAAAAGTATGCTTAAACCTATAATAAGGAATATTTTCTTATTAAACTTCATACTCAACATCCCCTTAGAGGGTTACTAATACTGAATAGCGAAATATTTGGTTTCAGAATCGTAAAAACCCTCAATGAGAACCTTCCCATTCGTAGCGTAGTAGTCCCAGCTTATATCATCCGGTGCCATTCCCTCTTCTAAATAAACAACTGGTAATAAGCCCGGCTTATGAGACCAGTTCCCGTTAATATCTTGCTTCATAAAATGTGCATCCTTTGTTTTTCCATCTGCTGATTTTCCTGTTCGTAATGCAAGGCGATACTCATTTTCGTCAATCGGATCCAATATCCGAAGAAGAGGCAGGAAAGCAAAGCCGCCGCGACCAGAGCCATGTATGCCCAGTTTCGTCTCTTGAATGCTTGTACCATAGATATTGCACAGAAGATGATCGTTGCAACCCCCATCAATACGATACGCAAATCTTCAAAGTGTGTGTAATAATGGAACACGTCCCAATAGAATCTTGCAGCGAACCAAAGCAGCAGAAAGGAAGGAACCAAATACATTCCAATTCGCTTAAACTTTTCCATTATAGCGCACGACCTTCCTCAAAGCGAGCGGGATTTTTCGCTTATTACGCAATCTCTCGCATAGGATTACTTCCCGAAATACCGCTTGAGCAGGCCAGCGAACGCCTTGCCGTGACGGGCCTCAGCCCAAAGCTGGAAAATGTTCTTTCACAAAGGCCCAATAGTCATCGACCATGCGATGCTCTTCCTGCCACCAGTGGCACTTTTGAACCACTTCGTCATCCGTCATGTCTTCGATTTTCTTCATGCGGTAACGAAACACACGATGATGTTTGAAGTACGCCCTTGCGGCATCGGCGTATGTGGGCCCATGAGGCGGTGGGGCAAAAGATTCTTTCAAGCTATCGTCACCTCTTGCCCTGGATAATAAGAGAGGCTGCGAAAACCCACTTCCTCTCGCGGAAATGTCTCACTGCCCAACGTACCTGTCCAGCAGGCCCTTGAACGCTTTGCCGTGACGGGCTTCGTCGTCAACAGACTATCTAAAAGAGTTTCCCCTTCTTTTTTCTTCTCTTGGCTGAATTCCTTTTTCTCATTGTCCCTTTTGAAATGTTGGGATTCGATTTACTGGGACTCAGATCATCGAAGAACTTGAAGAGACCTTTTAGAAATGACTTCTTCTTTGCCATTCCTTACTTCCCGAAATACCGCTTCAGCAGCCCCGTAAAGGCCTTCCCATGCCGGGCTTCGTCGCGGGTTATGCGATCACGCATGCCAGAAATGATTCGGGCTGAAGGTGTAGTAAATCAGGAAAGGAATGCCAATAACAAAGCAGCTCATGATGAGCCAAAAAATGATGCTATGCCCCTTTTGCATACGAACATAATTAGCACCATCGTGAGATGTTCTTGCCATGTGTCTTCCCCTCCTTTACTTCCCGAAATACCTGTCCAGTAATCCCTTGAAGGCCTTGCCGTGTCTGGCTTCGTCCCTTGCCATCTCGTGGACGGTGTCGTGGATGGCGTCCAGGCCCAGGGCCTTGGCCTTCTTGGCCAGCTCGGTCTTGCCGGCGGTGGCGCCGTTTTCGGCGGCTACGCGCACTTCGAGGTTCTTTTTGGTGCTGGGGCTTACGCACTCGCCCAGCAGCTCTGCGAACTTCGCGGCGTGCTCAGCCTCTTCAAAGGCGGCGGTCTTCCAGTACTCGCCGATCTCGGGATAGCCCTCGCGATAGGCCACGCGGCTCATCGCCAGATACATGCCGACCTCGCTGCACTCGCCGTTGAAGTTGGAGCGGAGATCCGCAATGATGTCCTCCGGAACGCCCTGCGCCACGCCGACCACATGCTCGGCAGCCCAGGTCATCTCGCCTTCCATCTTGGTGAACTTGCTGGCGGGTGCCTTGCACTGGGGGCACCGCTCGGGCGGAGTGTCGCCCTCATGAACATAACCGCAAACCTGGCAAACCCATTTCATTTGTATTTCCTCCTTCATGGAAATCGTTTGTTCACAACGACGGGATTTTCTCCCGTTTTGCGCTCTCATCTTATCATAGTTTCCCCATTCTGTAAAGTGGGAGCAGGAAATTTAATACTTTGGCCACAGGAGCCGCAGGTCATTTTTCCGTTTACATTCGCACCTTCCTGTGGTATCATAGGCACATCTGAAGCAACGCCAAAGAAAGAGGGGTTACCCCGATGAAACATGGATTTATCAAAGCCGCTGCAGCCACGCCGGCCATCCGTCTGGCCGACCCCGCCGCCAACGCCGAAGAACTCATCCGCCTGATGAACGAAGCGGCGGACCGGGGCGTCAAGCTGCTGCTCTTTCCCGAGCTCTGTCTCACCGGCGCCGCCTGCGGCGATCTGTTCCTCCAGCGCCGCCTGCAGGATGAGGCGCTCGCCGCCCTGGACCGGCTGCGCGAGGCCGGCAAACAGCAGTCGATGATCACCGTGGCCGGGCTCCCCATCCGCGTGGGGGGACGGCTCTATGACTGCGCCGCCGTACTCTTCCGGGGCGAGGTGCTGGGCATCGTGCCCAAGCGCCGTCCCTGCGCAGACAGCACCGGCGGCGACGCCCGCTGGTTCGCTCCCGGGCCGGACTGCGATCTGATCGACCTGCCCTGGGGCGAGACGCTCTTCGGGGCCGGACTGCGTTTCCGCTGCACCGATCTCCAGGAGTTCTCCTTCGGGGTGGAATTTGCGGACGACCTGGCCTCGCCGGATTCCGCCGCCGCACAGATCGCCTCGGAAGCCAATCTGCTGCTCGTCCCCGCCGCCTCCTGCGAGATCGTGGGCCGGGCGGAGCGCCGCAGGCAGCTGCTCCGGAGCGAATCGGGCCGTCTCGCCTGCGGGATCCTGCTCGCTGAGGCGGGCGACGGCGAATCGACCACCGACACGGTCTATGCCGGCCACCGTCTGCTGGCGGAAAACGGGAAACTGCTCTGTGAAGGTGATCTCTTTACGATAGGTCTCACTGTCAGCGAATTCGACGTACAGCATCTGACCGGCGAACGGCTCCGGCGGGGGCTCTATGCCGAGCCGGACGAGGACGCCTATGACGCCGCGGAGTTCACCATGGATCTTGTGGAAACCGAGCTCTCCCGCGCGGTTGAGCCCTTCCCCTTCGTGCCCGCCGATCCGGCCGAGCGCGCCGCCCGCTGCAAGTTCATTCTGGAGCTGCAAGCTCAAGGCCTTGCCAGTCGTCTGCGCCATGTGCGCTCCAGCGGCGCGGTGATCGGCGTCTCCGGCGGGCTGGACAGCACCCTGGCGATGCTCGTTTCCGCCCGGGCGATGGACATCCTGGGCATGCCCCGGAGCGCCATCCAGGCGGTGACCATGCCCTGCTTCGGCACCACCGGCCGCACCCGCTCCAACGCCGAGCGTCTGAGCGAAAGCCTGGGCGCTTCCTTCCGCACGGTGGACATCAAAGCCGCCGTGGAACAGCATTTCAAAGACATCGGCCAGGACCCGGCCAAGACCGACGTCACCTTTGAGAACGCCCAGGCCCGGGAACGCACCCAGGTGCTGATGGACATCTCCAACATGACCGGCGAGCTGGTGGTGGGCACCGGCGACATCTCCGAGCTGGCGCTGGGCTGGGCCACCTACAACGGCGACCACATGAGCATGTACGCCGTCAACGCCTCGGTGCCCAAGACGCTGATGCGCCACATCGTCGCCACCGTGGCTGATACCACCGACAACGCGGCGCTCGCCGAAGTACTGCGGGACATCCTGGACACGCCGGTGAGCCCCGAGCTGCTGCCCCCCAGCGGCGAGGACATCTCCCAGCGCACCGAGGATCTGGTGGGTCCCTATGAGCTGCACGACTTTTTCCTGTACCATCTGGCGCGGCTCCAGTTCCCGCCGGAGAAGATCTTCCGGCTGGCCTGCCGGGCCTTTGCGGGCCGCTACTCCCCCGAGGTCATCCTGGGCTGGCTGCGCACCTTCTGCCGCCGGTTCTTTACCCAGCAGTTCAAGCGTTCCTGCTCCCCGGACGGCCCGAAGGTGGGCTCGCTCACCCTCTCCCCCCGCACCGACTTCCACATGCCCAGCGACGCGCTCTCCGCCGCCTGGCTCCGCGACCTGGAAACACTCTGACAAAGGAGGCAGTATCATGTCCTGCACGACTGTACTCGTGGGCAAAAACGCCACCAACGACCGCTCCACGATGATCGCCCGCACCGACGACGGCTTCTTCGACGTGAAGAAGCTCGTGGTCATGGATCCTGCAAAACAGCCCAAGACCTACAAGAGCGTCCTGTCCCATCTGGAGATCGAGCTTCCCGCCGATCCCCTGCGCTGCACCGCCTGCCCCAGCGTGGACCCGCAGCGGGGTGTCTGGGCCGCCACCGGCATCAATGCGGCGGGCGTGGGCATGACCGCCACCGAGACCATCACCTCCAATCCCCGGGTGCTGGCCGCCGATCCGCTGGTGACCTACCGGAAGGCCAAAACCAGGAAGGAAAAGGACGTCCCCGGCGGCATCGGCGAGGAGGATCTGGTGGTGCTGGTGCTCCCCTACATCCGCAGCGCCCGGGAGGGCGTGCTGCGCCTCGGCGCGCTGCTGGAGCAGTACGGCACCT
>JAEEGL016750931.1_pt1 | contig 11885 bp, 11 predicted proteins | sample 9134231 | NCBI WGS metagenome assembly JAEEGL01 (sample SAMN16246548, study PRJNA631951) | gut metagenome | biome: gut microbiome; feature: rumen; material: fiber-attached | host: Bos | place: Iran: Karaj | collected 2018-10 | reverse complement strand
GCTGATGAAAGCGGCGGTGCTCAGCTCGATGCGGGCATTGAGAGAGGCTGGAGTGGAGTCGCCCGACGCTATCATCACCGCCACAGCTTATGGGGCGGTGGAACTGAGCGAGCGGCTGCTGAACCAGCTTGCCGACGGCGACCAGCTGAAGCCTACTTGGTTTATGCAGAGCACCCACAACACCATTGCCGGAGAGCTCGCCATCCGTACCCGCTGTCACGGATATAACATCACCTACACCCAATGCGGCCAGTCGCTGGACTGGGCGTTGCGCGACGCGCGGAGGCTTATTCGGCAGGGACGTAGCAAGACCGTGCTTGTGGAATATCACGACGAGACCACACCCCTTTTCCGACAACTCATGGAGCGGAGCGGAAGGAACTGCCAGTCGGAGGAAGTGAAATCAATAGCGATCGTACTGTCATGTGGAGAATAATCTTACTTGCTGTGTTGCAGAGCGCATTGCTCTGTGGGGGGCAGGTGTTCCTGAAATTTGCCATGATGCGGATGCCTAAGTTTGCATGGACCAAGGCGTTCTGGACATCACTGCTCACCAACTGGCAGTTCGCCCTCTGTGGACTGTGCTTTGCGGCAGCCTCGCTGCTGTGGATGTACATCGTCAAGGTTTTTCCCTTCAGCAAGGCATATCCGATGGTCAGCATCAGCTATGTCTTCGGCATGATTGCCGCGATGGTGTTCTTCCATGAGCAGGTCAATGCGCTCAAATGGGTAGGCGTGGCGTGTATCGTCACTGGCTGCTTCTTGATTGCGAAATGATATTCATTTTTGTTTTGATGCAGGCGAGAAGGTGAGAAGACAAGAAGGCGAGAAGACAAGAAGGAAGTTTTAAAATCGGATGTGAAACAAACAATAGTAAATCCCTGCCTGTTGTGAAAAAATAAATCAATCTCCAAATCAATCGTAAATTCTAAATAATCATGAGATACTTGTTCTTTGTGGTGTGTCTGGCGTTTGCCGGTTTTGGCTGTGCTACTGCCCAGCAGGTGGACAAGGCTGCAGTAAAAGCGAAAATCAACCGTGCTGCTATGGAAATGAAGTCCATGGAGTGCGATTTCGTGCAGACCAAATATCTGAAGCTACTCAGCGACAAGATGGTGTCGAAAGGCAGGATGTATTATCAGCAGAAAAACCGTCTACGCTGGGAATACACCTCTCCCCATAAGTATGTTTTTATCCTCAACGACACGAAAGTGGGCATCCGGAACGGCGACCGCAACGATGTGATAGACACCAGCCAGAACAAGGTGTTCAAGGAGATTGCCCGCGTGATGATGAACAGTGTGGTGGGCAAATGCCTGAACGACGAGCGTGAATACAAGGTGGATATCACCGCGGGCACTTCTGAATGGATTGCCACGCTGACACCGCTCCGCAAAAACATGAAACAGATGTTCACCTCGATTGTCCTGCATTTCGACAAGCAGCGGGCCTTGGTCACGAAGGTGGAGCTGACAGAGAAGAACAACGACCGTACGGTCATAGAACTGAAAAACGTGAAGACGAACCATGCAATCTCTCCGGACGTGTTTGATATCCGTTAGCCTGCTGTTGACAGCCATGTGCTCATCGGCCGACGCACAGTCGCTCCTGCCGCAGAAGGTGGGAGAGAAAGCGCGCTTTTCCGCTTTCATCGAGATGCCTAAAGGCTATATGAGCGGCATCTGTATGCTGCTCTGTGACGGCGACATCATCAAAGGCTCGATGTTCAACGAGTTCGGTATCACGTTCATGGATTTCACTTACAGCCTGCAGAAAGACAAGGTGAAGCTGTTGGCGGTACAGAAAATGATGGACAAGTGGTATATACGAAAAATACTCCGGCGCGATTTGCGGCAGCTGTTCCATGCCATGCTGGAGGGCAGGGATGAATACCGCGATGAGAAATATCAGATGTTGTTCCGGTTCACTCCGCTTACGGAAGACGAACAAAATGTAAAGGATGATGATGCTTCGTGATGACTTTTATTGTGTGACGGAATGCGGGCAAAACAGCGGCTCCGCAGTTTATCATATAAGGCTTAATCCGAGTCATGCTATATTCAAGGCGCATTTCCCGGGCGAGCCTGTAACTCCAGGTGTATGTCTCATTCAGATGGGCAGGGAGCTGGCGGAAGATTACATTGGCAGACCCCTGCGGCTGAAGCTCCTGAAAAACGTGAAGTTCCTTTCTGTGGTCTCGCCATCAGACACTCCCGAATTCAGCTTCCATATCACCAAATTAACCTATAACGAAAGTGGCGAAGAGGTCACCGTGATGATGAATGCCGAGGCCGACGGTAATCAGTTACTCAAAATGTCGTTTGTGGCAACAATTCGATAGCATAACTATCGTCTTGTCCTCTTGTCATCTTACCTTATTGCCTTCTTATTTTTAAACAATTACGAAACTGGTTCATGCCTTCCCATCCATCCATACAGGACACCTTGCGCGCCCGTGCGATTTGCGTGGTCATCCCGACCTATAACAATGCTGCCACCATTGAGATGGTTGTGAGGGGATGTCTCGACTATTGCCTTGACGTGATTGTCGTGAACGACGGAAGCACCGACAGCACACACGACATTCTCGCTGGTATCAGTGGCATCACCTGTCTGGAGTATGCCAAAAACCGTGGAAAGGGCTATGCACTGAAAACAGCCTTCCGACATGCGAAAAAGGCGGGGTTTGCCTATGCCATCACACTTGATGCCGACGGTCAGCATTTTCCCGGGGACATACTGACGATGCTTGAAGCCAACCGGCAGCATCCGGGCGAGCTGATTGTGGGGCAGCGCAAGATGGAAGGAGCGGAACGAAGCAAAGGCAGCTCGTTTGCCAACCGTTTTTCGAATTTCTGGTTTTGGGTGCAGACGGGCAGGCGACTCATGGACACACAGTCTGGATACCGGCTCTATCCGCTGAAAAAACTCTATGGGCTGTGGTATGTGACAAACCGTTATGAGGCGGAGCTGGAACTGATGGTGTTTGCATCATGGCATGGCGTGAAAATCAAGGGGGCAGACATCGACGTGTATTATCCTCCCCGTGAAGAGCGGGTGAGCCATTTCCGGCCTGGCATGGATTTTTTCCGTATCAGCGTGCTCAATACGGTGCTTTGTCTGCTGGCGGTCATTTATGGGCTGCCGTTAAGGTTGTTCCGATGGCTGATAAAGTGGCTGCGTACCGGCTATGCGGCATTGTTTTTCGGGTTCTTTTCCGTTTTTGTCATCACGCCGATGGTGGTCTGTTACACGAAGTTTGGCAAGAACTCCCCGAAAAAGCAACAGCGGATTCACGGGCTAATCCACTGGGTGTCGCGTTTCGTGATGATACGTCACTGCATTCCCGGAACCCGTTTTAGTTCCAAGGTGGACGAAGGCGTTGATTTCTCTAAGCCGCACATCATCATCTGCAATCATCAGTCGCATCTCGACCTGATGTGTCAGCTGGTGTTTTCGCCTAATATGATTTTCCTCACGAACGATTGGGTGTGGAAAAACCCGTTTTATGGTGGTATCATACGCAATGCTGAATACTATCCCGTGTCGGAGGGCTTGGAAGCACTGTTGCCTAAACTGCGGTCGCTGGCGGAAAGAGGCTATAGCATCGCTGTCTTTCCAGAGGGTACCCGCTCAAAAGACTGTAGCATCGGCCGCTTTCATCAGGGAGCGTTTTATTTGGCTGGGCAGTTGGGGCTCGACATCCTCCCGATGTGTCTTTATGGTCCGGGGAAGGTGTTGCCTAAGGGTGTTCACTCGCTGCATAAGGGACCTATCTATATCGAAGTATGTAAACCAGTCACAAGGACTGAGCTGGAAGCCTTGGGAACTAACCGCGAGCAGGCTTCATGGTTCCGGCATGAATATGTGCGCAGATATGCGGAAATATCAAACAGAATAGAACAAGATGTGTAAGAATGTTGTGATAATAGGCAGCGGTCTGGGCGGACTGGTCAGCGGCGTTATTTTGGCAAAAAACGGATATAAAGTGACGGTGTTGGAGCAGGGCGTTCAGATAGGCGGCTGTCTGCAGTGCTTTCAGCGTCATGGCGTGAAATTCGAGACCGGCATGCATTTTATCGGTAGTGCCGACAAGGGACAGACGCTTTACCGGCTGATGCGTTTCCTTGAAATCGGCGACAAGGTGGGGCTTAGCCGGCTGGACTCCGACGCCTACGACATCGTGTGTGTCGACGGACAGCGTTTCTCCATTCCGTTCGGACGGGAGGCGTTCATTAGCCGGATGACTGACTATTTTCCTGCCCAGCACAATAACATTGTGCGTTATTACGACCTCGTAGAGAAGGTGGCGGGCGCGTCGTCACTCCATTCATTGCGGTTCGACCATACCGACCATGCCACGAGTGCAGAATATCAGCTGAGGGCGGTCAATGAGGTGATAGACAGTGTTGTCACGGACCCGTTGCTTGCGAAAGTGCTTGTGGGTAACCTGCCTCTTTATGCTGCTGAGCGCGACAAGACCCCTTTCTCCACGCTTGCGTTCATCATGGACTTCTACAACCAGAGTGCTTACAGGGTGGTGGGAGGAAGCGACCGCATTGCCACTGCCCTCCAGCAGGTGATTGAAAACTATGGGGGCGAGGTGCTGACAAGACGAAAGGTGACGCGCATCGTTTGTGACGATGAGACGGCTGTGGGCGTGGAGGTCAACGGAGGTGAGTTCATCTCTGCCGACTATATCATCTCCGACGCACATCCGGTCAGAACACTCGAGCTGCTCGACACGAAGCTTATCCGTCCGGCTTTCCGGCAGCGCATACAAGCCATACGCCAAGGCATAGGCTGTTTTTCACTTTATCTCCATTTCAAGGACCACACGATGCCTTACCTTAATTCCAACTTCTACGGTTATGAATACGGAACACCGTGGGACTGTGAGGACTACGACGACCAGACATGGCCTAAGGGCTATCTCTACATGCATCTGTGCCATCGGCCGAATCCTCAGTTTGCCCAGACGGGGGTGATTCTCTCATATATGCATTTCAAGGAGGTGGAGGCATGGAAAGGCACGCAGGTAGGTAAGCGGGGAGCGGCTTACGAACAGTTCAAGGCGGAGAAGACCGAACGGCTGTTGTCTGTGGTGGAACGCCAGTTCCCTGGATTGCGTCAGCAAATACAACATGTCTATTCATCCACACCACTCACTTATCTCGACTATACCGGCACGGAGGACGGATCAATGTACGGCATCGCCAAGGACGTGCGTATGGGTGCTGCCTGCCGTGTGCCTCACCGCACCCGCATTCCAAACCTCTTGCTTACAGGGCAGAACATCAACTCCCACGGCATGCTCGGTGTGATCGTCGGCTCCATCGTCAGCACGGGAGAAATTCTGAAGCCAGAAACGATTTACAAACAAATTTTAGAGGCAAGCGAATGAAATCAGTCATCATCATAGGAGGTGGTCTGGGTGGTCTTTTCTGCGGTGCCATCCTGGCGAAGGAAGGGCTGGCTGTCACTGTGATTGAGAAGAACCCGACAGTAGGCGGTGGTCTGCAGACGTTCACCCGTTTCGGTGAGCGGTTCGATACGGGTATGCACACCATCGTCGGCATGAGCACCGACGGCAATATCCGCAAAATATGTGATTATCTGGGCATCTCGTCAAAAATGCAAATCCGTGAGGTGGATGCCCGCTGCTGCGACCGCATTTATTTTGCCGACACACGGCAATGGTATGAGATTGCCAACGGACGGGACGGGTTCGTTGATTCGCTTGCCCGTTATTTCCCTGATGAACGGGAAAACCTCCGCCGATATGTGGATGCTGTGTTTGTGCTGACAAGCCATGTGGATGTGCTTAATCTCAGGCCGTCCGACGGAGGAGTCAGTCTCTTTGCCGGATCAGACGACTTTCTGATGCCCGTCGACGAGTTTATCGCACAGTTCACAGATAATCTTACCCTGCGTAGCCTGCTGGCATATCTTTCACCGCTTTATGGAGGAAAAAAAGGATACACACCGGCATATATCCATGCCATACTTACTATGCTCTATATCAAGGGGGCAAGCCGTTTCGTGGGCGGCAGCGACAAGTTCGCGGAACTGTTGGCGACTCTGATTCGTGAGAACAGTGGGAATATCATCACAGGTGATGGTGTGGATTGGATTGAAGTCAACGACCGCCATGTGGATTGGGTACGCACAGCAAATGGAAAGGTTTTAAGTGCTGATTATTACATCTCCGACATTCATCCTTGCACGATGTTCCGGCTGATGCCAGAGAAAGCGTTTCCACCTTCGTTCAGAAACCGTATCAACTCTGTTCCCAACGCTTATTCTGCTTTCAGCCTGTTCATCAAACTGAAGCCACATACATTTCCCTATATGAATTTTTCGGAATATTATCTTCGTAAGGCATCCGATATCTGGTGTTTCGACCAGCCTGACCAATGGCCGGTAGGACTTCTCCTGATGACACCGCCTGAGGAGAATCAGCCAGAGTATGCCTCGAAGGCAATCATCACCGTGCCGATGCTCTTCAGCGAGGTGGAGCGGTGGTCACATACAAAGGTGGGACACCGTGGTGAGGACTATCTTCAATGGAAGGAGGAGAAAGCGGAGCAGGTGCTGCAACTGGCAGAAGAGATGCATTTCGGATTCCGACAGTGCATCGACCAGATCAACACGGCTTCGCCACTCACCATCCGCGATTACTACGGAAGTAAGGAGGGTGCGCTATACGGTTTTTCGAAAGACTGCAACAACATCGCGCTCTCGCAGCTGCCGGTAGTCACAAAAGTCCGCAACCTCTTCCTTACCGGACAATGCAACAACCTCCACGGCTTCTGTGGTGTGCCGCTCACCGCCATAAACACCTGTGAGGCTATTCTCGGCATCAACTCCCTCATCCGTAAAATCAATCCGTCTGCGAACTAATATGTTTTTGGCTGGGGGTGTGGCCGTCCCCCCCGCACAAAAGACCGGTGTAGCACGGTCAAAAAATCTCATAGTCCCAAGTAAATACACTTTTCGCTATCCACTATTCACTATTGGCTTCGCCGAACCTGCTCACGCTCGGCATAATGAATGCAAGCATTCTTCTGCTCTCGCTTACTCGCAGGTTTCACTTTTCACTTAATTCCCTTAATCCCCATGCTTCGTCTGACCGTTTTACTCGTCTTTTTCCTTTCCAAGACACTCCTCCCTGCCCAAGTGAACATCTGGGAGCAGACACCGAAAGCGAAATGCGTGGAGATGACTCCTTATTTGGCTCCAGGTGACAACAACGTGGCGGTGGTTGTCTGCCCTGGTGGCAGTTATTTCTGGCATGACATGCAGACCGAGGGGCATTAGGTGGGGAAGTGGTTGCAGCAGAACGGCATTTCTGCTTTTGTGCTCCGTTACCGTACGGCTTATGTCCCTGCATTCATCTTCCGTTTCCGCTATCTTTTCCGCGGCAACCGTTATCCCGACCCGCAGGACGACCTTCGTCAATGTCTCCGTCATGTCAGGACTCATGCAAAGGAGTATGGCGTCAATCCCGGCAGGGTGGGGGCGATGGGATTTTCTGCCGGTGGTCATCTCGTCATGTCAGCGGCGGAACTTTTCGATAAAGCAGACTGCCCGGCTTTTATTGTCCCGATTTATCCTGTGGTCACGATGACCCATTCTTCTGTCCATAAACGCTCACGCAGGGCGCTCCTTGGAGAAAGCCGTGTGCGCGACAGAAAGCTTCGTGACCTTCTGTCGCTGGAAAACCATGTTCCCGCTGACTGTCCGCCAGTCTTCCTTGTCAACTGCAAGGACGATCCGGTGGTCAACTACCGCAACTCCGAACTCCTCGATTCCGCACTGACAGCAAAACAGATTCCCCACCGCTATATCCAATACACCACAGGTGGTCACGGATTCGGAGCCTCCGACACCAAAGGCTCTCCTGAATCCCGCCAATGGAAAACCGAATTCCTACGTTGGCTTCAATCCCTATAAATGTCAGGAATTCATGAGTTCCTGAAACAATGCAACATGCTGGTCTGCGACTCGGTTAACATCATAATCCCGAATCACCTTCTCTAATGCGTTCTTTCTCATTTTAGCGGCTTCGGCTGGATAATCGTGAATATACATCACCTTGTCGCACACATCATTTGGATTATCCACTTCCACCAATAATCCGTCCACACCATCCTGAATAATCGTGGGAATAGCGTCAATTCTTGACGCGACCACATTTTTCTCTGCAGCCATATATTCCACAATGGCTAATCCGAAGCCTTCCCATCGTGATAGCAGCAGGGATATGTCGAATAATTGCAGATAATCGTAAGGATTATCCACCCATCCGGTCACGAGCAAGCCAATATTGTTTTGTCTGGCATATTCCACGGTTTGATCGGTTAACTCACCGTCACCGACAATGATGAAAAAACTGTCAGGTATTTTTTCCTTAATCAGTTTGGCTGAATGGATGAATGTGTCAGGAGCTTTTTGTGGGCATAGACGCCCTATCATGCCAACAACAAAGGAATCTTCAGGGATATTGAAATTACTTCTTTTGAGTCGATTTGCCGACCTCACTTTGCTGATGTCTATTCCGTTGGTAATCAGAGCTAATTTTGAGTCTTTGGCAATTTTCTTTTCTAAAGCCGATTGTCTCTCCGCTTTGGATATGCATACAATTCTGTCCGTTTTCCGTGCAAGGAACTTCTCGATGACCAGATATATTTTGCTTTTCAACGACATGCTCAGCGAAGACTTCTGATTCATGTTAAAAGCCCATCCATGCGGATTGTAAACAATTTTGATTTTTGAGCCTTTTGCGGCAAGTCTTCCTATTCCACCGGCAAAACTACTGTGACAATAAATAATATCGGGCTTTATGGATTTGATGATCTTCTTTACTTTCCTTACATTCTTGATAATTGAGAAAGGTGAAAAGGACTGCTTCATGTCAATCTGTTCCACTCCGTCAACCATTTTCTCATATTTTGTTTTGTCAAATAGTTTTGAACAGACAAAATATTGATATAAACCCTTCTTTTCAAGTAGAGGCAAAAGCATGCTCAGGTATACATCCACGCCACCTGCGCATTCTGCTATATGCATGATTCTTATTTTCTTGTCAGCCATAAATTGTGTTTCGTAAGTTCAAAATATCAGGAAACATATTTTAATGAAACATATTTTAATGATGAATAGGGGAATTTCCGTATATCTTGTAGATATGGTAATTATTCTGGTTCAAGTTTTTTATAAATACCCCCATGTCCAACTACAAAGTTACAAACAATTTTCCTAAAACCAGCATATTTTTCAGAAAAATGATGTGATGAGTGTAAATGTACATGGGTTTTGAATTTAATTTTTATCTGGTTTCACCGATTTTTGTCGCCCCTCAATAAAGCATAAGCAAGCTTTTCTTTACTTTGGCTGCTCCAAAATATGCTGCTGTCGCTTGACAAAAACAAATTAAAACTTTGTTTTATTTGCTTTTGTGCTCGCTTAATCGTACTTTGGCTTCGCCGAAGTTACTGTCGCTCGACAAAATCAAATTAAAACTTTGTTTTATTTGCTTTTGTGCTCGCTTAATCGTAACTTTGCAAATTCAAACAGAATTTGAAGAACAGAAGAATAATGACCCTTTCCCAGTTTGATGACATACGGCCTTACAGCCAAGAGGAAATACCAGCTGCCATGCAGCGCATAGCGCAGAGTGAGGTATTTCCTCTGCTTGCTTCGTTTGTCTATCCCGATGAGCCGTTGGAGCAGGTGCGCAGAAAAGTGGCGGGATTTACAACCACCCGTGAGTTTCAGGCCGACACCATGAGCAAAGTAAATGAGCAGATTATAAGGCGGTCTATTACTCAGTTTACCTGTAACGGGTTGGAGCAGTTAGACAAACACCAACACTATCTTTTCGTCTCCAACCACCGCGACATCATGCTCGACTCCAGCCTTTTGCAGTATTTTCTGCTGCAAAACGGCTTCGACACCACTGAAATCACGTTCGGAGCCAACCTCATGATGAATCCCGTGGTTATCGACATCGGCAAGGCGAACAAGATGTTCAAGGTGGTCCGTCCGGGAGGAGGCATCAAGGATTTCTATGAGGCGTCGATGCATCTATCAGAATACATCCGCTTCGTCATCAGAGAGAAAGGACAGTCAGTTTGGATTGCCCAGCGCAACGGACGCACAAAGGACGGCAACGACGCCACAGACCAGGGCATCATCAAGATGTTCTGCATGAGCGGAAAAGACGACAAGGTTCAAGCGCTCGCTGAACTGAATATCGTGCCGGTGGCAGTGGCATACGAGTGGGAGTCGTGCGACATCCTCAAAGCTCTGGAGCTTTATGAGTCGCAGAACCGGAAATACACCAAGAAGCCAGGCGAGGATCTCAACAGCATACTCACCGGCATCCTTCAGTTCAAAGGGAAAGTCTGCTTCAACATCTGCAAGCCCATTGAACGCCGGGAGCTGGATGTATTCGATTGCCAGACGAACAACGAATATCATCAGTCTGTCGCAAAACTGATTGACTCCAGAATCAACAATGCATATACGCTTTTCCCCAACAACTTTATCGCTCACGACTTGCTTTATGGCAACTCCAAATATATCGGGAGATACACAAAGGAACAGAAGGATGCGTTCGTCAAACGCCTTTCCATGCTCGACCGCTATGAGGAAACCTGCGACATGGAACGCCTCCGTGACATCTTCCTCGCCATATATGCCAATCCCGTTGACAACCGCTGAAGATGCAAAAACACATCATCCACATATTCGACTTCCTAAAAGCCCATAAAACAGCGGGAATAATTGTTTTCACGCTGCTTACGGCACTGCTCGCATTTTTTATGACCCGCCAGACCTACAAGGAGGATATCTCGGATTTCCTTCCTGTGGAAGACGACTATCAGCTGGCGATGGACACCTATCAGGCGATAGCGGGTGCCGACCGGATTTTTGTGATGGTGGAACAGATGGACACTGCTGAAAACGACCCCGACCTGATGCTCGAAGGCGTCGACCGCTTTGAACAGCTCCTTCTGGAAAAAGATAAGGAACAGTTAGCATCCGATATCACGGCGACGGTGGATATGGAACGGTTCACAGAGGTGGCTGAATCGGTATATGCCCATATTCCCCTTTTCCTCACTGATGCTGATTTTGAAAGTATTCAGACAAAAATCAGCGACCCGCAATATGTGGACACCCGCATCGCCCGTACTAAACAACAGCTGTTGCTTCCCATGTCGGGACTGACGGAGACGAGCATCAGGAAAGATCCGGCAGGATTGTTTGATCCGGTCATCAACCGCATACAAAGCCGGTCGCAGACAATTAATTATGAGCTTTACGGAGGAGGGGTGTTCACCCCCGACATGAAACGGGCTGTTGTCAGCATCCGTTCACCTTTCGGCTCAAGCGAGACAGAGCAGAACGGCAGACTTATCGACTTGCTCACCCGGACGGCAAGACAGACGGAGGCTGATGTGGAGGGCGTCGTGCTGCACATCTCAGGCGGACCAGCCATTGCCGTGGAAAATGCAAGCCAAATTAAGACCGACAGTCTGATTGCCGTCGCTCTGGCAGTGGTGCTTATCCTGATTCTCTTGGTTAGGACGCTTCGGAGCAAGCGGAACATCCTGCTGATTGCCCTCTCTGTGGCGTGGGGGTGGCTCTTCGCTGTCGGCGGACTGTCGATGATTCATGCCGATGTGTCGATTATTGTCATTGGCATTTCATCACTGATTATCGGTATTGCCGTAAACTATCCCCTGCATTATGTTGCTCACCTACGTCATCAGCCCGACCGCAAAGAGGCGTTGAGGGAAATCGTCATGCCGCTTCTTGTCGGCAACATCACCACCGTTGGCGCTTTTCTTGCGCTTGTGCCGCTCAAGTCGGTG